>Ga0206225_1000037_pt1 | contig 23709 bp, 35 predicted proteins | sample MancosB2_FD_155470 | JGI IMG/M metagenome (GOLD analysis project Ga0206225, IMG submission 155470) | Subsurface sediment microbial communities from Mancos shale, Colorado, United States - Mancos B2 | ecosystem: Environmental > Terrestrial > Deep subsurface > Rock core/Sediment | place: USA...
TGAGAATTTTTCCGCAGCTGAGAGTCTTGTTTCTCTCTGCAAGGAAAAATTCTCAATAGATAAATCGATTTTTCCCTCGAGAACGCTAAAAGTTATTTTTGAACGATCCCTTACGATGGCTTGAGCAATCTGGCGTCTCTGAGCTCTTCCGATGGGACGGTCCACCATCAGATGAACTACAATCGACTGGGCCATCTTGTCCGAAGCGACGATGTTCGGCGGACCTATGATGCAAAGGGACGCATCTTGAGCGAGGTATTTCCCGGCGGCTACTCGATGGAAAATACGTTTGATTCGCAAGGGCGCCGGATCGAGTGCTCGATCCCTGCTGCCAACTGCCAGATCGAGTACGCTTATAATGCTCTGGATTTGCAGAGCATCCAGCGAAAAACCACCGATGGCCAAACGTTCTATACTCACAAGTATTTATCCTTTGATCTTTCCGGCAATCTTTTGGAAGAAGAGCTTATCGATGGCAGCCGCGCGCGCTTCACCATCGATCTGTTGTCGCGTAAAACCAGGATCGAGTCTCCCCATTTTGTGCAGGAAGCGGCTGAGTTCGATCGTGCTGGCAATATCATTCGTATGCGCACGCAAAATGATGAAAGCGTCTATTCCTACGACAAGCTCTATCAGCTCACATCGGAGTCGGGGGTTTTTGCTCATGAATACACGAACGACTCGCTCTATAACCGATTGCAGAAAGATCAGGATTGCAGCAGGGTCAATGATCTCAACCAGGATGTTACGCATTTTGAATATGACAGGAATGGGAATCCCACTCGCCAAAACGACACGCGCTATACCTACGACGCGCTCGATCGCTTGATCCGCATCGAGACGCCTCTGCTGTGTCAGGAATTTGCCTATGATTCTCTGCATCGCTGTTTGACAAAAACGACCATTCAAAATGGTGTTCAGGAGACGCGACATTTTATCTATGATGGGCAAAATGAGATTGGTTCATTTGATGAGAGCCTGCAACTCCAGGAACTGCGCATACTCGGATCAACCCCTCATGCGGAAATCGGTGCTGCGATTGCCATCGAGTTGCAAGGCAAAGCGTATGCTCCGATCCATGATCTGCCTTGGAATATCGCCGCACTCGTTCCTCTCGATCACGGCCCTGCGGCTATTTATCGCTACAGTGCGTTCGGAGAGGAGAAGGTCGATGGGATTCTCAGTCCTTGGCGATATTCTTCCAAGAGAAGTGACGCAAGTACAGGTTTGATTTACTATGGCCGAAGGTACTACATGCCAGTTTATGGACGCTGGCTGACGCCCGATCCTGCGGGTTTTACGGATGGCATGAATCTGTATGCCTTTGTCCATAACGATCCACTGACGCATTTTGATGAGTATGGATTGTGGCTGGAGCCAAGACCGTCGGGAACGTTTAACAGTTCGCAAACGTTCCAATTCATGAGGAATTCCAGCCTCGATCTATACAGCAATCCTCGTTTTCAGGGATCAATGCAGGCATTTGGTGGTCTGGCAGAGGTTGGCGTTGGCGCAGGGGTGACGTATGGATCGGGTGGAACATTAGCCCTGCTGGGATTTCCCGTGATGGCGCATGGTTTCGATCAATTTTTCACTGGGATGGGCACGGTCATCACGGGAAGACCCAGAGATACCGTGACTTCTCAGCTGCTACAAAAAACGGGTTTGAAAAGAACCTGGCATGAAACTCTCGATGGAAGTGGAACTGTCAGGATAGTACGACCTCAAACAAGTGAAGGAACTAAAACGCATTATTTGTTTGACGCTGAAGGCAAATTTATTGGGACTAGATGATGAAAGTTTCGTTAGATGAAATAAGGCAAGTGTTTAGTGATCTGATACAAGAGAAAAAATCTCGCGAGGAAATAGCTTCGTGGGCATTATCCCGACAAGACGCTAATGATGATGATAATCTGGAATTTGAACCAATATTTGAAAAGAAAAAAATATGGAAGGCAATTGGTTATTTAACAGGAGTTGATCTGTTGGATTTCGATGGTAGTTATTTGCATTCTGTCGAGAATTTTGTTGAATTTAGAAAAAAATTAAGTTTGTGACTTTCTAACTTTGACAGCTTCTTACTTTCTAGCTGGACTGGGACTCGGACTTTGGACACCAGAAATGTAATAAGTCGAGGACATCAGACTGATGAAGGACATTCTTGATGTGCAGGAATGATGCAAAAAATTTTTGAAGAATTGTGAGCATTGTTGGAAAAAATATCCGCTTTTCTGCATAAAATGAGGATATGAAGACTTCACGCGTCATTTCGATCTTCCTGGCGAGGCTTTTTTTGAGCCTGGTATTTTTGTTTTCCGGCTTTGAAAAGCTGTTCAATTGGCACGACACGGAAAAGGCGCTGATGGATGCCATGTGCGAATGGCAGAATTACGTGGGTTTTTCCGAGCCGATCCAGGACTGTTTGACCGTTCTCGTCCCTTGGTCAGCGGTCATATTGGCCTTTGGCGCGCTGTTTGAGCTGCTCGGCAGCTTCATGCTGCTCATCGGCTATCGGGAAAAAATCGGCGTGACGCTGCTCATATTGTTTCTTATACCCGCCACATTTTTATTTCATTCCTTCTGGTTCTATGAAGGGCCGATGCACGAGCTGCAAATGACGATGTTTTTCAAGAACCTGGCCATATTGGGCGGTTTGATCATCGTCGCGATTCATGGTGCACAGGCGAAGGATGACGGATCGTCATTTTCTTCGATGGGATTATCTTGAACCTTGTTTGGGCCGTATCTTTTGTCATTAGCCTGATCTTTGTCGCATTTGGCCAAAATGCCTGGCTGGGATGGCTGGGTCCTGTGGCCGCAACGGCGGGATATGCCATTTTTTGGCGGGGTATGCTTGATTGGCCCACATCCGCCCAGCGCTTTGTCTACTCTCTGATCTGGTTCTCGTCCGCTCATGCATTCCAATTGTCCTGGATGTCTTCGACGGAATACATGGGTCCTTTGATTTTAGTCGTTTATGTGTTTTTGCTCATTGCGCTCGGCGTGCAATTCGGGCTGCTTTCTCTATTTGTCGGCTCGTCCCAGCCTCTTACGATCCGGCGCTGCGCGGCTCTGTCCGGTATTTGGGTGATGATGGAATGGGTTCGCCTGCTGTTTTTGACGGGATTTACCTGGAATCCCGCGGGACTGGCGCTGACCACTACGCTCTACTCTTTGCAATCCGCATCGCTTTTTGGCATTTACGGCCTGTCTTTTTGGGTCATCTTTGTCAATCTGCTGGCTTTGCGCGCATCGAGAGCTCGGTCGCGATCGGCCATCGTAGCCTTTGCTGCATGCGCATTGCTTCCCTTTGTCTTCGGCGCCGTGCGAACATCAATGGCGCCAAAGGGAGATACGAAAACCATCAGCGCTCTTTTGGTGCAGACGGATTTATTGCCGCAGCAGCGCGATTACGATTCACATTGGCCCGATGCGTTCATCTATCCCTTTGATCAATGGGACCGGATTTTGGGATTGATGGACACTGTGAAAACAGGCCCCATCGATCTGATCGTTTTTCCGGAAGGAGCCTTGCCATACGATGCTTACCATTGCGTCTACCCATTATTGGAAATGCAAAAAACCTGGATGCAGCATTATGGCGCAGCTTCGCAAAAAGAGTTGCCGCCCCTCGGCCGGCCCTCCCGCAAGCCGCTATCTCATCTTGTTCAGCATGAAGAGGGCATAAATTGGAATGTCAGCAACGCTTATTGGGTACAGGCGCTGGCCAATCACTATCAATGCGAAGTGATTGTGGGGATGGACGATCGCGATCTTGTGAGCAGAAAGCACTACAACGCCGCATTCCATTTCTTGCCGCGCCGCAACACGGCCGAGCGCACGGAAAAACGGATTCTGGTCCCCGTGGGCGAATATGTTCCTCTGAAAGAGTGGCGCCTTTTTTCCGAATTTCTGGCCCGCCAATTTGGCATCGGCGAATCCTTTGAATCCGGAAACGAGGCCAAGGTGTTTTTGGGCCAAATCCCCATCGGCGTGTCCATTTGCTATGAGGAAACCTACAGCGAGTTAATCCGCGAGCTGCGAGTGCTGGGCGCTCAGATGTTCGTCAATATCTCGAATGACGTCTGGTTTCCCCATTCGCGGCTGGCGATGCAGCACTTTAATCATGGGTTGGTTCGCGCGGTGGAGAATGGAGTTCCCCTGATTCGGGCCTGCAATACCGGCATTACCGGAGGCGTCGATTGTTGGGGGCGCACCATCGCGACCGAACCCGAATGCCAGCCCCTCGCTGCAATGATTCGGGTTCCCATGAGGACGCTTTCGACCCTGTATTCTTTTTGGGGGGATGGGGCCATTCTTTTCTTGAGCGCTCTTTTTGCTCTCAGCTCATTCTTTTCTGACAGAAATAAGAAGCGGCCCTTGCCCGAAATAAAGAAAGTCGATTAACTTTTCAACAAGCACGACGCATGTTAAAGTTTTTGCGTCTCATCACTGAGGTGTTGTTTGACCGGGAAGCAGATGCAAAAAACGCTTAAGCGCGAAGTGTTTATTTCTGGAGTGGGTCTTTTTACCGGTGAAAAAGTCTCGATTCGCATTCGGCCAGCTCCTGCAGGGCATGGCATCGTTTTTCAGCGCATTGATTTGCCAAATAAGCCTGTTATTGCCGCTCAGATTGAGAATGTTAGCGATATTTTGCGATGCACGCGTTTGAAAACAGCGGATGCCAGCGTCATCACGGTTGAGCATCTTTTGTCGGCTTTCAGCGCCTATGAAATCGATAATTTGCATATCGATGTGGAAGGGCCGGAAATTCCAGCCGGGGATGGCAGCTCCCAGCCGTTTGTCGAACTCATTGAGGGGGCTGGCATTGCGGAGCAAGACGCTCCCAAAAAAATAAAGACATTGTCTCAGCCCGTTTATTGGACGGAAAAAGAAATCCATTTGATTGCCCTGCCGAGCCTGGAGCGGCGCGTGAGCTATACTTTGCACTATCCGCAGTCAGCGTTGCTTCGGTCACAATTTTTTTCTTTGCTGATCAATCCGGATTCTTACAAAGCGGAGATTGCTCCTTGCCGTACGTTTTCTCTCTATGAGGAAATTGCCCCGCTTATCGAAAAGGGGCTGATTAAAGGCGGGGGGCTGGAAAACGCCGTTGTGATTCGCGGCGAAAAGATTTTGAATCCCGGCGGCATTCGGTTTCCCGATGAAATGGTCCGCCATAAAATTCTCGATCTGATCGGGGATCTTTCATTGCTGGGCAATGGTTTACGGGCGCATATCATTGCGATCCGCTCGGGACATGCCAGCAATATTGCGTTTGCGAAAACGCTTCACAATTTTTTTGAAAGGGAGTGTCATGGCTGAAACACATCGCGAACAAGTGCCCGTGATGAACACGAAGGACATCGAGCGCATTCTCCCTCACCGCTATCCTTTTCTTTTTGTCGATCGAGTATTACAGATCGATCTTGAAAAAAGTGAAATTGTCGGCGTGAAGAACGTTACATCTAATGAGCCCTTTTTTCAGGGGCATTTTCCCGGCGCGCCCATTATGCCGGGCGTTCTGCTCCTGGAGGCGTTGGCGCAGACGGGAGGGATTCTCGTTCATCAGAAAGGTTATGACAAAAAAATTGCTGTGCTTTTGAACATCGCCAATGCAAAATTCCGCCGTCCTGTCGTGCCGGGGGATGTTGTGCTTCTTTACGTTGTGGGACTGCATATCAGCGGTACCGGAGGCAAGATCCGCGGCAAAGCGATGGTGCAGGAACAGTTGGCCGTTGAGGCGGAGTTGAGCTTTGCCCTGGTTGACAAGGGGCAGCTCTGACAATAACAAACGAAAGAATCGGATTTTCATGGCAACCATCCATCCATTAGCGGTCGTTGAAAGCGGAGCGAAGATCGGCAAGAATGTGACGATCGAGCCTTTTGCCATTGTGAAAGCAACGGTGACGCTGGAAGACAATGTCGTCATCAAATCCCATGCCTATATCGATGGCTACACGACGATTGGCGAGGGGACGGTGATTTGGCCGAATGCCAGCATCGGCACCAAGCCGCAGGATCTGAAATACAAAGGCGAAAAAACGTTTGTAGTGATCGGCAAGCACTGTGAAATCCGCGAATTTGTCACCATCAACTCTTCTTGCCAGGAAAATTCAACGGTGCGCGTGGGCAATCACTGCCTGATCATGGCCTATTGCCATGTGGCCCACAATTGCGAGATTGGAAACTATGTGATCATGGCGAATAATTCCATGCTGGCCGGCCATGTCATTGTGGAAGACTTTGCGATCATCGGCGGGATGACGCCCGTACATCAATTTTCCCGCATTGGCAGCTATGCCATGGTCGGCGGTTTGAGCCGCGTGTCCAACGATATTCCTCCCTACACGATTGGCGGAGGCATTCCCTACCGTTTCGGCGGGATTAACCTGATCGGGCTTAAGCGCCACAAATTTCCTCTGTCTGTCCGAAAGATTCTTTCCCAGGTTTTTAAACTGACCTACCGCTCGAATCTTCATATGGAAGAAGCGATCCAGCGAATCGAGCGGGACATTGAACCGATCAAAGAAGTGCGTCACTGGCTCGAATTCTGTCGATCCTCGAAGCGCGGATTGATCGGATTGCAGGGCATTGCGAAAGAAAAAGAAGAAGAAATTGAAGATTTCGAAGAAGAAGACGAATTGGTCGATTCAATCAAAGCCTAAATCCTGGTGAACGTGAAAATTGTTTTTTTTGGCACGCCCTCCTTTGCTGCGCAGATTTTGCAATATCTATTGGAAAAAGGCGTTTCCGTCGCGGCGATCGTTTCGCAGCCGGATCGGGCGCAAGGACGCCATTTGCAGACATCCATGCCCGCCGTCAAGCAAAAGGCTTTGGAAATCAATCCTGAAATTCCCGTATTGCAGCCGCAAAAGGCCTCCGATCCCCAATTTTTGCTAGGATTGGAAACGTATCATGCGGATCTATTCGTCGTCGTGGCCTATGGGCAGATCCTTTCCCAAAAACTGCTGCAGATTCCTCCCTTGGGCTGTATCAATGTCCATGCGAGTTTACTTCCCAAATACCGCGGCGCCGCGCCGATCCAGCGCTGTCTCATGAATGGCGATACGGAAAGCGGCGTTTGCATTCAGCAAATGGTGTATGCGCTCGACGCGGGCGATGTCATTGAAGAGGCGAAAATCCCGATCCCGCCTGAAATGACCTTTGGCGAGCTGGAGCATCAACTATGCAATCTGTCGAAGCCGCTGCTTTTGTCCGTTCTGAAAAAATACGAACACGGCTGCCCCACGGCCCGTCCACAAGATTCCAGCCAGATCACTGTAGCCCCGAAAATAAAGCCCGAAGAAACGCAGATCAATTGGAATCAAAACGCGGCTCGCATTCATAACCGGATCCGGGCACTCTCTCCGCGCCCCGGAGCGTGGTGCTGGATTGGAAATACCGAGCGCCGGCGCCTGAAGATTCTTCGCGCCAAATGGCTTGAGCAAAAGGGATCGCCCGGCGCTCTGATCGCATTTGAAAAAGACCAGTGCATCGTCTCGGCGCTGGATGGCTCCCTGCAGCTTCTGGAGGTGCAGATCGAGGGGAAAAAAGTCATGTCAGCTGCCGAATGGATCCGCGGCTGTCAAACTCCGCCGTCGTTTTGAGCGAAAAATTATTGTATAATCCCTCGTTCGCCGCTTTAATCATTACAAAGGAAAAGTTATGGCAGCCAGCGTCAATCCCGGAGGCGGCCCCGTTGGGTTCGTGTACGACCAAAACGTGAAATTTAGATGTTTTGGTAAAGACATCGATTCTAATTTTCTTCGCTTTTTTATCATGCCTAAGTTTACTGAGATTTCATCAGACGTTCTTTACGCCCATAAGTGTTGCGCTATTAAGAATTCGTGTGTTTACCTCCAAAAAATGGACGAAAGCGAGAGCGCTGATGTTCGTGTGGAGCATGAAAAAATTAGAGTAGTATGGGCAAAACACGAATCAAAAATAGGCGCTGGTATAGGAGCGGTTTTAGGAGTAATCGCAATCGCGATGTCACCGGTGGCGCTTTTGTTGACTATACCTATTGGCGCCGCTATTATAGCGGCATTTCCGTTTCTTTACGCAACCATTCCAGTTAAAACAGAAATAGACAGAGATCGGCTGAGTAGATTAGACAGCAAGGTGCATTCTATTGCCCAAAGGTTACTTCGTCTAGAATCAGACGAGCAAAATGACGAAGAGCGGTTGCAGCTAAATGTGGCCAAAGATTATTTTACTCGAGCGTTACTCGAGCACGATCGTCCAAATACCGAGAGGCTTCGCGATGAGCGAGTAGCGCAACAAAAACCTGGTGAAGGATTGCAAAACTCCGCGAAAGAAAATCGATAAGCTGCGAAAGAAACCCCTCCTTTTAAAGGAGGGGTGCAAAATCACCGGAGATAGGCCGAAAAGTCTTCAACTTTGGATCTAAAGCGACCTTTGTGCAGCCCAAAATATTTATACGAGTTGTTTGCTTTACATAAATGAACTCCGGTCCTATTCTACTACATTTCTTAATGAAACAAGAGGTGATTCATGGGGACGATGATAAGTTCAATTCCGCTTAGAAATGAAATGCTTATAGCTGAAATTCCGAAAAATTCAAGAAATTTGCGTGGAGCAATCAAAGATTGGATTGGCAAAGGGTGTGGTCAATATCACGTAATGAGCACAATGAAAAATGTCGCCGAACTTGCCGGCTTTCAAATTGTGCTCGCTAATTGTAAAGCCTTTATCGTCGGAACATCGATTCCTAATGTGATCAGGGCCGTGAATGCGACGTGGGATATGTGTGAAAAATTCAGTCAGAATCGATCCTGGTCATATTGTAACATGGCGGAGGCTGTGCATACATTTACGGATTTAGGTGCGGCAATAGCTTATGCGTCAGCTTTCTTCCGCCGGTTCCCTCTACCGACCCTAAAAGTTGCGTCGCCAATCGGCGTGGCGAACGATTTGACGGATGTAGTTTTCCAAAGCCTAAGCATTGTAGATTTGTCAAATAAGCACAAAGAGATCAATCTCTTGCGAAATGTCCCTGTGGCGACAATACAAGCTGTTTCCAGAGCAGTCAATAAAAAATATTGGAATTCATGGATAAAGCTTCTCAAAGCGGTGACGGCAGTGGCGGTGGGGATATTTGTTACCTATCAGTTTTTCATGGGCGTGCCGCTTATACCTGCGACCTATGCGGTGCTAGTTGCTCTGGGGTGTTCGATCTCCAATGTTGGGGCGTATTTCCATGAAAACTATGTAAGTGATTACTTCCTGAAGGTTGTATAAATTCCGTTGCAAAACGCGTAGTCAGTCGGGGGCGTCGATCGACGCTCCCCGTTTATTAATCATTTTATTAAAGGTATTTCTATGGCCGAAATTACTTTTCGAATCGGTGATGAGCTGCTCACCGCAAAACCGTCCCCCGCATGCGGAGAGCATGGATTTAGTCGATTTCATATCATTGCAAAGAGCTGGTTAGACAGCCTCAGCGGCGCTTATGATTTCATGAAAACGCAAAAAAAAGTCTGCGAGTTGTGGGGTAAAACCTATCTTGTGAGCCGTTTTGATGGTTTTCTCGACGCCACATCCATCATCAGAATGTACGATGTTGCGACCTCTGCTGTTGAAGCGACTTATCAAGCTCTGGCATTGAAAGGGCGAATATCATTGCACCAAGCGGCAGATCTCGCGCATAAATGGTTCGATGCGGGTTCTACAGCTTTGTATTCGCTGGCCTTTTTTTTACGTTCTGCTCCAGGCCTTTATAAGAAGGCAGCGGTGTTGGATGTTTGTTGTGATATAACGAACATCGCATCGTATGGCATTCAGATTCGCGATTCAGGTAACCGGCTCAGCAAAGCTTTGGTTGCGACTAATGTTCCATCTGAGATTGTGGAAGCCATCAAAAATGATCGGAGAGATGCGCTGATCAATACGATCGGCTCTGTGGTGGCGGCTGCGGCGAGCGTACTGGCTTGTGTGGCGATTTTCACAGGTGTAGCGCCTGTCGGAGCAACGACAGCGATTGTGATTTCATTGGCGAGCGCGATTCTGAGTATCGGGGCACACTATCACAAAAACTACTGGTGCGATTATAAACTGGAGGCGTAGTTCTTGTAAGGCCAATGGATATCGAAGAAATCGAACTGAAAAAATCAGAATGGATTTTTGGATTCGCCATGCTGATGTTCATTTTGTCGATTCTTTGGATCGCCCACCTAACCAGCGGCCGGAGCCTGGAGCAATTGAATAGCTCCAATGAGCCGGCCGCTTTCATTGAAATCAAAGTCACAGGCTGCATCAAACAACCCAAAACGGTCCGCATTCCTTGTGGATCGCAGGTGCGCGACTGTTTAAAAAAAATTCGCTTGAGAGCAGGGGCGGACGTGTCGAGTATTGATTTCGATCAGGTTCTGACCCAGAGCGGAACCCTGGAGATCCGTTTTCTCGAAAAAATTGTTGTCGAGATTCAGGGGTGCGTTGAGCAGAAAATGTGGATCGACATGCCCCTCGGCAGCCGGATTTGCGACTTGAAGGAGCGCGTCGTTTTGTCAAAAGACGCCGATTCGGCCTTTTTTAAGCGTCGCCGGCGGTTAAAAAATAACGACATCGTTTGCGTTCCGCCCAAGAAGGGTTTTTGTAAGGCAAGTCGCTAATGATGAGCGAGTTGAGTAAAGTGTGTTTTGAGTGATCCGAAGGCGAAAGAATTGGGGCTGAGAGATTTTAATTGAGAGAAAACGCGAGGATCGGTACTCTCTTTGCTTATCTTTTTCTGACAGTTGTTTCATGTCAAAATGCTGACTGAGATGCCGCGCGAGTCTACGTAAAATGAACATAGAAGAGCAGCGCTGTCAAAAAGAAATTTGGAGTGAAAAGGAAAAGCTATGTCGCTGACACTGATAGGCCAAAAGAAAGGGATGGCGCAAGTTTTCGATAACGATGGAAAGATGATCGTTTGCACAGTAATCCTGGTAGAGCCCAACCCAATCGTTCAGGTGAAAAATACGGAAGTGGATGGCTACCGGTCGATTCAGCTGGGCGGAATGCCGCTCACCAAGTCGCGCGCCAATAAAATGACGAAGCCGCTGAAGGGTCATTTTGCGAAAGCGAATATTCCGGGCCATTGGCGCCTGAAAGAATCGAGAGTGGAAAAAACGGACGAGTATCAAGCCGGGCAGTCGATCGACTTGAGTATTTTTAGTGAAACGTCTCATGTCGATGTTCAGGGAGTGACGAAGGGCAAGGGGTTCCAGGGAGTGATGAAGCTGCACGGTTTTGCCGGCGGCCCGGGCGCTCATGGTTCTGGCTTCCATCGCCATGCTGGATCGACGGGACAGCGTACGACGCCGGGCCGTTGCCCGCCGAATGGTAAGCGAGCTTCCCGTATGGGCGGAGATTTGCAGACGACGCAAAGTTTGCGCGTAGTGGCGATCAAGGGCAACGTGCTGTTGGTTGAAGGCGCTGTGCCGGGTGCTCGCGGTTCGGTTGTATACATTTCGCGTGCAAAGAAAGTGAAGCAGAAACTGAAAAAATAAAGAACAAGGTACATCGTCGTGGCAATTGTAAAAAAATTCGATTTGAGCGGAAAGGAAATTGGGACAGTCCAAATCAACGATGATTTGCTGGATTTGTCAGCGCATCCCCAGATGGTCAAGGATTACATTGTCGCCATCCGCAATAATGCTCGCCAGTGGTCGGCGAATACGAAAGGGCGCAAAGAGGTGAATCGTACGGGCAAAAAACCCCACCCGCAAAAAGGGCAGGGTCGCTCTCGTCAGGGCTGCCTGGCGGCGCCACAATACAAAGGCGGCGGTATCGTGTTTGGTCCGAAGCCGAAATTTGATCAGCATGTCCGAATCAACAAAAGAGAAAGACAAGCTGTCATCCGGTTCCTTCTCGCAGAAAAAATCAAAGCGAATCAGCTGCATGTGCTGAAGAGCGAGAAAATGGCCAAACCGAAAACGAAGATTGTCGTCGATTTTCTCAAAGCAGTGAATCTGATCGATCACCGGGTCCTGTTCCTCGATACCGCTGAAAAACAGGAAGAGTTATATTTGAGCCTTCGGAATCTACCCAAAAAAGAATACTCATTTTTGTTCAATATCAATGGCTACAACCTCGCCTTGTGCCGCGATGTTGTCATTATGGACAGTGCGCTCGATCAACTACTAACGATTTTAGGTTAGGACTATGACAAAGAAAAGCCCCTACGCCATTATTAAAAACCGCCGCATGACGGAAAAGTCGCGCATGCTGGAAAATCTGCAAAACGCGTCAAGCAATCCTTCGTTGAGCCGCTGCAAAACGCCAAAATATGTTTTTGATGTCGATCCTTTGGCGAACAAGTACGAGATCGCTAGCGCGATCGAAGAGATTTACGCTGACAAGAAAATTAAGGTTCTACAAGTCAATACAGCAACGCTGAAGATGAAACAACGCCGCGTTCGTGGCCATGCAGGAATGACTGCAGGCGGAAAGAAAGCGGTTGTGACTCTCCAGCCGGGACAAACCATCGACGAGCCAGTTTAAGGAGCCTCTTATGCCTAAATACTTTCGACCAGTCACTCCCGGCCAGCGAAAGCTCGTGCTACCGACGCTGCTCGAGCTCGACCCGCCGGATCGCAAGGCTCCCAAGGCATTGCTATCCGCGAAGCGCAGGATCAATGGCCGCAATCATAGCGGTCATATTACGGTGCGCCATAAGGGTGGAGCTCACAAGAGGAGTTTCCGCGAGATCGATTTTGTACGCGCCAAGGAAAACATTCCTGCTACGGTAGCGGGCGTCGATTACGATCCGAACCGTTCAGCATTGATCGCGCTGCTCTATTATGCTGATGGGGAAAAACGCTATATTCTTGCTCCGCAGGGAATTAAAAAAGGGGATGTCGTATCGACATCAGATGAGCCACCATTTAAAATTGGTTGCTGCATGCGCCTGAAATTTATGCCGTTTGGATCTGTCATCCACAATATTGAGCTTTTTCCCGGCCGAGGGGGGCAAATTGTTCGCTCAGCCGGTTTGTCGGCGCAATTATTGGGTCGTAGCAATGGCTATGCCAGCATCCGCCTGCCATCGGGCGAAGTGCGCCTGATCAATGAAAACTGTCGTGCGACGTTTGGCGCTGTGTCCAATTCTGAGCACAATTTGCTAGTGATCGGAAAAGCCGGACGTAAGCGCTGGATGGGAATTCGTCCGACTGTTCGCGGCGTTCATATGAACCCTGTCGACCACCCACACGGCGGCGGCGAGGGCCGAGGAAAGGGCAATATCCCACAAACGCCTTGGGCCCAATATACGAAGGGATTCCGAACGCGCAACAAGAAGAAAACGAGAAAATGGGTTGTAAAGGAACGTAGGTAAACACATGGGAAGATCGCTAAAAAAGGGCCCTTTTGTAGATCACCATCTGCGGGCTAAATTTGAAAAATTGAATCGCGAAGGCACGAAAAAGACGATTAAAACGTGGTCCCGCCGTTCATGCATCATTCCTGACATGGTCGGCCATACGTTCGATGTCCATAACGGAAAGAAATTTGTAACAGTTTACGTATCGGAAAATATGGTTGGACATCGTCTCGGAGAGTTTTCTCCGACGAGAATTTTTAAAGGCCACCCGAAGAAGACCGCAGCGATGGTTGCTGCCGCAACGACGACTTAAAAAGGTTGAAATATGCAATTAGCCAGAGCCTGTACACGCTATGTGCGGATCAGTCCGCGAAAAGCTAGATATGCGGCTGACTTGATCCGCGGTTTGCCTGTTGAGCAAGCTTCGCTTCAGCTGCTTTATTCGAAGCTTCGCGGCGGACGACTGCTCAAGAAGACGTTGGATAGTGCTGTCGCCAATGCGGAAACGCAGCTTGACGCCAGACGCGAAACGCTGAAAGTGCACGAAGTGCGTGTAGATCCAGGACCCATTCTAAGAAGATCGAAACCGCGCAGCAAGGGCTCGTCGGTACCTGTCAATAAGCGCACGAGTCATTTTACGATCGTGCTGATGGCGGAAAAAGGTTAAAGGAGAAAAGCGAATCATGGGACAAAAAGTATCGCCAACTGGCTTTCGCCTCGTCGTACGCAAAAGATGGCTGTCCAATTGGTATGCCAACAAACAAGAGTTTGGCGCTTTGATTGGGGAAGACAGGAAGATCCGAAAATATCTGATGACAAAGCCAGCGTGCCAGGGCGCTTCACGCTTACAGATTAAGCGCATGAGTGGAAAGATCGAAGTAACGATCTATACTTCCCGTCCAGGTCTGGTTATTGGTAAAAAAGGCGCTGAGATCGACGTTCTGAAAGCCGAACTGCGCCACTTGACCGGTAAGGATGTTTGGATTGAGGTAGAAGAAATCAAGCGGCCCGATCTCGATGCAAAACTCGTCGCAGACGCCATTGCGAAACAGCTGGAGCGCAGAATTCCTTTCCGACGCGTTTTGAAAAAAACGATGCAGACCTCAATGGATGCAGGAGCGGCTGGAATTAAAGTGCAGATTTCGGGACGTATCGGCGGCGCTGAAATTGCTCGCGTCGAATGGTATAAAGAAGGACGCATTCCTTTACATACTCTGCGCGCCGACATTGATTATTCGACCGGTCGTGCTGAAACTACGTATGGCTCGATCGGAGTAAAAGTATGGATTAACCGCGGCGAAGAAGCGGTCAACGCCGTGCAAAAACCGGCTTCTGGAGGTTGATCATGGCATTGATGCCCGCAAGAACGAAATATCGAAAGCAGCAAAGAGGATCGGTTTCCGGATTGGCGAAAGGCGGAGCTTTTGTCGAGTTTGGCGATTTTGGAATGCAATCGCTTGATCGCGGCTGGATTACCGGCCAGCAGATCGAAGCCTGCCGTATCGCGATCACGCGCTTTTTCAGCCGAAAAGGACAGGTCTGGATACGAATTTTTCCGGATAAGCCCGTTTCAAAGAAACCGGCAGAAACCCGAATGGGTACCGGAAAGGGCGCGCCGGATCATTGGGTCGCCCGGGTGAAACCAGGCCGAATTCTTTTTGAGGTGGGAAACGTCACCCGCGAAGAGGCTCAGGAAGCGCTGCGTCAAGCAGCCGGAAAGCTGCCTCTGCGAACGAAGTTCGTATCTAGATTGGAGACTGTATAGTATGGCCAAGCGCAAAAAGGAAAATAAAACGCAGCATTCAGTGGCTGAAATGGAAGTGATGGCAGCAGATCTGGAAAAAGAGATATTCAAGTTGCGCAACGATCTCGCAATGCAGCGTAAATTGGAAAAGCCTCACCTGTTGAAAGCAAAGCGCCATGAACGAGCCCGTCTTTTGACGACCCTGACGCAAAATCGGAGAAAAGCCACATGATTAATGAAAGAGAAAGCCGAAAAGAAAATGTCGGCGTCGTCATTTCGAATAGTATGACGAAAACAGTAACGGTTCAGGTCAGCCGAAAAATGCGTCACCCAAAATACGGCAAAGTATTTGAGCGTTCGAAGAAGTATTATGCACATGACGATACGGATGCGATTGAAGTCGGTCAGAAAGTGCGCATCATGGAAACTCGCCCCCTGTCAAAGCTGAAGCGATGGCGCGTGGTCGAGGTCCTGTAATTGGATAAGAGGCGATAGAATATGATTCAACAAGAAACCAATCTCATTGTTGCTGATAATACAGGCGCAAAGCGGGTTCGTTGCTTTAAAGTACTGGGCGGTTCTCGCAGACGATATGCGCATGTCGGCGATGTGATTGTATGCTCAGTCAAGGAAGCCGACGCTAATGGAACGGTTAAAAAAGGCGAAGTTATTAAGGCTGTGGTTGTTCGGACAAAAAGCTATATCCGTCGAAACGATGGATCTGTACTCCGATTTTATGATAACAGCTGTGTGATTATCGATGACAAAAACAACCCTCGGGGAACGCGCATATTTGGTACAATCGCTCGCGAAGTTCGCGACGCCGGTTTTATTAAAATTTGCTCTTTAGCCCCTGAAGTGATTTGAGGTGAATGATGAGTAAATGGATACGAAAAGGTGATCGCGTTCTCGTCATCGCCGGAAACGATAAGGGAAAAGCGGGAGAAGTTCTCTCGCGTACAGAGGAACGCGTGATTGTGCAAGGGGTCAATATCCGGAAAAAGCACATGAAGAAGACGCAGGAGATGCAAGGCGGTCGTATTATTGAAATGGAGGTGGCTATACACATATCGAATGTAGCTATCTGCAATAAAGACAATCAGCCTTTGAATCTGAAAGTGATAGTAGAAAAAAATGGCGAGCGATCACTCATGTTTCGCGACGGATCGAAAGATGTCGTTTATCGCTCATTAAAAAAACCCGCATAGGTACCATGTCCAGACTACAAAAGAAGTACAAGGAACAAGTGCTCCCCGAGTTGATTACCCGTCATTCGGATCGATGCGTCATGGAGCTTCCCGTGCTGAAAAAAATTGTGATCAGCATGGGTCTTTCAGAATCTGTGAAAGATAAAAACGCAATTCAGGATCACACGAAGGAACTCACGGCTCTCTCGGGCCAGAAACCTGTTGTCACCCGTTCCAAGAAGGCGATTTCAAACTTTAAATTGCGAGAAGGCCAGGCAGTGGGTCTGATGGTCACTCTTCGTGGAAAACGAATGTTTGATTTTCTGGATCGCTTTTGCAATATAGTCTCGCCGCGTATACGCGACTTTCGCGGATTTAATCCGAAAGGCGATGGACGTGGCAATTATAATTTTGGCATCGATGATCAACAAATTTATCCCGAAATCAATCTCGATGAAGTCAAGCGTACACAGGGAATGAATATAACGCTTGTCACAACTGCAACAAACGATAGCGATTGCATCGAGCTGCTGACATTGCTCGGCTTTCCGTTTAAGTAAGAGGAGATATATGGCTTTCAATGACCCAGTAGCTGAATTGCTGACTAAGCTGAGAAATGCTAAGAACGCGCAGCATCGATACGTGGATTTGAGCAGCAGCAAAGTGAAGCTGAAGATCCTCGAATTACTAAAGCAAAACGGATTCATAGAGAATTTTCTCGTGAATGACGAGCAACACAAGATTCGTGTGTTTTTGCGATACGTGAAAAATCGCAAAAGCATTTTGAATGGCTTGACGCGCATTTCGTCACCCGGCGGCCGCAGATATGTGGGCTACCACGATATTCCGTATGTATTCAACGGAATGGGCATTGCGATCGTCTCGACTTGCAAGGGAATCGTTGACGGTGAAACGGCGCGCAACCTGAAAGTAGGCGGCGAGTTATTGTGCACGGTTTGGTAAAGGCTGGAGGAATCGAAAATGTCTAGACTGGGAAAGACACCCATTGCCCTTCCAAAAGGCGTAGAGGTCAAGGGTTTGAAGGATGGAGCCGTTCAAATTAAGGGACCGAAGGGAACTCTTAATTTGACGTTACCTGTTGGAATTACTTTTAAAATCGAAGATCAGATGATGATTGTCGAGCGCGATGAAGTTCTGTCGCTTGCCAATGCGATGTACGGCTTATATCGATCTCTTTTGAAAAACTGTGTGATCGGAGTCACCGAAGGTTTTGAAAAAAGACTGACGCTGATCGGCGTTGGCTACAGAGCAGCTGTGGCCGGAAGCAAGCTGGATCTTCAGTTGGGATTTTCGCATCCGACAAACATGGAGATACCCAAGAACATACAAGTGACTGTGGATAAGGGAACGCTTATTATCATCAAGGGCATGGATAAGCATGAAGTTGGTCAATTTGCCGCAAAAGTCCGCTCATTGAAGCCACCGGAGCCTTACAAGGGCAAAGGGATACGGTATGAAAATGAATATGTCCGTAAGAAAGAAGGAAAGGCTGCTAAGGCTGCCGCTAAGTAAACCGAGGTAAGATTAGGTTATGGATAATTCACAAAAAAGACGAAGAAGAGCTCGCGCTGCGCGAGTCATGCGTGTTCGTGGGCATATCCGCGGTACGCCTGAAAAACCTCGGCTGTCTATTTTTAAGTCGAATCAGCATCTATTTGCTCAGTTGATCGATGATGTAAATCGGGTGACGATTGCTGGAATCGGTACGCAGTCCAAGGCGAACCAGAAAACAGCTCACAATAAGAAGTCGAAAGCAGCGGCCCGTAGCATTGGAACGGAAATGGCTGAAATTGCCAAGAAGAAGAATATTGCGATGGCCGTTTTTGATCGCGGCCGTTATAAATTTCATGGAATTATCGCTGAATTTGCTAATGCCGCTCGCGAAGCTGGCTTGCAATTTTAACTCTAGGACTGGAAATGGCCAAACAAATGGAAAAAAAACGCCAGGAAGACTTTAACACGGAATTTGAGGAAAAAGTCCTCTATATTAACCGTTGTTCTAAGGTCGTCAAAGGCGGACGGAAGTTTAGCTTTTCCGCTCTGATCTTGGTCGGAGACGGGCAAGGGCATGTCGGGTATGGATTTGCGAAAGCCAACGAGGTATCGGACGCGATCCGCAAGGGAAGCGATGCGGCCCGCAAGAATATTTATACGATCGAAATGGAAGAAACGACGATACCGCACGAAATTTATGTTGAATGGGACGGAGCCAAGGTGCTGTTTAAGCCGGCTCCATCAGGAACCGGCATTGTTGCCGGATCAAAAGTGAGATCGATTTTGGAGCTAGGCGGAGTCAAAGACGTTATTGCAAAAAGTCTGGGATCCAGCAATCCGCTGAATCTTGTGAAAGCGACATTCAAGGCGTTTAGTCGACTCAGAAATCGCGAACAGTGTCTTGCAGAACGGAAAGGGGCGTAATCGATGGTCAATCTGGCTCAACTGAAAAACACGTCTCGACCCAAAAAGAAAATTCAACGAGTGGGTCGTGGTATTGGTTCCAAGCGCGGTGCAACATCCGGACGTGGAACAAAAGGCGACGGTAGCAGGCGCGGTTATTCGAGGCGATATGGATATGAGGGCGGTCAAGTGCCTTTGTATCGCAAACTCCCCGTTCGTGGATTTACGCGAGGCCGTTTTGACAAAGCGTCGAAAGCGATCACGTTCTCAGTCATTGAAAAATATTTTACGGATGGCGAAACGGTGAATTATGAAACGCTCCGTGAAAAAGGTCTGGTTCCTCGCGTTCTTCCCGGAGGGATCAAGCTCATCGGCACAGGTGAACTGACAAAAAAGGTCAGGATTGAAGTGCACGCATATACAGCTGGTGCGCGTCAAAAGCTCGAAGAGAAGTCGATTGCATTTCTAGTCGTTGAAAAATAACGATACTGACAGGATCTTATGGTTGAAGCGTTACGCCGTGTACTTGCGATTCCTGAATTGCGCACAAAGATTTTCTTTACACTTGCATTGCTGGCCGTATGCCGCATTGGAGCGTATGTGCCTGTTCCGGGGATCAATGCGGACGTCGCAATCATGATGTTTAAATATGCGACGAGAGGCGGGCAGAATTTGTTTCAACTCGTCGATATTTTTTCCGGCGGAGCATTTGCCCAAATGACGATTTTCGCTTTGGGCGTAATGCCATATATTTCAGCGTCCATTATTTTGCAGGTCTTGATTACTGTGATCCCATCGCTGCAGCGCGAGATTCGCGAAAGCCCTGATCATGGCAGGCGTAAAATGTCGAAGTGGACACGGATGGCGACGCTTATTTTAGCGCTATTGCAGTCTTCTCTCTACGCTCGCTATGCGGCTGGTATGAATGAATCGCATCCCGGTATTATTTTATCGGATATTTTAGATGTTCAGATCATGGGTTTTTCGTGGCTTTTTTATCTGGCGTTTACATTTACGATGACGGCCGGAACGCTGCTTCTTATGTGGATCGGCGAGCAAATTACGGAAAAGGGGATCGGCAATGGCATTAGCATTATCATTGCTGTGGGGATTTTGTCCTCTTTGCCGATGACGATCGGATCTGTGATCAAGCAATTGAACATGGAATCCCAAGAACCCGGACAGCTGACTTTTTCGACCTTGGTTGTGTTGTGCCTGATGTTCGTTTTTATCATTATCGGGACGATTTTGGTGATACAGGGACAGCGAAGGATTCCATTGCAATACGCAAGACGCATTGTTGGACGTCATGAAGTGCAAGGATCGAATTCGCACATACCATTAAAAATTAACTATGCTGGTGTGATTCCTGTTATTTTTGCGTCCTCTGTATTGATGTTTCCGGCTACTATCGGACAGTTTTTGAGCCGCAATAGCTGGCTGGGCCAGTTGACTAGCTATCTGGTCCCTGGAACATGGGTATATATGACCCTGTATGTGTTATTAATTTTATTTTTTACTTATTTTTGGACGGCGACCCAGTTTAAACCGGAGCAGATTGCCTCCGATATGAAAAAGAATGGGGCGTTTATTCCCGGCATCCGTCAAGGAAAGCCAACGCAGGATTTTCTTGAACAGACGATGAATCGAGTGACTCTGGCGGGAGCGATATTTCTTGCCATTATCGCGATTTTGCCGACCATCGTCGGGCGTCTTATGGGCGTCGATGCGAGGATCAGTCAGTTTTTTGGTGGAACTTCATTATTGATTTTGGTGGGCGTGATTCTCGACACGACAAAACAGGTTGAGTCTCATCTACTTATGAAGAGATATGATGGTTTTATGAAGAGAGGACGTCTGAAGGGGCGTTAATAGATTGTCAGTTAACAAGTTCGTGTGTTATTTTATACTGCGTATCGCGGTATAAGCGTTAAAATTGAAGGAAAAAGAATGCCTAGAGTCATCGGTATCGATATCCCTGGAAATAAGAGATTAGAAATCGCTCTTACGTATCTTTTTGGCGTTGGACGGACGCTTTCGAACCAGATCATCGAAAAGCTGGGTTTGGATAAGGATATGCGAGCGCAAAATCTGACTGAAGACGATATTGCGAAAATCAACGCGATTCTGCAATCCGAATACGTCGTTGAGGGTGATTTGCGTCGACAGACACAAAACAACATCAAGCGATTGATTGGAATTAATTGTCATCGTGGAACTCGCCATCGGTTAGGCCTTCCGGTCCGTGGCCAGCGTACTCGAACGAATGCCCGTACGCGTAAAGGCAAACGCAAAACGGTTGCGAACAAAAAGATTTAACGATCGTTAATGGAGAATAGAGCCTTGTCTAAGCAAGAACAAAAAGCACCGCCGAAGAAGACTGGAGTAAGGATAAAGAAAAAGGTCCAGCGAACAGTCCCGGCTGGGATCGCTCATGTCAAAGCAACCTTTAATAACACGATTGTCAGCATTACGGATTTAGCTGGTAATGTTATCGCGTGGTCGTCGGCAGGAAAAGCGAATTTTGCCGGATCTCGCAAATCATCGGCATTTGCTGCGACCGTAGCGGCGCAGAACGCTGCTCGTGAAGCGATGGGTGTTGGGATGAAGGAATGCGAAGTGAATTTGAATGGCCCAGGCGCCGGACGCGAGTCGGCCGTGCGCGGACTGCAGAGCGCGGGTTTAGCGATTACGATTATTCGTGATTGCACCCCTGTTCCGCACAATGGGTGCCGAGCCCGTAAGCGCAGACGCGTTTAAAAACCGTAGAGGAGTCTTAACATGGTAGTCAAGTATGGCAAGTTCGAAATGCCAGAAAAAATAAAAATCGACGATTCGAGCAAAACGAATACGTTTGCGCGCTTTATCGTCGAGCCTTTTGAAAAGGGATTCGGACATACGGTCGGAAACGCATTGCGCAGGATCATGTTGGGCGCGTTGGAAGCGCCGGCGATTCTGTCGATCCGCATCGAAGGCGTTCCTCATGAGTATATGGCGATTGAAGGTGTCGTTCAGGATATGACTCATATTATTCTGAATCTTAAAGGATCGCTGCTTCGAAAGCTGAGTACGGAAGAAGATCGCTCGCCGCGCGAAATCAAGGTTTTGACAAAAGTGCTTGAAATCACCGATGACATGATTGAGAAGGGCAGAGGCGAATATAAAGTCGTTCTGAGAGACCTGATTGGCACGGACGAGTTTGATATCGTGAATCCCGATCACCACATTTTTACGGTGACGAAGCCGATGAGCCGACGTGTCGATCTGCGAGTTTCTAATGGTCGAGGATATGTTCCTTCTGAAAGGCACAGTTTTGAGCAAATGCATGATGAGATCATTATTGACTCAGCATTTTCTCCGGTGCGTTTGGTCAATTATTATGTAGAAAACACACGCGTTGGCCAAGACACAGATTATGACCGTTTAATTTTGGATGTGACGACGGATGCTCGTGTAACGCCGGTGGAAGCACTGACGTTTGCCGCGCAAATCGCGATTCAGCACATGCAAGTTTTTACGTCGATCAAAGCGCACTCGCTTGTGTTTGATAAAGGCGAGATGGTCGTCAATCGCGATCGCGATGAGATTTTGGCAAAACTGGCTCTCAAAATTAATGAAATCGAGCTTTCTGTCCGATCGACAAACTGTCTGGCGAATGCCAATATAGATACTATCGGCGAATTGGTTGTGATGCCGGAGTCGGAAATGCTTCGATTCCGCAATTTCGGGAAAAAGTCATTGACCGAGATTAAGCAAAAACTCGACGAACTCGGACTGTCTTTGGGAATGGATCTCGCCAAGTATGGCATTAATCGAGATAACATCAAGACAGTGATTCAAAACTATCTGCAAGAAAAAATGGGAAGCGTTGAAGTATGAGACATGCGAAACACACCTTTAAAATTGGCCGTACGGGATCGCATCGCCGCTGCATGTTGGCCAACATGCTGAAATCGCTGATTGAAAATGAGCGCATTTCCACAACGGTTGCTAAAGCGAAAGAATTGCGCCGTCATGCGGATCGCATGATTACATTGGCGAAGCGCAATACGCTGGCATCTAAACGCGATGCGATTTCGAAGCTTCATGTCGTCTACAATGAATTGTCGACGAAAGAGGCGCGTAAAGTCAAAGCGGGCGATAAAAAGTGCTATTCTCGCGATCGAGAAGTGATCGGCAAACTGTTTGGACCTCTCCGCGAGCGGTTTATTGCGCGCAATGGCGGATACACGCGTATTATCCGTACTGCAGACCGAATTGGGGATAGCGCACCGACCTGCTACATTGAATATCTTAAGTAATCATCTATTAGCCGCTTGCTCGTCACTTTCGGTGATACAAGCGGTTTTTTTATTTTTGAAAAGCTATCTTTACAATGAGTTGGGGATACTGTATTCTTCAAGCCATTGCCAAGTGTTGCATCTGGTACCTGAATGTCGATACGAATAGCCATTAATGGTTTTGGGCGAATAGGTCGGATGGTTGCGCGGATTGCGATGCAAAAGCGCAATATTGAACTGGTCGCCGTGAACGATCTGGTGCCGGCGGACAATTTGGCCTATTTGTTCAAACACGATACGGTGCATGGTCGTTATCCATTGCCTGTCAAGGCCGAAGCGAAGGCATTGGTGGTCAATGGGAAAACGATTGAAGTATTCAGCGAGAAAGATCCGACCGAACTGCCCTGGAAAAGGCTTAACGTGGATTACGTTATTGAATCGACGGGGCGTTTTACGAGCCGCGAGGATGCGCGCAAGCATATTGCAGCGGGAGCGCGGAGAGTATTGATTTCGGCTCCGGGCAAAGATGTACCGACCTATGTGATGGGCGTCAATCATACAGGGTTCGATCCGGCCCATGACGATGTTTTATGCAATGCGTCATGTACGACGAATTGCCTGGCTCCATTATGCAAGGTTCTCCTCGATCATTTTGGGATTGAGGAAGGGTTAATGACGACGATTCATTCGCTGACGGCGAGCCAGCCGACGGTGGATGGGCCATCGCACAAGGATTGGCGGGGCGGTCGTGCAGCG
>Ga0206225_1000038_pt1 | contig 23706 bp, 17 predicted proteins | sample MancosB2_FD_155470 | JGI IMG/M metagenome (GOLD analysis project Ga0206225, IMG submission 155470) | Subsurface sediment microbial communities from Mancos shale, Colorado, United States - Mancos B2 | ecosystem: Environmental > Terrestrial > Deep subsurface > Rock core/Sediment | place: USA...
ATTTTGCCCAACCGGCAGGAAATTCTGCTCATCGATACGGTCGGTTTCATCCGCAAGATCCCGCACTTGCTCGTCGCGGCGTTCAAAAGCACTCTGGAAGAAGCCGTGCAAGCCGATATACTTCTGCACCTCATCGATGCCAGCAATCCTTCTGCCGAACTGCAGGCTGAAGCGACATACGATGTTTTGAAAGAGCTTGGCGCTGAAAAGCATCCGGTCATCACGGTATTAAACAAGATCGATCAGTGCGAGAATCGATTGATTGTCAATCGATTGAAAGTAAAGTATTCTAAAACGGCCGAGATTTCCGCCCTGAAGAAAACGGGGTTCGATCGATTGACCGAGCTGATGATAGAGGAGATTTCTCTATTACGCAAAAGAGTCAAATTGCGCATTCCGCAAAGTCATTATGCTCTGGTGAGCGAGCTCATGCGCGAAGGGAAGGTCATTTCCTGCGAATACGAGGAAAATGACATTCTTCTCGAGGTGGATATTCCGCGTAATCTGGAGCGCAAGACAGCGCCGTTTGAAGTATAAAAACCTCGCATTTGAACGGTTTTCAAATGCGAGGTGTCGATGTTATCTGGGCAGGCGAAGATTGCTGTGATGACGGCTATATTGGAAATAGACTGTCAATCCAATCGCCAGCCAAACGATCAGCTGCGCCCATGTGTCGATGGGTAAAAAGCCCATTTGCGCCACGCAGCACAGGATGCCCACCGCAGGGATAATGGGAACCAGCGGAACTTTGAACGGCCGCTCAAATTCCGGATGGGTATAGCGCAAAATCAGCACGCCCAGGCAGACGATGGCGAAAATGATCAAAGTGGACATCACGACCAGCGATCCCAATACCGCGATGGGAAATAGCCCGGCGGCAGCCATGCAGGCGATGGCGGTGAGAATGGATGAAAAAACAGGCGTTTTCGTTTTGGTATGAACTTTAGAAAACGCACGGGGCAAAAGCCCGTCTTTGCTGATCGTCATAAAAATTCGAGTCAAAGCTAATAGCTGGACAAGAGCGACGGACGCCAGTCCCGCAATGATGGCGAGCTTCACGATGTACTTCAGCCAGATCATTTGGGAGCCCATCGCATCCAGAGCGACGGACATCGGATCGGGAACGCTCAAAAATTTGTAGCTGATCACTCCTGTCAAAATCAAAGCAGTGATGACATAGGCTACAGTGCAAATCGCAAGCGATCCGAGAATTCCTCGCGGTAGATCCTTCTGCGGGTTTTTGGATTCCTGAGCCATCGTGGCCACCGTATCGAAGCCGATATAGGCAAAGAACACTAGCCCGGCCCCCCTCAAAATGCCGCTCCAGCCGTACTGGCCGAAAACACCGGTATTTTCAGGAATAAACGGATGCCAGTTGTCGGTGTTGACATACGCGATTCCTAAAATAATAAATAATGCCACTGTGCACAGTTTGATGACGACCATGATATTGTTGAAAGTGGCCGCCGCTTTAATGCCGATGGTGATAAAAATGCCCACTACGCCGATCAGGATCACAGCAGGGAGGTTGATGAAGGCCCCGCTCCAGTGCAACCCCAGTTCAGGAGTGTAAAGAATGGGTGCAGAGGAAAGAGAATACGGAAGTTGAAAGCCGAAATCTTTTAATAAATTCATGCAGTAACCGGACCATCCGACAGCAACCGTGGCGGATGAAAACAGTAATTGAGACGTCAACATCCAGCCGACGATCCAGGCGGGTAATTCACCTAAAGCAATGTAAGCGTATGAATAGGAGCCGCCGGATACCGGAATCATCGAAGAGAGCTCCGCGTAGCAAAGGCCTGCAAAAATGCATATAATAGCCGCAATTACAAAGGAAAGCGTGATCGCAGGACCCGCGAAATCTGCCGCAGCCTGGCCTGTGATGACGAAAATCCCTGCGCCGATAATGGCTCCGATGCCAATGGCCGTGAGATTGAGAGCTCCCAAATGTTTTTTCAGCTCATGGTGCCCATCTTCCCCATCATTGGATGGAGAATGCATGGACTTTTTGGTAAACAGTTTGTTCAGGTTCATAAAAAAAGACCTCAATATATTTCAATTAGGCGGATTCTGTGTTGTTAATTTTTATTACATTCCAATTTGGAAGAATTCTTTGACGATAAGTAGCGTGCCGCTGGCGAACATCTGAACTCCGATTAGACAGACGAGCATGCCTCCCAGCCGTTCAATGGCGACCAATCCTTTCTCGCCGAGAAGTTGTTTAATATAGGATCCGAGCAGAATGATAATGAGCGACGGAACCCATGCGGCAAAGGCCGCCGCGCCGACCATCAGCGAATTTCCGGTCTCATGGGCGTAAAGCATGACAGTGGCGATGGTGCCCGGGCCTGTGATGATGGGAATGGCCAAAGGGATGATCACGGGCTCTTGCGTAAGCGTTTCTTCCGGGGCATTTTTGCGGGGAAAAACCATGGTTAGCGAGATGAGAAAGAGTAATATTCCTCCGGCCATTCCGATGATGGGGCGGGATATGCCGAGGATGTTCAGGATTTTATCGCCGCAAAAAGTGAAGAGAAGCAAGACGACCAGGGCGACAACAAGCTCGCGGCAGATAATCTTTATTTGACGCCGATGGTCGAATCGCGCCAACAGGGCGAGAAACAGAGGAATTTGACCCGTGGCGTTCAGCACGAGAAAGATAGCGACCGCAATCGTAAAAAAAGATGTATCTGGACCGATGTTCACGTTGTATCCTGATAATGATCAATAAAGCATACTCAATCGTTGAGTTTTTCCACCAGACGTCAAAGAAAAATAACGGAAAACACTCCTTGAGATGCGAGCGGCTTGCTGGCATAATCGATGCCCCATGAAAAAGTATCATATCGCTACTCTCGGCTGCCGGACCAACCAGTACGAATCGCAGCTATTTTCCGATCAGCTGCGCCGGATGGGGTACGAACCGGCTCCAGAGGATGAAGCCGATCTTTGCATCATCAATACCTGTTCGGTGACGGACTCAGCAGAGGCGTCTTCGCGCCGGCAGATTCGGAATTTGGCGCGCCGCCATCCGAACGCCCGCCTGATTGTCACCGGATGCATGGCCGAAAGCTCTCAAAAAGCAATCCTGGCGATTGATCCTCGAATCGAGGTTTTTCCCAACAAGGACAAGGAGCAGCTCGTTTCGTTTCTATTCCCCGAGGAAAAAAATCGGACAGGGCTCTCTATCGAGCGCTTCGACGGGCATACAAGGGCTTTTGTGAAAGTGCAGGACGGATGCAATTCATTTTGCTCTTACTGCATCATTCCCTATGTCAGAGGGCGCTCGCGCTCGCGATCGGTGGCTGAAATTATCCAGGAAGTCAGAACATTGACTGCGAACGGATATCGCGAAATTGTGCTCACCGGAGTGAATGTCGGCGATTATGCGGCGGATGGGGCTTCATTAGCTGATCTTGTTCGCGCTGTGGACCGCGTCAAAGGAATCCAGAGAGTGCGCATTTCCTCGATCGATCCCACAGACGTCAACGAAGATCTGGCCGGAGCCATTCTGAATGGACTTCACACTTGTCCCAACCTCCATCTGGTTCTTCAATCCGGCTCGAACGTGGTTCTCAAGCGGATGAACCGCAAATATTCCCGCCAGATCTTTTTGAAGACCGTGGAAGGGTTGGTCAATAAAAACAAAGATTTTACATTTACGACCGATGTCATTGTCGGCTTTCCGAATGAGAGCGAAGCGGACTTTGCCGAAACTCTCGACGTCGTCAGGCAGGTCAGGTTCGCGAAGGTCCATGTATTTCCCTATAGCGTCCGATCACGGACCCGCGCGGCCCTCGATCCCCACCCTGTCCCGCAGGACGTCATTGCCCAGCGAAAAGAGGAGCTTTTGCGCCTGGCCGATCAGGTGGCGTTTGATCTGCGGCAGCAGTATTTGCATCGGACCATGGACGTCCTATTGGAAGAGGGGAAAGGGGACGTTTTGTCGGGCCATACGTCGAATTTTATCACTGTTGAAGTACCGAGGGGCTCGCATGGCCCCAATCAGCTGGTTCAGGTCGAAATGCTGGAAAATAGCCCGGATGGGATCAAGGGGAGAATTTTGTGAAAATTACGATCGCTCAACGATACCGGCCTTATTCGCACGATAATGGTGCGATGTGTCTGATCCCCCGCACCTGTTGGGCCGTTCAGGCCTTTCCTGCGATGATCCGCTTGCAGGATCTTGGGTCGGGGGAGCCGGCCGCTACGATCGAGATCCCCCTGGCCTTGCATGGGCTCTTTCGGGAATTTACCATCCAGCAGGATCTGGAAAAAGGATGTGTTTTTATTTGGGGCATCGCTCGCGAAGGGCGCTATCGATTGCGCCTCGAGGCTTTGATGGGAAAAATCAAGCTCTCGGCGGAAAAAACTCCGGACGGAGGAATCGCGATAGCGGATCGATGTCTTCAAAAGAATGAATCGATTTCCTGGGACATACCGGGGCCTTTTCGGTCTGTGGAAGCTATCGAGCGGTTATCGTTGGGAAGCCATCGCTCCCAAGATTGGGCCGATGTGTGGCGAAGGATGGATTTGAGTGATATTTTGCCCATTCTTTTTCATCTCAGTCAATGGACTCCCATCGCTGCGATGGATCCGGAACAACCCATCGCAAGGCTTTGGGAGGAGTTTTTGCGGGCGGGATTTGGCTCTATTTTGGTGCCGCGGCTCCAGGATCCTGAATATCAGGGTCTGCTTTCGACCGATGCTGTTCCCGCTAACGCATCGCCGTGTGCTTTGATTTCTTACGCCGGAGAACAGATCCGTAAACGATTTGTCGAGCAAGATCAGAACTGCGTATCCATTTTGCCATCCTGCGAGTTTACTTTCGGTCGTTTCACGGATATTCAGCTACCGGGAATTGGAACTGTCGATCTCGAATGGGCGAAGGGCACGATCCAATGCATGTCGCTCCGAGCGTCTGTTCACGTAAAAGTTTGCTGGCGATTTTCCCCATCGATCCAGTCCTACCGTCTGCGGGAAAATCTGCACGGCAAAGGGATAAAAAAATCGGTCGATGTTGAGCTGGAGCTCGAGGCTGGAAAAAATTATTACCTGGATCGGTTCCAAAAATAGTTTTTCTGTTGTACCCTCGACTTTGTAACTTTTTGGACCCGCCTGCCTCGTCTATTTGCTCTCGGAGAACAAATATCTCGAGGCCTTCGGGTCCAAAAAGTTACAAAGTCGAGGTACCGTTGCATTATGAAATCTTTAGCCGACAATATTTCTTTCAATGGAGAGCACCATGATCCCCATCAAATATTGGGGAGGCATCGCACGATCCGCCTTTGGCGTCCAGACGCCAAAGAGGTATTTGTCGAGATTGCCCATCGCATCATTGCCGCGGACAGAGTCACGGAAGAGGGGCTTTTTGAAGTAAAGGTTTCCGAAAGCCTTCGATTCATGGATTACCGCGTCTATCATTCCTCAGGGCTTTTGGCTCACGATCCCTATGCCTTTTCTCCCGTCCTCGGCGAAATCGATCTCTATCTTTTCAACAAGGGCGTTCATTACGATCTCTACCAGGTGTTGGGCGCTCATCTGCGCGCCCATCAGGGAGTGGCAGGCGCTCAGTTTGCCGTATGGGCGCCGGGAGCGAAAAACGTGGCCCTGGTTGGCGATTTTAATCGATGGGATGGCCGCACGAATCCCATGCGCAGCCTAGGGACATCGGGGATTTGGGAGCTTTTCGTTCCGGGCTTGGCCCCGAATGAAAAATATAAATTCGAGATCCGTACGCCGGATGGACATTTGCGGCTCAAGAGCGATCCATATGGCTATGCTTTTGAGCTCCGGCCGCAGAACAGCTCTATTGTGTGCGATATCAGCCGGTTCGAGTGGGGGGACCAGGAGTGGATCGAACAGCGGCGCAAAAATGACCTCAACCGGCCGATGAACATCTACGAATTGCATATCGGCTCCTGGCGCAATTACGGCGAAGAGTTTCCCAATTACCGGATTGTGGCTCATGATTTGGCTGCCTATTGCCGCACGATGGGATTTACGCATGTCGAGCTGCTGCCGGTCATGGAACACCCCCTCGATGAGTCATGGGGCTATCAGGTCACCGGGTTTTTCGCGCCGACCAGCCGCTATGGCACTCCAGAGGATTTCCAGTACTTCGTCGACCATCTCCACCGGATGGGCATCGGCGTCATCCTCGATTGGGTGCCGGCCCATTTTCCGACCGATGACTTTTCACTCAACCGCTTCGATGGAACAGCTCTATACGAACATGAAGATCCCAGACAGGGGATTCACCCCCACTGGTATACCGCGATCTTTAATTACGGGCGGAAGGAAGTCACCAATTTTCTTCTCGCCAGCGCTCTTTTCTGGTTCGATCAGATGCATATCGACGGATTGAGAGTCGACGCCGTCGCTTCCATGCTCTATCTCGATTACGGGCGCAAAGCGGGGGAGTGGATTCCCAATTGCTTCGGCGGCAACCACAACCTCGAAGCGATTGAGTTCATCAAACATCTCAACTCGATCGTCCACCAGCGGTTTCCCGGCGCTCTGATGATCGCCGAAGAATCCTCCGCGTTTACCGGCGTATCCCATCCCGAAGGACTCGGATTTGATTTAAAATGGAACATGGGGTGGATGAATGACACTTTGCGCTATTTTTCGAAAGATCCCGTTTTCCGGCGCCACCATCAAAACGATCTGACGTTTAGTTTGCTCTATACATTTTCCGAGAAGTTTTTGCTGGTCTTGTCGCATGACGAGGTCGTGCATATGAAAAACAGCCTGCTCTCCAAAATGCCGGGTTCTGAGTGGCAAAAGTTTGCCAATCTGCGGCTGCTCTACAGCTATATGATCTGCCATCCGGGCAAGAAACTGATTTTCATGGGCGGCGAGATCGCTCAGTGGAATGAGTGGGACTGCAAGTCGACGATCCATTGGTATTTGATGCAATACCCCCTTCATTTGGGCATGCATGACATGGTTCGGGATCTGAATCAGCTTTATTTGCAGCATCCCGAGCTGTGGGGGCAGGATTTTGATTGGGCGGGTTATGAATGGATCGATTTTTCTGATGCCGATCGCAGCACGATTTCCTATTTGCGCAAATCGGATGGGAAATATCTGGCCTGTGTTCATAATTTTACTCCTGAGACGGTGGAAAATTATTTGATTAAACTGAGCCATCTGGAGCAGGTGCGCGAAGTATTTAATACCGATGCGGCGAAATATGGCGGATCGAATCGGATCAATTCTGAGATTAAAATCGTGAAAAATTCCGGCTTTATGATTGCGCTATCTCCGTTGGCAACGATGATTTTCGAGGTGGATTTTGTCTAAGCAATTCGAAAAGGTTCATACCCAGCAGCAGTACATCGCTCTTGTAGAGGAGATGATCGAGCATGACAAGCATTATTACGATGAATGCATGCCCCAAATATCGGATTTTGAATACGACCAGATAATGCATGAGCTGCTCTGCGTAGAAAAGGAGCACCCCGATTGGGCGCTGCCCCACTCTCCGACGCAAAGAGTGGCCGAGGGTCCGACGAAAGGGTTTGTTCAGCGCGATCATCTGGTTCCTATGCAGTCTCTCGCCAATACCTACTCCGAAAAAGAGCTTTCTGATTTCGTGAATCGCGTCTACAAGCTGCTGGAAAAAAAGAGCGTGGAGTTTTGCTGTGAGCTCAAGATGGACGGGACCGCGATTTCGCTGACCTATAAAAATGGCTATCTGGTTCACGCATTGACGCGGGGCAATGGCCAGATGGGCGACGATGTCACCAACAATGTCAAGAAGATCAAGTCTGTTCCTCTCATGCTGAAGGGATCGCACATCCCGGATGTCGTGGAAGTCCGCGGCGAGGTACATATGCTCCTTGCGACGTTACGCAATCTCAACGCGCAACGCGAAGAGGAGGGGCTGGAGCCTTTTGCCAATCCCCGCAATGCGGCGGCCGGCTCCCTGAAACTGCTCGATCCTCACGAGGTGGCCAAACGCAAGCTCAATCTTGTCTGCTATGCGATCGGGGAAGGGCAGTCTCCCGCGGCCACCCAACTCGAAACGCTGCATCTTCTCAAGGAATGGGGCTTTCCCGTCTCGCGCTCGGAACATGTCGCCCTGGCGCACGATCTCAAGGGAATCTGGAGTTTTGCAGAAAAAATTCATCAGCTGCGCGATGATTTGCCATTCGAGATCGATGGCATCGTAGTGAAAGTCAATGATTTAAAAGCTCATGATATTTTAGGCGCCACGGGCAAGACGCCGCGCTTCGCGGTGGCCTACAAATTCGCGCCCGAAGAGGCCATGACGCGGGTGCATGATATTACGGTGCAGGTCGGCCGGTCTGGCGTGCTGACGCCGGTGGCCGAGCTGGAAAAGGTGCATTTAGCGGGAAGCATGATCACGCGCGCGACGCTGCACAACGCGGATGAAGTGAAGCGCAAAGATATTCGCGTCGGCGATATGGTTGCCATCGAGAAGGGCGGCGATGTGATCCCGAAGGTGACGCGCGTTGATTTTTCGATGCGGCCGCATGACAGTCAGCCGTGGAAGATGCCGTCCCATTGCCCCATTTGCAAAACGCCGGTCGTGCATCGGGAAGGCGAGGTGGCTATCCGCTGCCCGAACATGAAGTGTGTTGGCCAGTGCCAGCGGCGCATTGCCTGGTTTGCCAGCAAACATGCGATGGATATCGAGCACATGGGTGAACGAGTCGTCGAACAGCTCGTCGAAAAGGGGTTCGTCTTGCGCATTTCGGATATCTATCTGCTCGATGCGGAAAAACTCTCCCAGCTCGATGGTTTTAAGGAAAAATCGATTCGCAATCTTCTGGGTAGCATTGAGAAATCCCGAAAATGTCCTCTATCGCGCCTCATCATGGGCCTTGGCATCAAGTATGTCGGTACCGAGACGGCGGAGTTATTGGCCGATCACGTGCATGATCTCGATCACTTGCTTCGCATTCGCGAGGAAGAGCTGCTCAAGATCGAGGGCATCGGAGAAAAGACGGCGCATACAATTGCGGAATATTTTCGCGATCCCGACCATATCGAAGAAATCCGTCTGTTGCTGCGCCACGGCGTCGAGCCGCAAAAAGCTGCGAAGAAGAAAATTTCCGGCCACGCGTTTTTTGACAAGACGTTTGTTCTGACGGGTTCTCTCGATCAATTTACCCGCGACGAGGCAGCGCAATTGATCAAGGAAAGGGGCGGGCATGTGGTCGGCTCGGTCAGCAAACAGACCGATTACGTTCTCGTCGGCTCCGACCCGGGCTCGAAATTCGAAAAAGCCCAAAAACTCGGCATTACAATCCTGTCCGGACAGCAGTTTCAGAAGATGCTGGATTAGCCTTCAGGTATTGTCCGATAGCATATCCCGCGATGATGATGATCGGAATGGCCACGATGGCGGCGCAGGCAGCGAGCGGATGGATTCCAAACGCTTTCAGCCGGACGAAATCGTGTCCCAATTCCGATAGAGGAGCACTCAGGCCTGAATAGGCATATTTGGCATGTCCGAAAAAGACAAACAGTGCAAACCCGATGCAAAGCGAGGCAGCTTCGGGGTGGGAAGTGCGCAGCGCCAGGCCGGCAATCAGCGAAATAGTGGCTGCCAGTATGGCCAGGGCAGGTCCCGCCAGGGTGATCAAAAAGGTGGATCTTCGGTAGCCCAATTTTTGCCCTATCGAAGTCATGGTGCGTGCCGAATAGGACGTGCAGCCGCCCTCAAAAGGAAACAGCTGGATCTTCGCGCGGGATTGAAAGAGGCGATTGGCCATCAAACAATGGCCGCTCTCATGGATCAGCGTTGATCCATGAGTGCCGGCCGAGAAGAAAAAAATTCCGCTGCGGGTGGCGAGGCCCAACATGCGATCGATCTTCGAGCGGAAAATATAAATCGTCGCCCAGTGAATGATCGCATTGACTGCGATGCCGGCCATGGCGATCGACCCCATCACGACCCAGGCGCCGCTGGCCGTAAAAGGCAAGCAGATCAGAGTGATCGCGAGTGCAAGAGCGAGCTCTTTCAGGGCGCGCAGCGCCACCTGGCGGATAACAGAAGAGCGCTCGAGGGTTTCTCGATTTCGAAAGGCGGCTCCGGGTAGGGTGGTAGCAATAGGTACGGCGTTCATTGGCGGGGGCAAGGATAATGAAAAGAATTAAATACGAGATATTAAAATGATTTATTTAAGCGGCATACGCCGATGGGCTGATGCGCATCATGGGCGCCGCTGAAGGTTTTGCTCGCGCCAGCTGGATGGCCGTGGCGATGACAAAGGAATGGCCGCCGGGCAGAGCGGGCAGAAAGTATTTGCGCCTAAGCTGCTCGAGCTCGGGGCAGATCGCCTTGAGGTACCAGACCTGTTCGACCTCCGGCCAAGTACTCGGCTGGACCGAATAGAACCCTTCGATTTCAAATGAATATTCCCGGTTGATCTCGTTGAGGGGGCCAATATCGCGAAAACGGGCTTCGCGCGCGGGGATCACGGGGATATGCGCGCCGACGGGCGAGCTGAACAGCTTGCTCGAAGCGCAATCCCGCCCCTTCAGGTGCGGGTAAGCCGAGCTATTTATTTGATCGGACGCTTTTAAGCGCCCGCCATTAGCTGTCGAAGAATCTCCTTCCTTTAGGAAGGAGTTCATCAAATAGGGCGGTCGCGATAACCCTTGCGTTGTCAGGTAGGGGAGAAGCCTCAGAATGAACTGATTGTCCACGTCGAGATAAGTGTACCCTTGCTCGTTTTGGCGAAGAATTCCTTTGCCGCGGCACAGCGATCGGAGCAGTTTTCGTTGATTGGGGAGCGGCCGGGGGCGGGGCGTCTCATTCGTCTCGGTCAGTAGAAAAAAATCGGGTGCTGCCTGCCGTTTTCTGTCCTTTTCCAGGGTGCCGCGTGCAAAATAGCGCGGAGGACGATAGGAAAATTTTAATAGAGGCGGCTGATCCAGGGGGGTGCTTCCAAAGAAAGGTAGGGCAGCAGGTGCAATGCTCGACGACGGGCGCGTCAGCTGCTGCCAGGCGCGGCGGGCCAGGTTTGTATAGTTCGACAAACCTTTTTCAAAGGATGCAAGACTTAATAATATTATGTTCATAATTATGGCTAATTAGTATTTAATTATAGCGCAATTAAAGGTTGATTTAAAGCCTAAAGAATTGGTGATGATAGTAAATTATTTAGTACAGTCATTTTTTGGCGCTATTGATTTAAGTCTACAAAAGAAGGGTATGTTTTTACGAGCAGCTATAGAAAACAGCCGGCTGCAGTGAAATTATTGAACGACTTTCCCCAGAAGGGTCTGGTGGCTGAAGCTGTGGATGTGCACCTGCTGCAGCGTGCCAATGAGCTGGGAAGGACCTTCCAGGATCACCTTTTTCCAGCACCGGGTGCGGCCCTTGAGCATTCGGCCGTCCTTGTTGAAGCGCTCCACCAGAACCTCGTAGGTCTTACCCAGCATCTGATGCTGCTCATCTGAGGAAATCTGATCCTGCAGCTCCAGAAGGCGCTGGAGGCGCGCTTCCTTGACGGGTTCGGGCACATCGTCTTTCCAGCGTTGGGCGGGAGTGCCTTTGCGAGCGGAATAGGCGAAAATGAAGGCCAATGAAAATCGGATTTTTTTCATCGCCTCGTAGGTGGCTTCGAAGTCTTCGTCTGTTTCCGTTGGAAAACCCACGATGATGTCGGTCCCGAGCGAGACGTTGGGCACGATGGAGCGCAGCTGATCGACTTTTTCAAAATATTCTTCGGCGGTATAGATGCGGTGCATTTTTTTCAGAATGCGGCTCGATCCCGCCTGCAGGGGAAAATGGACGAATTGGCACAATTTCGGCAGATCGCGCAGGGCTTGCATGAGTTCAATGGTGATGTCGACGGGATGCGATGTCAAAAAACGGATGCGCTCCAACCCCTGGATGGCATCGAGCCTGGCGAGCAGATCGTGAAACCGACAGTTCCACTCCGGTTGGTCCTTGCCATAGCTGTTGACGTTTTGGCCGAGCAGCGTGACTTCCTTGTAGCCCTGATCGACGAGAGAGCGGCACTCTTCCAGAATGCTTTCGGGCGGACGCGACACTTCGCTGCCCCGTGTATAGGGTACGACGCAATAGGTGCAGAATTTGTCGCAGCCGCGGATGATCGATACATGGGCTTTGACTTTGCTCTCCCTGCGGGTGGCCAGATAATCGAGGTTTTCTTCGAATAATTCATCGGTTTTCATCACCTGGCGGCGGGTCGAGAGGACCTCGTCGATGACATGGCCCAGATCCGTGATGTTATTCGTGCCGATCACGAAGTCGAGATGGGGGAATTTTTGGAACAGGTTGTTTTTTTTCGCCATGGCCATGCAGCCGGTCAGGCCGATGACAACATTTTTTTTGGAGCCGCGTCCGATCAGCCCGAGCTTGCCCATGACCTTTCGTTCAGCCAGATCGCGGATTGAGCAGGTATTGAAAATCAGCAAATCGGCCGAGTCTTCATCCTGGATAGGAGAAAGCCCTTTTTTGATCAACTGGCCCGCCATGATCTCGGTGTCCAGCTCATTCATCTGGCAACCGTAGGTGCGGATAAAAAATGTTTTAAGTGGTCTATCCATAAGCAGGACGCTATTTTAATCCCAAGATTGGGCAAGAATCAAGAGGGAGAGAAAAATGATTGGAAAAAAAGACGCACTCTCCCTATGATGGTGGTTCGATTTTCTTTTGGAATGCTCATGAATCACAGTCAAAATACAGTATTAGTCACGAATCAACAAGCTCTTGACGCGCGCAAGTGGTTTCTTTTTGACGCCAGCAATAAGACGCTCGGACGATTTGCCGCCGAGGTGGCCAAAGTCCTGATGGGAAAACATCGTCCCGATTATACGCCCAATATTGACACAGGCGACGGAGTTGTCATCATCAATGCCGATCAGATCAAGGTCACCGGGATGAAACATGCCCGAAAGATCTATCGCAGCTATACCGGTTTTATGGGAGGCCTTCGAGAAGTCCCCTATGAGACCATGTTAGCGCGCAAGCCCACTTATGTTCTGGAGCACGCGATCCTGGGCATGATGCCTAAATCCAGGCTAGGCCGCCAGCAGTTGAAAAAACTGCGCATTTACGCCGGCGCCCAGCATGAAGTCGAAGCACAAAAACCCATCCCCGTCAACGGATAATAAAGTAGAGACCCTATGATCAAAGAAACGATTGGAGTCGGACGCAGAAAAACAGCGGTATCATCCGTACGTGTGCGCCCCGGCAATGGCATTGTCGATGTGAATGGCCGCACTCTGAATGAATATTTTCCCTTGCAGATTCAGAGAGATACGATTTTGGCCCCTCTGAAAAAGTTTTCGGATCCGGAAAAATTCGATCTGATCATCCGCATCAAGGGCGGAGGCATCGAAGCGCAAGCCATAGCTACACGGCTTGGCATCAGCCGCGCTTTGGTTCAAGACAACGAAGAGCTGCGCCCGGAACTGAAGAGCCTGGGTTATCTGACCCGCGATCCGCGTAAGCGCGAGCGTGAAAAGTACGGCAGAGCCGGCGCACGCAAACGTTACCAGTTCTCTAAACGATAATCCTCCCTTTGCCCAAGCCAGTTTTTGCTTGGGCTTTTTTTTCTAAAGATCAAACTTTTTTTAATAATATTTACTTTTATTCTTCCGTCTTGATATTAGCGGAATTATGGACGCAAAAACTGTTTCTGCATCTGCAATTTCAGATCAGGTGATCGAGATCTATCCCGATGATCTCAATCAGGAAGGGACTTTGTTTGAAGGCAGGGTCATGCAGATGGTCAATTCATTGGCTTTGACGGTGGCTCGTCGCCATACCGGATGTTCCTGTGTGGCTCGGGGGATCCATTCATTGCGTTTCATGAAAAAAGCGAGTCATGGGGATATTCTGGTGTGCAAAGCGTCCGTGAACCGCTCCTGGCCCCTGTCCATGGAAGTAGGAGTCAAGGTAGTGGCGGAGGATTTTCGAACGCTTGAGCAAAAAGAGATTCTCTCAGCCTATTTCACTTTTATTGCGATCGATGATGACCATCAGCCGATCGAAATTGCCCCGGTGATTCCTGAAACTCCAGAAGAAGAGCGCCGCTTTCAAGAGGCTGAGCTGCGTCGCCGGTATCATGAGAATCAGCTCAGCAGCGATGGGTTGATCTCGCCGAATTATTCCAGTGTGTCATAACAGGTTTTCTATTCTGTGGTTATTAGAGAAAAACGCTGAGTTTAAAAGAACTGAGACGCCGAGGCGCTGAGGCCGCCTATGTTGAGCGAAGCTCTTCATGCGAAGCTGCGAAACTTTTAAGAAAGAAGGGGCACTTCAAAACCTGGCGTTAATTAGCCCCCTTTCTTTCTTAAAAGTTTCGCAGCTTCGCATGCATGCATTTGCAAACATGGGCGGCTTGTATCCTGCACTCTTTTGCATTTTGCGTTTTTTTCTTTCTCAGCGCCTTAGTGCCTCAGTTCTTTTAAACTCAGCGTTTTCCAAAAATTTTAATGAGCATGTGAATAAATCGAGGCATTGGAAATGCTTAAAATACAACGATGAATTCCATCAACTCTTTTTGAATTATAAATTATATACTTCTGTATATTTATTGTTAAGATAGGAGCAATACGCAGACTCGCTCAGCGGCTTGCCGGTGGTGCGTTTGACGAGCTCTTCGGAACTGTATTGCTTTCCGAGAGAGTGGATGTTGATTTTCAAAAAGTCCTTGATAAAGCCGAGCTCTCCGGCGCTGACGCGCGTCTCCCAGTCGGGATGCTGCCTGGCGAATGCATTGAAGAACTGGGCGGCAAAGAGATTTCCCAGTGCATAAGTAGGAAAATAGCCGAAATCGCCAAAAGCCCAATGAACGTCCTGCAAACAGCCTTCCCGGTCGGTCGGAGGGGTGACGCCGAGCAGCTCTTTCATCTTATCGTTCCAGGCATATGGCAGATCGGCCACCTGCAATTGACCGGACACAAGAGCCATCTCAATTTCAAATCGCAAAATTACGTGCAGACAATAGGTCACTTCGTCCGCTTCGACGCGGATATACGACGGACTGACCCGGTTGATGGCCCGATAGAATCGATCGATCGACACATGTTTGAAGTGAGAGGGAAAGGTTTTCTGTACGAGGGGGTAATAGCATTGCCAAAATGGAAGGCTATGGCCGATCAGCGTTTCCCAAAAGCGGGACTGGCTCTCATGGATGCCTAGAGAGACGGCTTCTGCGAGCGGAGTTCCCCAATGCTCGGTGGGAAGATTCATCTCGTACATGCTGTGGCCCGATTCGTGCATGACAGAAAAGATGTTGCTCATGAGACTATCGCTCAATATGCGCGTCGTGATGCGGCTGTCGTGGGGATGAAGAGCCATCGAAAAGGGATGGGCCGACAAATCCATGCGCGAATAATCCGCTTCGAACGGTAGCTGGGAAAATAATGCAGAGCCGAGCTCCATCTGTTTTTTTCGATCGAAAGTGCCCAGTAAAAATCGGTTGTCGACTTGCTTCGAGCCGCGGATTTTGTCCAGCAGATGCACGAGTTCTTTTCGCAGACGGCCAAAGATTTCTTTGATCTTCGCGCTTGTCATGCTCGGTTCGTAATTTTCGATCAGAGCGTCATAGGGATGATCCTCAAAGCCAAGAATGCCGGCTTTTTCGCGGTTCAACTGCAGGATTTTATCCAAAAACGGCGCGAAGAGTTTAAAATTGTTTGTTTTTTTAGCGCTCTGCCAGATCTGGCTGGCTTCCGACGTAGTTTGGGAAAAGTGTTTGACGAACGATGCCGGCAGTCGATAGTCGCGATCATAGTCCTTAAACCATTCGCGCAGCTCGACTCTCTGGAGCCGCGACAGGCCCTTTTTTTTCGGCTTGCCTGAAGAGAGGTGAACGAGTTTACCGAGCAGATTGCGGTATTTTCTCGATGTTTTTAATTCATGGATATGGCCGGCGAGCAGCGACAGCTGCTGGCCGCGCGCTGTAATGCCTCCGGGCGGCATATAGGTTTCCTGATCCCAATGGAGCAGGCTCAATATCGATGAATAGGTTTTGATGGAAAGAGAAAATTCCTTGAGGGCGAGATATTCCGGCCGCATTTTGGTCATGTTTTGAACAATAGCAAAATTGCTGTTTATGAAAATCTCAAAAATCGGCGCAGAGAAATGCTTAAGCAAAAAAACCAGGGCGTCCAGATGGCGAGTGCGGGGGACAGAACGTGGTTTTCCGCCAGGATGAGCATCCCATCCAATACGGTGAACAATGCGATCAGGGCGAAGAGAGAGCAGGCGGCGATGAGAAACGCGGCGCTTTGCCTGGAAAAGCGAAGTAAAACGGGAGGCAGGGAAAGAGCGATTAATATAGGCAATAGAGGCATAGAGAGCTTGTAATGCAGATGAGATCGGATCATTTCGCGATCCGCGCAATTCGAAAAGCTTTGCAATAGCATCGTAACCAGCGGACGGTTTTCGATCGGAACAAATTTTTGCAGCGCTTGCGCCGTTTCCAGCGGCAAGTCTGGCATCGGACGGCGATCGAAGGATTCGCTGACGGCGATTTGGCCTTGATCGTTGCGCGTTAAATGGTCGACAAACCGGCCGAGAAGCGGAGATTGATTCAGTTCCAGGGTTTTGATGTGCCAAAGTTCATCTTCGCTGCGGATCCAGTATGCATCAGCAAGAGTTTTTAGGCGCTGATCGAAGCGCTGATAGACTACGACAGTGCCGTCGTCGAGCGTCACTGAGTGAATGTGTTCTTGCGGCGCCTGTTTTTTTCTTTTCGCATGTTCCATGCGGAAAAGATCAATTGATTCTTGCGCATTAGGAGCCAGCCATTGGGCGTTAGCGTAGGAAAGAAGGCTCAGCGTAGTGGCGAGAATGAATAGCGGCCGTGTGAGGCGCCGTTTGGACAGCCCGGCCATTTGAAGGGCGATCAGCTCGAAGTGGTGCGTGAAATCAAAGAGAACTTTTAATGAGCTCAGCACGAATGCGAGTGAAAAAAACAGATCGAGATGCATCGCGAATGAATGCAGATAATAGAGAAACACAGCGAGGGCATTGACTTTGCCGTCCGCAAAAAAACGGACGGAGTGAATCGACAAATCGATGACGACATAAATCCCAAAGAGGCATGACAAAATAAAGAGCACCGTGGAATAGAGTCGGACCAGTAAGTAGCGCATCCATAACTTCATGTCAGGCCTCGCGCGATTCGATGCAGTTTGTACGTACTGCAAATCCAGATGAAGGGATGGGGCAGCAGAAAGGCCAGCGTCGCCAGAAAGGGAAATGCTTTCAGCTCCTTGCCCATCAAATAGCTGATGAGAACGGTCATGGTCAAAGCGAGGGCAATCATCAGGCTGCGCTTGGTGGCGATTCTGCTGTTTTCCACGCCAAATGCACAGCCGAGAAAAGTAAAGCTGAAAACAGCCAGTGAAAGTGAAAAGCGGCGCAGCATTTCAACCAAAGCGCTGGCAGCGAGCTTTTTTTCCTCAATTTCGGCTCGTAAAATCAGCATCCGGAGCGGCAAGGCGTTGGCTTCGAGGCGGGGCCGGTTTTTTTTCAAAAACTCGGAGAGGATCGGCGCCGCCGTCGACATCGAGGCCTGGTTCTCGATGATCAGAGGGTCGAATTCATCGGAAGAGGTCGAGTCGAGATGGGAACAGATCGCCACATCGCGCCCATGAAGCTCTTCGCCGCGGATGTACAGCTCGCGGGCCTGCAATAGACTCAGCCGCTTATTGCTTTCGTTGTGGGCGATGAGAATGACGTTACGCGCCCGCAGGCCTTCCTGTTCGACGTTCATATTGAGATAGGCGTGTTTGATCCGGATCAGCTGTTGGCGCTGTAGCAAGAGAAGGGGATTGGCCGAGGTCTCGCGATAGAGCATGGCTTTGGACTCGCGGCGGCAATAGGGGGCGATTTCAGCGCACATGGAAAAATTCCCCACAGCGAACAGGGCGGAGCCAAACAGAAGGGGGGCCAGTACGGATCGAAGACCGAGTCCGCATGCGCGCAGAGCCATCAATTCATGGGACCGGCTCATGCGCTGGAACAGGATAAAAGAAGCGATGAGGGCCGAAATCGGAATGGCGATCGGCAAAATGAGGGGAAACTGGTATAATGTAAACATAGCTGTCTTGCCCCAGTCGCCGCTGAGCGCGGTAAACCGGGCGATTTCCTTGAATCGGGTGATGATCAATACCGCCAGAAACGTCGCTACGGAAAGCAGCAGCACGCGCACATAGCTCAATAGTGCGTAACGCCAAAAGATAGGGATCGGGATCCATCGCATGAAAAAGAGTCTAGGACATATTGGTCATGTTGTGAAGAGCTTCCTCGATCGGCATTGGGATGAGCGAAGATCTCTGCTCATCGCATATTCCGGAGGTCCTGATTCCAAAGCGCTTCTTTACGCCGCCCTTGATTGGGGGCGAGCGCCGATTCATATCGCTCATGTCGATCACGGCTGGCGCATGGAGAGTCAAAATGAAGCGGCGGCCCTGCAAAATGAAGCCAGGCTGTTGGGATGTCCGTTTCATACCATCCGCCTCGAAAAAAAAACCACGGAAGAAGAGGCGCGCGAATGCCGATTCGCTTTTTTCCGCTCACTGAGCGAGAAGATTTCATTTCAGGCTGTCTTGCTCGGCCACCAGTCCGACGATCTCGCGGAAACGGTTTTGAAGAGGGTGTTGGAAGGCGCTCACCCTTCTCAGCTGGGCGGGATGAAAGAAGTGTCCAGCATGGGCGATCTCGTGCTGTGGCGCCCTCTGCTCTCGATCCCGCGCAGCGAAATTGAAGCGTATCTGCAAGAGCGGAAGGTGTCGGCTCTTTACGATCAATCGAACGAGGATGTGCACTATTTGCGCGCCCGGATGCGATCCCAGCTGCTGCCGATGCTGAAAGACGTCTTCGGAAAGGGCGTTTCCAAAAATTTATCCGCCCTGTCCGGCCGAATGCATGAAATGGGCGATTTTCTCTCGCATCGCGTAGGCCAGCTCCTGGACCGATGTGTTCTGGGTCCCTTCGGATGGCGGGTGGATGGTCACAATCTCCACCGCGTGGAGCGGCGTTGTTTATTGCAGCAAATGGCTCAAAATGAAAAGTTTACAATTTCACGATCCGTTCTGGAGACAATTTTAGATTGGATGGATTCAGCCTCGAAGATGCGCCAGATTAGCGTAAATAATCGATCCATCATCGTCGATCGGGGGCAGTTTTTTCTATTGGCAAAGCGTCAGCCTCGTTTCGATACCGACATCCGGCTCGATGGAGGGGTGCGATGGCGATCGGGGGATTGGATCGTTGAGGAAACTCATGAGGAAGGGCCATGTCATTGGACGGATCTTTGGCGAGGCGGGCCTGTGGTCCAGCGCATGGATGTCGATTCACTGCTTGGCCTTGCGCCGCCTGACGTGAAAAACACAGCGAAAGCGCCCGCATTTTTAAAAAAAATCTGCCCTATTTTGATGAAGGGGCCCAAGATGGCAGGGGATGTGCTCTCCGGAAAGCGGGCCAGGGGAGAGCGGCTAGTAAAAATTTTTATTGCGATCGACGATACTCTGCATCAGGAAGATGCGGTCAAATGGGCCAGGGATTGCGTATCTGTGGAGTGAGACAAGATCAATTTTATCTGTTATAGGAACCTTAGGGTGCATCTTTCCTTTACGAAAATGGTGAGTAGATGGTTTAATTTATCTATGGCTTTTGCCCGTAAATGTTACAAAAACAATAAGTTGAGCAGTTAAAAACTTTCGAGGGATATGGCGAACGACAACAAATTCAGACCTGATGCAAAGCGCAGTTTTCCGGGGGGATTCGTTATTTTCCTGCTGGCAGCCATCGTAATTATGTTCGTGATCCAAACAATTTCGTCGGACGGGAGCGCAAAAGTATCCTTCAGCCATCAAGTCGAACATTTGATCAATCTGAACTTGACGGTGCCTGAAGACAACCGAAAGATCGCGCAGAATGAAAATCTCGTGACGTTCAGCGGAAAATTTCGAGAATCTCTTTCTGAAGATAGCCGTGACCGGTTCCATTATCTCGAATTGCTCAATCGCCAGCATCAACTGGGTATTAATCAAAAGCAGCTTCTGTCGGACTTGGACGGATTGCAAAAAAGCGTGCGCGACTCAGCGGATTTGTTTCTTCATCTCTACGGCCAGCCGCTGCCTCGCGGGGGATATGCGATCATTGGAGCACTGTATGACACGCCGGGCCGTGAGAATTCGATCGTTATTCGCTCATTGACCGAGCGCGACCTCGTCAATCTGGCTCTTGTGCAGCGAATGATGACGATCGCCCAGCAAAATATCGCCGAAGAAAATGCCCTGGAGCTGGGGAAAGATATGCGCGCTCTGGTGGCTCTATTGCGCTCACCAGCGCTTGGCATTGGCGTCGAGTCGATGAAGCTTGATCTGAAAAATATCGACAAGAAGCTCTCGTCCGCTACGGATATGCCAATCGACCAGCAAATGGCTGTGTATCGATCGGCGCTGCCACAGATCGTGGCTCTGTTTCAAGACTTGAATCGCGAGCGCGACGGCGTGCGCCTCATGGCTCTGCGCAGCGTGCGCAGCTATCACGAAGAGCTGCAAAAATTCAACACAGTCGCGCAGGAGTTGGGTGAAAACGAAGCTCTGCTGGATAAGGCGCGTCAAAAAGTGGCGAGCGTTATCTGGTATTTTAATAATCAGGAGCTATCGACCCGCGCGTTGGAAAAGCAGGATCCGGAAGCGTTTGGCCATTGGTTTGCCTCGGCCAAGCAGGAATGGGATCATTTCCCCAGCAATCAAGGCTTGACGTACCGCGCGCCGGATCAGCCGCGCAATACCGTTTTGGAACGCACCTTCCAGAGCCAGGAGCCCGCTCCGAATTATGTCGGCTATCTCATTACGATCCTGCCTGCCCTATTGATCTTCGTGTTTTTATACATCCTCTTTACGCGCCAGATGAAAGGCGCCGGCTCTTCGGCCATGAATTTTGGCAAATCGCCGGCCCGTCTGATGACGCGCGAAAATAACAAGGTGATGTTCAAGGATGTCGCCGGATGCGAGGAAGCGAAAGAAGAGCTCAAGGAAATCGTCGATTTTCTGAAAGATCCTCAAAAATTTACCGCCTTGGGCGCCCGTATCCCCAAGGGTGTTCTTCTCGTGGGGCCGCCTGGCACGGGTAAAACATTGATCGCCAGGGCCGTCGCCGGCGAAGCCGACCGTCCGTTTTACTCGATCTCAGGCTCCGACTTTGTTGAAATGTTCGTCGGCGTCGGCGCCAGCCGTATCCGCGATTTATTCGACCAGGCGAAGAAAAATGCGCCCTGCATCATTTTTATGGACGAGATCGACGCTGTCGGCCGCCATCGCGGCGCCGGCATTGGCGGAGGCCATGATGAGCGGGAACAGACGCTAAACCAGCTGCTCGTGGAAATGGACGGCTTTGATACTCGCGAAGGAGTGATTCTGATGGCGGCCACGAACCGTCCCGACGTCCTCGATCGCGCTCTTCTGCGCCCGGGCCGGTTTGATCGCCGCGTCATCCTCGATTTGCCCGACGTCAAAGGACGCCTCGAGATTTTGAAGGTACATGCCCGCAAGATCAAGATCGATGCATCCGTCGATTTGAATGATATCGCCCGCAGTACGCCGGGAGCGTCCGGCGCTGATCTGGAAAATATTCTCAACGAAGCGGCTCTTCTCGCCGCGCGCATGGGCCGCTCGGCGGTGACGAGCGTTGAGGCGAAAGAGGCGTGCGACAAGGTTCGCTACGGAAAAGAGCGCCGCAGTATGGAGATTGGAGATGCTGAAAAGAAAACGACGGCGTTCCACGAATCGGGCCATGCGATGGTCGGATTGGTCGTCGAGCACAGCGATCCCGTCGACAAGGTCACGATCATCCCGCGTGGATATTCATTGGGCGCGACTCACTTCATGCCCACGAAAAACCGCTTGAGCTATTGGAAAAAAGAAGCGATCGATCAGCTCGCCGTTTGCATGGGCGGAAGGGCCGCTGAGGAGATCTTTGTCGGCGATATGTCCTCCGGAGCGCAGCATGATATCGCGCAGGCCACCAAAATGGCGCGCAGCATGGTCTGCGAATGGGGCATGAGCGATTTGCTGGGAACGGTTTCGTACGACGAGCGCACCGAGTCGGGTCAGTATCTGGGGATGACGAACTATCATGATAAAAGTTATTCCGAAGAGACGGCCAAAAAGATCGATGCGGAAGTGCGCCAGCTGATCGACGCCGCGCATCAGCGCGCCCGCGAGATCATTGAGCAGAACCGCGTCAAGGTACAGCTCATGGCGGATATGCTGATGGAGTTCGAAACCCTCGATTCCAACGATATCAAAAAGATCATGGACGACACCTGGGACGCGGATGGAAAACGCCAGCGCCTCAAGGATGCGGACGATCTGCAGCGCAAGCAGCCGCCTCCGCCTCCGGTGCCGGTTCAGTCCACCATTACTCCTGCGCCCTCCAAGACAGAATCGCGCAATGATCTGCCAGGCATCCAGCCTGGTTAGGCGCAGACTAAACGAAAAAATACCACAGAGATAAGAACCACAGAGACAGTATGTTGCAACTCCGCTCTCACTCCCGGTATAGAAAGATTCTTCGTTCCCTTGTAATCAGGACATTTCCCCATCGCTCACAGAATTTTCGAGCAGATCCCTGAGATCAACGACGCGATAGAGAAATGAGCTCTCCTCTACCTTTGAAGACACTCCTCCAATATGGAAAAGGGAGATGGCCTTGCCGAATCCTCTAGGAATCGATAGCGTTTCATATTTTTCTTTTAACTCTGCAATAATGGAAGAGCTCAATTCATTTTTGCTGAATTTAAATTCACAGATCATGAGGCTATTCATCTTCAGTTGTATTAGATAATCGATCTGGCACCCCTTTTTTCTTGAGGTCGCCGTTTGGATAAAGGGATTGTCCCGTATCACGGTTGTTGGATCTATACCTAACGCATGAAAAATGAATTCCCGATTGGCGAGCAAAAGGCTTTCCAACTGAAAGCCGATGATAGAATCCCAGCCAGGCAACTTCCCTGTAGCGGCTTTTTTATAAGAACCCTGTTCAATAAGCTCTCGATAAGGCTCCACGTATTTTAATTGAAAACGGAGGAAACAATCGCTTAGTCGATAGAGTTTTTGTTTGCCCAGCGCGCCCTTTTTGAACGACCATTGATAATGTTCTGAAATAAACCCCGCTGCAACTAAATTCCTTAAGTATTCACTCAGTGAGCCCCCTTCTTCCAACTTCAAAAGCGTGCGTATTTCCTGCTGCGTCTTCATGCCATCGATTAATCTTTGTAAGATTCTACGATAGCTTTCTCCTTTGCGCTCGAACAAGTCATGAAAAATCGTTTGAAACTCATTGACAAGTTGACTGGCCGGTTCAAAACATAGCTCATAAATATTCTGATCGGCGCTTTCCTTGGGATCGATCAAATCCAAATACCAGGGAATACCTCCCGTCACAGACAGGATTTTCAACATTTCATAAACAGAGCCGGTAAACCCCTTCTTTCTCAGGAAAGATACAGATTCCAGAAGCGATAGGGGTTTAAGATGAAGCACGAGAGAAATTCTTCCCACAAAGCCCGTGCTGTGTAAGATGTTCTTTTCAATCCACGTCGAAATAGATCCACACAAAATCAGAATCAGCCCCTGCTTTTTATTCGCTTCCTGATCCCACCATGTTTTTAATGATCCCAAGAAACTGGGATCCAGTCCCCCCATCCAGGAAATTTCATC
>Ga0206225_1000039_pt1 | contig 23423 bp, 20 predicted proteins | sample MancosB2_FD_155470 | JGI IMG/M metagenome (GOLD analysis project Ga0206225, IMG submission 155470) | Subsurface sediment microbial communities from Mancos shale, Colorado, United States - Mancos B2 | ecosystem: Environmental > Terrestrial > Deep subsurface > Rock core/Sediment | place: USA...
GAAGCGAATGAAGCGCCTCTTGCAGGCGTAGGAGCGAAACACCATGCCACGCGCCAGATCAGGAGTACCGCGACTCAAGCGGAAGAAGCAGATCATGAAGGCTGCCCGCGGCGCATTCGGCGCCCGGAGCAAGCTGTGGAAGGCGGCGAAGGAAAACGTCGAGCGCGGTTGGAAGTATGCGTACCGCGATCGCAAGAACAAGAAACGCGACTTCCGCCGTCTCTGGGTCACCCGCATCAACGCGGGCGCTCACTTGAACGACCTGAGCTACAGCAAGTTCATGAACGGCCTCAAGAAGGCCGGCATCGAGATTGACCGAAAGATGCTGGCAGACTTGGCCGTCCGTGATCCAGCGGCATTTACACTGCTTGCGGAGAAGGCGCGCCTCGCGCTGAACGCTGCGTAGTCGTTGTTTTCGTTGATGTCACGCGGCGGCAGTGCGAGATTCCGGCACTGCCGCCTCTTTTTTCTTACGCGGATTAGTCTGAAGCAGACGGATTCGTCCGATCGACGGACCTGACATGGATCGCCCCAGCGTTCAACGACAAATCGAAGCCTGGTACAACGCCGCCTTGCCGCGGCTGAGGGAGTCGTCGACCGCGGATGCCCTGGAACTGGCGCGATCCAAATTCTTGGCTCGCAACACGGGATGGCGCGCTCAGATCTTGGCTGATTTTGCGCAACTCGACCGTGATTCCAAGAAGGAGCTCGGCGGGTATCTGAACCAGGTAAAGGATGACCTGGAGGAGCTCTACGAGCGCAAGAAGGCGGAGCTGGGTACGACCAGAGCCGCGTGGATTCCGCCGGCTGATCGTACCATGCCGGCGCGGCACCTGTGGCGGGGAAGCACGCATCCGGTCACCCGGGTGATCGACGAAATCGCGGACATCTTTTGCGAGCTCGGCTTCACCATCGCCCTCGGCCCGCAGGTGGAGACCGAATGGTACAACTTCGGCGCGCTCAACTTCCCGCCGGACCATCCGGCGATGGACATGCACGACACGTTGTACGTGCGCGACGACGTGCTGCTGCGGACACATACGTCGCCAGTGCAGATCCGCACACTGCAGCGTTTCCCACCACCGATTCGAATCCTGGCCCCGGGCGACGTGTTCCGGCGCGATTTCTTCGATGCGTCGCACGCACCGATGTTCGCGCAAATCGAAGGCCTGTGCGTGGACGAAGGCATCAGCTTCGTGGACCTCAAGGCGATGCTGTCCAACTTCGCGCGCCGCTTTTTCGGCGCCGCCCGGACACGCTTCCGGCCCAGCTACTTCCCGTTCACGGAACCGTCCGCCGAGATGGATGTGGAGTGCCAGCTCTGCAAGGGCGTGGGCTGTGGCGTGTGCAAGGGCACGGGGTGGACCGAGATCCTCGGCTCCGGCATGGTGCATCCGTCCGTGCTCGAGGCTGCGGGTGTCGATTCCGAGCGCTACACCGGCTGGGCCTTCGGCATGGGCCCTGCCCGCATCGCCATGCAGCGCTATGACATTCCGGACATCCGCTTGTTGTACGACTCGGACATCCGGTTTCTCGAGCAGGTGGCGGAGTGAACGCATCTTACGAGTGGCTCAAGGCGTTCGTCCCGACGAACGCCACGCCGGTCGGTTTACGCGACCTACTCACTGCGCACACGGCCACCGTCGAGGACCTGGTGCCCCTGCGCGCAGATCTGGCGCCGATCGTGATCGCCCGCGTCGTGGAAGCCGGTCGGCATCCTGACTCGGACCACCTGTGGCTCACGAAGGTGGACGCCGGCGGCGGCGAATTGCTCGAGGTCGTCTGCGGCGCGCCGAACGTGACCGCCGGCAGCCTGTACCCGTTCGCGGCCGTGGGCACCACGATGCCGAACGGCATCAAGATCGAGCGGCGCAAGATCCGTGGGATTGTATCGAACGGCATGCTGTGCTCCGCGAAGGAACTGCTCCTTGGCGAGAATCACGAAGGCATCCTCGAGCTGGATCTGGATGCCGCGCCCGGCACCAGGTTCCTTACCGCGATGCCGGTGGGCGACACGCAGTTAGTTATCGACGTCGGACCGAATCGCTCGGATCTTCAGTCGCACCTCGGCATCGCCCGTGAACTCGCGGCCATCACGGGCGTCCCATGGCGTCTGCCCGACATTCCGGGCCTTGGGCCACCCACGACAGCCCCAAAGGCCGCGTCAGGCAAGGGTGCAACCGCGGGGACGGACGTTCGCGTCGACGAGGATACGCGCACGCGCCGGTACATGGCGGCTGTGATTCGTGGAGTGACGATCGGCCCCAGCGCCGACTGGCTCGTGAAGCGCTTGGCAAGCGTTGGCGTGCGTTCCATCAACAACGTGGTCGACGCGACGAACTACGTCCTGCACGAGCTCGGCCAGCCCGTCCACGCGTTCGACCTCGCGAAGCTCTCCGGCGGCGTCGTGGTTCGGCGGGCGCACGCCAGGGAGCAGCTCGTCACGCTCGACGGAGTAGCCCGGTCGCTTCCGTCGGACGCAGTGGTCATCGCCGACGCGACGCGTGCACATGCCGTCGCCGGCGTCATGGGCGGGAAGGACAGCGAGGTGACCCACGCCACGCGCGACCTGCTGATCGAAGTTGCGTGTTTCGACGCGAAGCTCACGCGCGCCGCGCGCCGTGCCTTGGCGCTGTCCACGGACGCGAGTTACCGCTTTGAACGCGGCGTGGACCCGGCCATCGGGCCAGTGGCGCTGGACCGTGTCGTGCGCCTGATCACGTCCCTGGCGGGCGGATCGTTGGCGGACGCGCCTGTCGACGTGGCGTCGCCCGCCGCGAAGCCCCTGGAGATCACCCTGCGCGCCGCGCGCGCGGCGAAGGTGCTCGGGGTCGACGTGCTGGTAGACGACATTCGGCGGTACCTCAGCGCTGCCGGCTTCGAAGTCGTGTCGCACTCTCCGCGCGAAGTCACGGTGCGCGTGCCGACGTGGCGCAACGACGTGCACGGCGAGGTAGACCTGATCGAGGAGGTCGCTCGCTTTCACGGCTACGATCGCTTCCCGGACGAGATTCGACCCTACTGCCCCTCGACAACGCGCGACGACCCGATGTGGGGTGTTGCGGCTTGCGTCCGCAGCACGCTCTCCGGGCTCGGCGTTCACGAAGCAAGGCCGATGCCGTTCGTCGCTGGCGCAGACGATACGCATGTGCGGCTGGGCAACCCGCTGTCGGAGAACGAGGCGTACCTGCGGGGACGCGTGCTGGAGTCACTCGCGCGCCGGGCTGAGCACAACCTTGCGCACCGGGTCGGCGATGTGCGCCTGTTCGAGATCGGCTCGGTGTTCCGCAAGACGAGTACGGCAATGCCGGCGGAGGAACTCCGCGTTGGCGTGGTACTCATGGGCCAGCGGCGGCCACCGCACTTCAGTGAGCCGCAACCGCCCAACGTGGACGCGTGGGACGTGAAGGCGATGGCGGAGACGGTTGCCAGGGCCGCATTCCCCGGTGCAGTCGTCACGCTGTCGCCCGCTTCCGCCGAACTGTGGGACATCGAGGTCGCCGGGAGGGCCGTCGGCAGCGCTGGCCGACTTGTGCTGGATGCGCCCGTCTGGGCGGCTCCAGCCTTTGGCATCGAGATATCGCTGAGCGAGATGGCAACGATTGCGCCCGCTCCCCGCGGCCAACATCGTTATATAGAAGGGGCGGTGTCGGCTGGCACCGGTCCAGTGTCAATCGCTGGTGTAATGTCGGTGGCCGGTATGGGCGTGGTTGTGCCGAAGTTCAAAGCGTTGCCCAGCATGCCATCGGCGGAGTTCGATCTTGCGCTGCTCGTGCCACAGCCGCTCACTGTCGCCGACGTCGAACGAGTGATCCGCGAGGCGGCAGGCGAGTTGCTCGAGAGCCTCGTTCTGTTCGACGAGTATACCGGCTCCGGCGTGTCCGCCGGCCATCGCAGCCTCGCCTGGCGATTGACGTTCCGCCACCCCGAGCGCACTCTACGCGACAAGGAAATCGACGGGCGTCGCACGAAGATTCTCCGCGCACTTGAAGAGGAACTGAATGTCCGCCAAAGAACGACCTGAGGCAGCCGCGTTCCGCGAGCTTGAGTCGCTGGTACGCCATCTCGGCGAGGAGGTTGCGGCCCATCGCCGTCGCGCCGTCGAGGCGGAAGCGCAACTCAAGGAGCAATCCACCGCGCCGTCCCGGGGAAAGGGCTTGAGCCCTGAGCGCGCGTCGGCGATGGAAGCTGAAAACGCAGCACTCAAAACTCGCGTAGGGCGCGCCGAGGATCGCGTGAAGCACATGATCGAGCGCGTGCGATTCCTGCGGCAGCAACTCCAGACGCTGAGCACCGGGAGCGCTCGCTGATGGCCCCCAAAAAACACCTCGTTCACGTCACGATTCTCAACGAGGAGTACTCGATTCGGAGCGATACGCCACCGGAGCATACGAAAGCCGTCGCGGAGTACCTCGACGCAGCCATCCGGCGGGTGCTGGACAGCGGTTCCGTCGTCGAGACCAACCGTGCGTCGATTCTCGCGGCACTTCAGATCACCGGCGAGCTGTTCGAGGCGCGCTCGGGCAATGAGATGACGGAGCGCCTGCGGGGGCTGAGCGCGGAGGTGCGTCGACTCCTGCCAACCGGGAAGCGCGGCGCGACGGCTTGAATTGATTGCCTTTTGCCAATCCGGGAAATACTTTAGCAGCGACTAGCCAGGCGGGTCCGTGCGTTGATCGCGGCGTTGGCACCCTCCCGTCCTGAACCCTTCGACGGTTCAGGCCCGGATGTGGAAGCCGCGCGATCGGTGCGGATTTCGAGCGGTTCTACCCGTCTCCGCGACTTCGGTCGCGGTGGAGCATAGATTCATATGAACGTGACCGTGCTGCTAGCCGCGCTAGGCGTATCGTTGTTCGCCTCGGCGGCTTTTTTCTTTCTTGGAAGGCGAATCGGTTCCTCGGGCGAGGTGCGGCGACTGGCCGCGGCCAAGGGCACCGCGGAAGACACGTCACGTCGGATCCTCTCGGAGGCGGAGCGCGAAGCGGAGACGCTGCGCAAGAGCGCCGTTGTCGCCGGAAAGGAAGAGCTGATCAAGCTCCGCGAGAACTTCGAGGGCGACGCTCGTATCCGACGAGCCGAGGTTGAGCGCGAGGAAAAGCGCATCGTCGAACGTGAGGTGACGCTCGACCGCAAACTCGACGTCATCGAGCAGCGCGACAAGGACCTGGGACGCAAGGCCAGCGATTTCGGACGCCGCGAGAAAGAAGTCGCCGAGCGTGACGAGGAGCTCAAGAAGCTCATTTCCGAAGAGCGCCAGCGCCTCGAGAAAATCGCCGGCATGTCCGCCCACGACGCCAAGGCCGAGCTGATGCGCCGTCTCGAAGAAGAGGCACACGCGGACGCGGCCAATCGGCTGCGCGAAATACGCGAACGTTCCAAGCGCGACGCGGAACGCGAGGCCAAGAAGATCGTGGCGCTCGCGATCCAGCGCATCGCGGCCGAGCACACCGCCGAGTCCACCGTGTCCGCCGTCTCGCTGCCCAGCGACGAGATGAAGGGACGGATCATTGGCCGTGAGGGGCGCAACATCCGCGCCTTCGAGCTCGCGACAGGCGTCGACGTCATCATCGATGACACACCGGATACGGTCGTCGTCTCATGCTTCGATCCGATTCGGCGCGAAACAGCCCGCCTGGCACTCGAGAAACTCGTGTCCGACGGCCGCATCCATCCGGGGCGCATCGAGGAAGTGGTCGCCAAGAGCCGCAAGGAAATCGAGCAGCAGATCGTGGAGCGGGGCGAGACCTCGGCCTACGAGGTGGGCGTGCATGGGCTGCACCCGGAAATCATCAAGCTGGTGGGCCGCATGCATTGGCGCACCAGCTACGGCCAGAACATCCTCCAGCATTCCAAAGAGGTCGCGTGGCTGGCGGGCATCATGGCCACTGAGCTTGGTCTCGACTCCGTGATGGCGAAGCGTGGGGCGCTGCTGCACGATATCGGAAAGGTGCTCACGCACGAGCACGAGGGCACGCACGTGCAGCTCGGCGTGGAGGTCGCCACCAAGTACGGCGAGAACCCGCTCATCGTGAATTGCATCGCGGCGCATCACGACGACGTTCCGCACGAGACCGAAGTCTCCGTGCTGGTGCAAGCGGCGGACGCGATCTCTGGGTCGCGACCCGGCGCGCGGCGTGAGGCGTTCGAAACGTACGTCAAGCGACTGGAAGGACTCGAGAAAATTGCCTCCAGCTACAAGGGCGTGGAGAAGGTGTTTGCGATCCAGGCAGGCCGCGAAGTGCGCGTTATCGTGACACCGGACGACGTGGACGACGCACGCATGGTCACGCTCACGGAGGAAATCGCCCGGCGCATCGAAGCGGAGCTCCAATACCCGGGGCAGATCAAGGTGGTGGCCATTCGTGAAACGCGGGCGGTGGACTTTGCCCGCTGACGTGATCGGTGTGGAGCGAGGTGGCCTGATGGACGGCACTGCGGTTGCCAAGAAGATCCGTGCGCGCGTTGCGGTCGGCGTACGCGAACTGGCCAGCAAGGGTGTGACACCGGGACTTGCGGTCGTGCTCGTTGGCGACGATCCGGCGAGCGCCGCCTATGTGATGTCGAAGGGAAAAGCCTGCGCCGAGGCAGGTATCCTCGGCGATACAACCCGAATGCCCGCGTCAACGACCGAGGCGGAATTGCTCGCTGTCGTCGACCGGCTCAATGCGGACCCCAGCGTCCATGGCATCCTGGTGCAGATGCCACTCCCGAAACAGATCGATGCCGAGGAAGTCACTCGTCGCATCGATCCCCGGAAGGATGTGGACGGCTTTCATCCCGTGAACGTCGGGAAACTTCTCATTGGTGACACAGACGCCTCAGCGCCATGCACGCCATCGGGCGTGATGCTCTTGCTCCGCGAGTACAAAGTTCAGACATCCGGCGCGCGGTGCGTAGTCATCGGTCGCAGCAACATCGTCGGCAAGCCCATGGCCGCCCTACTGATGCAGCCCGGTGTCGATGCGACTGTCACCATCTGTCACAGCCGAACCCGCGACCTCGCCTCACACACGCGCGACGCCGACATCGTCATCGCGGCGGCCGGCCGGCCCAGGATGCTCACCGCCGACATGGTCAAGCCAGGCGCCGTGGTGATCGACGTCGGGATCAACCGCGTCGAAGACCCGTCGCACGCGAGAGGCTATCGACTCGTGGGTGACGTCGACTTCGATGCGGTGCGTCACGTGGCGTCGCTGATCACGCCGGTCCCGGGCGGTGTCGGGCCCATGACGATCGCGGTGCTGCTCGACAACACACTCCGGTCCGCAGCGAGGTTCGCGGAGGCGCGCGGGTGAGCGGTCGCCAGATGGGCCTGCCGCTGTCGACCCCGCACGACGCGGCGCCGGGGGTGGATCCGACGACCGCCATCGCCGTTTCGACGCTCACGAGCACCGCGCGCGACATCCTGGAGGGCGCCTTTCCGCCGATCTGGGTACGGGGCGAGGTCACCGGCTTCAAGGCGCACCGCAACGGGCACTGGTACTTCACACTACGCGATCGCATGGCGCAGGTGCGTGCGGTGGTGTGGTCGAAGGACGCACGCACGATACCAGCCACGCCGGACGAAGGCATGCTGATCGCCGCGTTCGGCAATCTCAGCGTGTACCCCCAAAAGGGGGAAATGCAATTCGTGGTCCGGCGCATGGAGGCAGAGGGCGACGGCCTGTGGCAGAAAGCGTTCGAGCGAACGCGTGCGCGCCTTGAAGCAGACGGATTACTCGCGATTGAACGAAAGCGACGGCTACCGCGGTTCCCGAAGGTGGTCGCGGTGGTCACCAGCCCGGACGGCGCCGCGCTGCACGACATCGTGGCCGTGATGCGCCGTCGCGCGCCCGCGGTGCAGATCGTCGTGGTTCCGGCCGCGGTGCAGGGCGACGTCGCAGTACGCGACGTGTGCGCCGCGATCGAGCGGGTCGGCCGGTGGGGCGGCGCCGATGTCGTCATCGTCGCGCGTGGCGGCGGCTCGCGCGAGGACCTCCAGGCGTTCAACGACGAGCGGGTCGCTCGGGCGATCGCCGCCTGCCCGACTCCGACGATTTCCGCCGTGGGGCACGAGGTGGACGTCACGATCTGCGACATGGTGGCGGACGTGCGCGCACCTACGCCGAGCGCTGCCGCGGAGACCGTGGTACGCGACCATGCCGAGATGACCTCCCACGTGCGCCAGCTGGACCAGCGCCTCGCTCGCGCCGTGCGCAACAGAGTGGACCGTGCCAAATCGGAACTCCAGTGGCACGCCGCGGCGTTGCGGAACCGCCTGCAGCGTTCGGCTGAGCGGCAGCGTTCGAGGCTGGCGGAACTCGGTGGCCGACTGCACGCGCTCAGCCCACTGGCCACGCTGCAACGCGGTTACGCGGTGGCCCGAACCGCTGAAGGACGGGCGCTGACCTCGATCGCGGCGTTCCACCCGGGCCAGGTGTTTCGCCTGGTGCTGAAGGACGGCGAAGTGCCATCGCGTGTCGAGCCGCACGGCGGGGCAGCGTGAGTTTCGAAAGTCAGCTCAAGCGGCTCGAGGAGATCGTCGGCGAACTGGAGTCCGACGAGATCGAATTGGACCGCGCGCTTGCGCTGTTCGAGGAGGGCGTAAAGCACCTTCGGTCAGCAACCGACGCACTGTCCAAAGCCGAGACGAAGATTCAGCGCCTGGTTGAACGGGCGGACGGATCGCTCGAGGTGACCGACTCGCGTGAATGAGGCGACAGAGGTCACGCTCGCGCAATGGCGGGCGCGAATCGACGGCGAACTGGCGCGCGTCGCCTTCAACGGCATTCCGCTCGCCGATGAGCTGCGCGACGCGGTGCACTACAGCCTGACGGGGGAGGGCAAGCGGATTCGCGGCCTGCTCGTCATGGCATCGTACGATGCGCTCGGCGGCAAGGGCAACGCAGGTGGCCTGGCCGCCGCCGTGGAGATCGTGCATGCCTATTCGTTGGTGCACGATGACCTTCCGTGCATGGACAACGACCACATGCGTCGAGGCCGCCCCACCACCCATCGCGCGTTCGGCGTCGGGGTAGCGACCGTGGCGGGCGTGGCGATGGTCGCGCTCGCGGTGGTGCAGACGCTGCGGGCGGCCCAGTCGCTCGGTCTCAGCGACGCGACCACGCGGCGGCTCATTTCGGTGCTGATGGAGGCCTCGGGCGCCTCCGGGATGGTGGGCGGCCAGCTCATGGACTTGATGAACGAAGGCCGCGCGGTCTCCGTGGAACAGCTGGAGGCAGTCCACCGCGCCAAGACGGGCGCACTGATCGCCGCATCCGTGACGATGGGCGGTCTGGCGGCCGGCGGGTCGGCCGCGAACGTGGCCGCACTGGCCTCCGCCGGCGAGAGCCTCGGCCTGGCCTTCCAGATCGCGGACGACGTCCTCGACGCCACGGAGTCCTCCGAAGCTCTTGGCAAGACGGCGGGGGCCGATGCGGCGCTCTCCAAGAGCACCTACGCTTCTACGCTGGGTGTACCGGCGGCCCGACTCCGGGGCGAGAGCCTTGTGGATGATGCAATGAACCGATTGGAGGCTGCTGGCCTTCGCAGCGGACCCCTGATCGAACTGGCACGTTTCGTCGCCGCCAGACGTTCGTAGCTTTAGGGAGATATGACGAACCTGCTCGACCGAATCGACCTGCCGCGAGACCTGCGCAAACTGTCACGCGAGGAATTGCCCGCGCTGGCGCAGCAAATGCGCGACCGGCTGGTGGACGTGTGCTCACGCACTGGCGGCCACATCGGCGCCGGGCTCGGTGTGGTGGAGCTGACGATCGCGCTGCATTACGGCTTCGACACGCCGCGCGATCAGCTCGTGTGGGACGTGGGGCATCAAGGGTACCCGCACAAACTGCTGACGGGACGCAAGGACCAGCTCGAGACACTCCGGCAGGAAGGCGGCGTTTCGGGCTTCCTCAAGCGCAGCGAGAGTGAATACGACTCGTTTGGCGCGGGGCATGCGGCAACCGCGATTTCGGCGGCACTGGGGATCGCCGTCGGGCGTGACCTGCGGGGCGACCATTACAAAGTCGTTGCCATCCTCGGCGATGGTGCGCTGACGTCCGGCCTGGCGTACGAAGGCTTGAATAACGCCGGGCACTCTGGTCGCGACATGATTGTCGTCCTCAATGACAACGAGATGTCGATCGCGCCCAACGTCGGCGCGATGTCGAAGTATCTCACGTCCATTCAGCAAAACCCGCTGTACAATCGGGTGCGCGACAAGATCGGTGCGCTCGCGGACCACGCGCCCGGGCCGCTCTCGACCGTCGGCCACCTGGTTCGGAAGTGGGAAGAGAGCGTGAAGGCCTTCCTGACGCCGGGCGTACTCTTCGAGGAGCTGGGACTGCGCTATTTCGGTCCAATCGACGGACACGACATCGATGCGATGCTGGACACCTTCGCGGCCATCAAGGACATGAACGGACCGCGCTTGGTTCACGTCGTGACACAAAAAGGGAAGGGCTTTCCGGCCGGCGAGCATTCTGCCGGAGAGAAGTGGCACGCGTTGCCGCCCGGCTACGAGCCCTCCACGGGCAAGCCGGTCAAGGCCAGCACCGCCAGGCCGGCGTACACCAAGGTGTTCGGGAAGGGGCTCGCGGAGTTGGCGTCTGAAGACGAGCGCGTGGTTGCCATCACCGCAGCCATGCCCAGCGGCACCGGTACGGACGTCATGGCCCGTGTGCATCCCAAGCGGTTTTTCGACGTCGGTATTGCGGAAGGGCACGCGGTGACGTTTGCCGCGGGGCTCGCTACGCGTGGACTCCGCCCGGTGGTCGCGATCTACTCCACGTTCCTCCAGCGTGGCTATGACAGCATCATCCACGACGTGGCAATCCAGTCGCTGCCCGTGGTGTTGTGCCTCGATCGCGCTGGCTTCGTCGGCGAGGACGGCGAGACACACATGGGGTTATACGATATCGCCTACCTGCTTGCGGTACCGAATGTCACGGTCACGGCACCGAAGAACGGCAGGGAAATGCTGGGCCTCCTCCGCGCGGCCGTTGCGCACGATCGTGGCGCGTGGTCGATCCGATATCCGCGCGATGGATCACCGGACGAGCCTCCGCCCATCAAGGAGATCGAACGCGTGCCCTACGGCACCTGGGAGGTGGAGCGCAAAGGGAAGGACGTGGCCATTCTCGCCGTCGGCACGATGGTGCTGCCGGCGGTCGCGGCCGCCGAGCAACTCGAGCGCGACGATCTCCACGTCACGGTCGTGAACTGCCGTTTCCTGAAACCGTACGACGAAGTGACGCTCGCGGTGATACTCGCGCAGCATCAGCATGTGCTGGTCGTCGAGGAGGGCGCCGTCACGAACGGGTTTGGCGCGTACCTGTCGGCGATCATAGCGGCGCACGATCCCTCCATCAGGGTGCAGACGCTCGGCGTGCCGGACCGGATCATCCCGGCTGCGTCGCGCGCGAGGCAGCTCGCGTCCGTGGGTCTCACGGCTGACGGCATCGCCAACAAGGTGCGTGCCTTGTTGGAGACCGAGGCACTCGCCGGGTGACGTCGACCAGGGCCACGCGCCTCGGTGTCATCGGACACAACGGATACGAGGGTCTGCCGGCGGCCCTGGAAACCCTCCGGCGCCTGGCGCCGGGACTGAACATGACGCTGCGCTTCGAGGAATCCCTGGCGCAGAGTCCGGACGAACAGATCACCTCACCCGGCGATCTCGACACACTGCTCACGCTCGGTGGTGACGGAACGCTGCTGCGCGGCGCGCGCCTGCTGAACGGCCACGCCGTGCCCATCCTCGGCGTGAACATGGGGCACCTCGGGTTCCTTACCTGCTGCCCCGCCGATCAGTTGGAGCACTCGCTCATGCGGTTCGCGCGCAACGACTACACGGTCGAGTCGCGCATCCTGCTGCACGTCACCGTGTCGGACCGCCATCGCAAGGTGAAGGGTGAGTGGCTGGCGCTGAACGATGTCGCCGTCCACAAGGGCGGTTTCGCCCGCATAGTACCGCTGCGCGTGTCCGTGGACGACGAGTTGATCGCCAGCTATTCGGCCGACGGGGTCGTCATCTCGACGCCCACCGGTTCCACGGCCTACAGCCTGTCGGCTGGCGGGCCAGTGGTGGTGCCTACGCTCGAGACCATCATTGTCACGCCCATTTCTCCCCACACACTGGCCATTCGGTCCGTTGTGCTGCCCGCCACCGCCTCGGTGACTGTGCAAGCAGATGGTGCGACTGAAGAGCTTATGATTACGGTCGACGGCCAGACCGGCAGTACATTCGGCGGTGCCGATACACTCAACGTTCGGCGGGCGAACGAGACCATCAGGGTCGTCCGGTTCCCTGGTTCGAGTTTTTTTGCCACGCTGCGCGAGAAATTGGGCTGGGGCGGAATACCGGAACGACACTGAGTACGAGTCAAAGACGGAGACCGGGAAACTCACCGTGCTGGCATGCTGACTGAGCTCCGGATCAAGAACGTGGCGATCATCGAATCGCTGACACTCCCGCTCGGCCCCGGTTTCAATGTGCTGACGGGCGAGACCGGCGCGGGCAAGTCCATCATCGTCGGAGCCCTGGGTCTCCTGCTCGGCGAGCGTGGCGCGGCCGACGTGGTGCGTACCGGGAGTGACCGCGCCACCGTGGAAGGCGTGTTTGACGCGTCGTCGCATCCGGCCGTGGTTCGCTTGCTCGACGAGCGCGGCATCGAAGTGGACGACGGCGTCGTGGTGCTCAAGCGCGAAGTCAGCGCCGCCGGCCGGACGCGCGCCTGGATCAATGGCTCCACGGTGACCGCCGGCGTGCTGGCGGACATCGGCCGGGCGCTGGTGGATCTGCACGGCCAGCACGAGGCCCAGTCATTGCTCGACGCGGAATCACAACGCCGCGTGCTCGACGCCTTTGCCGGCGCGACCGCGAATGCGACCGCTGTACAGGAGCAGCATGAGCACCTCTCGGCGATCAAGCGCGAGATGGCGGACCTGAGCGTGCGGCGCGCGGACGCCGCGAAGCGGGCCGACTATCTGCGCCACGTCGCGAAGGAGATCGAGGAGGCCAAGCTCACGGCCGGAGAGGAGACTCGGCTGGAGGATGAGGCGCGCAGACTCGAGAACGCGTCCGAGATTCGCGAGGCTGCCGCCGCGTTCGCCGCCCTCCTCGACGACGAAGACGTCGGTGTGCTGTCGCGCTTGGCACAGGCGGCCCGCACGCTGCAGCAGCTCCAGCGATTCGACCCCACGCTCTCCAAGGTGCAAGAGTCGTTCGACTCCGGCTTCTACTCCATCGAGTCAGTTGCGCGGGAGCTTTCGGAGTACGCGGCGAGCGTTGACCTCGAACCCGGCCGGCTTGGCGACGTGCGCGCGCGCCGCGACCTGCTGTTTCGCTTGACCAAGAAGTACGGCGCATCAGTGGCAGACGTAATCACGACGGGGCAGGAGGCGCGTCGCGAGTTGGACCTGGTGGATACCGCAGGCCTCGACCTGCGGCAGCTTCAGGCGCGCGCGGACGACGCTTCTGCGGCGCTCGCGAGCCTCAGTACCGCGCTCACCAAGAAGCGCGAGGAGGCCGGGCGCCGTTTCGCGGCGGCCGTCGACGCGATCCTCCCTGAACTGGGAATGGAGGATGGGCATCTGGTCGTGGGACTCACGCCACTCGCCGCGATTGGGCCGCACGGCGCCGAGGACGTGGAGTTCCGCGTGGCGCTCAACCTGGGCCACGACCTGCGCCCGTTGGCGCGCGTGGCGTCGGGTGGCGAGTTGTCACGCGTGATGCTCGCGATCAAGACGATCCTCGCGCAGCTGGATCGCGTGCCAACCCTCGTGTTCGACGAGGTCGACGCGGGTATTGGCGGCAAGGTGGGGCAGCAGGTGGGTGACATGCTGCGCAGCGTGGCGTCGTCACATCAGGTGTTCGCGATTACGCACCTGCCGCAGATCGCGGCGAAAGGGCATCGGCACATCATGGTGGCCAAGGGCGCGCGTGCCGGCGTCACCACCGCCGATGTGGTGACGTTGAAGGACACCGAACGCGTGGCGGAGATCGCCCGTATGCTGGGCGGCGACGCGGAGAGCGCAACGAGCCGCGCCCACGCCGAGGAAATGCTGGCCGCGGCTGACGCGCCGACGGCGTCAAAGCGCAAACGGGCCGCTAGCGGCCGCGCGGTTGATAGTAGATCCGAACCTCGAGCTGATCCCGGGTGAACTTTGCCGCGCCGGCATCGCCGCGCGCCGTCTCGAGGTGCGAGTAGCGCATTTCCATCGGCAGCGGACGTGAGCCCGCGCTGCGGGCATTCACCGTTGTGAAGCTGACGCCCCCTCCGACAAGCTGCGTGCTTCCAGAGACGTCCGCGGTGCGCAGGGAGTATGCGCCGTGAATCGCCAGCGGCGCGCTCAGGTGCCATTGCGGCGCGAGGTCGAGGGCGATGCGACGCGTATCGTTCGTGGCTGGCGCAGCACCCGACCCCACGAAGGTCAGTGTCGAGGCGCCGATCAATTCCCACCGGCCCCGCCGCAATTCCAGGATGGCGCGGGCGTCGAACCCGAACGCGCCGTCCCCAATGCGAAGGTCCGCAACGCCGACCGGTGCCTCGCGTGAGCCGGAGGGAAAACGAACGCTGGAGGCGAGCGCGAGCCGCACGGCCCCGTCGCCTCCGTGGATCGCGTGGTCGATCGCGAGGTACTTGAAGCCCAGCTCGACGTCGCCCACGCCATAGACCTCATTGGTCGCGAGCGAATCGCGTCCCAGGTCACCTGAAACGTAGCCCTCGACGTCGGCGGTTCCAACGGCTCCCGCTGCGCCAACGGGGATCGCGGTGAGGATGTTGGACGCCGAAACCAACAGATCCTTGTACTTGAGATTGAAGTCAGCCACGCGCGCAGCGATGGCAGCCTGGGCAGCGCTCTGCGCGCGCGGCACGAACGCTTGGCCAGTTGCTGCGGACGTACCGTACAGCGATCCCACCGTGGTCGCGAACAACTGCGACGACTGCATGAGCTGCTGAGCTTCTGTTTGTCGCGCCAGCAGGGCAGGACACCCCGCGCCCGCCGGATTCGCGGTACAACTGGTCAGGCGACTCTGCAATTGCACTGCAGCCGAAGCGAACTCCGTCTGCACGAGTCCGTTTGTCTGCGTCGCCGTCGCGCTCAGCCGCCGCGGATTGGGCCCCATGTTCGATCCCGTGCTGTCGAGCGTGAGCAGGCCGGATATGCGCTTGCGGATCACGGGCACCACGACCGCGATCGCCAGGCGCCGTGTCACGCCGTACTCCAGCATGAATGGCAAGTGCTCTTCGCGGGCCATCGCGCTCAAGTGCGATTGCCCGAGCGAGAGCGTAAAAGGCGTCGCCGCCGCTGCCTGAACCAACGACTGCGCGGTCCCGAGCGCCGGGAGCTGAGCAACTCCCAGGGAATCCGCTGTGTACGGCGCGCCGAGGGCGGCAAGCCCTCCCGTCGCAAAGCGCTGATCGTAGCGCGCCCATACGGACGCCGTGCGCAAGCGGAACAGTCCGCGGGGCGCGATACTCGCGTCTTCGAGTGGACTGAGGCCGGCCTGTGCCGCGAGGGCAGGCGCCAGGGTCACGTGCAACGCAATGGCAAACGCCGCGATGGCGAGCGGCCGACGCTCACGCATCGTTGACGCGCACCGTAGGCTTGGTCATTGTTCGCGCCACGTCTCTAACATAATTGCGCCCATAGTGTCATTGCGTCCGCCCCCGCGCGTTCCGTGGCAGGTCACCGGGAATCACTGGTTGTCGCTCCCCTGTGTTCACCCCGCGGACGGCGCTGTGTTCGCCGTGGGGTTCCTGCACCGTGGAACCCGTTCGGCGGTGGAACTTGCCGGCGGCCCGGGATTCGTCGACGGGGAAGGACCGCCGCTGCTGCGGCTCAAACTCCGCTGGGGCGAGCGCGAGATCGCGTTCTCCGAGTCGCAGATGGTGTGGGAGCGGGCGCTCGCCTGGCTGCCCACGTTCACGTGGACCTCCGGTGATGTCGTGGTGCGCGGAACGATATTTGCACCCTTTGGCAAGGATTCCGACGTCGCGGGCGCCGTCTATGCGCTCTCGGTGGAGAACCGCGGCCCGCGCGACGTTTCCGCAGCGCTGGTCGCCGAGGGCACTTTGGGGCACCGCCAGCTGCGCGTGCGCACGGCCCGGTCCTTCGCGGACGACAGTCATCAGGTGCAGGTGGTGGACGGCGACGTTATCCTGGGCGACCGCGCCGCGGATGGCATGGTGTCGATCGCCATTGGTGCCGACGAGGGCGCCGAGGCCGAAGCGCGCGACGGGCAGGCGCCGGGGTACTCAATCACGCGAGCCTTCTCGGTGCCGGCGGGCGACCGGGCCCAGGTGGCGTTCTATGTCGCGGCCGGCCCCGAACTTGATGGCGCCCGTGCGGCGATGGCCGTGCTTCGCCGCCGCGGATGGAAGGACCTGCTGCGCGAAACGCGCGACGCGATCCGCTCGTTGGAGCAGAGCACCGGCGACGACCAGCTCGACGCGCTCATCAACCGGCACTTGCTGTTCGCGTACTTCTACGGCGTGGGCCGTGCGCTCGACGACGCGCACTACTATCTGGTTCGCACGCGGTGTCCGTGGCACGGGCTGGGCGTGACGGTGCGGGACTGGGAGGCGCTCATGTGGACGCTGCCGGCGATTCAGCTGGCAGACGCGCCGCTGGCGCGCGAACTCCTGCTGCGCACGTGCGAACTGCACGGCTACGCGCCGGGACGCGGTGTGCACTACATGGACGGCACCATGTTCGCGCCCGGTTTCGCCCTCGAAGGCGCGGCGGTCTATGCGCTGGCCGTGGACCGCTACATCCGCGATACCAACGACGAGCGCATTGTGGAAGAGCCCGTCATCGCGGACACGCTCTATCTCTCGGCGGACGACATTGCCGAGCGGCGCGACCGCAACGTGCCGCTCTACACCACGGAAGTCACTCCCGGGGGACAGCCGGCGCCGCATCCGTTCACGCTGCACGCGAACGCGACCGTCGCTCTGGCGCTCGACGTGTTGCGTCGCACACTGGACGAGGAAGCGGCCAAGGATCTCGAAGATCCCGAGGCCGTGCGCGCGGCGATCTTGAGGCACTTTGTCGCGGATGAAGGCGGCAAGAAGCGGTTCGCGAGTTCCACGGACCTCGCGGGCCATTATGCGTTCGCCGACGACCCGATTGCGTCCGCGCTCTGGCTGCCGCTGTACGAGGCTGTGGAGCGTCACGACTCCACCTACCGCCGTACCGTGAAAGGCGCTGCCCTTACCACAGGCGAGCTGGCCCATCAATGCGCGCGCCTGCTCGGGCCCGAGTCCGCCGCGATGCTCGAATGGTTTCGGCGCGCGCCGCTGGACGGCGGGTTTGCCGCAGAGATCGTCACCGCCGAAGGGCAGGCCCGGTTCAATGGTGGCGACGCGTCGCTGTCTGGGTTGCTGGCGTGGAGCGCATGGTACGCGGTGCACGCGCTGGGCGAACGGCCGTAATCGCTTGTAGCGCCATCTGAGCGCCCGTATATTTCTGCCCGCTGCGGGAATAGCTCAGTTGGTAGAGCACAACCTTGCCAAGGTTGGGGTCGCGGGTTCGAGTCCCGTTTCCCGCTCTGCGTAACCAGACGGCGGGAGAGCGGAGTTCCGTTCTTCCGCCGTTGCGTTTTCAGCGCCGGGCGCGTCGCTTTGACTGAACGGTGACTGGCGACTGGTGACTGGTGACTGGTCCAATCGCCAGTCACCTGTCACTTGTCACTTGTCACTTGTCACTTGTTCGCGGGGATGGCGAAACTTGGTAGACGCAAGGGACTTAAAATCCCTTGGGGGTGACCCCGTCCGGGTTCGAGTCCCGGTCCCTGCATCTCTCGACGTCACGGCGCGTTGTGATGCACAGCGCGCGCGAACACTGAGCGCCGAAACGCGAGTTTCGTCATGCTGGTCATATGTTCGCGGCCTCGGGAACGGATTCACGGGGAACTTTTCTTATGCGCAAACTGATCGGGTCTATTTCAATGCCTCGAGCGACGTCACGTTGCCGACCATCTTCCGTAGCGACGACGTGAAGCTAGCTGGGCTCCGTAGAGGCTGACCGCTCAGGCGTCAGAACCGGTAAGGTCATGCTAGTTTTTTCGCATGACCGACGTCGTCGCGCTCGCCGCAGAACTCGTTGCGATTCCATCGCCCACCGGCGCTGAAGGTGCGACGGTAGAGTTCGTATCGCGCTGGCTCATCGCGCGCGGCTGGAACGTCGAACTCCAGGAGGTCACCAAGGGCCGCGCCAACGTGTGGGCCACGCGAAAGGGCCACGGCGTGACGCTCTCGACCCATCTCGACACGGTGGTGCCTCACGTGCCGCCGCGCGAGGCGAAGGGGCGCCTCTACGGACGCGGCGCCTGCGACGCAAAGGGCATCGCCGCCGCCATGATGGTGGCCGCAGACCGGCTGGCCAAGGCAGGGGAGGAGCGTGTGGACTTGCTGCTGCTGGTCGGTGAAGAGGCCGGATCCGACGGCGCCCGCGCGGCCAACCGCTTGTCGCCCACCAGCAAGCACCTGGTCAACGGTGAGCCCACCGAGAGCAAGATCGCCAGCGGCGCCAAAGGGTCGCTCCGCGCCACGCTCCGCTTTCGTGGGCGGGCCGCGCACTCCGCGTATCCCGAACTCGGCAAGTCCGCGATCACGCCGATGCTGGCACTGTTGTCCTCCATCGACAAGCTCAAGCTGCCGACCGACAAAACGCTTGGAAAAACCACGGTGAACATCGGCACGATCCGCGCGGGCGCCGCCGGCAACATCGTGCCGGAACTCGCCGAGACCGAGCTGATGTTCCGACTCGTGGGCGACGTCACCAAGGTCAAGAGGGCGCTCGAGAAGTGGGTGGGGAAGAAAGCCGAGATCGAGTACGGGTCGCACATCCCCGCACAGAAGTTCGCAACGATCGCCGGTTTCGACGTGACGCCCGTCTCGTACACGACGGACATCCCGCTTCTCACACGCTGGGGCAGGCCCGTTCTCTTCGGGCCGGGGTCGATCCACATGGCCCACACGGCCGACGAGTACATCGACCTCGTTGAGCTTCGGAACGCGGTAGACTCGTACGAGCGAATCGTCCGCACGCTCCTCAAACCATGACCACGCGCGAGTCCCCGTTTGGTTCGGACCGCCTGCCGGTCGCGGTGCTTGGCGCAACGGGCGCCGTTGGTCAGGCGTTCGTGCGCCTGCTGGCGGACCACCCGTGGTTCGAGCTGGTGGAGGTTGCTGCGTCCGAGCGCTCCGCGGGCCGACCGTACGCAGAGGCCGCGAACTGGATTGGCGACGCCGAAATGCCGGAATCTGTTGCCGGTCTCACGGTACAGCCCTGTAACCCGGCCGCGATCCGATCGCCCGTGGTCTTTTCGGCCCTCGACGCCGTGGCAGCTGGCGAGGCCGAGCCGGCATTCGCGCGCTCCGAACGCGTCGTGCTCACCAACGCCGGCAATTTCCGCATGGAGCCGGACGTGCCGCTGGTGATCGCCGAGGTCAATCCCGAGCATCTCGACGTGCTGGATGCGCAGCGCAAGCAGCGCGGCTGGTCCGGCGCGATCGTCGCGAACGGCAACTGCGCAGTCATTGTGACGGCGATGGCGCTCGCGCCTTTGCAGCAGCGATTTGGCCTGCGCCGCGTGTTTGCGGTGACGATGCAGGCCGTGTCTGGGGCCGGCTATCCTGGTGTGGCATCAATGGATATCCTCGGCAATGTCATCCCGTTTATCAAGGGTGAAGAGCCCAAAGTCGAAGCCGAACTCACCAAATTCCTGGGCCGGCGAGAGGGCGATCACATCGAGAACGCTCCCATCGTGGTGAGCGCACACACCAACCGGGTGCCGGTCCAGCACGGACACACCGTGTGCTTGTCCGTGGAGCTCACGCGAAAGGGAGATGCAGCCGAGGTCGAGGCACACCTGGCCAACTGGCGCGGAGCTCCTGAAGCGTTTGGCCTGCCGTCGGCGCCCGAACGGCCACTGGTGCTCTTCAAAGAACCGGATCGTCCGCAGCCGCGGCGCGATGTGGACCTGGGACGGGGAATGACCGTCAGCGTCGGCCGCGTACGGCGGGACCCGATTCTCGACATCCGGCTCGTCGCGCTGGGACACAACATCATTCGCGGCGCGGCGGGTGCGTCCATTCTGAACGCGGAGTTGATGGCGTCCACGGGCCGCATCGCCAAACTGTGATCATCTGCAAGTTCGGCGGCACATCGGTCGGTGACGCGGACGCGATTCGTCGCACGGCAGCCATCGTGAAGGCGCGGATGAGCCAAGGGCCAGTCGCCGTGGTGTCCGCGCTCGGCGGCACGACCAACGTGCTCGTCGACATGGCAGAACAGGCCGCTCGGGGCCAGCTGATTGCCGCGCTCCGAGGGGTCGAGGGCCTCAGGGACCGGCATTTGTCCGTCGCAGGCGAGTTGCTTCCAGAGTCTGACAGCGAGGAGTTGCTGTTCGAGTTGAGCGCGATGTGCGACGAACTGGCCAGTCTCGCGGAAGCACTGTCGGTGCTGGGCCACCTGACGCCGCGGAGCCTCGATGCCGTCGCGTCCTTCGGCGAGCGGATGTCGTCGCTGATGATCACGGCGGCGTTTTCGGCGATGGGCATCAAGGCCCAGCATGTCGACGCAAGACGGGTGATGATCACCGACGACAACTTCACACGCGCCGAACCACAGCCCGAGGCCATCGCCGAAGCCGCACGGCTCTATCTCACGCCCATCGTACGCGAAGGCCGGGTTCCGGTGCTCGGCGGCTACATCGGCGCGACGTCGGCCGGAATCACGACGACGCTGGGCCGCGGCGGTTCGGACTACAGCGCATCGCTGCTTGGCGCAGCCATCCATGCGGACGCGATCGAGATCTGGACCGACGTGGACGGACTGCTCACGGCCGACCCGCGCTTGGTGCCGGCTGCGTGCACCATCGATCAGGTGGGATTCGAAGAGGCGTCGGAGTTGGCCTCGTTCGGCGCCAAGGTGCTGCACCCGTACACCATTGCCCCCGCCGTGCGAATTGGGATTCCGGTTCGCGTGCTCAACTCGAGCAAGCCGCAGGGAACCGGCACCCTGATCACGTTCGACGCGCCGCGGCGGCCGGTGACCGCAATCGCCGGCAAGAGCGCCGTCACCCTCGTGAAGGTGCGCTCCCCGCGCATGCTGCTCACCGAGGGATTTCTGCGTGAGATGTTCGCGATCTTCGAGCGTCACAAGACGTCCGTGGACGTCGTGGCGACGTCCGAGGTGTCCGTCTCAGTCACCGTCGATGACACCAGCCAACTGGAAGGAGTCCTCGGCGACCTTCGCGCGCTTGGCGACGTTGCCATCGAGCGGCACCGCGGCGTGGTTGCCATCGTTGGCGCCGCACTCAGCGAGAGCAGCGAGGCCATGTCGCGCGCACTCCGGGTGCTTGGCGGCACACGGCTCCACATGTTGTCGCTGAGCGCCACCGGCATCAACCTCACGATGGTCGTGGATGGCGACGAAGTGCCGGCGCTCATCCAGCGGTTGCACTGCGAATTCTTCGAGGCAGGCGCCTGATGCCACGGCTCGCGATCATCGGGATGGGGAAGATGGGCCGCGCCATCGATGCGTTAGCCAAGGAGCGCGGCTTTGACGTGGTCGCGCGCCTCGGCCGGACTCATCCGGTGTCAGCGGAGACGTTGCACGGCGCCGAGGTCGCCGTCGAGTTCACGACCCCCGCCTCCGCGCCGGTGAACGTGCGCGCCGCGATCGAGGCCGGATGCCCGGTGGTGGTCGGCACAACCGGCTGGGACAACAAGCTGATCGACGTCGAGCGCCTGGCGCGCGAGCGCAATGGAGCGCTGTTGATCGCACCGAACTTTTCGCCTGGTATCGCTGCATTCGCCGAAATCGCGAAGGTCGCTGCGCGCACCCTGCGAACGATGCCGGGATTCGACGCACATATCGTCGAAACGCACCACACCGCGAAGAAGGATGCACCGTCAGGGACGGCCGCCAGCCTCGAAGCGCAAGCGTCGCCGGACTGGGGGAGCAGCATCCCGATCACGAGCATTCGTGTGGGATCTGTCCCCGGCACACACGAGTTCCTGTTCGATGCTCCATTCGAGCAGATTCGACTGGTGCATGTGGCGCGCGATCGGCGGGTGTTCGCGGAGGGTGCGCTACACGCCGCACGCTGGCTCATCGGGCGCCACGGCGTGTTCTCAATGCACGATGTCCTCGGAGGGCGGTGAGGACCAGCGTCATCACGAGCGAGGCGAGGGATCTAGCTTGTTCAAGCAAGATCCTTCGGGCGGTTTGTTCCCTCAGGATGACATCATCATGACAACGACTCAGCGACTGCGAGGCTGCGGCACCGCGCTGGTCACTCCGTTCACAGGCGCAGGCGCTGTGGATGAGAAGGCGTTGCGCTCGCTCGTCGACTGGCAGATCGCCGAGGGCATTCACTTCCTGGTGCCGTGCGGGTCTACCGGCGAGGCAGTGACCATGACGCCCGCCGAACACCGGCGGGTCGTGGAGATCGTCGTCGAGCAGGCGAGGGGACGCGTGCCGGTCGTGGCCGGCGCCGGTTCCAACGACACGGCGAAAGCGGTGGCGCAGTCGAAGGAGATGAAGGCCGCCGGCGCGACGCACTTGCTGCACGTGTCGCCGATGTACAACAAGCCGCCGCAACGCGGACTCATCGAGCACTTCAAGCGCGTTGCGGACGCGACGGATCTCCCCGTGGTTGTGTACAACGTGCCTGGCCGCACCGGTGGCAACATCGAGGCGAAAACGACGCTGGCTCTCGCCCAGGTGCCGAACATCGCAGCAGTCAAGGAAGCGAGCGGGAATCTGGCGCAAATCACAGACATTCTGCGCGACCGGCCCTCGCACTTCGTGGTGCTGTCTGGGGACGACGAGCTCACGCTCGCCGTGATGGCCGCCGGCGGCGACGGCGTGATTTCCGTCGTCTCCAACGCCACGCCCAAGCACATGGCGCGCCTCACCGAACTGGCTGCGTCCGGAGACTTCGGCGCCGCGAGGGACCTTCACTTGAGGCTGCTGCCGTGGATGCGCGCGGCATTCGTCGAGTCGAATCCGATTCCGGTCAAGGCAGCCATGGCGATGATGGGCAAGATCGAGAACCACTTGCGCCTCCCACTCGTGCCGCTGGCAGACGCGCACACTGACACGGTGCGTGCCGCGCTGCGCACTGCGGGCGCCCTCGCGTGACCCTCCAGAAGCGTTTCGAGGCGCTCAGCGGCACCCTGGTCGCGGGCGTGCCGGATCCCAACGCGCTGTCGGTGTTCGAGGAGTTCCTCACCGCCCTCGAGGCCGGCACGATCCGTGCCGCCACGCGCGATGACAGCGGCAATTGGCGCGCGGTGCCGTGGGTGAAGCAGGGAATCCTTTTCGGGTTTCGCATCGGCCGCCTGACCGACATGTCGGTGCCGGACGCCTCCGATGGAGTGCGATTCAGCTTCGTTGACAAGCACACCATCCCGCCG
>Ga0206225_1000040_pt1 | contig 23293 bp, 19 predicted proteins | sample MancosB2_FD_155470 | JGI IMG/M metagenome (GOLD analysis project Ga0206225, IMG submission 155470) | Subsurface sediment microbial communities from Mancos shale, Colorado, United States - Mancos B2 | ecosystem: Environmental > Terrestrial > Deep subsurface > Rock core/Sediment | place: USA...
CATCATGCTCGTCATCGGATTACCGCTCGCCCTAAGACAATTTCTGTTAGGCCGCATTTATGACACGATGATCACCTTGCTGGTTTTCGCCGGAACGTTCATCACGGCCGAGTTCGATATCTCGTGGCGGATTTTCCTTCCCATCGTCTTTACTCTCGGCGCGATCTACGTGCTTGCGCGCGAATATCTCGAATCGCGCAGTGAGACGGAAGAAGAGGTCGAGGAAGACACCAACCTTGAGATCGAAGAGCAGAAAAAGAAAAAATAGCTGTGTGAAGTTGCAAAGTCGTGATTATAGTCCCATTCAGGGGTGTCGATAAATAGCTGAGGCAAATCATTATCATCTGCAAAAGCTTCGAACTCGTCTCGAAACTTTTTTAAAAAACCTGGTATTGGTTTTCTGTAATCCAGAAGTCTTTGTAATGGTCTAAAATAAAACAATGGCATCGCTTCGCTCGCCATGGCTTTTTAAGGACGTACAGTTTTCGTCCCTTCCCCCTTCGATTTCAACCTTTCAATTTCCTTCCGCAATTCTCGGTTTTCAGTTTCTGCAGCTATCTTGTCACGTTGATTTGTATGCAATAATGCATTAGTCAAACCGTCGATTTTTGCATCCAGTTTTTCCATTCCCCTATCGATTTTTGCATCCAGTTTTTCCATCGCTTGGTTTAGTTCTTGTTTAGTCACACGTCGATAAAAGGTATCAAAGAGCATACCAGATGCGCCGGCGAGTCCAAGAGTTGCCCCCACAACTCTGATGCGGTTATTGACGTCCCAAGGTCCAGCAGTAAAACCGCCCGCAGGAGAATTAACTGTTGTTGCTCGTTGTACTGAAGAAAGAGTAATCCTTCTAGGATGCCTCCTCACAACGTTATCTTTAGGGGCTGTTTCTGTAAACCCATTGGCTTTTTTTAAAGTTGCAGCATTCATTCGACGGCTGCATTGGAGCATTGATTGCAATCTTGAAGATCCCGAAAAGGACCCAAGTCTTGCGAGAGATGAAGAATACGTGGCATTGATTAATCGAATCATAAGAACCTCCATGGAATTTCACATTAGTGATATTACCACCTGTCACAAATTATTACTGCTCATAAAACGGAGTAAAAAATCTCCTCCTTGAAAGGAGGAGATTTTTTACGCAGCTTTTGGAGGCGGTGCGGCTAAAGCCGCATACCGCATCTCATAAAATAGCTTACCTAGACCCACCCCTAAAGAGGTGGGATTGCGGCAAGCAGTGCGTTCAAGAAGGAGTTCAATTCCCTATCCTTTAATGTCAGTTTTAAGCGTTATTAAAATAGTTAATGCTTTTTATAAGCAGCGTTGCGATGTGAGAAATTAGAGACCTCTTGACAACTATTGAGTAGAAATGATATTTATTAGATAAAGCTCGTTTTGAGCTACGCTATCTCAAATAGGGTTGGATAAAGGCAACATTAAAATGATAAAGAATCCCGTTCAACTTTTGCCGCTGCCGGTGGAGCGAATGTTGAAGAAGTTTGGAGCCGATATTAAAATTGCACGTTTGAAGCGTGGGTTTACTGTTGAAATGATGGCCCAAAGAATCGGTATTCATAGGTCGACCTATAGCAAGATAGAAAAAGGGAACCCAATGGTCGGATTGGGTGCTTACGCAGCCACATTATTCTCTTTGGGTTTTGGTACGCCTTTGGGTGATTTAATTGACCAGAGCAATGATGATACGGGGCTGTTGCTCGATTTAGAGAAACTGCCAAAAAGGGCTCGACCCAAAAAAAATCCGCAAGGTTTATGAACAGACAAATCAAAATTTATATTGGCGATGTGAAAAGACTTGTGGGAATTTTATTTTTCAACGCATCTGGCAATCGCGAGAGTAGTGGCTTGGAGTATAGTCCTGAGTGGATCGAATCTAACATAAGCTTTGAAATCGATCCGGCACTGCCTCTTGGACATGGACGCGCCTTTCGATCAAAGAAAGAAGGGAGCTCTGTTTTTCATGGCGCTATTGCCGATTCGGAGCCCGATGGATGGGCCAGACAAGTGATTTTGCGAGCCAATGGCAAACGCCGAAAGGAGAAGAAAGATGGAATTTCTATTGACGATTCCCCGTTGACTTCTCTTGATTTCCTTTTGGCTGTTGACGATTTTTCTCGAATCGGTGCGCTTAGATTTCAGGATGAAAGTGGGGTGTTGCAACGCGAAGGGAGAAAGGGGAATCGAACAGCTCCGCCGCTCATTGAACTCGATTCCCTATTGCGAGCAACTCGAGCGGTTGAAACCGATACAGAAACAACTGCTGATTTAGAATACTTACGTGGTCGAGGGACTTCACTTGGGGGATTAAGACCTAAATGCACTGTGATCGACCAAGATGGCTCCTTGTCAATTGGAAAATTTCCAAGTGTTCATGATTCCTATTCTGTAACAAAGGGTGAGGTGTTGGCCCTGCGCATAGCAGCTGCAGCGGGTATTCAAGCCGCCGAAGCCCGTATTGTAGAGAGCGATGGAACAGCGGTTGCTTTAATTAAACGGTTTGATCGGGGATCGCGTGGCGAGCGCATTCCTTATCTTTCAGCTGCAACGCTTCTTGGTATAGAAGATAGTCACCAAGTCCACACTTATACAGAAATTGTCGATGCGCTTAAGCGATACAGCCCAGACTATATAGCAGATGCGGAAGAGTTATGGCGCAGGATTGCACTGACAATTTTGATCACCAATGTTGATGATCATATGCGCAATCATGGCTTTTTGCATGCGACTAAAAATCAATGGCGTCTCTCACCGGCCTTTGATATCAATCCCTTTCCTGATAGACGGAGAGTACTTAAAACCTGGATTGCCGAATCAATGGGCGATGCTTCCAGCATTCAATCATTGATGGAGGCGGCTCCCTATTTTGGTATTGAATCCAGACGTGCTTGCGCGCTCCTTTCTACTGTCGAAGGAGCGGTTGCTCGTTGGCGACAAATTGGAAAAGAGATCGGTATGAAGGCCTCAGAGCTCAATGCATTCGAAACAGCTTTTGAGCATGATGAGCGGCTTTCTGCTCGCCGAATCATCGAGCGGATAAATTGAACCCCTCCTTCAAAAGGAGGGGATTCTTTCTCCGCTTAAGGATGCGGTGCGGCAAAGCCGCATACCGCAGAATAAAATAGCTTGCCTAGACCACCCCTTATGGGGTGGGACTCTAGGCAAGCAGTGCGTTCAAATAGACTGTTTTCGCTTTGAGCGTCTTTTTCGTAATGGCGAGATTGTCATGAGCTGTGTTGCTTTGTGAACAACTCGACCGTTTTTTATGCTGATTTCAATACGGTATCGATCAAATTCAAGGATTTGGCGATCAGCATTTGACTGTGCCTCATCAAAAATCACACAGAGCAAATCTCCTTGATCGGAAAAAAAGCCGACCCCATCTCCTTTTTTAGCTTCTACGGCATCTCCTTTAGGCCCCGAACTCCACGAAATCGTCAAAGAAGCTGAGCCCTCAATCGGATGAAAGAATACTTTTCCCTTCTTCATAAAGTCGCCTCAAAAAAAAGCGAACATAATGACAGACTTTTTTTCCTGAGGCAAACGAAATGGCCGTATTCCTTGATTTTTGGCCGTATTTATATTAAAATGGCCGTATATGAGCGAAAAACCAAAAAAAATGGCCGTATTACATCAATTGAGTCTTGAGTCAGACCCAATCTGCCTCAATGAAATTCTTGAAAAATTGGGCCAAGGATACGTCGAACGGAGCGTGCGAAGGTGGCTGGCCGAAATGATTCAAGAAGGACTAGTTGAAAAAATCGGAAATAAACGAGGCACGAAATATCGAGTTCTCCAACGAGAGAATAGGTCTATAGCAAGCTGCTTTGGACCGGAAAGTCTCAAAATTATTGCTGTTGTAAGACGTCCCCTTTACGAAAGAGTGCCCGTTGCTTATGCAGACCACTGGTTCGATGCCTATCATCCCAACAAGGATTTCTATCTTTCTCCTGCATACCGGGCACAGCTCTTTGAGGCCGGAAAACGGTCCCAAAATGAAGAACCGGCCGGTACGTACGCACATCAAATTTTCAATCGATTACTCATCGATCTTTCCTACAATTCCTCTCGACTAGAAGGAAACACCTATTCGTTATTAGATACACAGAAACTGCTTTTGGAAGGAGCGGAAGCGGAAGGAAAGCTGGATGAAGAAAAAATCATGATTCTCAATCACAAAGAAGCCATACGTTATTTAGTTGATAATGCTTCCAAGCTAGATGTAAGCACACAAACAATTAGTACTCTTCATTTTCTCCTTTCTGACGGACTAGTGGAAACACGTTTTGCGGGAAAAGTAAGAGATTTTGGTGTTCGCATTGGAGGATCGACCTATGTGCCTTTTGAAGATGGGAAACAATTGCAGAAAAGATTGGATCGAATTGCCGAAAAAGCTGCGATTATTAAGGACCCTTTCGAGCAAAGTATTTTTTTGTTGATACATATTACTTATTTGCAAGCCTTTTCAGATGTAAATAAACGAACAGCGCGACTCAGCGCAAACATTTCTCTTATTAAATACAATTTAGTGCCCTTATCATTTAGCGATGTGGATCGGGACGATTATATTTCAGCGGTGATCGCAATCTATGAATTGCAAAAAGTTCGTCCAATGATTGACTTATTTATATTTTCCTACATGCGCACCTGTGCAATGTATGATTCTACTGTAAAATCGATCGGTTTTGACGCAATACGCGTTCGATATCGGCAGCAAAGACGCGCTATCATTCGTGACATTATTCTTAAGAAATTAAAAGGATCCGCCATGCAGAAATTCATACTCACTTCTGCTAAATTGATCCAGGGAAACGATCGAAAATCTTTTATAGAAGATGTCACAGAAGATCTCCATGAACTCGATCAAAACCGCATTGCAGGACTTGGCATCACGCCAGAAGAGCTGGCTGCCTGGAAACATTCATTTTTAAAATGATGAACGCACTGTTTTCGTCTCTTCCCCCTTCGATTTCAAGCTTTCAATTTCCTTACGCAATTCTCGGTTGTCAGTTTCTGCAGCTATCTTGTCACGTTGATTTGTATACAATAATGCATTAGTCAAACCGTCGATTTTTGCACCCAGTTTTTCCATTCCCTTATCGATTTTTGCATCCAATTTTCCAATTTCCTTATCGATTTTTGCATCCAGTTTTTCCATCGCTTGCTGTAGTTCTTGTTTAGTCACACGTCGATAAAAGATATCAAAGAGCATACCAGCGGCGACGACGACGCCAAGGGTTGCCCCCACATCCCCGATACAGTTATTGGCATCCCAAGGTCCGGCAGTAAAACCGCCTGCAGGAGGATTAACAGTTTTTTCTGATCTTACTGGAGATAAAGTAACCCTGCGAGGAAGAGTGTTTGGAAGGTTTTTCATAACGTCATCTTTATAGGCCTTTTCTGAAATTTTAGTACTCATTCGACGACTGAACAGGAGCATTGATTGCAATCTTGAAGATCCCAAAAGGGACCCAGGTCTTGCGAAAGATGGAAAATGCGCGGCATTGATTAACCGAATCATAAGAACCTCCTGGAATTAAACAATAGTGATATTACCAACTTGTCTCAATGAATGCATTCCTGTTTTTTTTGACCGAAAAGGAAGAATTATCAAACTTACATGCGACTATGGAGAGCGCAACGAGGGCGATTTGATCGATGGCCTGCCCAAGAACGGGAACCCATTTATTTCATTAAAGGGACGTGTACGCATGAAATAAATCACCGATAATCGATCCCCATTGCGCCCCGTACCTCTTGCAGTGTCTGCTGAGCCACTTGCGCCGCAGCATCGGATCCTTTGAAAAGGATTTGCATCACACCGGCCGGATCTTTGGCAAACTGCTCGCGTCTTTGGCGAACCGGCTCTAAAAAGGCCTGCAGCACTTCGAGAAGATATTTTTTCACAACCGAATCTCCCAACCCGCCTCGCTGATAGTGGGCCTTGAGATCAGCAATTTTCGCAATATCTCGGCCAAAGGCATCGAGATAGGTGAAAACGGGATTGCCCTCCACCTTGCCGGGATCTTCCACGCGCAAATGCCCCGGATCGGTGTACATGCTCTTCACTTTTTGCGCGACAACGTCCGCTGTATCGGACAAAAAGATCGCGTTATTCAAACTTTTACTCATCTTGGCTTTGCCATCCGTTCCCGGCAAACGGGCGATCGATGCAATCACCGCCTCCGGCTCAACCAGGACCGAACAGTTGTACATGCGGTTAAACTTGCGCACCACCTCGACGGTCTGCTCGATCATGGGAATCTGATCATCGCCGACAGGAACCAGACTGGCCTTGAAAGCCGTGATGTCCGCCGCCTGGGAAATCGGATAGATCATGAAGCCGGCGGGCACGTTCTCGCCGTAGCCCTTTTGCTGGATTTCCAGTTTGACGGTCGGGTTATGCTTCAACCGGTTCCAGGTCACGAGATTCAAGTAATAAATCGTCAGTTCGGACAGAGCAGGAATGAGCGATTGGATAAAAATCGTCGTTTTTTTCGGGTCGATTCCCACCGCGAGATAGTCGAGGGCCACCTCGAGAATCGATTGGCGGATCAGTGCCGGTTCATGGGCATGATCGGTTAACGCCTGAACATCGGCCAGCATAACAAACTGGCGATGAATGTGTTGCAGCTCAATGCGAGCAGCCAGAGACCCTACATAATGGCCCAGGTGAAGCCGTCCGGTGGGGCGATCGCCTGTTAAAATGATTTTTTGATCTTTCATAAAAGTGTATCATAATACAATTTCTTATTGAAAAACAAGACTTGCGGCAAACGCGGGAATATGGGATGAGATAGAGCGATGAACCAAAAAACAATCAAAAAGTCCATTCCGGAGCCCCCGGCCCCGCCCGCCTCGATTGGCCCTTATGCCATATTGCGCAGCATCGGCCGCGGCGGCATGGGCGAGGTATTTCTCGCGCACGACCCCTATTGCGGCCGCCAGCTGGCCCTCAAGCGGATCCGCACGGATTTGGCCAATAATCAGACCATCCTCCAGCGATTTTTGCGAGAAGCGAAGGTCGCCAGCCAACTCACCCACCCATCGATCATTCCCATCCTGTCCATCCAAAACGCCCCTCCCGACGTCTACTATACCATGCCGTATGTCGAAGGAGAGACGCTCAAACAAATATTGCGCAATGCTCTCGAATCGCAAAACCCGGGAAAATCGATCCCCACCCTCGCCCGCATTTTTTTACAGATCTGCGAGGCCATCGCCTACACTCATTCCAAGGGAATTTTACATCGCGACTTGAAACCCGAAAACATCATCGTCGGCAAGTACGGCGAAGTGATGATCCTCGATTGGGGCATCGCCGACTTCATCACGGAACTGGTGCGTGAAAAACAATCGCCAGCCTCAGACAGGGAACCACACGACGATGAAAATCTGACGCGGCCCGGGAAAATCACCGGCACGATCGCCTATATGGCGCCGGAAAGACTTTTGGGCGAATCCTCATCGCCGGCAGCCGACATCTATTCTCTCGGGGTGATGCTTTACTACATGCTGACGCTGCAGCTCCCGTTTCAGCGCAAATCGATCGCCGCGTTTCGCAAATCGGCCCAAAACGAACGGCTGATCGATCCCATCGAGGCCGCTCCCTACCGCGACATCCCCCATCAACTCTGTGCCGTCTGCCGCAAGTGCCTGGCCTATTCACCGAAAGAGCGATTCAAGAATGTCGAAGAGCTCATCGCTGAAATCAAGAGCTACGCTGAAGGCCACGCCCAATGGATTCCGATGGCGACTCTCCATCCCAACCAGTCCGATGACTGGCAGTTCCAGGAAAACGTTCTTCCCGCCAAACACATCGCCATCACCCGCGATCTCGACGAGACGGAATGGGCCGTCTTCATGATCTCCAAAAAAAGCTTCGCGAGCAGCGTCAAGATCGAAGCCAACATCAAAATATTTCCCGCCAGCCGCGGTATCGGCTTTTTATTGAACATCCCCCCGGTAGAAGATCGGCGCATGCTCGAAGAGGGGTACTGCCTTTGGCTGACGAATAAACATTGCCGGCTGTATCGCAACAACGTGCAAATATTTAGCGTCGCCCACAACCTGAATATGATGGAGCGGCGTTTGCTCTGTTTTGAAAAAGTCGAAGACGTCTTGAAGCTCTTTCTCGACGGTTCCCCCATTTTCACCTACACCAGCCACCTGCCGCTGGCCGGAGCGCACGTGGGACTGTTGCATAAGGACAGTTCATTCGAGCTCGGACCCGTCGAGGTATTCGACGCCAGCAATAACGCCTATGTGCGCTGTCTGTCGGTTCCCAACGCCTTCCTCAGCCACAAGCTCTACGATCTGGCCCTGCAGGAATACCGACGCATTGGCCAATCATTCCCCGGCCGCCAGGAAGGGCGCGACGCCCTCTTTCGCGCCGGTATCGCCCTATTGGAAAAAGGCAAGGCCCAGCGCACCAAACAGCTCAAGGAACAGAGTTTTCATCGCGCGCTCAAGGAATTTGGCAATCTGTACCGAACCAGCGGCGCCCCACTGGAGTATCTCGGTAAATCGCTCGTCTACGACGCTCTCGGCGATCCGGAAGAAGAGGCGAAATGCCTGGAGCTCGCCCTGCGCAAATTTCCCAAGCATCCCCTGCTATCCATCCTCAAGGATCATATCGCCTACCGCATGCACGAAAGCTCGCAGACCATGCGGGATACCGCCTACCGCATCATTCTTCTCGCCATCCGCCATATTCCCGAGCTCCTGGAAAATCCCGCCACGCACGAACTGATCGATACACTGCAGCGCAATCTGGAGCCTTTGGCCTTCCTGGAAAAATCCGACGACTTCCTATCCCAGATCTCGATTCAGCTCGCTTTCTGGCTCGCCAAGCCGATGATGCTGGGCGAAATCGCCGCCAATCTGGCCAAGCAGGAAAAGATGGCAGCACCTCTCATTGAAAATGCCCTCTTTTGCCTGTTGGAGCTGGAAGCACTGCCTCAATTGGAAAAACAGATCTCCACATTACCCTCTAACGCAATCTCGCTGCAGGGCCGAGCTTATTTTGCCGCTGCGCTGGCCAGCCAGCTTCCTCCTCTGCCCGCCACCGTCTCATGTAAAGAAGCCCGGCTCGTCATTTATCTTTTGCGAAAAGCCCTCGTCCAGCGCCGTTTTGCCGCCGCCGCCGAGATCATTCGGCAGGTCGAAAAACGCAAATGGAAAAGCCCCGAAAACGTCTCCGTCCATGCCATGGTCGCCTGGTATTATCTTTTGCGCCGCGACTTCAAAATTGCCGGACAAATATTTAAATCCTACCCCGCATCAGAACTGGATCTGGAATCATCGCCCCTCCATTTTGCCTATGGCTGCTATCTGTACATGACGGAAGGTCCCGAGATCGCCCAGGCCCACTTCTCCAAAATCCTCGACGCTCCTTATCCTTGCACGGCCGCTCTGCCCAGCCATTTCCTGTTAGGGCGCATCGACAGCAAAAAGGGATGGATCCAGCGCGCATTCTGGTGGGAAAAAAAGGAACTGCACCGCCAGCTCGATTTCTTCTACGACGTCATAGGAAAAAACAAAAAATGAAAAAACCCGATATCCGCTCATCCAGAACCGTGTACCGCGGTTATTACAATGTTCGCATGGACTCTTTGATGCGCTCCGACGGCGCGCTCTTTGACTATACCGTGTTGGACATGTCGGTCGATGCCGCCATCGTCATCGCTGAAACCGTCGATGGCCTCATTGTCGTCAATCGCGAATACCGCCACCCGACCGGGGAATGGGTGCTTGGATTTCCCGGCGGACGTCTCGAAACAGGGGAAGATCCTCTCATCGGCGGACAACGAGAGCTTTTTGAAGAAACAGGCTATTGGTCAGACGATATTACCCTCATCGGAACCTGCTACCCGCTGCCCAGCATCCTCAATCAAAAAATTTATTTCTTTCACGCGAAAAATGCCGTTTTAAAAAGCCGCCAGCATCTCGATCCCTTCGAATTCATCGAAATCGAGCTCAAAACGGAGCCGGATTTAAAAAAAGAGATCCGGGAAGGCATGCACATCGACAGCATGATGTGTTCTGCTCTCTGGTATAAATCCCTCGTACCATGCTAAACTTTACCCATTATGTCCTCATTGCCCAAAGCCTACGATCCAAAACTCGTTGAAGACAAATGGTACTCCTTTTGGGAATCCAAAGGGTTTTTCCGGGCAGACCCCCATTCGAAAAAAAAACCGTTTTGCATCGTCATCCCCCCGCCCAATGTCACCGGTGTTCTTCATATGGGCCATGCGCTGGGCAATACGCTGGACGATATCCTGATCCGCACCAAGCGCATGCAGGGCTTCGAGGCATTGTGGGTTCCCGGAACCGATCACGCCGGCATCGCGACTCAAACCGTCGTCGAGAGGCATCTTTATTCCAAAACAGGCCGCCGCCGCAAAGATTTTACCCGCGAAGAGTTCTTAACCCATGTGTGGGAGTGGAAGGAGCTGAGCGAAAAGAAGATCATCCAGCAGATCAAAAAACTCGGCTGTTCCTGCGACTGGTCTCGCCTGTGCTTCACGATGGACGAACAGCGCTCGCGCGCGGTGCGCACGGCATTCAAGAAACTTTTCGATCAGGGCCTGATCTACCGCGGCCACTACCTCGTCAACTGGGATCCCGTGGCGCAGACGGCTCTGTCCGACGACGAAGTGGAGCACGAGGAAAGAGCGTCGTCGCTGTGGTATATCCGCTATCCGCTGAAACACTCCGACAAATTTCTCACGATTGCCACGACGCGCCCCGAGACGCTACTCGGAGATGTGGCTGTGGCCGTCCATCCGGATGACGAGCGGTATCGATCCTTCATCGGCGAGCATGTCCGCCTTCCCCTGACGGATCGGCTCATTCCTGTTATCGCCGACGCATTAGTCGATCCGAAGTTCGGCACCGGCGCTTTGAAAATTACCCCTGCGCATGATTTCAACGACTATGAGATCGCCCAGCGCCACCATTTGCCGATGATCAACATCATGACGATGGACGGCAAAATCAATGAGCAAGGCGGCCAATTTCAGGGCCTGACAATGGATCAGGCGCGCGAACAAGTCATCGATGCGCTGATCGAAATGGGGCTGCTCGACAAAATCGAGCCACACACCCTGCGCGTCGGCGTATCGTACCGCTCGAAGGCCGTTATCCAGCCCTATCTGTCGCGCCAGTGGTTTGTTCGAATGAGCCAATTCAAGGACGAGCTACTATCGGCCGTGCGCGAAAAACGGGTCGATCTCCTCCCGCCGCATTTTCAGCCGACCTACGAGCACTGGATCGAAAACCTGAGAGACTGGTGCATCTCGCGCCAACTCTGGTGGGGGCATCGCATACCGATCTGGTACGAAAAGGAAAACCCCGAAAACATCATTTGTTACGATGGCGAAGACCTTCCCCCTCAAGTTCAAAAAAATCCGGATCAATGGGAACAGGATGCCGATGTATTGGACACCTGGTTTTCTTCAGCTCTGTGGCCCTTCAGCGTTTTCGGCTGGCCGGAGCACACCTTTGATCTGAAAAAATTCTATCCCACATCCATTCTCATCACCGGCCACGACATTCTCTTTTTCTGGGTCGCGCGCATGATTCTCATGGGCGAAATTCTGATGAAAGACGTCCCGTTTCGCGAAACATTTTTGCACGGGCTGATTTACGGCAAGTCCTACTGGCGAAGATCGGCCGACGGCTCCATCGCCTATGTCAAACCCGAAGAAAAAAAGAGCTTCGATCTCGGCGCTCCCTTGCCCTCGGATGTCGATTCCAAATGGGAAAAGATGTCCAAATCGAAGGGCAACGTGATCGATCCGATCGAGATCATCGACGAATACGGCACCGATGCCTTGCGCATGGCCCTTTGCTCCAGCGCCACATCCGCGCGCCAGATTGATCTCGACCGCCGGCGCTTTGAGGAATTCAAAAATTTCGCCAATAAAATCTGGAATGGCGCGCGCTTTGTGTTCCTCAATCTCGAGGCGAATCAGGACCTTCCCGCCCTCAGCGGCGAGTCTCTCGGCGCAGGGCTGGAACTCCATCTGCTGACTCTGGAAGATCGTTGGATCCTGTCCGTCCTGAACCGCACGATCGCCGATTTGAACAAGAGCCTGTCTGACTACGCATTCGATCGAGCCGCTACCCGCGGATATGAATTTTTCTGGAACGATTTTTGCGCGCAATACGTTGAATTAACCAAACCCGTTCTCTTCGGCAAGAGCGGCACGCCGGCCATGCGGGAAAATAAACAAAAGATTCTGGCCATCATTTTGTGCGCCGCCATCCGCCTGCTTCATCCAATCGCACCGTTCATCACTGAAGAGATTTTCTCACTGCTGCGCGAGCGATTTGCCCAAATTAAACCGTCTGCAAAAGTCGATCCCTACACCCGCGATTTTGCGACAGCTCTCCATTCCGACGCCTGCATCGTGGCCCCCTATCCTACCGTACTCGATGAATCTCATATCTCGAGCGACATCGAATCGACATTCGAGGCGATGATCAAGCTCGTCTATGCAGTGCGCAATATCCGCGCCGAGATGCAGCTGCCGCCCTCGGAAAAAACCGAGCTGTATCTGTTCGGGCCCGTCATTCGCGAGCATCAGGATATGCTGCTGGCTCTGACGCCGACCATAGCCATTCACTATGTGCGCAATGAATCCGATCTGCCGGCATTTGGCGCTAGCGCGATCATTGGATCGATCAAACTGATGGTGCCGATCCCCGATTCATTCAAGGGAAAAGAGAAAGCTCGCCTGGAAAAGGAAAAAGATAAACTGGAAAAACAGCGCGCGGCCACCATGCAAAAGCTCTCCAATGAAGACTTTCGCGCCAAAGCTCCTGCTGAGATCGTCCAAAATCTCGTACAAGCATTGAACGCCGCAGAAAAACAGCTCGCCGAAATCCAGGCGCGGCTGCAATCGCTCTGAGATAACTATGAGCTTCATTTACCCCGCCCTCCTCAAAAAAGAGCTGCCTCTTTCCGCACGCGCTCGCGATTTTATCTCATCAGCCCGCGCCCAAGCCGCTGCGATCATGGAGCATCGCGATCACCGGCTGGTCTGCATTGTCGGTCCCTGCTCGATCCATGATCCGGCGTCCGCAATTGAATATGCCGAACGACTCCAGCGCCTGAAGCGCGCAATCGATCACTCCATTTTCCTGGTCATGCGCTGTTATTGCGAAAAATCGCGCACGAATGGCGGCTGGAAAGGGCTGATCTCCGATCCCGGCCTCGACGGCTCGTGCGATATCGCCCGCGGGCTATATATCACCCGCCGGCTTCTTCTCGATCTGGCCGAGCGGCAAATCCCTGCTGCCGCTGAATTCCTCGACCCCCTGGCCGCTCCCTATTACGACGATCTCATCACCTGGGGCTTCATCGGCGCCCGCACCGCCTCATCGCATCCCCACCGCCAACTGGCCTCGTCATTCGATTTTCCCGTGGGATTTAAAAATAACATCTATGGCGAGCTCGACGCCTCCATTTACGGCGCCGCTAGCGCGCAAAAGCCGCAAACATTCTTATCGATCAATGATGCAGGTCATATCGCCACACTCACCAGCCGGGGGAATCCCTGGACCCATATCGTCCTGCGCGGATCTGTCTTGGAGCCAAATTTCAACGAGGGCTCAGTTAAGCAGGCCATTGGCCATCTCCAAAAGAATCATCTCGAATCGCATCTCATGATCGACTGCTCCCATGGCAACAGCGGCAAAGACCATCGCCGCCAGGAGCAGGTATTCCAATCGATCCTGAATCAAATCCAGAGCCATGCGCCCATCATCGGCATCATGCTGGAGAGCCATCTCAATGAGGGGCGGCAAGCCCTATTAGACGATCCAGTCCAGCTTGGCTACGGCATATCGATTACGGATTCCTGCGTCGGATGGGAAGAGACTGAGGAGATGCTGCTCTCAGCCGCTTCGCTGCTCTCCCCCACCTCGATCAGCTGGGTCCAGAAATGATGGTTCCAGGATTCAATGACTTCCTGGTCCCGCGTCAAGACGCGGACGCGGTAAGTCAGGATCTTTTCATTGGGAAAGAAATAGGCGCGATAACCTCTTTTCTTGGCGAGGGGATAGGTGATTTCCTTTTGCGTATCGCCCCAAAAGCGAACGGAAATGGCCAGCGTGAGTTCCTTTTGAAAGACGCTGCGGGGAAAGTCCCAGGCAATCAGCAACCGCTGGCCCTCCGGAGGATCGTCCTGTCTTGGATCGGGAGTATTGACATGGGAACTAGCTAAAAAGTTTTTATCCACCCATTCCTGCTGCACATAGAGATGATGGCGGTAGCAGCCCGTAAAGAGCAAAAGCGCCGCTAGAATCTTGTACTTGGAACAGAATTTACATATACTTATACCCATGATACCTAAAAGTGTTTCCGGCGCTGTTTTTTCCGACGATCGCCAACAAGTCTTGTTAATCTTACGGCGGGACGTGCCTGTCTGGGTGTTGCCCGGCGGCGGCATCGACCCCAATGAGACCCCGGAAAATGCCATTGTCCGTGAGATTTTGGAAGAAACCGGTTTTCATGTCAAAATATGTCGCCTCGCAGGTGTTTATATGCCCATCAACCGCCTCGCCCACACAACCCATCTCTACGAATGCAAGATCAACGCAGGAAAGCCAACATTGTCCAACGAGACGAAAGGCGTCCGTTTTTTCCCGCTCAATGCTTTACCACCGATGCCCGTTCCTTATGGGGAATGGATCCTGGATGCGCTCGCGATCCAGCCGACTATCCACAAGCGCCTGTCCAGCGTCAACTATTGGAACCTATTCAAGAATTTACTCCTTCATCCCCTGCTAGTTGGCCGCTTTTTGCTCAGCCGCCTTGGGCTACCAATCAATTCCAAGAGAAACACATGACGGTGGCCGGAGGTAATATGTCTCCTGCCTTTTTCGAGGAGATTAACCAATTAAGCGTATTTTTTAATCCGAGTGGTTCCATTTACTACCCTCTGGGCTTTCTAAAAATAAAAGTCAGCTTTTTTTTCCTTCAGCAATCGAAAAAATTTTGCATCTATTGCTGCTTTAACTCTTCAGGAAAAGAGCGCGATCTCGAAATCATGGAAATAAAATTGAAGAACTCCTTCCTAAAGGAAGGAGATTCTTCGACAGTTAATGGCGGGCGCTTAAAAGCGCCCGATCAAATAAATAGCCCGGCTTACCCGCCCCTGAAGGAGTGGGATTGCGCTTCGAGCCAGCTGTTCAACGATCATCGCATTGAAAGCATCCAAAGACAGAAAATATTCACGTGCGAGCGAGCGGTCATGGTTCCATTTGATGAGAGCAAAACAATCGATCATTTAGCAGATCTCGTTTCAGAATGTAAACGAGTTAATTTTTATTTTATTATGCAAATCAATGATAAATTATATGCCGCAAGGCGAAAGATCGAAGAGATTACACATCGTATCCCTAACAACTATCACGAAGATCAGGAATACTGGTCTGATTCTGAAGATCTAAATCTAATTGATTTGGGATATCCATGTTCTAATGAATATTTGGACTAATCATCTTTTTCGGATTGACGATCTCATCGAATTGCTTTTCCGTCAAAAATCCCAATTGGGTGGCGGCCGATTTTAAAGTGATGTCCTCCGTATATGCCTTTTTCACGATGGCCGACGCCTTTTCATAACCAATTTTAGTGTTGAGAGCCGTGGCAAGCATCAGAGACTGTTCCAGGTTCTCCTGAATCTTTTTGACGTTCGGGCGAATACCCTTCAGGCACTTCTCGTTAAAATTTTCAACGGCATCCGCAATCAGATGAATGGACCCCAGAAGATTATGAATCATCACCGGCTTGAATACATTGAGCTCAAAATTTCCCATCGATCCGGCAATCGCAATCGCGGCATCATTGCCCATCACCTGGGCAGCGACCATCATCACAGCCTCGCACTGGGTCGGATTGACTTTGCCGGGCATGATCGATGATCCCGGTTCATTGACAGGCAACAGCAATTCGCCAATCCCACACCGTGGGCCGGAAGCGCTCCAACGAATGTCGTTCGCAATCTTCATAAGTCCAACCACCGTCTGGCGAAGGGCGGCACTCATTGCAACAATGGAATCGCGCGCGGCCAGCGCTTCAAATTTATTCGGCGCCGTGACGAAATGGAGCCCCGTCAAATGGCTGATCACTTCGGCGGAGCGCTTGGCATAGGGCTCTTTAGTATTCATGCCTGTTCCCACGGCTGTCCCGCCTAAGGCAAGCTCTGATAGATGAATCATTGCAAACTCAATCGCCTGCAGAGAGTGCTTCATCTGCGACGCGTAGCCTGAAAATTCCTGGCCGAGGGTGATGGGCGTCGCGTCCATGAGATGCGTGCGCCCTACTTTAATGATCTTGGCCCATTCTTTCGTTTTCTTTTCGAGCTCATCGTAAAAAAGCGTCAGCTTGGGAGTAAGCTTTTCGCGGATCAGCTTCACGGCAGCGATATTCATGGCCGTCGGAAAAACGTCGTTGGATGATTGCGAAAGGTTGACATCGTCATTCGGATGGATGGGTTTTTTGCACCCCATCTCGCCATTAGACAGCTCGATGGCGCGATTGCTGATGACCTCGTTGACGTTCATATTGGTCTGGGTCCCCGAACCCGTTTGCCAGACCACTAGAGGGAAATGATCGTCGAGCTGACCAGCGATGATCTCGTCGCAAACACGGGCAATCAAATCCTTTTTTTCAACAGACAGCAGCTTGAGCTCGCAATTGACAATGGCCGATGCTTTTTTAACAACCGCTAAAGCCCGAATAATTTCGATCGGCATCTTGTGGCCGCCGATCTTGAAATTCAGACGCGATCGCTCCGTCTGCGCGCCCCAATAGCGATCAGCAGCCACATGAACCTCGCCGATCGTATCTTTTTCCGTCCGAAATTTCTCTTTCACGGGCGACTCCTATCGAATAATCAATAGCGCAAAAACAAATGCGAACAGCGCAAAACCCTCAATTAGTCCTAAAGCCGTCCAGCACAAGCCAAAAAGTGCAGGATTCTTGGCCGTTGCCTGGATGGCAGTGGCGGCGCACTTCCCCTGGAAAATGGCCGATAGCATGATCGCAGAGCCGACAAAGATAGCGATGCCGATCCCGTTCTCTGGCGACAGCGTGTGGGCGTTGATGCTTTGTTGAATGAAAATCATCAGCAAAAACCCCAAGACCGATTGAGTCGACGGAGCTGCGGCCAAAGCCACGTATTTGGCGTGACCTTCCTCGACGCGCGACATCACTCCATGCGACGCCATGCCTGCGATACCGCAACCGATTATGCTTCCCAAGCAACCAAGCCCGAGAACGATGGCCGGTCCGATCATGCTAATATCCATAACGATTCTCCCATTTAAATTTTAGGTCTTTTCATCTGCAGGGGATTGAACAGCCTGCCTCCGCCCTCAAAACAGAAATGATACCATTCAAGAAAATTGAGACGCAGACCATGAATCATTCCTCCCATTGTGCAAAGGCAGAGGTTCGCCAAATGGCCAATGAAAATAATAAAACAACCAATGAATAGGCCAAAATGCCCCCCCAGCTCATTGAACGTCGACGCCATCAGTACCCCCGCGAGTCCCAAGGCATAGAGGCGCAAATAAGACAGGATATCCCCAAAAATCTTTGTTACATGCATCACTTCGCCCAATGCGCTTTTCAGCCCATGTTGAATCATTGCTGCGATGATAACGATCACAAATCCTAAGGCTAGAAGCCACAGCCCCCATCGCTCAGCCATTAATGGAGAAACCCAACCCATAAAATTGGCAATCGTCACGGTTTTTAATATAGTCACAGGTAAAAAGAGATAGCCACCAATCATCACAGCGATCCAACCGATGCCGGACCAGCTGCGCTTGAGCGAGCGAGCAAAGGATAGAGAAAGATGGATGATACCCATCAGGAGTGCAACCTCCATCATAATATTATCAGTGAACGAGTCGAGCACCACATATTTTCTTACGCCATTTTGCATCGTGCTGGCTTTTTCGAAAAAGTCCTCAGCATCTTGGGCCGATGAGATTTGAGGAAACCGGTGCAAAATTTCCTGATAATTGCTGTCTTTGGTCTGCATGACATACTCAGCCTTATGCCGGACGAGATAATCCATCACCGAAAATTTGCGAAAAAAACTGTCCGGCGGAATTTCCAATCCGAAAACATTCGATGTCGCAATCCCCCAAATGATGGAGGCACTAGCCAAAATCAGGGACAGCTTAATCAGGCGTTTGCCTTTTCCACTGATGCGGGGAAATTTCCATTTTAAAAAGAGCCCCAACGCCAGAAAAATGAGCCCATAGCCCGCATCGGAAACGATCATGGCGAAAAAGATCGAAAAAAAGACGAGCACCCACGCTGACGGATCCTTATCGTGGATGGATGGCGCGTCGTAGATATGGACCAAATCTTCTCCGATTTTCGCCGGACCCGTATTTTCCATACAGGTCGGAATTATATCCTTCGGCTCGATAGCGATCGGCTCGCAGTACACCGGCAGGCCGCTGAGAAGGCCCATAAGCCCTTTCACACGAGTTGCAGGCACCCATGCCTCAATGGCGAACACAGCGTTGCCCATCGGATAGCAGGCGTCGTGCTTGGCCGAATCCAGATGATGATCGTTGAGACAGTCGATGAGGCCCTCTTGCAAGAAAGACAAATTGATAGCCAGGCATTTCAGCTCGGCTTCCATGCCTGCGATGCGGCTTTGCACTTCATGGAGATGCACGCGCAGCTCGCCGAGAGGCCTACTGATCTGAATTTCGATCATGTGAGGATACTGTTTTTTCTCCTCATTGATTGCGACGTAATAATCCAGATCGTATTCAGTGGCCACCCAAAGCAATTCCGGCGGGGTAGCCAGATCATTGGCGAGATCGCTCTTGAGACAAAAAAACTGAAGAATTCTACGGCCCTCTTTTTCTAGTTGGACCGCATCCTGTTTCGAAAAATCGCCGAAAGGAGCGATCCGGGCGATTTCAGTCGTCAAAACTCGCTGATCTTCCAGATGGCGCTCCAGCGCCATATTCAACTGAACCACTCTTTCGGCCAAAGCCACCGGATTGGACGCGACAGCCAACTCGATCCCATGCTCCGCACCCTCCCACATCCGCAAAATCTTGATCGCAGACAAGATGTTTTTGACACTCTGGGGCACTTCAAGAGCCTTTTTATGCCAGATGCCGATGAACTCAAGAAAGCCGGCCCTCTGCGCCAGAGAGAAAAAACGATCCATCTGATCTTTGGCGCCGTAGATCAAATATTTATGCATATCGACGATCATTGTTGCCCCCGACGAGCGATAATCTTCGACTTGGCCACTTTTGCCTGGGCGACCGCCGCGAGCTGCTGATCGCCGAGAAAAATGCGGATTTTTTTTATGTTTTGCATGGAGCGGGGGATCAGGATTTTTTCAAAGAGATTGACCCGGATCGATACTTCCCTGAGCTCCTTTTCCAACGCGCGCTTTTTCTCTAGCGCCACGTTAATCTTTTCCCGCGCGACGATCATGCTCCGCAGCAGCTCCACAGCTGATTCCGTCCAGACGGGAGTGTCGCACATAAAATAGACGATCTCTTGGAATTGCACTGTTTCCAATATCGGAATCTCGATCCCCGCGATGTTCTCATAACGCTTTTTTACGTGCTGGATTACAGCGAAATTGTTCAGGTTGACGCTGACTTTTTCCACAAAAAACGCACTGAAAGACTCGACTTTCCATTTGATCTGGATAAAATCCTGTTTCAAAGAAATAATTTCGGACAATACGTTACTGACCTCATACTGCAAAAGGGATTTTTTCAGCTGCAGCGTCGGCAAATATCGTCTCAGCTGAGTTAAGCGCATCTGCTGGTTGCGCAATTCATTTTTGGTCAGTTTCAATGCGCTCATCGATCCGGCGACACCTCTTTAGGCCAGAATTTATCGGCGATCTGCTTTTTGATGCCGACCTCTTCCAGTTTAAATATTTCAGCCATGGTCATCCATCCGAGATCGAGGGCCGCTTCGAGTGCCAAATTCACATTCAGATTCATCATGCGCTCTTCGAAGAGAATCGAATAGCGGAGCAGTTTTTCGTCCCAGCGGGATAATTTGAAGCCCATCGCCTGGCGCTCGCGCGCCTTTTTCGATTCGGCATACAGGCGGATCATCGTATTGGCGAGCTCGTTGTGATCCTCGCGCGTCACTTTTCCAATCACCTGCTGCTTGAGACGGGAGAGCGATCCGAAGGGATCGATCATTCCATTATGCAGGTAAAATTGGCCTTCCGTGATGTAGCCGGTATTGTCAGGGATGGGGTGTGTGACGTCGCCGCCCGGCATGGTGGTGACCGAAATAATCGTGATCGATCCGCCGCCATCGATGTCAACCGCTTTTTCATAGCGGGCCGCCAGATCGGAATAGAGAGAGCCTGGATAGCCGCGGTTCGAGGGAATCTGGTCCATCGTAATCGCGATCTCCTTGATCGCATCGGCAAACGCCGTCATGTCGGTCATCAAAACCAGGACGTCTTTGCCCTCCAAAGCAAATTTTTCAGCGACGGCCAGAGACATGTCAGGAACGAGCAGGCATTCGACGGACGGATCTGTCGCCTGATGGATAAACATGACGCTTTTTTCCATCGACCCTTCTTTCTCGGCGTTTTCAATGAATGCCTGGTAATCGTCGAACCTCAAACCCATTCCTGCGATAACGACAACGTCGGCATTGGTCTGATTCGCAATGCGCATCAGCAGAGCATTGTAGGGCTCGCCCGCCACGGAAAAGATGGGAATTTTTTGGGATTTAACCAAACAATTGAAGACATCGATCATCGGAATATTGGTACGCACCAATTGCCGCGGAATAATCCGGCGCAAGGGATTGAACGAAGGCTGTCCGATATCAATCGGCTCTCCGAAAATAACGGGGCCGTTATCGATCGGCACCCCGGCTCCATTGAGACGGCGCCCGAGAAGCGCCGGAGAAAATGTGGCCTGGACGAGACGGCCAAGGAACGTCACGTGGTCGCCTGTCGAAATACCTCGTGTATTTTCAAACACCTGCAACGTAACGAGGTCCCCATCGAAATTCAAAACGGATGCGTATGTCGCGGTTCCGTTGCTCTTCTGGACGAGCGCAATTTCGCCCAGGCCAACGTTTTCAGCGACAACAGTGATTAAATTACCCCGCATATCGACAATTTTTTCGTAGACCTTTCTCATGCGTGTACAGCCTTTTTCGTCTCGATCATTTTTTTAATCTGATGAACCGTCTCGTTGTAGCGGTCGGAGCGGAAGGGCAAATAGTTGAGATTGCGCACTTCGTTTTGCAAACCCAAAAAGTAACCCCGCGCCTCATCATGCGTATCGAAGTGGAAATGGGCATCGAAAATGGATTGGATCAGGCGGAACGATTCAATTTGCCGCTCCATGGGGCAGTAGCAATCCTCTTTATCAAAGGCGTTTTGCTGAAGATAGCAGATTTCATAGAGTTCCGCCTTGAGATAGATAACCATGTCCTCCAGAGCCACCCCTTCTTCGCCAACGACCTCCATCCGCTTGCCGATCTCATCGCCTTTTCGCAAATAATTCGCCGCGTTTTGAACGCGATCGACCCATCCCGAGAGCTGCTCTTCGAACTCGACTCCAATCCCTTTCAAATATTTCGACCAGGAGATCAATGGATCAACAGCCGGATAGCGGCGGGCATCGGATCTGGCCCGCGACAGGCCATGGAAAGCGCCGACGATGGCCAGGGAGGCCTGCGTCACGGGCTCCTCAAAATTTCCTCCCGCGGGAGAGATGCTGCCGCCGATCGTCAAGGATCCTGTTCTGAACAGCTTGCTCGAAGCGCAATCCCGCTCCTTCAGGGGCGGGTAAGCCGAGCTATTTATTTGATCGGGCGCTTTTAAGCGCCCGCCATTAGCTGTCGAAGAATCTCCTTCCTTTAGGAAGGAGTTCTTCAAATCTTTCAGCTCGATGACGCCGGAGCGCTCATAAAAAGCCGAAATGCGAGAAGCGAGATAGGCCGGAAACGCTTCTTCGCCGGGAATCTCTTCCAACCGCCCCGACATTTCCCGCATGGCTTGCGCCCAGCGAGATGTTGAGTCGGCGAGAAGCAGCACATCGAGCCCCATCTGGCGGTAATATTCGGCGATCGTCGCACCCATGTATACAGACGCTTCGCGGGCCGCGACGGGCATCGAGGAGGTATTGCAAATCATCACCGTGCGCTTCATCAATGAATCGTTGGTATGGGGATCGATAATCTCCGGAAACGTGCGCAGCACTTCGACAATCTCTCCCGCCCTTTCGCCGCACGCGACAAGAACGACGATGTCGACGGCAGAATACTTCGACAGATGCTGCTGCATGACCGTCTTACCAGCGCCAAATGGACCGGGAGAGCAGAAAGTCCCCCCTTTCATCACCGGAAATTGGGTGTCAAGAATCCGCATGCCCGTATTCATCATCCGGCTGGGCCGAATCTTTTTCCCTTCGCAAAGACGGCTCTTCACCGGCCAGCGCTGCATCATGGTCAAAACATGCTCGCATCCCCTGTCATCGACTCCGCGGGCAATCTCCGCATCGACTGTATATAAACCGTTTTTCGCCACTGATGTGATCTTGAGGGAACCGAAAAATGAAAAAGGGACCATGATCTGATGCTGAAAGCGGCCCTCCATCACCCATCCCAAAGAATCTGAGCGCTTCAAAACGTCGCCGATTTTTGCCGTGGGGTTGAAAGTCCATGTCTTCTTCCGATCGAGCGGGGGGAAATAGACGCCGCGCTTCAAATAGACACCGGATGCCTGAGCCACTTGCTCTAAAGGATTTTGCAAACCGTCGAAAATGGTCGTCAGCAGTCCGGGCCCCAGCTCTGCCTCCAGCAAATGATTGGCAAATACGACGGGAGTGTTAAGCTTGACGTTGCGGGTATCTTCAAAAACCTGGATTTTCGCCTCGTTTCCGTTGATTTCGATCACCTCGGCCAGAAGCTTTTCATCGCCCACCTTGACGTAAGCAATTTCTCCTTGCCGGATATTACCCTCAAAGCGCACGTGCAAAAGATTGCTAAAAGCCTGAATAACGACGCCGCTAGATCCCAGAACCCCTTTCACGATGACGCCCCCCATACGCTCCGGCAATCCGGAGATTATCGAGCCAGTTGCAAAACTCCATTCGGGCCTAAATTCGCGCTTTTGGCGTTGGATTCAATTTTTTGCAAAGCGCCTATACCACTTGGGATATGTCGCTTTGCAAAAAATCGAACCAAAGCCAAAATCATCGAATTTAGTCTCCGAAG
>Ga0206225_1000041_pt1 | contig 23115 bp, 20 predicted proteins | sample MancosB2_FD_155470 | JGI IMG/M metagenome (GOLD analysis project Ga0206225, IMG submission 155470) | Subsurface sediment microbial communities from Mancos shale, Colorado, United States - Mancos B2 | ecosystem: Environmental > Terrestrial > Deep subsurface > Rock core/Sediment | place: USA...
ACCACCACGAGGTCGTTCACGCCGAACAGCGCCACGCGCGCACCCTCGGCGTGCACCACGTTGTGCCCTGAGTCCAGCACGTGGACGTTGCCCTGCATGACGTTGCCGCGCGCGTCCCGCGGACGTACACGCCGCAGCGCGCCCCACGTGCCCACGTCGTCCCAGCCGAACTCCGCCGGTACCACCAGCACGCGCTTGCTGCGCTCCAGGACCGCGTGATCCACCGCGATCGACTTGACCGCGCCGAAGAACCCCTTGAGCGATTTCGCATGCTTCGTCAGCGCCGGACCCACTTCTGGCGACAGCGCCTTGACCTCGTCGAGGAAATCCGACACGCGCCATGCGAAGATGCCCGAGTTCCAGAGGGCGCCAGACGCGCGCAACTCGGTCGCCTTGTCGCTGCTCGGTTTTTCGACGAACCGGCGCACGCGACGCACGCCGGGCGATATGTGCGTCCCGAGCTCGATGTACCCGAAACCGGATTCGGCGCGCGTGGGCACGAGGCCAACCGTCACGAGACTTCCGTGCTTCTCGGCGGCCGTGGCTGCGGTCGTGAGCGCTTCGCGAAACACCGCGGGATTCCCGATCGCCCAGTCCGCGTGAACCGAGATCATGGTTGCGTGGTCGCCGTCGCGCTGACGAATGACGTTCGCGGCCCACGCGAGCGCAGCCGCGGTGCCCGCCGGCTTCGGCTCCGCGATGATGTTCTTTCGCGGGGGCGCCCCGGGCAGCTTTGCGATCGCGGGCACGAGTGCGGCATTCGTCAGCACCAGTGTCCGCGCGGGGGACGCGATGGGTCGCACGCGCTTCAGTTGCTCCACCAGCAGCGGCTCGCTGGACACGAGGGGCAGCAACTGTTTGGGTCGCAGGCTCGTGCTCAACGGCCAGAACCGGCTGCCGACGCCGCCCGCCAGCACCACCACCCAGCGCTTCACGCGCCGTCCTGGTCCGCTGCCGTCTCAACCGGCGCGAGCCCCGCGAGTTGCAGTGACCGCTGGAAGAGCTTCTTGGGACTGAATGGCTTGGTCATGAAATCGCTCGCTCCCATGCTGATCGCTTTGGTGTACTGCTGCTCCTCGCCGGCGGCGGTGAGGATCACGCAAGGCAGGTCGCGCCAACGCGCGTCGGCGCGCATGGCCGCGAGCACGTCGAGGCCGGTGAGGCGGGGCATCATGAGGTCCAGGAGCACCAGCCCGATGTCGGATTCGCGCTCCAACACGTCGAGCGCGTCGCGACCGTCGTAGGCGAGCGTCACCACGAACGGTCCCTGCTCGAGCTTCATCTTGATGATGCGGCCGATATGCGGCTCGTCATCGGCAACCAACACATGACAGGCCGGGGTCGTCACGGTGTGAGCCTAGACCAGGGCGGCGATATGCTCGCGATTGCGACGAAGCTCGTACAGAAGCTGCGCGATATTGGCGTTCGGCTGCACCAACACGAGCAGCACCGCCTCCGCAGACAGCGCGCAGACGATCACGAGGCCATGCTTCATCTCGAGCACAGCGGTCACGAGTTCCCCAAGATTGGCCGCCACGCCAAGCTCGTCGGCGGGCCCGATCACGGGAGGGATGCGGGCGGCCAAATCGTCCGGAATGATGCCGGGAATCGACTGGCTGTCGATCAAGAGCCCGTCGCGGCCGAGCACGATGGCGGCGTCGACCCCTTCGCGCTGACGCAACGCGGCCACCAAATCGCGGATGCCTGCCAATGCGTCTCCGTGCGGTGAAGTGCCGCGAAGCTAACCCGTTTTTGGCGCGGAAGTCAAGTTACCGCAATCGCTTGAACTGGGTCGTGCCGACCGATATTCTTCGCCCAGACTTCGTCCCTGCGACCGGAACTGCGCATGCTGGTGAGACACCGGGCGCTGCTCGTCGCCGTGGTCGTGACAGCGGCCCAAATCGGCTGCGGCGATCTCACGTCGATTCGGGCAACGTTCAGCAACCTTGAGGCCACGCGTACCGTCTATGCCATGAATGGCACGGCGATCACGCTGCCGTCCGCCCTGGCCATTCGGTCCACGCTGGCCGTGCTCATCAACGAGAACTTTTTGTTCGATGTCGCGTTCGATATCGACTCGACCGGCAAGGTCCTCGCGTACACGCAGGCCCGCATGGCCAACCAGCTGGTCGCCACACATCGTGTCGGGCTGCTCGTCAGCGACTCGTCATTCGCCCAGGTCATCCGCGCGCCAACGAGCGGCTACGTGTACGACTCGATAGCGACGCTGCCGTTCGGCAAGACGTTGCTCGTCGATGTGCTCGAGCAATCGTGCGGCGGCTCGTTCCTTGGGGTCAACGTTCGCGCCAAGATCGCGATCGACAGCGTCAGGCTGGCCACGCGCAGCATCTACCTGCGCGTGCTGTCCAACCCCAACTGCGGGTTCCGTTCGCTGGTACCAGGCGAACCGAAAGACTAGGCATGCTCGACATTCGCGTGTTGCGTGAGCAGATGGGAATGCTGCGCGATGCGCTGGGCCGTCGCGGAGCGCTAGACGCCTTGCAGCCCACCCTGGCCCGCGCGGAAGAGTTGGAGCGCCACCGCCGAACGCTCATCCAGGCCGCCGAGGAACGGAAGGCCGCGCGCAACGCGTCGTCGCAGGAAGTCGCGCAGCGCAAGAAGAAGGGCGAGGACGCCGCGGACCTCATCGCGCGCGGCCGCGAACTTGGCGCCGAAATTGCGCGCCTCGAGAGTGAGCTGTCGGCGGCCGAGGAAGAACTGCGCACGATTGTCCTTGTGATTCCCAATCCGACGCTCGCGGAGGTGCCCGCGGGTGGCGAGGACGCCAACCGCGTCGTGAAGGAGTGGGGCACCCCGCGCCGCGATGCCGGCCTCCGGCCGCACTGGGAACTCGCCGAACGCCTTGGCATCATCGATCTGGAGCGCGCCGCCAAGATCAGCGGCTCCGGCTTCGTGGTATATCGCGGCTTGGGCGCGCGCCTCGTGCGTGGCCTGCTCCAGCTCTTCATGGACGCGCACAGCCGCGAGCACGGCTACGAAGAGGTGTGGCCGCCGAATCTCGTGACGCGCGCTTCGATGACCGGCACCGGCCAGCTGCCAAAGTTCGAGGACGACGCGTACGCGACGCGCGGCGATGACGACCTGTTTCTCATCCCGACCGCGGAAGTGCCCGTCACCAATCTCTATCGCGACGAGATCATCGAGGCCGACGCATTGCCGATGGCCTTCGTCGCGTACTCGAAGTGCTATCGCCGCGAAGCTGGATCGGCCGGGAAGGACACACGCGGTGTGTTGCGCACGCACGAATTCGACAAGGTGGAACTCGTGCGGTACGCCGTGCCGGAGACGTCTGGTGCCGAACTGGAGAAGCTCACGGGGCACGCGGAATCGATGCTGGAGCGTCTCGGTCTGCCCTATCGGCGCAAGCTCCTCGCTGCCGGCGATACCGGGAATGCGTCCGCGATGACGTACGATCTCGAGGCCTGGGCGCCTGGTGTTGGCGCATGGCTCGAAGTGTCGTCGTGCAGCAATTTCACGGACTACCAGGCGCGTCGCGCCAACATCCGCTTCCGCGCGGGCAAGGGCGACAAGCCACGGTTCGTGCACACGCTCAACGGATCCGGTTTGGCGTTTCCGCGCACGATCGCGTGCCTCCTGGAGCACTACCAACAGCCCGATGGCAGCGTGACGGTGCCCGACGCGCTCCGCCCGTATCTCGGCACGGATCGCATCGCGTGACGGACGCGCTGTTGGCCGGTTTGAATCCGGCGCAGCGCGAGGCGGTGGAGCACGGCGACGGCCCGTTGCTCGTGCTCGCCGGCGCTGGGTCCGGAAAGACACGCGTACTCACAACCCGCATCACGCGCCTGATTCAGCTGCGCGGCGTTGATCCGCGGCGCATCCTCGCCGTGACGTTCACGAACAAGGCCGCGGGAGAAATGCGCGAACGCATCGCGCGCCAGCTGGGCGACGATCCCAAGGGCATGTGGATGGGCACGTTCCACGCGATCGGCGCGCGTATTGTGCGCCGGTCCGCCGCGCAGCTGCACCGCACACCGTCGTTCACGATCTACGACGACGACGAGCAGATTGCCGTCGTGAAGCGGCTCATGGAACGCCATCGCATTTCACCCAAGCAGGTGGCGCCCCGCGCCGTGCGCGGCGCCATCAGCGACGCCAAGAACGCCCTCGTCGGTGTCGAGGAGTACACGCGCTTGGCGCGCGACCCATTCGCCAAGTCGGTGGCGCAGGTGTACGCGGACGTCGAAACCGCCTATCGCACGGCGAATGCCGTGGACTTTGACGATCTGCTCTTGATGCCCGTGCGCTTGTTCGACGGTGACGAAGGCGAGCTGCGCCGCTGGCAGGGCCGCTTCGACCACATCCTGGTGGACGAATACCAGGACACCAACCGGGCGCAATACCGCTTCATCAACCTCTTGGCGCGCGTGCACCGCAACGTGTGTGTGGTTGGCGACGACGATCAGTCGATCTATGGTTGGCGCGGGGCCGACGTTCGCAACATCCTGGATTTCAGTCGCGACTTTCCTGATCCCGCCGTCGTGCGACTCGAGGAGAACTATCGCTCGACGCCCGAGATTCTCGCGCTCGCCAACGTCGTGATCAGCGAGAACACGTCGCGCATGGGAAAGACCCTGCGCCCCACGCTGCCGTCGGGCGAACGCGTGTCCGTGATGCGGTGCCTGGACGAGCGCGACGAGGCCGAGTGGGTCCTGGGCGAAGTGCTGGCTCGGCGCACGCAGCGCAATCTGTCGCTCCGCGACGTGGTGGTCCTGTACCGCACCAACTCGCAGAGCCGGGCGCTTGAGGAAGCCTGCCGGCGACAGACGGTCCCATATCGATTGGTCGGTTCGGTGCGCTTCTACGACCGGCGTGAGATCCGGGACTTGATGAGTTATCTCCGGCTCGTGGCCAATCCGAACGACGACGAGGCCTTTCGCCGGGCGATCGCCGCGCCGCGCCGCGGCATCGGAGACACCACCGTCGAGTTCGTGGCCGAACGGGCGCGTATCGGGGGCACGTCGCTGTTCGCCGCGTCCGGCAACGCGGCCATTATCGCCGATGTGCGGCCGGCGGCACGCACGGCGCTCACGGCGTTTGTGGCGCTCTTTGAACGGATGCGGGCCCGCGTGAGCGAGCTGTCGGTCGACGAAGTGTTGCGCGAGTTGATCGAGGCCACGCGCTACGACGAGCACCTGCGCTCCGAGGGTGAGGACGTGGCGATGGAGCGGCTGGAGAACGTACGCGAACTCATGAGCAGCGCCGCGGAAACCGTGGCCGACGAGGGCGGTGAAGTGGGCGGGTCGCCGCTCGACGCCTTTCTCCAGCGCGCGGCGCTCGTGGCGGACGTCGATGCCCTCGTGGGGACGGATGGCGACGCGCTCACGCTCATGACGATGCACAACGCCAAGGGACTCGAATTTCCGATGGTGTTTGTCACCGGCCTGGAGGACGGACTCTTCCCGCTGGCGCGCGCGTACGACGACCCGGCCCTGCTCGAGGAAGAGCGTCGGTTGTTCTACGTCGCGATCACGCGCGCGGAGCAAACCCTGGCACTGAGCTACGCCGAAGAGCGGCGGCGCAACGGCGAAGTGATGCGGTCGGGGCCCTCGAGCTTTCTCCTCGCCGTGCCCAAGGGCATGCTCGACGAGCGCGCGTCGGTGCGGGTGCGGTCGAGCGGCAGGGCGATGCTGTCGTCCATGGCCAGTCGTAGGTCAAGCTGGGGGCGTCGTCCGTCGACCCGCTCCGACGACGGCGGTATGTTCGAGGTCGTTCCGGCCGCGCGGCAACGCCCGGGCACTCCCGTTTTCATGCATCGGGGCGAGCCGGAGGATGAGTCACAGGCGGACGCGGCGTTTGCGATCGGTGCACGTGTGCGTCACCGCAAGTTCGGCGCGGGCACCATCGCCGAGCTCAGTGGGATGGGTCGGCAGGCGAAAGTGAGAATCGATTTCGACGATGACAATGTGGGTCTCAAAACGCTCGTGATCGCGCAGGCCAACCTTGAATCCGAGGCGGACTGACATGGCGTCGCCTGTGAGTGTGAAGGACGTCCGGCACGTGGCCCTGCTGGCTCGTCTCGGCGTGACCGACGAGCGGGCGGCGGCATTGGCGCGCGAACTCAACACGATTCTCGTTCACATGGACGCGCTCGGCCGCGTCGATACCAACGGTGTCGCGGAGTACTCCGCGTTCGATGGGGCGGGGCAACGGCTTCGACCCGATCAAGGTCCCGCGATCGGCATGGTTGCCGGCCCGGATTCCTTTGCGCCCGCGACGCGGGAAGGACTGCTGCTGGTTCCGCGCCTCGCCACGCACGAGGACACCGCCGAGTGAGCGTGCCGAACCGGGGCCGCCTGACTGCCGCACAGATTGCCGCCGGCGTGCGGGCTGGCACGCTCAAGGCGAAGCACATCGTGGCGACTGCGTTGGCGCGCGCCGTCGAGGTTGATGCCGTCGAGAAACTCAACGTGTTCCTTGCGCTCGCCGAACTCCAGGCCACGAAGCACGCGGAGCGCCTCGACGCAGCGGACGCTGAACGCCAAACGCCGCTCGCGGGCGTGCCGTTCGCGGCGAAGGACAACATTGCCGTGGCCGGTCTCCAGGTGAGCTGTGGCTCGCGCATCCTCGACGGCTACATCAGCCCGTTCACCGCCACGGCGATCGAACGGCTCCAGGCCGCGGGTGCCGTGCTCGTGGGCAAGACCAATTTGGACGAGTTCGCCATGGGGTCGTCGACGGAGAACAGCGCCTTCGGGCCCACGCGAAACCCGATCTCGCCCGACCTCGTGCCCGGGGGCTCGTCCGGTGGGTCGGCCGCAGCCGTCGCAGCAGGCGTGGCGCCCATCGCATTGGGATCGGAAACCGGCGGCTCCGTGCGACAACCGGCTGCGTTCTGCGGGATCGTCGGCGTGAAGCCCACATATGGACGCGTGAGCCGCTATGGGCTCGTCGCGTTCGCGTCGTCCCTCGACCAGATCGGCGTGTTCGGCGGGTGTGTGGAGGACGCGGCCAGTGCGCTGCGCGTGATCGCCGGACGCGACGATCGCGATGCCACCACAGCCGACGTCCCCGTGGAGGACTACGCCGCGACGGACGAATCACTCAAGGGTGTCGTCATCGGCAAACCGAAGGAGTATTTCCCGGCGGAGTTGGACGCGGGTGTGGCACGGCACTGCGAGCGCGCACTCGACCGACTGCGGTCACTCGGCGCGGAAGTGCGCGATGTATCGCTGCCGCACACCGCGCACGCGATTCCCGTCTACTACATCGTGGCGCCTGCCGAGGCGTCGTCCAACCTCGCCCGGTTTGACGGCGTGCGATACGGGCTGCGCCTCGAGGGCGACGGCCTGCGCGGGATGTATGAAGCCACGCGCTCAGGCGGGTTCGGGCCGGAGGTGACTCGCCGCATCATGCTCGGCACTTACGTGCTCTCCGCCGGCTACTACGACGCCTACTATAGAAAGGCGATGCAGGTGCGGACCCTGATCGCCAACGACTTCAAGAGGGTGTTTGCCGGCGGGGTGCACGCGCTGTTCACACCCACGACGCCGACACCGGCGTTCGCGTTCGGGTCGCGCAGCGATCCGTACGAGATGTACCTCTCGGACATCTTTACGTGCACGGCGAACCTCGCGGGCGTGCCAGCGCTGTCGCTGCCGATCGGCCGGGTGGGAAAACTCCCGGTGGGCGGTCAGGTGATTGTGCCGCATTTCGCCGAACGCCGGATGTTCCAGATCGCGGCTGCCCTGGAGCGCGCGATGGGCCAGGAGGCGCACCAGTGACCCGCGCCCCGGATGCCGCGCTCCTCGCTCGCTACGAGATGGTGGTGGGTCTCGAAGTACACGTTCAACTCAAGACCGCCACGAAGGCGTTTTGCCAGTGCTCGACGTCGTTCGGCGACGCGCCGAATTCCAACGTGTGCCCCGTGTGCCTGGCCCTGCCGGGATCGCTGCCGGTACTGAACGCAGCCGCCGTGGAACTGGCGGTGCGGGCAGCCCTGGCCCTTGGCTGCACCGTCCATCCGACGTCCGTGTTCGCGCGGAAGAACTATTTCTACCCAGACCTTCCCAAGGGCTATCAGATCTCGCAGTTCGACAAGCCGCTCGCGACCGGCGGGCACGTCGCGATCGCGCACGCAGACGGAACGACGGCCAACGTTGGCGTCACTCGCTTGCACATGGAGGAGGACGCGGGGAAGTCCCTCCACGACCGGTTCCACGGCGCCACCGCGATCGATCTCAACCGCGCCGGCGTCGCCCTGATCGAAATCGTGAGTGAACCGGACATGCGGTCGACGCAGGAGGCCGGCGCCTATCTGAGAGCCGTCAAACAGATCCTCGAGTACATGGACGTCAGTGACGTGAGCATGGAGGAAGGCAGCCTGCGCGTGGACGCCAACGTGTCCGCGCGCCGCCGCGGCGACACGAAGCTCGGCCAGAAGACCGAAGTGAAGAACATGAATTCGTTTTCCGGCGTCGAGCAGGCGCTCGCGGTGGAGTTCGCCCGGCAGTGCGCTGTGCTGGAAGCCGGTGGCGTGATCGAGCAACAGACGATGCTCTGGGACGCGTCCCTCGGTGAGGTCCGTCCGGCGCGGACGAAAGAAGGCAGCCACGACTATCGCTATTTCCCGGAGCCGGATCTCCCACCGCTCGTGTTGGATGCCACCTGGATCGAGGGCATTCGCGCTCGTCTGCCCGAACTGCCGGCGGCCAGGCGCGCCCGATTCGAGCGCGCGTATCAACTCAGCGCCTACGACGTGGACGTCCTCACAGCGTCACCCGCGTTGGCTGAGTACTTCGAGGCCGTCGCGCGAGCCGGGGGCGACGGCAAGGCGGCCGCCAACTGGGTCATGGGCGAAGTGTTGGCGGCACTCAAGGCGTCCGGCACCGCGATCGGCGCCTTTGCGGTTCGACCGGGCCGCCTCGCTGCGCTCGTGCGACTCGTGCGCGACGGCACGGTGAGCCACACCGCTGCCAAGCAGGTATTCGCTGCCATGATTGCGTCGCCGGACGCTCCTGACGCCATCGCCCAACGCGACGGATTGCTCAAGGTCTCGGACGATGATGCGCTCGGACGCTGGCTCGACGAAGTGATCGCGGAACATCCGAAGGAAGCCGAACGCTACGCCGCCGGCGAGAAGAAACTCCAGGGTGTGCTCATTGGCGCCGTCATGAAGAAATCGAAGGGCAGCGCCGACCCCAAACGGCTGGCTCAGTTGATCGCGGCGCGGTTCGGCACGTAGAGCGGCTGGGCCAGTTGCGGCGTGAAGTCGAGCGTGGACGCGGGCGGCCGGAAATGCCGGTCGGCCTGTTCCCGAAGTGCGTCGGGCCCCTCGAGCCGCAGCGTTTCACGGCGGACTTGTTTGGCCCGGCGCAGTGGCACGTCGCCGGACGGGTCGAGCGTGCACGGCTCTGAGCGCTCGGCGCGTTTGAGAACGTCAACGACGTAGTCAAACGAGCGGGCCAGGTACACGGCGACCTCGTCGTCCGTGAGATCCCAACGGCTGTGCTCCCGGAGCAGTTGAAAAACACGCTGCCACGATTCGGCATCGGCGGCATGCACCATCCCTCGGAAAATGCGCCGGTTGGTGGGCGTGCTGAAGATTGTCGGCGCCAGGATGCGGTCGAGCAGGGCATCGGCACGGCCGTGATCCTGCCGGATGAGGTCGGTGGCGCGGACGTTCGTCCGGTCGCCCAAGTGCGTCTCGAATCGGCTTTCCCAGTAGCTGTGCCCGATGGACGACGTCGCCGACGTGATGGCCAGCTGCCGCGGGACGAAGTAGTTGTGCGCTACCACGTCGGCGGCCAGGTGCGAGAGGTATCCGAGCGCGAAGCTGCGCAGCGGTTCGTCGCGGGCCGCCTCGTGAATCTCGAAGCCAACCGTCCAGGAATGACAGTGGCGCCCCGCCGGCGCGTACTTCTTCGCGATGCTGGTGTCGGCGGCGATCGAGCCGTACAGGAATTGATGCGGGAATGCGCGCAGCAGGTCGGCGATTCCGTCAGGCAACAGGGACAGTGAACGGAGCACGGCGTCGCCGAGAAACACGTGCGTGCCGGGCGTCCAGGCCCATGCGGTGGTCGGCAGCAGCGCCACGAGGAGGAACGCCGCGCCCAACGTCAGGATCAACCGCACGTCAATCGCGGCGCTTGCGACGCGCGCGCACGCGTGGATGCCCCTTTTGCTCGGCGCGGACTCCGTCGCGGTCGTCCCCGTGCAGGTCATCCGCCTCGTCGTCCTCGGCGCTGGTCGCCGCTTTCGCGCCCGCTTTCACGCCTTCGACGGCTGCGGCCGTGGACACGAAGGCGCGCTCCACTTCCTCCTGCGCCACGTCCACCAGGGCCCCGAATTCCTGAAGGCGCCGCTCGGTCGATGCAATCGCCCGATTGATGCCCTGGTTCGCCTTCGACACCGCCTGCACCATCTGCGTGACCTCGGTCCGCACGGAATCCGTGATTTCGTCCACGTTGGCGGCGATCCGGTTCGCGTGGTTGGTCAGCGGCTTGAGATCGTCATACACGCGGTCCAGGAGGGCGCGCAATTGGCGCAGACTCTGCGTGAACGACCAGACGGCCGGAACCAGCACGAGCACGAGCGCCAACAGCACGAGCGAGTTGAGTGCGCTGGCGACGCCAACGATCGTGTCAAACCAATCGCGGCTTGCTGGTGCCAATTGAGAGAACGCGGTGAAGAGGAGCATCCTTGCCTCGGCATGCTACGGATGTCCAACCGGAGGGTCAAGCTCCCGCGGCGCTTGACCCCGGTGCGGAGCGCCATCAACGTTCGCAGTCCGCGCGCGCGCCGTACGTCATTCACTCGCACCCGTCGCATCCGCCGCCCATGGGCGCAATGCAGTACATCGTCGAAGGAGGCAGGCGGCTCTCGGGGACCATTCGTCCGTCGGGTAACAAGAACGCCGCGCTTCCCATCATCGCCGCGTCGCTGTTGAGCGAGCACCCGGTCACGCTCTCCAACGTGCCGCGGATCCGCGACGTCGAAGTGCTGGTGGACTTGGTGCGCTCACTCGGCGTTGCCGCGGACTGGTCCGACCGGAACACGCTGGCGATCCACGCGAAGACCGTGCGTGCATCAGAGCTCGATCCCGAACTCTGCAAGCGCATTCGCGCCTCCATTCTGCTCGTGGCGCCGGTGCTGGCGCGCTGCGGCGGGATCGAGCTGCCGCCACCGGGCGGCGACGTCATCGGGCGACGCCGGCTGGACACGCACTTTCTCGCGCTCCAGGCGCTGGGCGCCACCGTGGACTTCAGCGAGGTGCTGCGCATCCGGGCGAAAGTCCTGACCGGCGCGGACGTGTTCCTCGACGAGCCGAGCGTGACGGCGACTGAAAACGCGGTGTCAGCCGCGGCGGCGGCGAAGGGCACCACCATCCTGCGAAACGCGGCGTCGGAACCACACGTGCAGGACCTCTGCCGTTTTCTCGTGGCGATGGGCGCCAAGATCGAAGGTATCGGCACCAACCAATTGACGATCGAGGGCGGTCGCACACTCTCCGGTGCTGCGCATCGCATCGGCCCTGATCACATCGAAGTCGGGTCGTTCATCGGCGTGGCCGCCGTGACGGGTTCCGAAGTGACCATCGCGGACGCCGGCGTGGAGCACCTGCGATCCACGCTCATGGGCTTCGAACGCCTTGGCATTTCATGCACGGTCAGCGGGCCTGATCTCGTCGTGCCGGCGAAGCAGAGTCGCGAAATCCAGCCTGACCTGGGCGGCCATGTGCCCAAGATCGAGGATCAACCATGGCCAGCCTTTCCGGCGGACACGATGTCCATAGCGCTCGTCACGGCGACGCAATGTTCCGGCCTGGTGCTGATCCACGAGAAGATGTTCGAGTCGCGGCTGTTCTTCGTCGACAAGCTGACCGCGATGGGCGCGCGCATCGTGCTGTGTGATCCGCACCGGGCGCTGGTGGCCGGGCCGTCCCGGTTGCGCGGGGCGACCGTGGAGTCCCCTGACATTCGCGCGGGAATGGCCATGTTGGTCGCGGCCATGTGCGCCGAGGGCGAGAGCACGATCCGGAACATCGGCCAGATCGAGCGCGGCTACGAGCGTATCGACGAGCGACTCAATGCGTTGGGCGCGCGGATCCGGCGCGTGGAGGACGCAGGCACCAAATGATGTCGCCGGACCACGCGGAAGTCGTCCACGACTTCGCAGCGTTCGGCGTGATCGCGTTCACCACCACGCGCGCCTTCGGCTCGCTCAGTACGGAGTCCAGCGAGCCGGCGAGTGCCGTGATGCAACGCTGGGACACCGTGCGCGACGTGGCCCGCTCGGTCGGTGTCGAGCGATTCGCGACGGCGCATCAGGTGCACGGTGCACGCGTCATCGTGCATCACGGCGGCTGGCGCGGTTGGCTCCGTGAGGCGGACGCCGACGGTCATTTTGTCCTGAACCGGGACACCGCGTTCGGCGTCTCCATTGCGGACTGCGTTCCCGTGTTCATCGCTCATGCGAGCGGTGCCATCGCGCTCCTGCATTCCGGTTGGCGCGGAACGGAGGCGCGGATCGTGGAACAGGGCATCGCCGCGTTCACCGCGTGCGGATTGTCTGCCGGGGAGCTGCGCATGCATCTCGGTCCCGCGATTTGTGGCAAATGCTACGAGGTGAGCGCAGACGTCGCGAGCCGCGTGCTGCGACGGAGCGTCACCGCGTCGATGACCGTGGATCTCCGTGCCCTGATCGCGGACCTGGCGCGGTCATTCGGCGTGCGTGAGATCACGACGTCCGACAAGTGCACGAACTGTGATAACGACAGGTTCTTTTCACACCGCGCCGGCGATGCCGGCCGCCAACTTGCGGTGATCTTCGCGAGCGGACGCACCGAACCGCGCGAAAACGTACCGGCATTTTCGTAATACGCTGACCGCAGCCAGCTGCGGTCAGCTTGACGGTGCTGCAATTCACCGATACCTTATTTATTGCTGCGCCGCCGAAAGGGGGCGAGCAGAAATGTGGGGGATGCTCCCCACATTTTTTTGTTCTTGGGGATTACCTCGACGCCGTGTGAACGAAACGCTGGAAGTCGTTATCAACGCTGAGCTTACTGAGGCCGGATTCGATCTCGTTGAACTTCGAGCCGCCGGTTCCAGGGCCCAGCCGTTGTTCGAGGTTCGGATCGAGCGGCGCGACGGCGTTGGGGTAACGGTTGGCGATTGTGCACGAATTTCTCGACTGCTCGAGGCTCGGCTCGACAAGAGCGGGCTGGTCCCCGAGCGCTACGTACTGCAGGTGTCGTCACCGGGCGATCGGCCGCTGCGATCGTCGGCGGACTGGCGACGGTTCGTTGGACGTTGGGTCTCGGTGCTGGCTCCGGAGCACGGTGGCCGGTTCGAAGCCCGCGTGGTTGCGGTGGATGGCGATGAAGCGGTGGCCGTGGTGACGCTGGAGCAGAATGGCAGGCGACGCGACGTTCCGTTGGCGAAAGTCAAAGAAGCGCGGTTGGCATTTCGAATCTGAATGAATCGAGGACTCGGTGATGGTAAGCTCTGCAGACATGCTGGCGGCATTTCGTGAGGTCACAAGCGTCAAGCAAATCGACCGTTCGGAGCTCTATGGCTTGCTCCAGGACGGCATCATGGCGGCCCTCGCCAAGAAATACGGCCCGAACGTCCAGGCCGAGGTCGAAATCGACGACAGCAAGGGGGGCATCAAGATCGTCCTGCTGAGGACCGTCGTGGAGACGGTCGAGGATTCCAGCAAGGAGATCACCCTCAACGACGCCCGCGAATTCGACGAAGGCTTCGAAGTTGGCGACGTGCTCGAGGAGCCTGTGGACTTTGCGACGTTCGGTCGCGCGGCGGTGCAGGCGGCCAAGCAGCGCATCATTCAGCGCGTCCGCGAGGGCGAGCGCTCCAAGATTCGCGACGAGTTCTCCACCAAGCTCGGCGAACTGCTGTCGGGTGAAGTGCAGCAGATCGAGCGCGGCAAACTCGTGGTGATGCTCAACAAGTTCCGCGAGGCGGAAGCCATCATTCCGTATCGCGATCAAAACCATCGCGAGCATTTCCATCAGGGCGAACCCATTCGCGCGGTCCTCAAGCGGGTCGAGGAAACGCCGAAGGGGCCGCGCTTGATCCTGAGCCGCGGCGATCCGCTCTTCGTGAAGGCGTTGTTCAAACTCGAAGTGCCCGAGATTCAGCAGGGCATCGTGGAGATCAAGGCGTCCGCGCGCGAAGTGGGCAGCCGCACGAAGATCGCCGTCGTTTCACGCGACGAGCAGATCGATCCGGTCGGCGCGTGTGTGGGACTCAAGGGCGCGCGCGTGCAGGCCGTCGTCAACGAACTGGGCGGCGAGCGGATCGACATCGTGCCGTGGTCGCCGGATCCGGAGCGTTTCGCGAAGCTGGCGCTCGCGCCGGCGCGCGTGGCGCGCGTGTTCAGCGATCCGGCCACCAAGACCATCCAGGCGGTGGTCGACGAAGACCAATTGTCGTTGGCGATCGGACGGAATGGCCAGAACGTGCGGCTGGCGTCAGAGCTCACTGGATGGAAGATCGACCTGTTCTCGAGTCGCGAATGGCTAGAGCGCGGCGCCGAGGGTGGGATGTTCGCGCCGCTGCCGGGTGACGAAGCCGCTGACGTGCGGCTGTCCGAAATCGAGGGCATGGCGCCGGCCACGGTGGCGATCCTCGAAGAGGGCGGCTACAAGACACTCAATGACATCATCGATCTGGAGAAAGAGGATTTCATCAAGCTGCCGGGCATCACACTCGATGATGCCGACCGCCTGATGACCATCATCGACGAGTTGACGGAGGAGGGCGCGGAGGCCCCGGAGGCCGCGTCCGTGGGCGATGACCCGGCCGACAAAGGGGGGTCGGCGGTCGCGCAGGAACCGAAGGCGGCGCCGGCCAAGCCGCAGTAGTGGACGGAGCCGTTGCACGCCAAGTGCTGCGGCTCGCGGGGCTCGGCGTCCGTTCGCGCGGCGCCGTGGTTGGCGTAGAGGGCGTGCGGGAGGCGGCGCGTCGCGGCAAGCTCGTGCTGGCGCTGCTTGCGGCGAATGCGTCGAAACACAGTTTGTCGAAGGTGGTGCCGTTGCTCGCGGCGCGGCGGGTCCGCGTCGTCAGTGTGGGAACGACGAAGGAACTGGGACACGCCGTGGGCAGGGAGAACACCGCGGTGGTGGGCATCATTGACCAACAGCTCGCGCAGGGCATTCGCGAGTTGACGGATTCGGCTCCGAATCGGAGCCAGGGAGAGGGGTCGGATTGAGCAAGCTTCGCGTCAACGACATGGCAGGCGAGTTCGGGATTTCCACTGACGAGGTGATGGCCTTGCTTCGACAGATGGACGTCGCCGTGCGCGGACCCGCGAGCGTGCTTCCCGACGACCAGGTGGCTCGCGTTCGCCTGCGCTGGGAACGCGAGAAGCGCCATCGCGCTGACAAACTGGCGGCGCCGGTTGCGCCCGCGCGCCGCCGCAAGGCAGCCGCAGGCGCCGCTGCCCCCGCGGAAGCCGCGACCGCGGCTGCGAGCGAAACGCCCGCCAAACCCGCGAAGCCGGCGAAGCCGGCGAAGCCGTCGAAGGCGGCCAAACCGCGTGCGGCCAAGGCCAAGGCAGCCGCCCCGGTCGCCCAAGAGGCGGCCGCGCCAACGGCCCGCCGCCGCAAGAAGGCAGACCTGGTGCAACCGGTCGTCGAGGCGCCCGTGGTCGACGAGCCTGCTGCATCACCGCCAACGGCAGAGACAGCCCTGGATCTTCAGCCGTACGACGCGCCAGAGGCACCGCCGGCGCGCGAGGTCGTGCGTCCGTCACCGCCGGTGTCCGCCCGTCCCATCCCGCCGGCGCCGTCCTCGCCGATGATGTCCGGTGCCACGCAAGCGCCGGATCGACCGCGGCCGCGTCCGGTGACGCCGGGTGCGCCGAGGCCCCGGCCCGCGGCGAGCAGCGGCAGTGCGCTTGGCCCGCCGCGCCCCGTCGCGTCCGCGACACCGGGCGGCGGTCCTGGCACCGGCATGCGCCGCGATGAGCGCAAGCCGGGGGCGCCGACCAGTGCGCCGCCCATGGACCGCGGTCGCCGCCGCAAGGGCAAACGTGGAGCGGTCGATCAGGAAGCCATTGACGCGAACGTATCGAAAACCCTGGCCGCCATGCGCGGTGGTCCGCAACGGCGCTCGGCCAGCGACATGCGCCGTGAAGTGCGTGAAGGGCGTGAGGTGGGCATTGCCGAGGCTGCGGAGCGCGAAAAGAAGATCATCCGCGTCAACGAATTCATCACGGTGTCCGAGCTTGCGCAAATCCTCAAGCTGCCGGCCACCGAGATCGTCGGGTTCGCGTTCAAGAACATGAGCCTGATGGTCACGATCAACCAGCGGTTGGACTTCGACCAGATCGAGCTCATCGCCGGCGAGTTCGGCTTCCAGGCTGTGCGCGAGGACGAGTATCAGGCCGAAGGCGTGCTCCAGACGCACGTCGACACGGTCGAGGAACTCAAGTCGAGGCCGCCGGTGGTCACGATCATGGGGCACGTTGACCATGGCAAGACGTCCCTGCTCGACTTCATTCGCAAGGCGAACGTCGTCGCGGGCGAAGCCGGTGGCATCACGCAGCACATTGGCGCGTATCACGTCACCCTGCCCAACGGGAAGAGCATCACGTTTCTCGATACGCCAGGCCACGAGGCGTTCACGGCCATGCGCGCGCGCGGGGCGCAGGTCACCGACATCGTTGTGCTCGTTGTCGCGGCGGACGATTCGGTCATGCCGCAGACGATCGAAGCGATTTCGCATGCCAAGAACGCGGGCGTACCGCTCGTTGTCGCGATCAACAAGGTCGACCTGCCGCAGGCGAACGCGGCCAAGGTCAAGCAGGAACTGCTGGCGCATGGCGTCGTGCTCGAGACATTTGGCGGGCAGGTACTGTCGGCTGAGATTTCCGCCAAGAAGGGCACGAACATCGACGCGCTCCTCGACGCGATTCTCCTGCAGGCCGAGATCCTGGATCGGAAGGCCAATCCGGACCGTCGCGCAGCAGGCACGGTCATTGAAGCACAATTGGACCCCGGGAAGGGCCCGGTGGCCACGGTGCTCATCCAAAGCGGGACGCTCCGCGTCGGCGACGACTTCATCACGGGCATGTTCCCCGGACGTGTGCGCGCCCTCATGGACGAACGTGGCAAGCCGGTGAAGGAGGGCACGCCCGGTATTCCGGTGCAGGTGCTCGGCGCCGAAGGCGTGCCGATGGCCGGCGACCAGTTGCTCGTCGTGGAGGAAGCCACCTCGTCGCGCGAGATTGCGCAGCGTCGGCAGCGCCTCGATCGCGAGGCCAAGAGCCGGCGCGGCTCCCGCGGCGTGTCGCTCGAGGATTTCATGGCGCAAACGGCGCCCGATCAGCTGCGCACGCTGCAGATCGTCATCAAGGCGGACCAGGGCGGTCCGGCGGAAGCACTGGCCGATGCCCTCGGGAAACTGTCCACGAGCGAAGTGCAGGTCGAGATCATCCATCGCGGCGTCGGCGCCATCAACGAGAGCGACATCCTGCTCGCCAAGGCCGCGCGCAATGCGATCATCATTGGCTTCCACGTCCGTCCGGACAACAACGCGCGAGCCGCGGCGGAGCGTGAGGGCGTGGACATCAAGCTGTACCGGATCATCTACGAGGCGGTGAACGATGTTCGCGCCGCGCTCGAGGGCATGCTGCGTCCGGAGCAGCGCGAGGTCATCGTTGGCGAGGCGCAGGTGCGTGAAGTCTTCAAGATCTCGAAGATCGGTACGATCGCCGGTTGCATCGTCCGCAGCGGCAACATCAGCCGCCAGGCACGCGTCCGCGTGGTGCGCGACGCCGTCGAGGTGTATCAGGGCAGCATCGCGTCGCTGCGGCGCTTCAAGGACGACGTGCGCGAGGTGAAGGAAGGGTTCGAGTGCGGTATCGGCATCGAGAACTTCAATGACCTCAAAGTCAACGACGTCATCGAGTGCTTCCGCACTGAGCAGGTCGCCCGCACACTGGCCGCAGCGCCCTCGGCCTAGGATCGGGTGGCGCCGCTCCGCGCCCCGTACCGCCATGAGTCCAGACCACCATCGCTCCGACCGGGTTGCCGAGTCCATTCGTGAGGAAGTCGCGACGTTCCTGGCCGAAGGCGCCAAGGATCCGCGTCTCATCGCGATCGTGACCGTGACCGCGGTGGAGTGTACGCGCGATCTTCGTCAGGCGAAGATCTTTGTCAGCATGCTTGGCACCGAGGCGGAGCGCGCTTCGTCGCTCGACGCACTCGCCAGCATGACGGGTCACCTGCGCTCGCGCGTGGCACGTGTGCTGGGCCTGCGCAATGCGCCAGCACTGTCGTTCAAGCTGGACGAGAGCATCGCCCGCGCCGCGCGCATCGAGTCGCTGCTGGCGGAGGTTCGGGAGAAGAAGGCCGGTGACGACGGCGCCGGATCCTGAGGGCGTGCTGCTCGTCGACAAGCCCGCCGGACTGTCGTCCCACGCGGTCGTGGATCGTGTGCGACGCGCCTTGGGTACCCGTCGCATCGGACACGGCGGCACCCTCGATCCATTCGCGACCGGCCTGCTGACCATCTTCGTGGGCCGCGCCACGCGGCTGCTGCCGTTTGTGCAGCAGGATCCCAAGGTGTACCGCGCAACAATTCGGTTCGGGTCGGCTACCGCGACGGATGACGCCACCGGCGACGTCCTGCGCCTGGCGCCGTTGCCGGAACCGGATCGCGTCGCGACCGCGATCGAGGCCATGACGGGTCATCTGCTCCAGCGGCCGCCCGCGTACTCCGCAAAACAGGTCGGTGGCGTGCGCGCGTACGCCGCCGCCCGCCGCGGCCGGCCGCTGTCACTCGAGCCGGTGGGGGTCACGGTCTACGAGTGGATCGTCCTCGGCAGGCACGGCGCGGACCTCGACGTGGAGATTTCGTGTCGCGGGGGCACATACGTGCGGGCGCTCGCGCGCGACCTTGGCGAGGCGACCGGCAGCGCGGCGCACCTCGCCACCCTGCGTCGGATCCGGAGCGGCGCGTTCGACGTCGCGTCTGCCCAGTCGCTCGATGCCGTGGAGCGTGGTGGCGCCACGATCCTGCCGCCCGCCGCGGCCGTCGGGCACCTGCCGGGCCAGGCGCTGGATGACCTCGATGCCAAGCGTATCGTGCATGGCCTGACCGTGACGGCACGCGTGGCCGGCGAGCGCGCTGCCCTCAGTCACGGCGACACCTTGCTCGCCGTGGCGATACGCGAAGGCGACGCGTGGCGCCCCAAGGTGGTGATGCGCGATGCCTGATCGCGAGAGCCCGCTGCCACGCCTTCGCCGCGGCGCCGTGGTGACGGTCGGCACGTTCGACGGCGTGCATCGCGGACATTCGCTGGTGCTCGAGCGCACGGCGGACGCCGCGCGGAACGCCGAACTCGCGAGCGTGGCGCTGACGTTCGATCCGCATCCCATGGATGTGGTCAACCCATCGGCCGCACCTCCTCTGCTCATGCTGTGGGACGAGAAGCTCGAAGTCCTGGCCCAGAGCAGCATCGACTATGTCGTGGTTCTGCCGTTCACGGCGGACTTGGCGCAGCTTGCTCCCGAGCAATTCGTGGAGCGCGTGTTGCTCGACCGGCTCAACATGCGCGCGCTGTACCTCGGCCACGATCACGGATTCGGTCGGGGTCGCACCGGTGATGTGGAATCACTGCGCATGCTCGGTCAGCGCCGCGGGTTTTCTGTCGAAGCGATCGACGCGGTGCGCGCTTCGGACGGCACGCCCGTCTCGTCGACGGCCATTCGTCGCGCCGTGGCGCACGGCGACCTGGCGCGCGCGCAGGACGGCTTGGGCCGGCGATACGCGTTCAGCGGCCGCGTTCGCAGCGGAGAGCGCCGGGGACGTTCGCTTGGGTTCCCGACTCTCAATGTGGCGCTGGATTCGCGTCGCAAGCTGTTGCCGCCGCACGGTGTGTACGCTGTGGTGGTGTCGGGCGTTCGCGGCGTGTACGGCGGGATGATGAACCTCGGCCCCCGGCCGACCTTCGGCGACGAATCGATTTCGCTGGAGGTCCACGCGTTCGACGTTGAAGGCGACTGGTATGGCGACGTCGTCAAGGTTGAGTTCGTGGCCCGCCTGCGCGACACGGTGAAGTTCGCAGGGCAACAGGCGCTCGCGGCCCAGCTGCAGAAAGACGCGGGAAACGCTCGAAATGCGTTGACGGGCGTTATCTCGTCGGCTAGGCTAAAGGGTTCTGGGACAAACACTTCCTAACGTTCCGTAGCACATGTCCAACCTCAGAAATCGATTGCTCGGGATCCTGCTGCTCAGTGCCGTCGCGGCCTGGGCGCTGTTCCCACGCAACAGAACTGTTCGGCAACGCGGCGCCGATGGCGTGCTGCGCGAGTCCGTCGAACGGCACGTGCCTCTCCGACTTGGATTGGACCTCCAAGGTGGGATGCATCTCACCCTCGAGGTGGACGAGTCAAAGCAGACGGTCGCGGACAAGTCAGAGGCCATCGATCGCGCCCTGAAGACGGTACGCAACCGCATCGAGGGCTTCGGCGTGTCGGAGCCGGTGATTCAAAAAGTGGGAACCGACCGCATCATCGTGGAGCTCCCCGGCATGGCGGATCAGGAGCGCGCCCGACAGGTCGTTCAGGACCAGGCATTCCTCGAGTTCAAGATCACGGACAAGACGGGAGCGCTCGAACGCGTGCTGCCACGCCTCGACGCGATTATCAAGGAACGCAAGCTGGCGCCCGCAACGGCGAGCACGGTGACGCCGTCGGTATCGCGCGGTCTCGAAGGGTTATTGAAGGCGGCGGATACCGGCAAACAGGACACGTCAAAGAAGGCCGGCGCGAAGAAGGACACCACGCGCGCGGACTCGCTGGCCGCAAGCGGCGGCGCGCTGTCGAACCTCATCCAGCAGGGCGGCATGCCGGGCGAGTACCTCATCGAGAGCAGCATGGTGCCGCGCGTCACTGCCTTCCTCGAGGACTCTGCGGTGCGCGCCGCGTTCCCGCCGGCCAAGTCACTGCAGTGGGGTACCGATTCCACGGCGATCGCGGGCAAGACCTACCGAATGCTGTACGTGCTGGATTCCCGTGCCATCATGACGGGGGAGTACCTGACCGACGCGCGCCCCAACACGTCGCCGCTCGAAGGCACGATCGTGCAGTTCGAGTTGAACAACGTGGGCGGGCGGCGCTTCCGTTCCGAAACCGGCAAGCACGTGAACGACTACATGGCCATCGTACTCGATGGCCGCGTGATGGGGCGACCGCCGGTCATTCAGAGCGCGATTTCGACCAATGGTCAGATCACCATGGGCGGCAAGGACCTCGCCGCGGCGCAGGACCTTGCGCTCGTGTTGCGCGCGGGCGCGCTGCCGGTGCCGCTCCGCGTCGCTGAGGTGCGCAACATTGGCCCGAGCCTCGGCCAGGACTCGATCGACAAAGGGGTGCGCGCGTCCTTGCTTGCGCTGGTGCTGATCGTGGTGGTCATGGTGGTCTACTACAAGCTCTCGGGACTGCTCGCGGTCACCGCGCTGACGTTCTACGCCCTGTTCACCCTCGCCATTCTCGCGTTCTTCGGCGCCGTGCTGACGCTCCCTGGCATCGCCGGCTTCGTGCTCTCGATCGGGATCGCGGTCGACGCCAACGTGCTGATTTTCGAGCGCATTCGCGAGGAACTGGATCGCGGCAAGACAGTGCGAACGGCCATTGACGAAGGATTCCGTCACGCGATGCCCGCGATCATCGACTCCAACGTCTCGACGATTCTCACCGCGGCGGTCCTGTACCAGTACGGCACCGGCCCGGTCAAGGGATTTGCGGTCACGCTGATCGCGGGCATCGTCGCGTCGCTGGTCAGCGCGATCTTCATTGTGCGCACCTTCTTCATGGTCTGGCTGCAGCGGAAGCGCGGCCTTGAAACGCTGAGCATCTGATGCTGCGAATCCTGCATGGCACGAACTACGACTTCATCAAAGTCTGGCGGCTGATGGTGGTCCTCACCTTGGCCTTCATCGCCATTGGTGCGGGCATGGTGGTCGTCCGGCTCGTTGGCAAACGTCCGACGGTGAATTACAGCATCGAGTTCACGGGCGGCACGTTGATGCAGCTCAAGTTCGCGCAGCCACCGCAAGGCGACGAACTGCGGGCCGTGCTGTCAGGGGCCGGCTATTCGCACGCGGAGATTCAGGAGTATGGCGCTCCCGATGAGTACACCGTGCGCGCGCGACTCGAGGGTCCGCAGGCAGCGACCGCGCAGGGCGACAGCAGCGCCAAGCAGATCGAGCGCGCACTGAAGGCGAAGTACGGCAGCGAGGGCGTCACGGTGCGGCGCGGCGAGTTCGTGGGTCCGCGCGTCGGCGACGAACTGCGCCGAAACGCGCTCATCGCCATCCTCATTTCGTTCGCGGTGACCTTGGTGTATTTGGCAGTGCGCTTCGAATGGCGCTTCGGCGTTGCCGCTGTCATCGCGACAGCCCACGACACGATCACCACGATCGCCTTCATCACGATGATGCATCTCGAGGTGTCGCTCACCGTGGTGGCGGCCATCCTCACGGTGATTGGGTACTCGCTCAACGACACGATCATCATCTTTGACCGCGTGCGCGAGAACCTGCGCAAGCAGCGGCGCGAGTCCCTCCGCGACGTGCTCAACCGGTCGATCAACGAAACGCTGCCGCGGTCGATCATGACTCACGCGACGACGTTGGCGGCAACCGTCTCGCTGTTGGCTTTCGCCGGCGAGGTCATTCGTCCGTTCTCGTGGGTCATGACCTTCGGCATTTTCACCGGCACCTTCAGTTCGATCTACGTCGCGGGCGCGTTGTTGTTGTGGATCGAGTACCGCTGGCCGCGGGCCGAAGGGGAGAGCAAGGGTACGGCACGCGCCCTTGCGGAGGAGCGGCGGCAGAAGGACGTCGGGTAGGTGGCCCCGCGTTGACGCGTCATGGCCACGTTCGTGGACAGCCATGTCCATCTCGCGGACGAGGCCTTTGATCCGGACCGGACTGCTGTGATCGAGCGCGCGCGCCACACCGGTGCGCGCGCTCTGGTGTGTATCGGGGAGTCGATCGCCGCCGCGGCGCGCGCGCAGGCGATAGCCCATGCGCATCCCGGGTTCGTGTTTCACACGATCGGCGTCCATCCGCACGACGCCCACGGCTTCGATGCGGAAC
>Ga0206225_1000042_pt1 | contig 23066 bp, 21 predicted proteins | sample MancosB2_FD_155470 | JGI IMG/M metagenome (GOLD analysis project Ga0206225, IMG submission 155470) | Subsurface sediment microbial communities from Mancos shale, Colorado, United States - Mancos B2 | ecosystem: Environmental > Terrestrial > Deep subsurface > Rock core/Sediment | place: USA...
GCCATCTGATTGGCGATGCAGCAGTGACAGGCATGAATTTTGGCAGAAAACCACGCGTTACGTCTAATTAAAGGCAGAACGATCTCTGGCAATCAACTACTTACGCATCGCCGTGGCGAACTTGGGACTAATCAGATTAACGAACAAAACGGGCGACTTAGGGCGCAAAATGCTAGACTTAATTGAGACCAAATTTTGAACCTAGCGATGCTGTTTTGGAAGCAGCGCTTGCCACAATCCCGCCCCCTTAAAGGGGCGGGTCGAGGCAAACTATAAAATATGCGAGGAACCATTAGATGAATTTAACCATGATAAAACCTCTAACTACGAGACTAAATTGACTCCTATGGAAAACATTAATTCTAACCCACAACAAATAGAGCCACCGCCGCTAAACAATTCACTGATTACAATGATGGATAATAGCGAGCAACTGATGGCTACAAACAATCTGGCATTGCAAGCATTATGCCAATCATTTAAAGCACAAAACCAATCAATGAGAACACATAACCAAACCTTGCAAACACAAAGCCAAACTTTGCAAACACTAGACCAATCACTGAAAACACAAAATCAACGATTAGAAAAACACGATCAAGCTTTACAAAGTCAACGTAAACTTCAAGAAGCACAGAACCAAGAGCTAACCGAAAGTTTAGTTCAATTATCTACAGACTTAGATAGGAACATTAAATTGGGTGTTGTGATCCAGGAAGGCCTAGATGAAATCCATTCCAATCAACAAGGCATTTTATGGATTATGAATGGCATAGCACGGTTATTCTGGCCTTTTGGGAGAAGACCCACACCGATCACGCCACCCCCCCTACTCTCTCCATCTACAGCCGTCGTAACGGAAGAGATCCAAGCAGAAGCAAACCATTCTTCACTTGGAGTGTTTACGGCAAATCGTCATGGAAGGATCGTCCAATTTTTTCTCTGGATCTCTGCCCCCATACGATGGGTTTGGCGCTGTGTGACATCAATTTTCTGTAAACTTGGATTAAAAAGGCGTGACTGAAATTCATAAGATTAGTTTTATGTTGGTTGTTTAAAATTGATATTTTTATTGACACGACTTAACTAACCTTGATTTTTTAGTTGACGCTAAAATCTTATTAGAAAAAAGAACCATAAGTATTGTTGCATTTTTTAAACGTTGTCATTTTGGAGATTATATATGAGCGCATCGAGTGTAAATGTTAGACAAGCCGAATCCACAAGAACCATAACTATTCGTCCAGGAGAAACAATTGCCATACTGAAACCGGGCGATAACATTCCAGAAAGTTTTGTAAGATACGTGGAAACCATTAACGCTACACAAAGGGAAATGAATGATCGGATACTTGCTCTGAATAGGGAGAAAGAAGAAAATGAAACATTGATTAATGCACAGAACGTAGATATTGCCTCAAAAACCATTCAGATTAGCAATCTGAACGAGCGACTTAGTAAACAAGATACTAACATGAACAAACTGGAAGAAAAAGCCGACCTCGCCGTTGAAGACGCTCGCTCAGCGAACCTCGAACATCATCGTGAAATGGACGCCCTCAAAACTCGCATGGCGACAGCTAATCGTCTATCAGCCGCCACAGTTAAAATGATAGATGGCGAATTACGTTCATCAAAAAAAATATATAAAATCATAGGCATTGCTTGTTTAGCGCTCGCTGGTTGTTGCGGCGGGCTGTTCTTACCTGGCGCAATTCCAGCATTAATAGCCGCCTTAGGCGCCGATGGTGCAATTACTGCAACCTCACTCGGGGGCCTTGCCCTAGGTGCAGCAGGCGGAGCTTATGGCAGCCCGAAACTGCATGATAGGTTGCATAGAGACAAGATTAAACTTCGCGATGGAATTAAAAGATCTATACAAGAAGATCTACAAGCATCAAATCCTGAAGCAGTCGCTCAACCACAAGGAGCTATCGCTCACTCTCAAAGAGGTCAAATTGCTCAACCACAGTTGGCAATTGATCAATCTCGAGTATCTCAACCCCTTAATCGTCAGGTGATATAATGACATCAATTATTTCTAATCTCGACCCACAACATACGGATCCCATTCTTCCTGCATCAAGTTATTCATTGATTGCAATGATGGAAAACAGCCAACAACAGATGGCTACAAATAACCTGGCACTGCAAGCACTATGTCAATCATTTAAAGCACAAAACCAATCAATGAGAACACATAACCAAACCTTGGAAACACAAAGCCAAACTTTACAAACACTAAACCAATCATGGGAAACACAAAGTCAAAGATCACAAAAACTCGATCAAGCTAAACAAAATCAACTTCAACTTCAAGAAGTACACAATAAAGAGCTAACTGAAGGTTTAGTTCATTTATCTACAAACTTAGATAGGAACAATAAATTAGCTGTTGCGATCATTGAAGGCCTAGATGAAATTCATTCAAATCAACAAGGTACTTTATGGATTATGAATGGCGTCGCAAGGCTGATGAACCACTTTCGAAAAAAGCCGGAATTGCCGGGAAATTCAAGCACCGCGCTATCTGATCACCCATCATCTCTTCGTATCGATGATATTTCAAATTCATCTGATCGCGAACCAAAGGCTTCTGGAGAAAGAAGACTTAGACAGCTTGCATCAGTTCCCCCGTTAGACGCAACACCCTCATCATCAATCATGGGCAAAGTTGCGAATTACTGCACGGCTTTGCTCGCAACGGCGGCTATCGGACTGACCATTTGTATGTATACGGGTCGTCAGCCGTAAGACAAAGCTTGGGTTTGAAGTGAGACCAAATTTTGAACCCAGGCAACCTATTATTGAACGAAACGGCTTGCAGCAACGCACGGAATCGAAAGGAAATGTGATTTCGGATTTTTTTCGTTCCCATCCCTATACCAGGCTGAGGAAGAATAAATTTCAGGCCTGTGCTAGGAATTGGACAGACCAACACCCCAGCAAGAAGATGTATATTGGAATGAAAAATTTGGCAGAAAAACAGAGCCGTTTTGAAAGGCGCTACGAGGATGAACGCACTGCTTGCCGCAATCCCACCCCTAAAGGGGTGGGTCTAGGCAAGATATTTTATTTGTGCGGTAAGCGGCTTTAGCCGCACCGCAACCTTAAGCGGAAGAAGAAACTCCTTCCTTTAGGAAGGAGTTCTGCTATGTCATTTCGTCAAGCCATAATAGCTTTCTCCAGTTATTTTCGTTCCATTCAACCGTATGATTCTGTTCGATATCTCGGTCTTTAAAAAATTTAAGACCATCCTGCTATTCGTGGTCACACCCGTAAGTGCGCGCACATGTTGTTTATTCGAACATTAAAAAAGGGGTGCTCTAAACTTCAATACATGGTCCATTTTTATGGCCACAAGAACTCTTTACAGAGTCACCCCAAACTCATCAAATTGGTTTTATTGAAACGTACTTTAAAAGTGTTTCTGCCTTTTCTCTACTTGTTTTTGCGTTTTGTTTTCTGTTTTTTACGTCTCGAGGTTTCCAAGGGATCAAATAAGCAAATTCCCTCGTCAAGAGCAATGCCGATTAAATTGCGCTTCGCAATTTAAGAGGCCGCGTTAGCCAACTCATCTTCATGAATTTGTATTGTTTTAATACGGTATAATTCGCCAGTCCTAAAACAGGCACGGATTCGCCCCATAAGCCTTCGAGCTACCGCTACAATCGCTTTCTTTTTTCCAACTTTAGCCGCAAGTCGCTCAAAAATTTCTTTCAGCGAGATGTCGAGATGGATGGCCTTCCAGGCTACTTGTACTAATATTTTTCGCAAAATAGATTTGCCATGTCGAGTAATGTGACCTTGGCGAATGTTTTCGCCAGATGAATGTTCACTTGGCGTGAGTCCGGTATAACTGAACAGCCGTCTTTCATTGCTAAATTGTAGAGTATCTTCAACCTCATTGGCTAATACTCGAGCTGATATTGGGCCGACCCCCGGAACGCTTCTGTATATCGCTTCTATGCTTCCATCTTTTTGGGCCTGAACAGCAAGTTCCTTTTCGATTTCCTTAATCTTTGCATCCATTTGGCGCCACTGAGCTATGTAGTTCCCAATTGCATATTTAAGCCCTGGGCATACCGGCATAGTTTCGAGAGCTTTGATCCACTTTTCAGACACTTTTCTCTTGTCATCAGCTTGTATAAGGCCGTGTTGGTAAAGTAGCGACTTTAACTGACATGCAAAGCGAGATCGTTGGCGTGAAAATGTTTCTCGTAGTCGGGTTACGGCTCTGTAATCCTCTCGTTCAACTGATGGAACGTGTATCCCCATTAATCTTCCTCCGGCAAGGTGAGTGGCCAGCTTGAGAGAGTCTCGTTTATCTGTTTTTACTCGATTCCCCACAGCTACTTCCATCCCAGCAGGATCAACGACTAGGTTTTTAATGCCTTCAGCTTCTAAACATCGATGCAAATGGAATCCACAAAACCCAGCTTCGTAAGCGCTCTGAATCCGAGCTCCTGCAAAATACTTTTTACAGTAGGCAATTAAAACCACAGGATCTGCTTTCAAGGTATCTTTCTTCACGACCTGACCCTCGCAGATGGCTGTCACGGCGTAGGTTTTTTTGTGTACGTCCATTCCCAAATAAATTGTTTTGCTTGTATAGTTTCTCATAAGCGGACCTCCGGTTGGTTTGTTTGTAGTTAAAACATCTTTTAACCGGAGTGTTCGCCCTTTTCAAGGGAAAGCCCCTTGAGGGGACCTATTTAGAATTGAGCATAGCAACTTCAATTTAATCGCCGCAGCCGATCGATTTGCCCATAGAGCTGAACGATCTTTTGCCGATCGTCATCGGGCAGATCCTTGTTCGCCAGAAGCTTTCGATAGGATGCGATCGTCTCGTCATATTTTTTTAATAGAAAACAGCTATCAGCATGCTGCTCGAGCAGGCGATAAGAATAAACGGGATAGTCGACCAGCACCGTATCGTTGGGCAGCGGGATCGCAATCGCATTTTTCGAAACAAAGTAACCCATCAGGGGTATTTGGTTTTTGATGTAATAGTTGGCGAGGCAAAAGAGCGGCTCAGCTCGTGTAGGGCGATACAAATAGGCGCTGCTATAACTCGCGATGACCGTATCCGCGCTCATCTTGAGCTGCTCCTGGAGCCAGGCTTTGCGATAGAGAGAATAGAAAACCTCTTCGGCAAATCCAGCCATCTCAACGCGCTTTTCATAATTTTTCAAAGCGCTCGCATATTCCCCTCCCACATCGTATGAAAAGGCCAAATAAAAAACGTTGCGACCATTTTTTGGGTCTTTTTCAATCGCTTTTTCCAGCATTTGCGCATCCTGAAGAAATTTTTTCGGATTTCTGGATCGTTGACCATCTTGTGCGGCGATATTGACCACATCTTGCAAGACTTGATAACTCTTCGCACGCGTGCAGGTTATTCCTTCATGCACGGCCCCGACCCATTTCCAATCCAACGAGCTTTTGATCAATAGCTCGCGATGAATTCTTATTTGTCCTTCTACCAGAACAATGACCACGTAAAAATCATAGACAAGCTCGGGCATCGCAAAAGATTTTAAACATTCCAGCCGCTCATCGGCATCGATCAAGAGAAGATATTTGCACTTATTTTTTGCCAGATCGAGCGCAGCGTTGCGATTATACGCAAAATCAATCCAGGGCCTCTCATGCAATTCACCGGGAATCTCTTTGAGAAATTCCCGGATGATCGTTTGAGTGCCGTCCACCGATCCGGTATCAACGATGACCCAACAATCGATGAAAGGCTTCACGGAGGCAAGACACCGCCGAATGACTGCGCTCTCATCCTTGACAATCATGTTCAGGCAAATCGTCACTTCTAAAATCCTTGTGAACGCACTTCTTGCCTAGAGTCCCACCCCTTCAGAGGTGGGTCTAGGCAAGATATTTTATTCCTGCGGTAAGCGGCTTTAGCCGCACCGCCTCCAAAAGCTGCGTAAAGAAACTCCTCCTTTCAAGGAGGAGTTCTTCAATTTTCGAAAACAAACTGCCTCATACCCGGCAAAATCTCTGCAATTTTTCCTCTCAAAGCCAGCGACACTTCATTTTGGGTCACCATTTTTTCGAATTTTTCAATCAGCTTCTGATACGCGGAGCATGCCTCGTCGATTTTGCCGAGCGCATAGGAACTTTCAGCCCACTGCATCAGCAGTTCGTAATCATAGACTGAATACCGGATATACTCTTTGTCATCAGGATATGGAATCGTCAAGGCAAATTGCGAAATCAAATACGCTAAAAAATAATTTTTCGCGTTGAGAAAGTAACGAGCCATGGCAAACAGAGGCTCTGATCGCGTCGGGCGCATCAGGTACGCCTTTTCATAGCTCTGAAGAAAAATGTCCGGATGATATTTCATCATTTCCTGCACTTCGCTAAGCGACAGCTGCGCAGCAAACGCTTCTTCCGGATCGCCGCCCATAGAAACCCGTTTTTCATACTGAACAAGAGCCTTGGCCGGCTCGCCGCCCAAAGCATAGCTAAGAGCCAGATAAAAAACGTTTCGAGCGCTCGCAGGATCTTTTTCAAGCTCTTTTTCCAATAAAACCGCATCGCTGAGATATTTTTTTCCCGACCTCGACCTGTTTCCTTCCTCTGTGGCAACAATCGATATATCGGTAAACACTTTACTGCTTTTCGCCTCCGGACAAATCAGACCTTCATGGATCGTTCCAATCCATTTCCAATCGAGCCGGGTTGCCACCATCAGCTCATGATAAAAGGTTTCCGCATCCGTGCGAATGGCACAATAATAGACGTCCGCTTCTCGAGGCGACAATGACGCACCGCCGCTTAGGACCAAATATTGATCTGCGTCAAGAAATAAAATGTAGTCGGCATGGGTCTTGGCCAACTGGAGCGCTTCATTGCGATTATGGGAAAAATCGACCCAGGGCCGCTCGTGGAGCTCACCGGGAATATCCCTCATGGTTTCCCTAACGATGTCCTGAGTGCCATCGCTCGATCCCGTATCGACAATCACCCAATAATCAATAAGATGTTTTACAGATGCCAGACATCGCTGTATCACAGGACTTTCGTCCTTAACAATCATATTTAAACAAACCGACCTTTTCATTTAACCAACCAAAATTATTAACTGTTTTAGTGAAGTATACACAACTATTGATTCTCAACGACAAACTGCTTCATCCCCGGTAAAATCTCAGCGATTTTTTCCAAAAATTCACGAGACAATTCTCTTCGGTTTAAATATGTTTCGAATTGATCGATTAGTTTTCGGTATGCATCGCATGTTTCATTGATTTTACCCAGAGCATAGGAGCTTTCTGCCCATAGCATAGCCAGCTCATAATCATAGATCGAGAACCGCACATACTGATAGTCATTGGGATATGGAATCGTCTGGGCTAATTTAGTGATCAGGAAGGCCAATAAATATTTTTTTGCTTTTAGAAAATGGCGGGCAATGAAATAGAGCGGCTCTGAACGCGTCGGGCGCATCTGATAAGCTGTTACATAGCTTTGGAGAAAAATCTCTGGATCCATCAGCATCTTTTCCTGCATCTCGCCAAGCGCCAGCTGTGTAATAAACAACAGCTCTGGATCTCCGCCCATGGAAATTCTTTTTTTACACTGAACGATTCCCTTGGCAAAATCGCCGATCAGAGCGTATTGAAGAGCCAGGTAATAATTTTTCCGTAAGCACGTGGGATCTTTTTCGAGATCTTTTTCCATTAAAGCCGTATCTCTGAGAAGCTTGTAGCCCGACCTCGCCCTTTTTCCTTCATTCGTGGCAATACTCCTGATTCCACTGAGAAATTCACAGTCATTCAACTCCGGACAAATCAGAACTTCATGGATCGCTCCCATCCATTTCCAATCAAGCCGATCTGCTACCATCAGCTTGCGATGAAAGAAAAAAGTATCCACGTAGATCGGGCAAAAATAGACATCCGCATCCTGCGGCGCCAATGACGCCCCTTCGTCCAGCACCAAAAATTCATCTGCATCGAGAAAAAGAATGTAGTCGGCGTGGGTCTTCGCCAATTGAAGCGCTTCATTGCGGTTATGGGAAAAATCGACCCAAGGCCTCTCGTGCAGCTCACCGGGGATATCCCGCATGGTTTCCCTAACGATGTCCTGAGTGCCATCGCTCGATCCCGTATCGACTATCACCCAATAATCAATGAGATATTTTACAGATGCCAAACATCGCTTTATCACAGGACTTTCGTCCTTAACAATCATATTTAAACAAACCGACCTTTTCATTTAACCAACCAAAATTATTAACTATTTTATTGAAGTATATACAACTATTTAATTAGCGCAAGAAATTGATGACTGTCGAAAAACGGGACTGTTTTGCTTGTCCATAAAAATTTGATCCGGCAACTCTTTACATTTAGAGCTCATTGGCCTAAAATAACTCTCATTCTTGCAAAATTGTTGGGAGAGTATGTCGTCTGTCAAAAAAAAGCGCCGTGCGAAAATTGCGCGCCACAAGCGGAAAAAACGCCGCCGCCGCGATCGCCACAAGAAAAAATAACGTTTTAACCCCTCTATTTTTTAAGAATTGATTTGAAAAATAGAGGTTTTTTCTTGCCCATGTGGAAATATCCTGAGTTTTATGATGTCATTGTCGTAGGAGCTGGCCATGCCGGCTGCGAAGCGGCCCATGCTGCTGCCAAAATGGGCGCACGCACGCTTTTGCTCACGATGAATCCCGATACGATCGCCAAGATGAGCTGCAACCCCTCGATCGGGGGGACGGCAAAAGGGCATATCGTCCGAGAAATCGATGCTTTAGGCGGCCTGATGGGCAAAGTGGCCGACCGGACCAGCATCCAATTCCGCATGCTCAATGCCTCAAAAGGCCCCGCCGTCCGCTCTCCCCGCTCCCAGGCCGACAAGGCAGCCTATTCCGCTGAGATGAAGCGCTGCCTCGAGCTAACCGTTAATCTGGATATCAAACAAGGCACTGTCGAGTCCCTCATCGTTGACAATGGCCGTGTTGCGGGCGTCTTGACCCGCGAAGGCATCGCTTTTTCCGGCAAAACGGTAGTGATCTCTTCGGGCACGTTCATGCGGGGTCTGATGCATATCGGATCGACCCATTTCGAGGGGGGCCGAGGCGGCGATATGGCCTCCGCCGGACTATCGCCGAATCTAACGAGTCTGGGATTTGATCTGGGTAGACTCAAGACCGGCACGCCCCCTCGCATCCACCGCCGCAGCATCGATCTCGCCCAATGCGAAGAGCAAAAAGGCGATGAAGGCGTCTCTTTCTCTTTCGACGCGCCGGAAAAGCGCATGGACCGAGTCTCTTGCTACATCACTTATACGACTGAGAGAACCAAAGAAATCATCCGCCAGAATCTGCACCGCTCGCCGCTGTATGGCGGCCTCATCCAGGGCGTTGGCCCGCGCTATTGCCCCTCGATCGAAGATAAAATCGTGCGCTTTGCCGACAAGGACCGCCACCAGATTTTTCTTGAGCCGGAAGGCCTAACCACCGAAGAGATCTACGTCAATGGCATTTCGTCATCGCTTCCGTTCGACGTCCAGCTCGACATGGTCCATAGCATCGTCGGCCTTGAAATGGCTGAAATTATCCGCCCCGCCTACGCCATCGAATACGACTATGTCAAAAGCAATCAGATTACTCTGACTCTGGAAACTAGGCGCGTGGCCGGACTATTTTTCGCCGGCCAGATCAACGGAACCACGGGCTATGAAGAAGCCGCTGCGCAAGGATTGATCGCGGGGATCAATGCCGCCTGCCTGGCCCTCGGCCGCTCGCCCTTTATATTGAAGCGAAGCACGAGTTATATCGGCGTGATGATTGACGATCTGATCCGCTTTGAGCTCGATGAGCCTTATCGGATGTTTACGAGCCGGGCCGAGCACCGGCTGCTGTTGCGCCAGGATAATGCCGATTTGCGATTGCGCCCCCTGGCGTTCGAACTCGGCCTCGTAACGCAGGCGCAGTACGATCAAACGACCCAAAAACAAAAAACGATTTTAGAAGAGATCGCCCGACTGATGCGCCATTTTAAAGCGGTCGATGGAAAAACCTGCCCGATTGCCCAGATCATTCGCCGCCCTGATTGGAGCTACCGCGATGCACTTGAGCAATTTCCCGATCTCGTCATCGATCATGGACCGGATCTCAATGAACAAATTGAAATGCATCTGAAATACGCCGGTTATATCGAAAGGCAGGAAAAAGAGATCAAAAAGCTCGAAAATCTTGATGCCATTCGCATTCCGGATCATTTCGATTATGGCCGCGTTGTGGGACTGAGAACAGAAGCGAAGATTCGTTTTGAGCGCGTTTCGCCCCAAAATCTAGGCATTGCGTCGCGAATTTGCGGGATTTCGCCGGCAGATATATCGATTATCATGATCGCATTGCAAAAAAAATCATTTGGCTCAAAGATAGAAAAATGAGCGAAAAACTAAATCGGCCGACCTTGTTGGTGATCTCAGACAATCCGTCCATTCGTCACTGGATCAAAAGAAATCTCGAAAATCAGTTTTATATCATCGAATCCGCCGATCGATCGTCCGCAATCGAAGCCGTTCAAACCATTGGCCTGGATTTCATCATTTTGGACTCGCATCTGGAAGAGTGCGATCCATTAAACCTATCGAGCGATCTGCGCAGGATCAACATGACGACGCCAATCCTGCTCATTACCGGACGGCTAAAAAAATCATTTCGCAAAGAGGCCATGAATGCCGGCATCACCGATTTTCTGGGTGACCAACTCGCCATTGAAGAGCTGAATATGCGCATCGCAGCCGCCCAAAAAACAGCCCAATCCCGAACAAAAACCAGCGATCTTTCCTCCAACATCAAGCGGATCGCCCGTCCACCGGCGGAAGATCATTTGAAGAACTCCTCCTTGAAAGAAGGAGATTCTTCTTCCTCTTAAGGTTGCGGTGCGGCTAAAGCCGCTTACCGCACAAATAAAATATCTTGCCTGGACCCACCCCTGAAGGGGTGGGACTCTAGGCAAGAAGTGCGTTCAAAAACAAGAAGGAAACCCCATGAAAGCCCTTTTCTTACTCTTTTTGCCATTCGCGCTCGTAGCGCAAGAAACGACAGCGCCGGCACAGATTCAGTCAGGCTATCGCAGCACGCTCATCATCGAAGCCAAAGCCAGATCCGAAGATATCATCAAAGCATATGAGCTGCTCAAGCGAGAAAAACCAACTCTGAAAATATCAGCTCGCACCTACAGCGGACAAATTTTGTCCAATATTGCTGATATTACTCCGATGCCAAACGGAACCCTTTTGCTATTTCGTATCGCTTCGACACAAGGCGTAAAAAACCAGTTTGTGTCCGTAGAGGACGTAGCCGACCTCTTCTATTCATGAAAACTCTGCACCTGATCGACCTGACCCCGCTGCCGATTTTCGAGCAGCTTCAAATCGAAGAAGCGCTGCTCCGTGCAGATGGGAAGAATTATTGCATCATCAACCGCGGCTCGCCCCGGGCCATCGTGATGGGCATCTCCGGCATCCCATCCTCATTGATCGATGTGAACCGCGCAGAGCAGGATAGCATCCCCATCATCCAGCGATATAGCGGTGGAGGGACCATCATTGTCGACGAAAACACACTCTTCATCACATTGATTTTTACGAAAAGCGATATCGACATCCACCCTTTCCCTGAGCCGATCATGCGCTGGACCTCGCAACTCTATCAAAATGCGTGGAACATCGAAGGATTCGGACTGAAAGGAAATGACTATGTGATTGATGACTTCAAATGCGGTGGAAATGCGCAGTATATTCGCAAAGACCGCTGGCTCCACCACACCTCATTCCTGTGGGACTATACCAACGAGAACATGGACTATTTGCTCCTTCCGGAAAAACAGCCAGGCTACCGACGCAGCCGTCCGCATGCCGATTTTTTATGCCGTCTGAAAAAATACGCCCCAACACTCGAGACGCTCATCGATGGGTTAAAGAAAGAGCTTGTAAAGCGGTTTGACATTCGGATAGTTGCATGGGAAGATCTCACTGCCATCCGTCAACAAGAACACCGCAAAGCCACACGCTGGATCGATTCATCAAATCATTAAAAATGTACAACGTCGAGATTAGAAGAAACCTAGATTTTGATCCGGCGGTATAAGCACATGGTAACAATGCGTTTTGTACCAATCGATCAAAGCACATGTTTCGCATCCGCCGATTGTTCCTACTACGGCTGCACCGAGCACGAGAAGAGCCGCACCAGGAAACAGCCAACCGCCTGCCAATACCAAAGCAACCAGACCCACAGTTTGCATGATCGTCACCCGATGATGATTTAAGAACCCTGTCTTCATTTCTTGTTTTTGGTCAGGGGTCAAATCCGCCACATACCCCTCATTAGAATTAGAAATTAATCCACCTAAAAAATCAGCCACAACAACCCAGTTGTTTTGTGCATTAATTACAATTATATCACAAACACTACATACATTAAACATTTAAAACAATTTCTATTACTAATGGTTACTAAAAGATAAAAACCAAAGAAACTCCGCCGAAAGGGGTCTGAACCATGCTCGGTCAACCGTGTTTATTCACGTTGAACCTCTTCCTAATGCGGGCACAGAGGCCATGGATTAGCGTCGAGATTCTCATCAAGCATCAATGTAGTTGAAGGGCATCTGATATCCAGAGTGTCCCTAACAGCAGAGTTGATAGATTGTGACCGAATTCGATTTTTCCAAAAAGGTTATTTCGTGTCAGGTAATGAGAAGAAATCCTTTAAGGCCTGCTTCGTCGCCTCGCGGTTCACAAACGGAATGGATTCGATCAGGGGTATTTTCTTAGGACAGACGCGCGCGCAGTTTTGCGCATTTCCGCATGCAGCAATCCCATCTTCTCCTAACACGGACCGCAGCCGCACCGATTTTTCAATTTCACCAGATGGATTGGAATTGAAAAGCCGCACTTGCGACATCGCGGCGGGACCCATAAAACTGGATTTTTCGCTCACCTGGGGACAGCTCTCACTACAGCATCCACAGGTCATGCACGTGGCGAGGGGATAGAGCGACTCCTGCAGCTCAGGGCTGACTTTCACGCCAAACTCTTTGCTATCCCCGCTACTCGCTGAAATCCAGGCGCGCACTTTTTTCAAAGCCTCGAACATGCTCGTCCGATCAACCTGCAAATCGCGAATCAGACGGAATTTTGTCAACGGAGCCAGTGTGATCGTTCCCGTTCCACCATGAGTATAATCTCGGATCAGAGCCGTACAGGCCTGACGCGGTACGCCATTGACCAGCATGGAACAGGAACCGCATACCTCTTCCAGGCAACCCTGTTCCCACGCCACCGGCGTTGTTTTCAAACCCAGGCGATTGACGGGATTTTTCTGAATTTCCATCAATGCGGAAATGACATTGGCGTCTGGATTATATTCCAGTTCGAACTCTTCCCAATACTGACAACCCGGACAGCCGCGAAAGATGCGTAATATGTACTTATTATTCATCCTATTGACAGCGCGGAAACCTGGGCCTTTAGGGCTGGGAGTAAGCGCTGCTCCTTTGTTTGTGAGTTAAAATTAGCGCCCAGGTTACCTAAATAGTGATAACCATCTGCGTGCTGCGCAAGGCGGCAATTTTTACTGCTGATGCCTTGAACGACACCTTCTGCTGTTTGTATGTTAAAATAGCCAGAGGCGCGGATAGCAACTCTGCCTGTGTAAGTTCCTTTCTTCTTGCCAGAAGGAACAGAGCTTATGACTTGATCTCCAGTTTGAAATCCGCAAACCTTTTTTTGCTGTAGGAGATATCCACGGGGGAATCCAAAACGATCTAAGCGCGTTCGTTGATAAGACCCTCTCCCCGTGCATTTGATTTGTTGGGTGGGGACAAGCCAGTTTTGTAACTGGAAAACTGTTCCAGTGCAGGCAGCATCCAAGGCGTGAGTTTTAGGAACCCCTAAACGGTTGCGATTGTACTTGGTTTGTCCTCCCGTACCCGCTTCACAAGGGATTGATAATTCTGTCAGCTGTTTCCAAAGAGCATTACGGGTGGCATTCACAGCTGCTGCATCGTGTAGATTGGGTGCAGAGGATAGTTTTTTTGCTCGATGAGGGCTAAACATTTCAAGGGACAAACTACCTTTTTTCTGATTACAGGAAGCGCAGGCCAACGTGAGGTTATCGATTCGATCCGATCCGCCATGGCTTTTAGGGACCATATGATCAATCTGGAGAGGTACATTTTGAATATCGCAATAGGCGCATTTGCGGCTCCATTTTTCGAGCAAATATTCCCGGATTTCGTACCCAAAAAGAGTTCCTTGTTGGTACTCGGCACCATCTATTTCCGGATGAATCAATTTCTGCATGTCAAAGCGAACTCTTTCGCATGTGATCCCTGTAAGAGGTGCCCTTTTTCTTATTCGGTTCACCCAGCTTACCACTGTCGCTATTCGATGAAGAAGCGAAGGAGGGAGCCATCCGGAGGGTTTGGCTCGGTTTTCGAAGCGAGGAGCTCGATAGCGCAATTGAGAGCGTCTGCGCCTTCGTTTTCCTGCGCGTGATTGCAAAACATTGCGGATCGTAGATCCACGATGGGATAGTTCTATGAGAGACAAGACGACTTGTTTTACTCCGTCTTCCCTTACAATAGCAATGCCTGTCACCTGACTTCCTGGATCGAGTTTGCAGCGCAAAGGCTGCTTTGCACTTTCCTGGACAGTTCGGTTAACAAGTCGAATGGTAAATGGATACATAGAATGAATTCTGGCCTTTCTCCTTTCTAACAAAAGCCGAGCCCGCTTTTCAGTGCAGGGCATTAACGGGTGATGATGTTTGTCTACTACAAATACTGCCATAATTCTCTCATAAAACTGCCCTTACGGGCCTTGTAACGGAGTCTTTTGGACTCGCTCCCCTCGGGAATGTTGTAACACGGCATCACACAGCGATCCGTTTCGTCCTTACCCTATCGGTTGTCTGCAACCGCTGTTTCCAGTGTCCGGGACTGAGGAAGCATCCCGGAGTGGGTCTTTAACCTTGTTACAACGTAGCGGGTTGGTTACCGCTTTCCCTGGTCAACCAAGGCTTGTTAGTTTCCTTTCAAGCCCCTCCCTTTAGGGAGGGGTAATTGACATCGGAGACTCGATGTTCGCAGGAATATTCTTGAGCTGCGGCTTCACTTTTTTCGCGCTCGTATAATCTCTCAACGTGGGATCGAGGTGGCGTAAATCGACGCTTTCATAGCTGATCGCAGGCTCGCCCTGCGTGCGATCATAGGATGCGATCGTCGTCTTAAGCCAATGCTCATCATCGCGCTTAGGAAATTCGGGCTTAAAATGCGATCCGCGGAATTCATCGCGCATCAAAGCTCCCTTAGCGATAACCAAAGCCACTTCCAGCATCGCCTGGAATTGATGGGCGAACACATAGGTCTGATTGAGATTTGAGCCGTTGTCATCCAGGGAAATGCGTCGATAGCGCTCGCGGATTTCTTTGATCTGCTCGATCGTTTTTTTCAAATTCGCATTATCCCGCTTCACTGTGACGTGGCGCACCATCCCATCCGACAGCTCGTCGTGGAGCTGGAAGATGTTTTCCCCTCCCTGGCGGCTGAAAAGTTCTTTTTGCATCGCCTCTTCGGCCGATAATGCCTCGTTAAAAATCGATGCCGGCAAATTCAGCGCATGTTTATTTAATGAATCGATATAGCGCGGCACCTCAACACCAGCCACCAGGCCGGAAAAAATACAGGCCAAAAGAGCGTTCGCACCGAGCCGGTTCGCTCCATGATATTGATAATCGGATTCGCCGACGTTGAAACAGCCGGGAATATTCGTCATGTGGCGATAGCGATCATTGCGGTCGGAATCGTCGCTGGCCGGCCAGTCGACCCATCCCCCGCCCATTGTATAATGCACGGCCGGAAAGATCTTCATCGGTTTTTTTCGGGGATCTTCACCTGTAAATTTATGATAAATCTCCAGTACGGATTCAATTTTTTGCTGCTTTTCTTTTGGCAAATGGGTGACGTCGAGATAAACCTGCATTTGACCATCGATGCCGAGGCCCAACTCACAGACTCTCAGCACTTCACGCGCACCGATATCGCGCGGCACCAGATTGCCGAACGAGGGGTACATCTCCTCGAGAAAATACCACGGCTCTCCTGACTTGCCGCAGGGTCTCACCGAGCCGTCGGGAAACTGGATCTGCTTCATGGAGTTGCCAAAGACCCAAACTCGACCGCCCTCGCCGCGGACCGATTCGGAAATCAGCCGCATTTTATCAATGCCGGGGATCGCCGTCGGATGAATCTGGATGAACTCGCCATTGGCGTATTTCATTCCCTGCATATAAAGGCGCCCATTCGCAGCGCCGGTACAAATCGTCGAGTTCGTCGATTTTTTATAAATGACGCCCAATCCGCCGGTCGCAATCACGACAGCATCGGCTTTCAAAACTTGCAGCTTCAAATCGTACAGATCGTGCATCGCGATACCGCGCGCGCGGCCCTCATGATCCAATACCAGGCGCAAAAATTCATGGTGCTCGAATTTCTCGACCATCCCACCCGACTCAAACCGGCGCACCTGCTCGTCGAGCGAATAAAGCAATTGCTGCCCCGTAGTGGCCCCGCAAAAAGCCGTGCGCGAATAGAGCGTTCCGCCAAACCGGCGAAAATCGACGCTGCCATCAGGTGTGCGGTTGAATAGACACCCAAACCGATCCATCATTCGCAAAATGGCCGGGCCGGCCATGCACATCTCGACAACGGGCGGCTGGTTGGCGAGAAAATCGCCCCCCTTGATCGTGTCGTAGGCGTGAATCAGGGGAGAGTCGTCTTCCCCCGCCAAATTGATGGCGACATTAATGCCGCCCTGCGCACAGACAGAGTGCGAGCGGCGCGCATGAGTCAATGAGACCAGTTTGACGTGGCAATCTTTTTCACACAGGCGCAGCGCTGCAGCCAAACCTGCCAGGCCGCCTCCGACGACAATCACTTCTTTTTTGGCCATATCTCAATGTCTCAAGTTAATCCAGAATGTCATCCAGATCGCAGCGAGGCCGAGGAACGACAGTACGGCCATTCCCACCCAGCCCAATCGTTGAAACGTTTTTTGCGCTGCTGTCGAAAGAATCAATCCCCATGTCAGCAAAAACGTCCAGAATCCATTGCACGCATGAAACACGGCCGCAAGAACGAACAATGAATAGAGAATGCACATCCATGGGCTTTTAAACGTGTCCCGCACCGTCAAAAGCATCGCAGTGCCGCGATCGGGCGCGGCCGCTACGAGCTGATTTTTCTTCAAAGGCATATCGAGCTTCAAGGCCTCGATCTGTTCGGCTGAATAGAGAGACACATGCAGGCGCTGGGCCAGAGAATCGAGTCCAGGATCGGCCGTGATCTTCACTAACGCCTTTTCCTGATGATCCAAAAATGCTTTTTTCGGGTAATCGATGAAGCGCATTTGTACGACATGGGCGATGATACCTACCGCCAGGATCCATGACGAAAGCCTCTGCCAGGTAAAAGCATGATTGCGGGCGTAGGGCATATAGGGCTTCGAGCCATCCGACGGCCATGAATTGGTTTTGGCGCTATAGACCCGCCGAATGCCCCAAATCGTATGGAAGAGAATGGGCAATCCGATCAAAACGCACTCGACGACTTTCAGCGCCGGGATCGCCTGGAGCAGATTCACCAAATCGACAAACCGCTTGCCATCCTCGCATAAAGCCGCCTGGGAATTGACAAACAGATGCTCGCATAAAAACACGACGAGCCAAAATCCCATCAGCGAATGGACGCGGCGCCAGATAAAAAAAGTCGGAATGGAATGGATCGTTCGTTCAGACATGCCTATAGTTTTAACTGGTTCGAATAATTTTCTCCACTTCCATGAATAGCGCACTTTATGGCAAATTCAGTGCTCGCCATAAATTTCTGGTGTACTTGGCATGATCTTGACTCTCATCCATAAAAATCCCGAAGAAGGGATTCCTTCATTTCAGATCAATTATGCAAATTACTATCAAAAAGAACCACCGCCGTCCCCCATTTTGGAAAAAATCCGAACGGCCGTCCTGTTTGTCTTCGTTGCCATTGCCCGCTTTGCCATCGCCTTTGCCCGTGCCAGCTTCTGCACGGCTCGACATTCATGGACAGCCTTTAAAGGTATGGTCATCGGCTATAATGGAGGGATATTTTTGCTCCCCCCGCTCAGTATTTATTCTGCTGGCCTCAGAGTATTTTACTGGCTGCTCGGCCTCTGTGCCAACACCATCCATAAAACATTCGAATATTTTTCAGAATCGATGAAGTTTAATTCCAATACTCTTTCTCAATATGAATTAGGGGAAGAGCTCGATGTTCGGCATTTTCGCACCTGTAATCGGGAAATAGATGTTTCACATATTCCGACTCAAGTGCAAGTCAAGGGTCTCATCGCTGCATTTGATCAGATCAATTTTACAGATCCAACAACTCCGGACTATATGAGCGAACGGTTTCGCCAGGAATCGGCTTCAAAAACATACACTCGCGAACAATTACGCGAAAGTTTACTGCAATTGATTAACCATGTTGAAAACCGGACTCCTTATATTGGCACCCCGCCAAAGCACGATATCGATGGCCTGAATCGATTTTATCAACAACTGGAGAATGCCATTCGTTTTTGTCTCCATAAAGCGCAAAGCGAACTTGAAACATTTCTTAAATGGAACCCCGATCCAAAAAATTATGGAGAGGATCAGAAAAACCGCCACAGAAATTTTCTGGAAAATGTAGCCCAGGTGGCTATTACTTTTGCCATTGCAGGGCAGCATTGCGGCGCCCGGTATATGGGTGAGGCGATGAGCCTTTACTTCTCCTGGAAGGGAGAGAGCGAAGGACTGAGCGTGGAAGAGGAACTCATCGAGATGCTTGCTAATCAACGATTGGAAATCGCCCAAAAAGAAGCCAATTTACTTTCAAGCGATACTCACGATTATACCAGATATATGCAAACAATTGGCTCGTCTCTTGCCATTCCCGGCACGGCCAACGTCGTTGAATACCTATCCAATAAAATGGATTTGCACAGCTTAATCCCCTCGTTTTTAGAAAAATACAGTGTGAATGCAGTGATAGATACCGTTCAGACGAAGTACATGAAATCGCAAGAATTTCGCGAAAAAGTGCAAGAATGGCTTGTTGAACATCGAGGGGATTGGAATCGGCAGACTAAAGAAATCCTGGATCAACTCACAGCGCAGGTGATCGGAATTGTCCAGAACAGTGCCAATAAAGATGTCTCTATACCCATGAATGATTTTTATCGGTTATGCGAATGGATCGAAGAGAAACGCTTGGATCCAAACGAGAGCCAAAGAGTGTCTTTCGATGAGATCCGGCGCATCTGCATATATGGTCAAAAGAAATTGAGCTTAAGCAAGCCAGACTATGAGGAACTTGAAAAACGTATGTGCTGGACTTTTTCTGCCACCCATTTAGGATCTGAATTAACGGAAATTTTGAAGGCTTACCTGGAACAAGAGATTAATCTTCCCACTGATTTTGAAAGCCGCCTGGCCATCCGTTTTCCCGTTGCAAAAAAGATCGATCAGATCAAGAAGCTTGTTCCCACTCTTTCATTTGACACCATCGAGCGCATTGTTCAGGGGCGCGTCGATGCCAAAGAATCCATTGCCGCGAGTCTGGATATTGATCGCAAAAGCCTCTTTTTAGAACAAATCCTCCCACCTGATGGATCTCTTTCTTCTACTGTAGTCGAATGGCTTTTAGTCGATCATCAGATTTTGTTACCTCAGCCTCCATCCTCTTTCGCTGCGTTTCAAACAACATCCTATGGAGATCGATTATGAGCGTTTCTTCAGCTACCATTGAAAGAGAACAACCATACGTTGATTTGATTGATAAATATAATTACATACCCAGACTGAATCAATCGGAAGAAGAAACAATTAAAGAGTATTACCAGAGAGAATCATCTGCCCTTTCCGGCAACCGCTACCAATTTGGGAATCCTCGAGACAGGATGCTCATTGGCATTTTTAATAAAGCTTTTCAGTTGGACCCCGATCGGGTGATTGCCGCGGCTGAAGCGGTCCATGTAAAGCGGTTTTACTCTCTGTGGAAAAAGGTCTGTTATATTCAAATTCCCGAGTTGGTCGGCCGCGTTCTAAAGAGACCTGTTTTGAATTGGGCATGCGCGGCATTTTTTTCTTATAAAATATTTCTTGTCGGTCAATATTTCGCACTCGATCTATTTCCTCGCGTTTTGTTATGTCGTATCATTCCATTTATTCAAGCCGTCGCACCACCCCAGGTGATGGCTGTTTGCCAGGCCGCGTCCATGGCATTGAGCTGGGTTTTTTCGCATCCCTGGGAATTCTTTGCAGGAATCTACATCATAGGCCGTGCCATTCAAAAATTGCCTCCGATTCCTTATCTCACCGCGCTCGCCTCCCGGATTACAATATTGAATCTGATCAGACTATTTCCTGGTGCGGACTGGACCATTGTTTATGTTATCAACGATTCAATCGCGTTAATTATGTCGATGACTGATCAATCGCAGTCCTTGGGAAAGCTGATTGATCGAGTGATTGTTGATCCCGCAAAGAGAAATTATCGCAATGAATGCAAAGCGGCCGCCTTTCAGGTGTGGAAGGAGGCGGTTGAACGAATTGCCTCCCACCAGACAATCACCCGCGTAGCCTAAACATCCTTTGCGCATTATCCGTGGTGATTTGCGCCATTTGGTCCAAGGGCATTTCCTTAATCGTCGCTAAACAACGAGCCGTTTCAACGAGATAGGCCGGCTCGTTCGGATGGCCGCGCTTCGATAATGGTGCAAGATATGGCGTATCCGTCTCAATCAGAAGAAATTCCAGAGGAACCCAACGAGCCACCTCGCGCAGCGCCGGGCTATTTTTATAAGTCAGGATTCCGCTAAAAGAAATCATCCAGCCCCGTTCCACAGCCCGTTTGGCATTTTCGAGCCCTCCGGTAAAACAGTGCATCAATGCGGGCAAGCCCTTCGGATATTCTCGATCGGCAATGGCAAACAGATCGTCGAACGCATCGCGGCAATGGAAAATCACCGGCAGCCGGCATTCGCTGGCCAGATGCAGATAGCGAATCAAAAACTCTTGCTGGATTTCTTTTTTCGAATGCTTATGAAAATACTCCAGACCCGTTTCACCGATCGCCACAAGCTGGCCTCTGCGAGCGGCTTCAGCAAACGCAGCAAAAGCCTTGTCACCGTCGCGATCGACGTCGTGCGGCGTCGTTGCGCCGGCATTATCAATCCAAGGATAGCGCTCATGCAGGTCAATCCCATCCTCCAGACTTTGTACATCCGTGCAGATATTGATAATCCGACCAATCTGGGCCGCTTCGGCGCGCTCAAGAATGGATGGAAGTTGAGCCAACATGTCGCGTGAGGTTAAATGAGCATGAGAATCAGTGAGCATCGCTTTCTATTCACTTTACCGTGCTAACATGGTATATATGTAATGAGGCAATAAATTTATGTTGATCGCAGCGAATCCCTTTGTCAATGCATACCTGATCGCCGACTGGTTTGGAAAAGGAATTTTTTGGACCCTCTTTCTACTCTCCGCCGTTTCCTGGACCATTTTGCTCTTCAAATGCTGGCAATTGGTGCAAATTCGCCGCCTGAGCCGCGATTTCGCGCATCTTTTTTTCGAGCAAAAAGACTCGCCTTTGAATTTTCAGTATAGCCGATCGCCGCAAAGCCGCTGGACCGAAGTGCCCCATCCCTATTTCGAAGTCTATAAAACCGCCAAGCAGAACGTTTTACAACTCATCAACCGCAACCACGCCCTGCGTGCGGAAGGGCCCGTCACTCTATCCTCTGCCGATTTGGATCTCATCGAAACTCAGACGTCGGCCGCTGCCGCTGCGCATTGCAAAGTACTCGATAAAAACATCTTCGTACTTTCGACCGTGGTAACGTTGGGCCCATTCATGGGACTTCTCGGCACTGTTTGGGGGATTTTGCTTACCTTTTCTCAGCTGCCGCATGGTCTTTCCACGAGCAACGGCGCCATGCTGACGGGCCTTTCGATGGCGCTGGCCACGACTGTCATCGGCCTCGTGATCGCTATCCCAGCTCTGGTCGGCTACAATTATCTCAAAAGCGCCGGCCGCGATTATAAGCGGGAGCTCGAGCATTTTGTGCGTTTGCTGCTCGCATCCATCGAGATGCAATACCGCCGGGATGGGTAATGCCATGGCGCGCATCCGGAACCGATTGACCGATGAGGAGCCGATCGACGAGCCCCTCATCAACCTGACTCCGCTTATCGATGTAGTCTTTGTGGTGCTCATTACATTTATGATCATCGCGCCGGTTTTGGACACGGATCGAGTTCAGCTCGCTCCAGGGCCCTCAAAAAACAAGGACCAGGTCTCAGCGCAATCATCGGCTCCGCTGACCATTACGGTTCATGCCGATAATACGATCTGGGTCGATCATCGGCGCATCGATTTGGCCAACTTAAGCAAATGGCTCCAGAAAGAAAAAAAGAGCCATCCCCGCGCAGTCCCAAAGCTCATTCATGACAGCCGGGCCCAGTTCGGCACCTATCAAACGGTCAAAAACACGGTCGAAGCATGCGGTTTCGAACAGATGGACGTCATATTACAACCCAAATAATAACATGGTATTGCTCGCTCAAAAAAAGCGCGCAGATCGCTCTCGCGGTCTGTTTGGCCCATTTTGCAGCCATTATCTGGATGAGCGTGGATTATTATTTTTCGTATAAACCGCCCATTCGCCGCCCGATATCCGTGCGCACGATACAGCCTGCAAATCCGATACATGTCGCGACCGCCCCTTCCTGTGAACCCAGCGTTGCTTCCCCGCCTCAAAGCACACCGGCGCCCATAACGGCCAAAAAAACCAGACCGGCAGCGGCAGCGCCAAAAAAAAAACCAGCTCCAACCAGACCGATTCCAGCGCATACCTTGCAGCAAATCGAAGATAGTTTTGCAGCTCTTTCCCAACCGGCTCCAAAAAAATCGGCGTCTCAGTCAAAAATCCAACTACCC
>Ga0206225_1000043_pt1 | contig 22402 bp, 16 predicted proteins | sample MancosB2_FD_155470 | JGI IMG/M metagenome (GOLD analysis project Ga0206225, IMG submission 155470) | Subsurface sediment microbial communities from Mancos shale, Colorado, United States - Mancos B2 | ecosystem: Environmental > Terrestrial > Deep subsurface > Rock core/Sediment | place: USA...
AGGGATCGTTCAAAAATAACTTTTAGCGTTCTCGAGGGAAAAATCGATTTATCTATTGAGAATTTTTCCTTGCAGAGAGAAACAAGACTCTCAGCTGCGGAAAAATTCTCAAAATCTAAACCGTTTTTCTCCTCGACAACACTAAACTTTATTCTTGAACGATCCCTAAGCTAATTGTGTTCATTATTCACTGCAACTGATATTTGATCCCCAAATCGACATAATGCTGATTTCGGGATCGATATTTTAGTCGTTTTTTTCATCCCGAAATCGACATAACGCTTATTTCGGGATCGATTTTATTCACACGACCTGCGATAATCGAGACAATTTAACTGGATGAGAAAATAGCAATGTCTTCTTTTATTGGACGTGAGCCTGAGATGGCGAGGTTGAAAGGCCTCTTAAGCAAGCGAAGCGCGAGTCTAATCGTAGTACGAGGCCGAAGGCGAATTGGTAAAAGCAGGTTGCTTGCTGAATTTGGCAAAGAAATGAAAAGTTTTTTCTTTTCCGGCATGCCCCCTGTGTTTAAGATGAATGCTCAGCTCCAGAGAGAGGAATTTGCCAATCAAATGGAAAGAGCCGGATTGCCTGGCGTTAAACCGGATGATTGGGGGAATCTTTTTTGGGCTCTATCAAAACATACAGAAAAAGGGAAAATGCTTGTCGTTTTTGATGAGATATCGTGGATGGGGGGAAAAGATCCGACTTTTTTGGGCAAGCTAAAAACTGCATGGGATATGCATTTCAGCAAAAACCCTCATTTAGTGATGGCTCTTTGCGGTTCCATTTCCTCATGGATCGAGGAAAACATTTTAAGCAGTACGGGCTTTGTCGGAAGAATTACAATCGACCTTGTTTTAGAAGAACTTCCGCTTAATGTTTGCAACGCTTTTTGGCGTCCCAAAGAAAAACGCATCGGTGCATTTGAAAAATTTAAGCTTTTATCTATTACAGGCGGCGTGCCACGCTATCTCGAAGAAATTGCACCTGAGCTTCCTGCTGAAAAAAACATCCAGAATCTTTGCTTCACTCGGGGTGGATTATTAGTGCGAGAATTTGATGAGATATTTTCTGATCTATTTTCGCGCCGTAGCGGAAGCTACAAAGAAATCGTCACTATTCTTGCAGATGGTTCAAAAGAACTTCCGGAAATTTGTAAAGAATTGAAAAAAAGTCGGGGCGGATTACGAAATAAATATTTAGATGATCTGGTCATGGCAGGATTTGTCCAAAGAGATTTTACCTGGTACCTGGAGAATGGAAAAGAGGGGAAATTAAGCCGATATCGATTAAGCGATAATTATCTCCGTTTTTATCTGAAATACATTTCTCGCAATCTTTCAAAAATAAAAAAAGGCGATTTTTCCAATTTTACATTAACCAACCTGCCCGGCTGGGAAGGTATTATGGGATTACAATTTGAGAATTTAGTTGTTCATAATCGCAGTACTGTTTGGAAACTATTGGCTATATCTCCGGAGGAAGTAGTGATGGACGGTCCATTTTTTCAAAACCCCACAAGAAGACAACCTGGATGTCAAATCGATTACATGATCCAAACGCGATTTCAAAATTTGTATCTTTGCGAGGTGAAATTCTCGAAAAATCGGATCGATAAAAGTGTAATTAAGGAAATGGAAGAAAAAAGAGAGCGATTAAAAATGCCCAGGCAGTTTTCGGTCAGACCTGTCCTGATCCACGTAAATGGTGTTGAAGATTCCGTTTTAGATGAGGGGTATTTCGATCAGGTGATTGATTTTAGCCATCTGTTAAACTGATCTTCAATGCCGTGTTAATATTAAGGCACTACGTAAATACCCGCGGCCCTGATCCGCTCGATCTCATCAGGAATCAGGGTAGAATGCGGGGAGAACAGGATGGTTATCCCATCGCGCTGCAACGCCGCAAGCCCCTCGCCCCGGATTAGCGGGCAATCCTGAACCCTCAGCCATTGCAGCGGGAGATCCTTGAGCCTCTTCAATCCCTCATCGGTGATCCGATCGATGGATTTTAGAGTAAGATATTGAATTTGCAAATCTTGCAGTACATCCACTAAACGATCCCCCACTTCGGGACAATGATCGAGGGTCAATTCCACCAAGAAACGATTAGCGGCAATGAACGGCAAGATGGCCTCCTCCGACACCGCTGCATCTGCGACGACGAGAAACCGCAGCGATTGGAGGGGCGCAAAATCTAGAAAGTGCTGATTGGTCCACCCCGCACAGCATAGGCGCAGATCATGCAGAGCGCCCAGCCTGGCAATCCAAGGCGCCCATGTACTGCCGTCGAGCTGCGGGCACTCGAGCAGATTCAACTGCCGCAAATGGCGGGCCGGCTCTGTTGTCGGCAATAGAGATCGCAAATCATCGAGTCCTTGCAAACTCAGCTCTTCCAACCGGCAACCTTGCAAAAGATCCTGAACGCCGCGATCGGTGATCAGGGAGCAGTGAGAGAGGTTCAGCGTGGCGAGATGCGGACAAGCGCGACGGATTGCATCGAGTGACGGGTCGCTCACGCGCCAGCAATGAGTGAGATTGAGCCGTTTGAGGGCATCATTTCGGATCTTGAGACTCCGGATGTTGGCACACGATGTCAGATCCAATGAAAAAAGAGACGGGCGGCGCCGCAATTCTTCTTGCAGCTCTTCATCGGTAATGTCCCGGGGCGGAGCAAAATGCAGCCCTTCGTTTAAGCAGGAAGGCGGCGCCCAGGCGCGCTGATCGTAGAGCTCCTGAACGGCATTTGCGAAAGATTGTAATTTTCCTTTGAGGCGGCGCCACGAACGGGGCTGATTGATCCGTTCATCGGGATCGGATCGAATATCGAATAACTCTTCCTGCCCGACTCTGATGATCCCCTTCCATCGGCCCTGGCGCAGCGCGATGATTCCCTCTTCAAAGGGACACGACATGAAGACGCTGCGCTTTTTTTTTCGCATCAGGCTTGTCCCCAGGCTGTGGTGGGGCGCCTGAATCCGGAAGAGATCCAGAATAGTGGGCAACAGATCCATCTGACTGCACGGATCATCGATGATGCGGGGCTGATCGAGACCCTGCGCCAAAATGAGCAGCGGCACCCGCACGTCCTCTTCATAGAGCATGCGGTGCACTTCAATCGGGCGGTCATGCTCGCCCTGGGACTGTCCATGATCTCCCAGAATGAAGAGAATCGAGTGTTGCAACAGATCCGCCTCTTCGAGCTGGCGCATCCATTCCTGCAACGCCCAATCGGTGTAAGCCATGGTATTCAGATAAGGCTCGGAGAATTTGCGCTCCCAGCCAGGCGGAGAAATCCATGGATGATGGTTCGTGATGGAAAAGAGGTTCAGAAAGACGGGCGTTTTCTGTTTTTTCAGCCAATTGATCCCGTAGCGAACCAGCGCCTCGTCATGAATGCCCCAGCTCGTCGAAGCCACGCCAGGGAGAGCCTCCTCGATCTCCCGCTTGCCGATGATCGTCTCAAATCCTTGCGATCGGTAAAACGCCTCGCTGCCCTGAAACTGCAGATGGGCGCCCTGGATAACAGCCGGATGATACCCTTCGCTCTTCATGATCCGGGGCAAGCCGATGAGCGGCAAGCCGACATAGTAGTGCTGATAGGATGGAGTCATCGATGGAGGAATACCGCAAAGCGACGCCACGGTGGCCAATGATGTGGTGTTGCTGTTGGTGTAAAACTGGGAAAAATAAATACCCTTCTGGCGCAGGGCGCAAAAGTGGGGCGTAACGGTCTCGCTGACGCTCTTCGCGCGGAAGGATTCCAGGAAAAAGAAGATCAGATGGGGCCGATCTTTAGGAGGAATGGGGATCGAAAAGGAAGATCTGCCCTTAAATGACTTCGTGATGCGAAGCAGTGGATAGTCTTTCGACAAAAAGAGAGCGTTTTCCGTCGAAAATGCCCATCGGCGACTCTTCATGGGCCTTTTTCGCCAGCGCTTATTCAGATCTTTGATCGCCAAAGTAAGAAAATGATCCCGCGTCGATGGTACAAAAATAAAGGCAGCCAGACAGGCGTTCAATATCCAGGAAGACAGGTCGCGCATAAAGACGAGGCCCACAGCGCCCACACCCAGAAAGGCTGCCGGAAAAATCCAGTTTTTTCGAAGAGAAGCGATGGAGCTGCGAAAAATGGCGATCTGGAAAAAGTGGGAATAAAGCTCGGGGCGAAGGCGCAGGCCAAGTCTTGAATGAAGTCCGTCGTCGATCGCCAGCAAGACGAAGTAGCAAAAGAGAAGCGGGGGAACGATCAACCAGGGAAGCACGGATATGAGAGAAGAAACCACACCCGCGATCATGAACTCTTCGGCCCAGCCTTGGCGAGAGCGGCGAGTGCGGATCCAAAGAGAAAAGCACAATATTAGAATGATCGGAGGCATCCCTGCATTCATACCAAAAAACTATATTAAAAAGAAAAAAAACACAAGGTTTGGTGAGTATGGATAGATTAATAAAAACATAACGACAAGTGACTTAAGAACAGGAATCAGCAATCAGATCGCTTGATTGCTAATTTTCTTGCATCGGTTGCGCTGATTTGATATAATCTAGTTAGAATTGAAAAATATTATGGGCATTCACTTGAAAACGTTGGCATCCAAAAAACTTCCCAAGAATGATCGGGAGCAGGCCGTATTATTCGGCTTGATCGACCTATACCTAAACAGCTCTAAACCCATTGGATCACAAACACTTCAGGAAAACGGCTTTGAGTCGTTGAGCTCCGCGACCATCCGCAACTACTTCGCCAAACTCGAGTCCCTCGGCTACCTGTTGCAGCCCCATACGTCCGGCGGGCGGGTTCCCACCGGCAAAGCCTTTCGTTTTTATGCCGATGTCTATCAGGATCAAGGCATTCTGGACTCTTCCCATGGAGAGATCCTCGAAGAGGTGTTCCGCGGCAAAAATAAGGAGATCGGCGCTCTGGTCCACCAGGCCTCCGAGATGCTGAGCAAGCTGTCAAAATGCGCCGTGTTCATCTCGATGCCCCGCTTCGATCAGGACTTCATCCAGGAAGTCAAACTCATCCCGCTCGACCCGATGCGCCTCTTGGCCATTATTATTACCGACTTCGGGCTGGTCCGCACCGAGACGATCTATCTCGAGCAGGAAGTCGACAGCGACTTCATTCAGCGCTGCGAAAAATACTTTATGTGGCGGCTCAACAAGGGAGAAAACATCACCTTCGAGCGCGAGATGCAAACGAAGCAGGCGCAGCGCATCTATAATGAGACCATGGTGCGCCACGTCGTCGGGTATCTGAACTTTTCGACCGAAGAAGTGATGCGCTGCGGCGTATCGAGGCTGCTCGCCTATCCGGAATTCAGCGATGCGTCCGCCGTCGTCAACAGCCTCTCGCTGTTGGAAAACCAGGAGCAGATGCGCAATATTTTGAGAGATTGCTGCCGCAAGATGACCTTGAGCTACTGGGTCGGCGACGAGCTATGCCCCCACGTCGCGCCGTCCTCGGAAAACACCGTCATCGCCATCCCCTACAAAATTAACCAGATGGTCGCGGGCGCCGTGGCGCTCATGGGACCATTGCGGCTCCCCTACCGCGAGCTCTTCGGCCTGATGCGCCATTTCAGCGAGTTAATGACATCCGCATTGACCGACACCGTTTATAAACACAAAATAACGTTCCGCCAACCCAACAGTTCGGGCGAAAAGCGGATCGAAAGCGACCACGATATGGTGAAAGCCAATCGATCGGTTTTATTAGAAAACAAAACGAGATAAAACAATATGACTGAGCCCACTGATGCCCCGCCGATGCCTGAAGTGGCAGCGGAGGAAGTTGCACCGCCAGCTTTGATTCCGGAAGATCCAATGGAGGTGTTGCAAAAACAGCTCCAGGAGATGAAGGACAAATACCTGCGTAACCTCGCCGACGGCGAAAATGCCCGCAAGCGCCTGGCGAAAGAAAAACAGGAGATCGTCAGCTTCGGCATTGAAAACATCATTTGCGAATTTTTGCCCGCGATCGACAACTTTGAAAATGCCCTGAAACTGGCCGACTCGGCCTCTGGCGATGTGAAGAACTGGGCCGTCGGATTTCAGATGATTTTGAATCAGTTCAGACAGGTGCTCCAAAACTACGGAATTACCCCGTTTCAATCCACGGGCTGCCTGTTTGATCCGAACTACCACGATGCCGTGGAAACCGCCGAAACCTCTGACGTTCCGGAAGGAACGATCTTGAAGGAATTTAGTAAAGGCTACAAAAGCGCCTCGCGCACCGTCCGCCCCGCGCGGGTGAGTGTGGCTCGAGCGCCTCGCAAAGCCGTAGAGCCGGATCCCGATCCGATCGCGGCCGCAACCACTGAAAATTAAAAAAATAGGAAAAAAAATATGACCCAGAAAAAAAGAATCATTATCGGTATCGACCTCGGTACCACCAACTCTTGCGTGGCCATCATGGAAGGCGGCACGACCAAGGTCATCGCGAACGCCGAGGGAGCTCGTACGACGCCCTCTGTGATTTCATATAAAGGCAATGAGCGCTCCGTCGGTATCCCCGCCAAGCGGCAAGCCGTGACCAATCCCGACCGAACCCTGTTCTCGTCAAAACGCTTCATCGGCCGCAAATACTCCGAAGTGCACTCAGAGATCCAGATGGTGCCCTTCAAGGTGTGCAAAAACGACAACGGCGATGCCGTCTTCGAAATCGAAGGAAAAATCGTCACGCCGGAAGATGCAGCCGCCCAAATCCTCATCAAGATGAAAGAAACGGCGGAAAGCTATCTCGGCGAAAAAGTCACCGAGGCTATTATCACCGTTCCCGCCTACTTCAACGACTCGCAGCGCCAATCGACGAAAGACGCCGGTAAAATCGCCGGACTCGACGTCAAGCGCATTTTGCCCGAGCCCACGGCCGCCGCTCTGGCGTACGGCATCGACAAGCTCAAGACGGACAAAAAAATCGCTGTATACGACCTCGGTGGAGGAACTTTTGACATCTCCATTTTGGAAATCGGCGACGGCGTATTCGAAGTGCTCTCCACGAATGGCGACACGCACCTCGGCGGCGATGATTTTGACCATCAGATCATGCACTGGATGCTCGAAGAATTCAAAAAAGAGACCGGAATCGATCTGTCGAAAGATAAGATGGCCCTCCAGCGCCTGCGCGATGCGGCCGAAAAAGCCAAGATCGAGCTGTCCGGCGTTGCTACGACGGAGATCAACCAGCCGTTCATCACGATGGATGCCAGCGGCCCGAAACACCTCTCGCTGACGCTGACCAGAGCCAAACTCGAAAACTTGTGCCACGATCTCATCGAACGATCTGTCGAGCCGTGCCAAAAAGCGTTGAAGGACGCCGGTCTGTCCACGTCCGATATCGGCGAGGTCATCCTCGTCGGCGGAATGACCCGCATGCCCTCCGTCCAGCAAAAAGTGCGCGACATTTTCGGCAAAGAGCCCAATAAGAGCGTCAATCCCGACGAAGCCGTTGCCATCGGCGCAGCCATCCAGGGCGGCGTCATCGCAGGCGATGTCAAAGACGTTCTGCTGCTCGATGTCGTGCCGCTCACACTCGGCATCGAAACGCTCGGCGGCATTTTGACCCCGCTCATCGATCGCAACACCACGATCCCGACCCAAAAAAAGCAGGTCTTCTCGACAGCTGGCGACAATCAGCCCGCCGTGACGATCGTTGTTTTGCAAGGCGAGCGCAAGATGGCCCGCGACAATAAGGAAATCGGCCGATTTGATTTGACCGACATCCCGCCGGCTCCGCGCGGCACGCCGCAGATCGAGGTCGCCTTTGACATCAATGCCGACGGCATTCTGCAAGTCAGCGCGAAAGACAAGCAGACCGGCAAAGAGCAAAAGATCCGCATCCAGGCCAAATCAGGGCTGACGGATGAGGAAATCAAGCAAAAGGTCAAGGAAGCGGAAATCCACGAAGCGGAAGATAAAGCCCGCAAAGAAGTCGCTGAAACGCGCAACGAAGCCGATGCGCTCATGTTCCGCGCCCAAAAGTCTTTGACCGAGTTCAAGGAAAAACTGCCGGCCAACGTATCTTCCGAGATACAGACCTGCATCGATAGCTTGAAAAAAGCGCTCGAGGGCGAAGATCTCATTTCTATCAAGACGAAGACGCAGGATCTGCAAGAACACATGCAGAAAATCGGCGAAGAGCTCGCCAAAACCTCAACAGCCGCGCCAGGACCCGAACAGGCAGGCGCACCCGGTGCTGCACCGTCCAGCGAGGCCAAAAAGCCCGACCTGGAAGAGGCAGAAATCATCGAAGACGAGAAGAAGTAACACTATTAACCGGGGCGGTAAAAAGGTGACACAGAGCGCAGCGAGGCAAAGACAGATCGAAGCGCAGCGGCCGAGAAGGCTGCGAAGACACGAGAAGGTCCGGTGGACCTTCGCAGTGCGCAGCAGGTGAGCGAAAAGCGAACCGGCCCGAAGGGATCGATATGTCGCAGCCACAGCAAGCTATTTGTCATCTTTTTACCGCCCCGGTTAATAAAATCAGCAGCTCAGGGATTTGTCTCTGAGCTGTTTTTTTTGTGCACAGTGCAATCGATCAGGTTGCAGGCTTTCAGCGATTTACCCTTCGGTTTTTTATCAAAGCATTGAAAAACCACGCGCAAAGCGGGAAACACCGACTCGTTGACCTTGGATGCCGCGATCTGCGCGCTCCCAAAATCCCCCTCAATCATCATCTCCGCACTATCCGGCTCCATCTTGGCAAGCTGTTTGATCACTCTCGTCGTCGTCTCTGATTGAATCAAAAAATAGCGGAAGCCGCCGCTCACCGTCAGCTCGGCCGCGCGATGGCGGGCCGCCTTCTTGGCCATGTCCATGGTGGTCTGCTCGTCGAGCACAATCACGACGGCGTACTGCCCCGGCTGCAGCCTGTACTCAATCATCTCATCGTCGGACACGAGAGATTTCCACTCTTCGCGAAAGCAGTTTCCCAATAATGCGGCCATTGCCAGAAAAATAAGAGGAATTTTGATCATAGCTATTCCCGTGGATCGTTTAGATCACAAAATCATATTGGGAATATAAATTCAAAGACTAAATTATAAACCGCTAACAACAAACGACATAAAAATATGCTACATTGATGTATATCAAAAAACACTATAAATGATATACTGCGGTGTATCACATTGAGGTCTATGAGAGACGAAATTCTTAAATCACTCTACGACTGGAATCCCTGGATTGAGGGGGATTTCCCGAAGGAATTAGCCGGCTATCCCCGGTCTTATTTTCTGGAACCTTATCTCCAGATACCCGAAATTAAAATATTGGAAGGAGCGAGAAGAGTTGGGAAAAGCACTCTGCTCTATCAAGTCATTGAGAGCGTACTAAAAAAAGACAAAAGCGTTCTGTACATCAATTTCGAAGACGAAATTTTAAAAAAATACACATTGAATGAGATCGCTTCGGTGTATCGCGAGGTTGCACCTCTGAAAAATCTTTTTGTTGATGAAATCCAAAACTGTAAGGATTGGGTCTCATTTATCAGGAAAACCCACGATCGCAAGGAGATCCCGCAAATTTGGATCAGCGGTTCTAACTCATCTTTTATTAAGAAGGAATTTGCCACACTACTAACCGGACGAAATATTACTATCAACGTTTATCCGCTATCTTTTGGTGAATATCTAAATTTCAAGTCCATCAAAGAAATAAATCAGCCACTTTCTTCGAAAAAAGAAGCCATCATTAAAAATCACTTTTTTCAATATTTGGACACCGGCGCATTCCCCGCTGTAGTTTTGCGTCCTGTACTGCAAAAGGAATTATTAATCAGCTATTTCGAAGATTTTATCTACAAAGATATCGCATCAAGATATGAAGTAAATTTATCGAAAATAAAGGAATTAGGACTTTATCTGGCGACAAATAGTGCTAAATATTTCAGCTATCGTGGCTGCGCAACAGCCTTGGGCATGCATCCGCAGACGATCATGGATTACTGTTCATACTTTTATGAGATTTTTCTTTTTAGCGAACTGTATAAATTTGATTATTCCTTAAAGAATCAGATCGGCAGCGACAAGAAGATATATATCGCCGATACGGGACTCGCCAATGCGATTTCATTTCGATTCTCGGAGGATCAAGGAAGAATTCTGGAAAATATCGTTCATAATGAACTCAAGCGTCGTCAAGAGGAAATCTATTTCCATAAACAAAAATACGAATGTGATTTTCTTGTTAAAAAAGACTTGAAAATTTCACAAGCGATTCAAGTGACAAAAACACTCGACGATCCAGATGTGAAAAAGCGGGAATATCGAGGACTTCTTGAAGCCATGCACACCTACCAGCTCACGGACGGATTAATTCTAACAATGGATGAAGAGGGATGTGAGGAAATCCATGAAGACCATCAAAAACTGCAAATCAAAACTCTCCCCGTTTGGAAGTGGCTTCTTTTTTGAAGGAGGAGTTCTTCAAATTATTTGAGCATAACCTGAATCGGCAGTCTCCCCAGCGGTAACCACTTCCCTTGGATCGCATCATAGGCTGCCTCCTGTGCATCGGGATCGTTTTCATAGGCAACCACAATCGACTCGCCATGAATCACTTGCATAACATACGGCGTGCAAAAGAGGATCACTCGGTCGCTGTTTTGCAGAAGCTCGGTCATTTCATTTGACAGTCCAAAATCACCGCCTAGTCCTTTTACGCGGTGAAGGCCCGCGACAATCTTTTTTTCGCAGGACGGTATTTGATAATCTTGCAAATCAAGGCATTGAACCTCGATCCCCTCTTCCCGATATTTTTTGACGATCCAATCCTCGCTCGAGCCGCCGATCGCCATATAGACAAAGGACTCGTTGATAGTCGCTGGCTGGCCCACGATAGTCAGCGCCTGTCGAAAAAGTTCTCTTTTGAGAAGAAGGGCTTCCGGATCCATCAATGTGGCCGGCGGGGCCGCTGGAATGGGTAAACAGCGCTCCTTGATCGCTAAAATCCTATTTACCCGCGCATCGAGATCCGCGATCGAAAGCCGGCCGCTGAGAAAAGCCTCGCGAAGAGCGCGAAATGCGCGCGGGATCTGGCTTTGCATTAAATCATCGACATCTTCCATCAAATGGGCGCCATAGAGAAGGAAATCGTGGCCCGCCTCAAATGCCCGGATGGCGATTTCCTCAACGCTCCAGGTGTTCGTGAGGGCGTGCATATTGAGCGCATCGGTGATGGCCAACCCCTGAAAGCCCATGGACTCTCGCAGCAGTTTTTGCATGCAGGCGGGCGACATCGATGCCGGATAAGTATCGAGGCAATCGACGAGAATATGAGCGCTCATCACACCGTCGACACCGGCATCGATCGCGGCCTGAAACGGGATCAGTTCGACCTGATTGAGCCGAACGATCGACAAAGATAGCATGGGAAGATCGAGGTGCGAATCGGTCACGGTATCGCCATGGCCGGGAAAATGCTTGGCACATGTCAGCAGACCTTCTTTCTGCATGCCGCGGATGATGGCGCAGCAGCGCCTGGCCACTTCATGGGGATCTTGCCCCAACGATCGCATGTGAATAATGGGATTCATCGAATTGATGTTTACATCGACCACAGGCGCAAGATTGAGATGGATGCCCGCCTGTTTAGCCTGCTTTCCAATGCATCGGCCCATCATCTCGATGAGCGACAGATCCTGCACGGCGCCGAGCGTTAAGTTGCGAGGAAATGAGATGGCATCCACCATGCGCATACCCAATCCCCATTCCGCATCGGCAACGACCAATAAATGGAATTTAGATAGGCTTTGCAATCGCTGTAAAAAAGCAATTTGCGTCTTCGCATCCGACGCTTTCAGAAGGACATTGGCAACATGACATTCTTTGATTAGAGCGTCCCAATCAGCGAAATGGGTTCCCCCCTGCAGCGGCGCCGCGGGAGCGACAAATAACTGGCCAATTTTTTCATCCAACGTAATCATTAAAAGAATCGGGAAAAAATACGGGACAGATCCTGGAAGGTGATGTAGATGAAAAATGCGATGAGCAACCCGACGAACGGAATAATCATCCGTTCCATGTTCTTGCCGCTGATGCGCCGCTTGGTGACAGCTTCATAGACTGAAAAGAAAATATGACCGCCGTCCAATACGGGAATCGGCAACAGATTGATGATGCCGAGATTCATACTGATGAGAGCCATCCAATAGAGCGCTTCTTTGGCGCCCGATTCCCAGCTTTGATGGATGACTTGCACAATTCCAATCGGCCCGCTCATGTATTTGGGATTCACCGATCCTGAAAACAGACCCGAAAGCGTGCGCCAGGTATCCTGGAGAATTTCGACGAATAGCTGAACCGGACCGGGATTGTAGATGATCACGCGATCTTTGAACGTGAGGCCGAGAACGAAATTGCGCTGTCTTTGCTCCAATTCATTGATCATCTGCTGCTTTTTTTCAGGATCAGAAATGGACTCGATCTCTTTTTTTTGCAGGGCGAACTGTTTGTCTCTTTGCTCTTGCATATCCGCAGGAACAGGAACTTCCATCAGCGGCTTCGGAGTGACGGAATTCAAGAGAATCAGATTACCGGCATGGCTCACCGGCCTGGAAGTGCCGATCGTCGATACGATCGATTGCAGATCCTGCAGATTCAACGAATCTTCAAATTGGCGGTCGGCATCTTTCCACAACACTTTTGCGATTGCAGCGAAGTCGCGCTGCATGATGAGCATCACACGCCTTTCCTGCAGCTGCTGAAGAAATGAATACGACGAGTCAATTGTTTTTCCATCGACGGCTAAAATAATGTCGTCTTCTTGCAGCGGATTGAAATACGAACAGCGCTGGCAGCGATCGAATGCTTTTTCCTGATCCGCGGCGTCGATGAAGCTCAGGCGCATTTCAACAGATGCTTTTGGAGAGAGCAGATAGGGAATAAAATAGAGATCCTGCAAACGCCCTTTGATCCCCGCTTCATGCTGCCAGTCATCCATCTCGGCGCGCTGAACCCGCGTCATCTTCAAATCATCAAAATGCACGCGAGGCACTTTCGTCTGAAAAATCTTGTCGCCGCGCTGCACTGTCAGAAAAACCGTCGATTCATTGATCAGCGTCTTGAGCTGGTCGAGGGAAAAAATCATCTCTCCGTCGGCCCAGATCAGGCGGTCGTTTTGTTCAATGCCGCTGCCGAACATGGGCGAGCCGCTCTGCAGCCGGCTGCCGCCATTTTCATAGATGAGATATTGCGCCGGCGTCAGCACCCCGATCGTCAGAAAACGGTCCTTGGTCTTCTGGAGTGCTGGATTTTCGTAGGTTTTCAGTGTATAATCAAAGTTGCTGCGCTGGCCCGTCAGATAATCGATCTTATAACCCGTGATCTGGTTCACATCGTCTCTCATGATCGAAGCAATGAGAAGATCCTTGATGCCGTCGAAGGGCCGGCCGTCGTATGATTGAATCACATCGCCCGGACGAACACCCTGCTCGTAGAGGACTGACTTCGGATCGACCCAGCCGATGCGATGGGTGAATTCAGAAAAACTCTTATCCCGTCCACCCGACAGCCACAAAACGATAAATGCGATAGCGGCGAAAGCGATATTGACCAGTGGCCCCATCAAGGCGACGCGAATGCGCTGGATGGGCCGCTTGCTATAAAATCCATTGTTGATTTCGTAGGGCTCGAGACTCCCCTCTTTTTGCATTCCGGCGATCCGTACATACCCGCCGAAGGGCAGCCAGCCGATCTGCCAGCGAACACCGTCTTTCATCCAGGTAAAAATCGGCCGTCCAAATCCAATCGAAAAGGCCTCCACCGCCATGCCTTCACGGCGCGCCCACCAGAAATGGCCAAACTCGTGAATAAACACGAGAAATCCCAATCCCAGAACGGCGAGAAGAATATATAAAATATGCTCGAACATGGATTATGCTTTCCTGGATAGTTCCCGAGCTTCCTGATCCACTAATAGAATCGACTCCAAGGATACCATATCGACTGGCCGGTGAAAAGACATTAATTTTTCGAGCTTGAATCCGATATCCGCCCATCTTAGATCATTCCGGATCAATCGTTCGACGAGAACCTCATTGGCAGCGTTGAGAAAACAGGGATAGCTTTGCCCGCGGCGCAGAGCTTCCTCGGCCAGCGCCAGACAAGGAAATTTTTTTCTGTCCGGCGCCTCGAAGGTCAAATGACTATAACGGCTAAAATCAAAGGGCGCCAGCAGCCCTGGCTTTCGCTCAGGCCAGGTCAGAGCGTATTGGATGGGCAGCACCATGTCCGGCTGGCTCATTTGGGCCAGAATCGATCCATCGCAATATTCAACCATGCTATGGACCACACTTTGGGGATGAACAATGACCTCGACCGACTCGATCGGAACGTCAAAGAGCCACCTGGCCTCGATCAATTCAAGCCCCTTATTCATCAATGTGGACGAATCGATGGTTATTTTCGCACCCATCTTCCAGTTAGGATGTGAGAGTGCCTCTGTGACGCTGATCGTTGAGAGCCGTTCGGCCGAGTAGGTCCGAAAAGGTCCGCCCGATGCGGTCAGAATCAACCGCCGGACGCTTTTCGGATCTTGGCCCTGCAGGCATTGAAACAGGGCTGAGTGCTCGCTATCGACCGGAATCACAGCCACGCCGTTTTCACGAGCCAGCCGCATAATCAGCTCGCCGGCGGAAACCAGTATCTCCTTATTGGCCAAAGCGATCTGCTTGCGGGCGCGAATTGCTTCGATCGCCGGCATCAATGCCCCACTGCCCGACATCGCGAAAAGAGCGATATCCGCATCGGGATGAGAGGCCGCCTGGCAAAGACCGCTCGTTCCGGCCACCACTTCGACATGGGGAACTCTTTTTTGAAACTCGCGGGCTTTTTGTTCGTCCCCGACAGCCACGATAGCCGGGCGAAACTCATGCACTTGCTGTTCGAGCAAATCGAGGCTGGAGCGAGCGGCCAGGGCCACGATTTGCAGATTTTCAGGCAAATGGCGAACCACTTGCAGGGCGCTCTGCCCGATCGAACCGGTACTGCCGAGAAGAGCGATTTTGCGCACCGATGGGCTCAATGGCCGTTGCATTCTTTTGCCTCGAAATGGAACAAGATTAGCATGATACACAGAATGATGTAAATTTTCCTGCTTATCTTATTACTTAGCTATGATCATGAAGACTTCCCCACCAATACAGAACCATATTTCTTGGGCCGTCTTCAATCACGAGCGGTATATCATTTATGGAAGCAGATTTTCTCTTGTGTGGTTATTAGAGAAAAACGCTGAGTTTAAGAGAACTGAGACGCCGAGGCGCTGAGGCCGCCTATGTTGAGCGAAGCTCTTCATGCGAAGCTGCGAAACTTTTAAGAAAGAAGGGGGGCTAATTAACGCCAAATTTCCAAGCGCCCCTTCTTTCTTAAAAGTTTCGCAGCTTCGCATGCATGCATTTGCAAACATGGGCGGCTTGTATCCCTCACTCTTATGAATTTCGCGTTTTTTTCTTTCTCTGCGTCTCGGTACCTCAGTTCTTTTAAACTCAGCGTTTCCCAAAATTTTTAACGAGCATGTGAATAATCAGTTGCTCTTGAGCTCTTTTAAACGGGAGAACTTACTCACGATCCGTGCCGCTGGATATAGTAGGGCGATCAGCGTCGATACAATTCCCCCCGTCGAAAGAGCCAGACCATACACCGATAGCAAATGCCGGGCCAGAGCGACGCCGATCAGGGATGCAAAAATCCCAATCGCGGGAGTGACGATCAACAAATGCCATAATCGATGAAAAAATAGCCGGGCAATCAAAAAAGGCCCGACCAAAAACGACAGGACGAGCAATACCCCGACAGCACGAAATGCCCCGATGCAGCTCGCCGCAGTCAAAAACAATAGCAACGGCTGGAGAAGATTCAAGCGATTACCCATCATCATTGATTGCCCACTATCGAACGAGGACATCTGCAAAGGCCAAAAAAACAATAGTACAAACAGCCCATTCATGAGCGCCAAATCGGCCGCGACGACAAGATCCTCAAAGCGAAGAGCATCGGCATTTCCCATCACGACCTCCACACTTAAATGGACATCGCGGGTAAATAGAGTGACCACGACAATCCCGAGCGCGAACAGCGCAGTGAAGACCAGGCCAATGCTGGCGTCTTCCTGCAGGCGAAAAAGGCGGGTCAAGACGTAGGTGGAAAACACCGTCAGCAAAGCGGCAATCAATGCCCCGAAGAGCAAATGAGGCATGTCAAATCCGGTGGAGCTGAACATCGATCTCGATATCAGAAAACTGATGGCCAGTCCCAACAGGATCGTATGGGCCAACGAATTGGCGAGCATGGTCATTTTTTTCAACACCAGAACAGGTCCGAGGACGCCGCAGGAAATCGAGATACAGCCGAGAACCAGGATTTGGATCTCATCGGCCGCAAGAATACCGCCGCCCTGGAAAAGCAGAAGCAGCCGCTGGCCTATTTGGGCGAAGATTTCGAAAAAGTGCAAATCCCAATAAGGAGAAAGGGCCGTTTTAGCAAACAACATCGTGCTCCGGGATCGGTTGGGCATGCGGATCGAGTTTCGGGTCGTGCAGCTGGCCAGCAAGCCGCTCTTCCAGCTCCGGCGTCAGAATATGCTCCATCTCTTCGGCGGTGCGGTGCACGCTCTCTTCCGGCCAACCTAAATCGGCCAGATACACTTCCCACAGGCGGTGGAGGCGCACGATCCGCGCGGCTTTTCTGTCGCCATCCGGCGTCAGGGCATATCTTCGATAGGCCTGCGTCATCCATCCCTGCCTTTGCATGCGCCACAGAAGAAAAATCAGAGACGGCGGCCATAAATGATTGCACGCTCGGCAATCCTTCAATGATATTTCCTTGCTTTTCCAGACAGACTTGAGAATATTTTCCTCCACTGTGCGCACGCGAAAGCTCAATATTCTGACCAACCTCGGAATGGCGCCGCGCCGAGGAGCAAAAAGAAGCGAAAGAAAGGCGATGGCAGATCCCGTCAATACAATCATGGGGCCCGTTGGCAACGAGAGTCTTTCATGAGGAAAATAGATGCGCAATTTTTGCGACGCTTCAACCGAAAGGATATTTCCCAATAGCCCGCTCGCAACGCCGATAATGGCGGCGATCCACAGTAGAGTGCTCAGCCGATCGGTCCATTGCCGGGCGGCGACGGCCGGCGCCACAAACATGCCGGACATCAGAACAACCCCCACGCTGCGAATGCCGATGACAATTGAAAGCAGCATCAAGACAAATGTTGCAATCGTTAGATAACGCGGAACAATCATGAGGCTCTGCGCATAAACGCGATCGAAGCAAAGGGCCTGCATGGGGCGGTAAGAAATAACCAAAAACATAACGATCAGGGCAGATAGTGCCGCGTAAATCACAATATGAATATCGGTCATCGTCGCCGCCTGTCCATATAGATAGATCTGCACTCTTTGGGCCATCAAAGGACGGGCGCCCTGCAAAAAACTGGCTCCGAGTGTGCCGATTCCAAAAAAAGAGGCCAGCATAAAACAGAGCGCCGCGTCGCTATGGACCTTTCCTTTTTTTTCCAACCGATCAATGACCCAAAGTCCAATGATCGAAAACAGCAAGGCGCCGACGAGAGCAAAAAAGAGAGAGCCCTCATCTGCGGCGTCGATCGCGCAAACGGCCATTCCCGCAACGACTCCAGGATAAGCGGCATGGGAAATCCCTTCGCCGAGCAATGACCTTTTGTTTAAAAACGATAGCACTCCCATCAATGAAGCGGCCAGGCACATGAGCATGCACCCCCAGGTCGGCGCTCGAAGAACAGGATCTGTAAAATATTCGAACATGCCTATTTCATCCCTAGACGAGTTTTGGCCGATAGAGCCGTCGCCTCTTCGAAAAGACTTTGACTTTTGCCGAACGCACGAGAAATATTCTGGGAATTGAGCGTAGCTTCGATCGGCCCGCAAGCAATCAGCCGCCGGTTGAGCAGGAGCAAATAGTCGAAATAGCTCTGCGCCATGTGAAGATCATGGAAAACAATCAAAATGGTCTTTCCCTCGTTTTTTAATCGGCGCAACAGCTCGATGATCGATTTTTCCGTCGCCAGATCAACGCCCCGAAACGGCTCATCCATCAAAAAAAGATCCGGTTCCTGCACGAGCGCGCGCGCAATAAACAGGCGCTGCTGCTGTCCGCCGGACAGCTGGCTGATTTGGCGATCTGCAAAAGCGCTCATTCCAAGCTGTTCCAGAGCGCAGGCAGCGGCGGCCCGATCCGCTGGGCGAGGCCGGCCCCAAAAGCCGAATTGATGGTAGCGCCCCATCAATACGACGTCTGATGCGGTGATCGGAAAATCCCAGTCGATCGACTCGCGCTGAGGAATGTAGGCGATCCGCTGGCGCATTTTTCTAAGCGGCTGGCCTAAAAGAGCGATCCGTCCCGATTGGGGCTTGACCAGGCCGACGGCGGCCTTGAGTAAAGTGCTTTTGCCCGCGCCGTTCGGTCCTGCAATACCGCAGATGATTCCATGCGGCAGGGAAAAAGAAAGATCCCACAGCACAGATGTCTGATCGTAATTAATCGTGAGACCTTCGATCTCGATAGCGTTCATTGCATTTCCAAATTTTTTGCGATCGTGCGAGCATTGTGGCTCATCATTTCGAGATAATGCAAGCGGCAATCCATCGCATCGGCATATAATGGTTCATCGCAAATTTTCACTTGAAAACCCCATTCGCGCGCAGAAATTGCAATTTTTGAGAGCGAATCTCGGCTAACATTCGATTCGGCAAACAAGACTGAGACTCTGTGAAGTTGCAAGAAATCCAATATGCGCTGAATATCCACCGGACTCAATTGCCCATCGGGCGCCAACCCTTCCGGCGCTGCAAAACGATCCGCCCAATTTTGTTCATTACCTTCTTTCAGATATGCACGTGTAAAATACTGAAAGGCGTCATGACTTGTGACAAAATAGCGCCTTTCGGACGCAATCCCCAATAATAATTCGCGGATCTCTTCATGAACCCGATCCATCCGGGCCCACAGCACATTCGCCCGCTCCCGGTACTCCTCTGCCCCATCGGGATCAAACTGGATCAAGCGATCCAGAATTCCTATACTGGCCTGGCGCCAAAGAGATATGTCCATCCAGATATGGGGATCGATGGCCTGTCCTATGTATAATAATTGATCGGGATGATAGATCTGAATCCACTCTCCCATCGAGAATGCTCTGTTGCTTGAAACAATAGAAGCCGAAAGACTTGCGCCATGCTCCAATCCAAGGCCGTTATAAAAAATAATATCCGCGCGATCAATCTTCTCTCCATCGCCCTTGACCATCTCGTAACTATGCGGATCCAAAGCGCCCTGTATCAAAGTCCATGAATCGATTCTCGGCCCCCCAATCTCAGAGACAAGATCATTGATCTGCCGGGTAGTAGAAAGGACTTTGATTTTCCCATTATCATTCATCCAGTCGCGAAGCGCCTGATTATGGTTACTGCTGCATCCGAACGATCCGGCTAAAATCAAAGAAGAAATTATTACTATCGGACAAAGGATGATCAATCTTTTCCGCGAACATACCCGATTCAACATACGCAAAAAAAGTTCTGGTACTAAATGATTTTTTTTCATCATCGTATATCATTTCCCTCAATGAATAGATTAGGTTCCCAGAAAAAAGAAAAAAAGAAAACCCTCATCTTCTTGCCAGAAAACAAGCCTGCACATATAATCAGCGTATTATAATTGGACCGCCCACATAAATTAGGGGGCAGAAACCAAAGCGATCGCATACAAAAGTGCGCAACGCTTGATCAAAAACCATGTTTTTGATGAAAAACTACACTTACAAAACTTGTCTTGAACTTATTTCGAGGCAAATAAAGTTAAATTGAATTTAAATTAGGATGGATTTCATGAGCGCAGCACAAAAAGAAGAAAAAAGCGTAAATATCGAAGAAATGATTACCAAAGCCGTTCGTAAAATCGGCGGTAAAAAAGAAAATGAACTATGCAAATATCTTCCTATGAAAACGGGTGGATATATGCATCATTTTACCTTACGTAAAATGAAAGTGAAACAACCTCAAGACCTCTCTCAGTTGCTCGAACGTTTCGTCATCAACTCCGACAAATTGACCGTCGTCGCTCCCAAGCAGCGCGCTGCCCGAGGATCCCGTAAACGCCGCGACCATATGAACTTCACCCGCAATCAACTCGAGCGGATGCTGAATATCGCCCGCTTGGCCGGTGACAAAGAAATTATTACGATTTTGAGCCCAAGAAAATCGCTTGCTACATGCAAACGCGAACTCATTCAATCAATCCGCCATAACAAGATCGACCAAGATCTTTGGAATGGATACGTCGAAGCCGTCAATGCACAGCAAATGATGGCCGAGATGATGATGGCTCCTCAAGCCTAATTGTTTTCTTGCCCCGCAGGATCTCTATAATCCGCGGGGCAAGTTTTTTTCTGTATCGATTCTCTCAAGAACCTCTTGATTTTTAATATTATTGGCTTATTATTGATCCCGGAAACTGAAAAAACGTCTTCAGAAGTTTTTGTAATGATCTTCCAGAGAATTTTTTCAGAATACAAATATATATACACAAACAACTTAAAGAGGCTATACGATGTCGCAACCCGTGACAAAAGAATTTGGGAAGTGGCGATCCTTCTTCTGGCCCGTACATACGTTCGAGCTGAAGAAATTCATTCCCATGTTCCTTCTGTTTTTCTTTATTAACTTCAATTACACCATCCTGCGAGATACCAAGGACACCCTGATCGTTACCGCACCCGGCTCGGGCGCAGAAGCGATCCCCTTTTTGAAAGTTTGGGGCGTTCTTCCCTTCGCAATCATCTTCATGCTGGTTTATTCCAAGCTCAGCAATATTTTGAGCAAGCAGAAGTTGTTCATGTCGACCATCGCCTTTTTTGGGGCTTATTTTATTTTCTTCGCGCTGGTCTTCTATCCATTCCGCGAATCGCTTCACCCGAACGCGTTTGCGGATCAGATGCAAGCCTTTTTACCAAAGGGCTTGGGCGGCCTGGTCGCCATCATCCGTAACTGGACCTATTCCACGTTCTACATCATGGCTGAATTATGGGGCAGCGTGGCCATCTCTCTACTGTTCTGGGGATTTGCGAATGACACCACGAAAGTGTCTGAATCGAAGCGCTTTTACTCTCTTTTCGGCCTGGGAGCCAACCTGGCCATGTATCCATCAGGCATACTGGTGAAAAAGTTCGCTCAGTTGCGCGATATTCTTCCCGCCCATGTCGATGCGTGGGGCGTAACGCTCAATTATACGCTGATGGCTGTTGTTGTCGCCTGCGTCTGCGTCATGATCGTCTACTGGTGGATCAATAAGGAAGTCTTGACTGACGCTCGCTTCTTCGATCCCAACGAGATCAAGAAAGCCAAGAAAGAAAAACCGAAGATGTCCCTGAAGGAAAGCTTTATCTTCCTGGGCAAATCTCCCTATATTCTTTGCCTGGCTATTTTGGTCATCGCATACGGCGTTTCGATCAATCTCGTCGAGGTGTCCTGGAAAGGGCAATTGAAGCTGCAGTATCCGAATTCAAGCGATTACCAGAACTTCATGGGTTCGTTTTCGATCATGACCGCAACGATCACCATCTTTATGATGCTGTTCGTCGGCGGCAACGTCATGCGCCGATTCGGCTGGGGCGTCGCGGCGTTGATTACGCCTGTCGTTCTTCTTATTACCGGCGTCGGCTTCTTTTCCTGCATTCTGTTCCGCGATTCGCTCCTCGGCGTCATCGCAATGATAGGAACGAACCCGCTGATGCTCGCGGTGGTTTTTGGAACGGTCCAAAACATCATGAGCAAGTCAGCAAAATATTCCCTCTTCGATCCGACAAAAGAGATGGCATACATCCCTCTTGACCAGGAATCGAAAGTGAAAGGAAAAGCGGCGATCGACGTTGTCGGCGCACGCTTCGGCAAAGCCGGCGGATCCCTCATTCAGCAGGGGCTGCTTGTGGCTTGCGGGTCTTTGGGCGCGATTACGCCCTATATCGCCGTGATCCTGTTCGGCATCATCGCCGCCTGGATCATTGCTGCCCGCGCGCTGAGCATCCGTTTCAACGAATTGAATGCGTCTCAAAACGCCGCAATTCCAACGGACAGCGCAAACAAAACAACGACAGCGCCTGCGGCCAACTAAAACCGCTCCGTCGCCATTTCGTTAAACAAACCCATGGGGTTCTTCTCCATGGGTTTTTTTATTATCTCGACATTGTACATTTTTAGGACCGAAGGCCTCGATGGATTTGCCCTCTGAGGCTTTAATTTAATAAGGAAGGGGTTGACTATCCCCTTCCTTATTAAATTAAAGCCTAGTTCGACCAGAGGTCGAACGTCAGAGGGCAAATAGGCGAGGCAGGCGGCCCTAAAAATGTACAAAGTCGAG
>Ga0206225_1000044_pt1 | contig 21941 bp, 22 predicted proteins | sample MancosB2_FD_155470 | JGI IMG/M metagenome (GOLD analysis project Ga0206225, IMG submission 155470) | Subsurface sediment microbial communities from Mancos shale, Colorado, United States - Mancos B2 | ecosystem: Environmental > Terrestrial > Deep subsurface > Rock core/Sediment | place: USA...
CGAGAACCCGAAGAGCAGCGCTGCACTTGGCGTCGGCGCATTCAACATGGTGCGCACCGTCAACTATCGAGCCGTGGGCGGACATACCCACATCGCCATGCGGCCGGACGACGACCTCATGCTCGGCAAGATCCTCAAGGAGGCCGGCGGGCAGCCACGCGTGCTGTTCGGCCAGGGGATGGTGGGCGTCGAGTGGTATCGCAGCCTTCGCGAGGCGACGCAGGGGTTCCGCAAGAACGCGTTCGCGGTGCTGCGCTACAACGTGCTGCTGTTCGCCGTCGCCACGCTCGCCAACCTGGCCCTGAGCGTTTATCCGTTTGTCGCGGTATTCATTACCGACGGGCCGGAGCGGGTGCTTTACGGCATCGCGGTCGCCGCACTCCTCGCCTGCTACGCGCGCACGGCGGCGGCGCAGCATCTGCCGCTGTGGCTCACGCTCCTGTACCCGGTGGCGGCGATCCTCCAGACCGGGATGCTGGTGATCGCGGTGCTGCGCACCTTGATCGCCGGCGGCATCGAGTGGCGCGGGACGTTCTACCCGCTGGACCAACTCAAGGCGAACCGCGTCTAGGTCTTCTTGGCTGCGGGCGCAGGCTTCTTCTTGAGTTTGCGCGGCCGGCGCTTGCCGTAGCTGCGGTTGAAGATCTTGCCCTTCTTGGTGCGCTTGTCGCCCTTTCCCATGCTATCCGTGTCCGCTGGTTGGAGTGATGGAGAGGAGAATGTAACAGTCCTATCCCGGATCGGTCGGATGATTCCGACGCGACTGATAACCGTGCAATCGTGTATTTGGCTGTTCAACAATCTGGTCGCTGGTTCGCCTATCCGACGAATCGGCTCAATCAGACCGATCCGGGAATCAAAGTGTTGACGGTTGGATAGCATTAAACCTCGAATGCCAAGAAGACTCCCCGCCGTCTTGTTCGACCTCGACGGCACGCTGATCGACTCCATCGAGCTGATCCTCAATTCGGCGCGGTATGCGTTCGAGGGACGCACGCCGGCGCCGGATGACGCGGAATGGTTGTCCGGTGTGGGCACACCGCTGGCCGAGATGTTCCGGCTCTACGCCAAGGACCCCGCCGACGTCGAGATGCTGGTCGAGCGCTACCGTGAGTACCAGTTGCCCAACCATGACCGGCTGGTGCGCGCCTACGAAGGCGTGGTGGAGACGGTGCACGGCCTGAGAGTGGCGCGGCACCCGCTGGCGGTGGTCACCAGCAAGACGGAATCGCTGGCGCGGCGCGGCATCGAGCTCGTCGGCATCGGCTCGTGCTTCGACGTGATCATCGGGTGCGACAGTACCACGCGTCACAAGCCGCATCCCGAGCCGGTGTTGGCGGCCCTCGAGCGCCTGGGCCGCGAGCCGGCCGAGGCCGTTTTCGTCGGTGATTCCGTGCACGACATGGCGGCCGGCAACGCCGCCGGCGTGGCCACCATCGCCGCGTTGTGGGGGCCGTTTTCGCGCGAGATCCTGGCCCCAAGCGCGCCGAGCCATTACCTGGAAAGGATCGCCGACCTGCCGGCCCTGCTCCGCCCCCTAAACACTGGCAAAACAGGAACTTCCGCGTAGTTCTAGACGTACAGTCCTTCCAACCTTCCGGCCGCCCGGAGTATCTACTCCAGTGCACGCACGGAGACTCCAGATCCATGGCCGCAGTGGCGACCCTCGAATCCTCACCTTCCGGCAGTCGTTCGGTGGACGCTGACGCCACGCTGGCGGCGTCCGGCGACCGGCAGGCATTCGAGCGTCTCTACCGGCGGCACGTGAATCGGGTGTTCTCGGTCTGCGCGCGCATGGTCGCGGACCGCACGCGCGCGGAGGAACTCACGCAGGACGTGTTCGTGCGGGCGTGGGAAAAGCTGCAACTGTTTCGCGGCGAGTCGTCGTTCGCGACCTGGCTGCACCGGCTGGCGGTGAACGTGGTGCTCAACGAGCGGAAAACCGAAAGTCGCCGTCGCAGCCGGTTCGAGGAAGAGGATGGGGAGCGCGGGATGGACGCCTACGTCGGCGTGGTTGGGATGGCGCTGCCACCCGGCGAATTGCTTGATCTGGAGGAGGCCATCACGCGCCTCCCGCCCGGCGCGCGCCGCGTCTTCACGCTGCACGATGTGGAAGGCTACAAACACGAAGAGATCGCGGAGATGTTGGGCGTGACGACGGGCGCCACAAAGGCGCAGTTGCATCGCGCACGACTGCTGCTGCGGGAGCGATTGAACCGATGACATCCCCAATGACCCACGACGCCTTCAACGAACAGTTGATGGCGTACCTCGAAGGCGAGACGGACGACGCGACGCGCTCAGGACTCGAGCGGCACGCGCACGAGTGCGCGGCGTGCGGCGCGTTGCTCGCGGACCTGCGCGCACTGCGCGCCGAGTCGGCCAAGTTGCCTGAACTCTTGCCGGCGCGCGATCTGTGGGCGGGCATCGCGTCGCGGATTGAAGCGCAGGTGGTTCCCATCGGGACGGCGGCGCCGGAGATGGACTCGCCTGCGGCGCGCATCGTGGGTCGCCGGTGGCTCAAGGCGGGACTCGCGGCAGCTGCGCTCGTTGGCGCGCTGGGCCTGGGGTACCTGTCCGGCCTGTCGCGAACACCGACGCAGGTTGCCGCCGCGGATTCCGCGGATTCCGCCCTGCTCGCCCGCGTCGACTCACTCTTCTTCACCGTCGCGTCGGACAGTTCCGTCGCCGACAGCACCGGCGAACTCATCGGCAATGTGGTGCCGGCGCTGGCGACATCCACCGTGTCGGCACAACTCGCGGTTCAGACGTTGTCGACGGACTACGACCGCGAAATCGCGCGGCTGCGGAAGCTTCTCGACGAACGGCGCAACCAACTGGACCCCGCGACTGTCGCAATCATCGAGAAGAACCTTCGCGTCATCGACGCGGCGATCACGGAAAGCCGGAAAGCAATCGCCGGCGATCCCGCGAGCCGGTTCCTGATCGAGTCCCTGAATCAATCACTGGACGCCAAAGTTGAACTGCTGCGGATCGCGGCCGCATTGCCGAACCGCTCCTAGAGGAAGACGACCATGTTGCGCACCACCCTGCTCACCACCGTTCTCTGCGCCGCGACGCTCTCCGCGCAGCAGAGCCGTCGCGACCAGGACTACCAGAGCCGCATCGATACCACCTACGCGTTCGACAAGCGCGGCACCGTATCGCTGACGCTGGGCGCCGGCGAGATCATCGTCACTGCGTGGAACCGCGACGAGGTGCGCGTGCGGGTGCGCTCCGAGCGTGGCGAAGTGCGTATGGACGCCACCGCCAGCCGCCTCTCGCTGGAGCTCGCGCGGCCGCGCAGCGGCGGCTCACGCTATGAGGTCACCGTCCCCATGGGTGTGCGCGTCAGCGCGCGCAGCACCACGGGCGATATCTCCATCACCGGCACGCGCAGCGGCGTGGACGTCAGTTCGCAGAACGGCGACATCAGCATCGAAGACGTGACCGACATGGTCGATGTCGTGACCCTCTCGGGCGACGTCTCGGCACGCAGCGTCGTGGGCCACGTGGATATCCGCTCCACCAGCGGCACGGTGTCGCTCGTGGACGCGAAGGGCGACGTGGAGGCCGCGTCCGTCAGCGGCGACATCATCCTTCGCAACGTGGTCGCGCGCTACGTGCGCGGCAAAAGCACCAGCGGCGACATCAGCTTCGATGGCGCCGTGGACAGCACCGGCCGCTACGAACTCGGCTCGCACAGCGGGAGCGTGAGCCTGCTCATTCCCGCGAACACCGGCGCCCAGCTCACGGTGGCGACCTACAATGGCTCGATCGACAGCGACTTTCCAATCACGCTACGGCCCGGCGAACACGGCATCGGCGCCACCAGGCGTTTCACGTTCGAGATCGGCAAGGGCGACGCGCGCATCAGCGCGGAGAGCTTCAACGGTGACATCACCATTCGCTCCAAAGGCCGGAGACCCCAAGACCAATGAGAATCTCTATGCGCGCACATTTCGCGGTTCTTCTGCTGGCCGGCGCTTCGCCGCTGTTCGCTCAACAGCCGGACTTCAAGTGGGAGAAGACGCTATCGTCTGACAAGATGGTGAGCCTGCACAACCTCAGCGGCAACATCACCGTGATGCCATCCACCAGCGGCAAGGTCGAGATCACCGGCATTCGTCGCGGCGGCCGCGACTCGGAAGACGTGACGATCGAGGTGTATGAGTCCGATCGCGGCATCACCGCGTGCTCGATGTATCGCCGCATGGACATGGAGTGTGACGACACCGGCTTTCACGTGCACAGTCGCCGGGGGAGCCGCGACCGCGACTACAACGACGGCCGCATCGACATGGAAGTGCGTCTCCCCAAGGGAATGCGGTTGAGCGCCAACAGCGTGAGCGGTGACGTGCGCATCACTGGGGCCGAGGGCAACGTGCGCGGCGGCTCGGTGAGTGGCGACGTGCGCATCGAAACCCTCCGCGCCACGAGCGACCGCGCGTCGTCCGTGAGCGGCGACGTCACGGTCGCGATCGAGTCGCTCGTCGGCGATGGGCTGTTGAACTTCAACAGCGTGAGCGGCAACGTTACGGCGGAACTGCCCAGGAGCCTGGACGCGGACGTTTCCATGCGGAGCGTCAGCGGCACACTCGACAGCGATTTCCCGCTTACCTTGAACGGGCGCGTGAGCCGGAACTCGATCCAGGCGCGCATCGGCAAGGGCGGGCGCGATCTCGAAGTGCACACGGTGAGCGGCGACGTCCACCTCAGGATGGCGAGGCAGTAGGCGAAACACGAGGACCTGATGACGCGTCCGTGGATGATGCACCGGTCGGCAACAACGCTCGCGACAGCGGCATGCGTGCTGCTCGCGGCACCGAGCGACGCGTGGTCGCAGGGGCGGATCGAGCGCGAGGCGTTCACGTGGGCCGGCACCATCCCTGAAGGCCGTTGGATCAGCGTGCGCAACCTGCGCGGCAACGTGGAAGTCACCCGCGGGGGCGACAAGGTGGAGGTCATCGCGCTCCGCCGCACACGGCGCGGCGATCCGGACTTCGTGCGGTTCGAGGTCCAGAAGTTCGGCGCGGGAAACCAGAACGTGCTGATCTGCGCGCTGTGGGGTGAAAACTCCGACTGCGCCGAAGACAGCTACCGCAGCCGCAGCGACCGCCGCAGTCGCGAGAACGATGTCACCGTGGACTTCAGCGTTCGCGTGCCGCGCGGCGTGAAGGTGGGCGCGCACACCATCAACGGTGACGTGCATGTGGAGGACGCCGCGGCGGAAGTGGACGCCGAGAGCGTCAACGGCAGCGTGGTTGTTTCCACGGTGGGTGGGCCGGTCAATGCGCGAACCACCAACGGCTCGGTGCGCGCCACGATGGGAAAGTTCGACCTCAACTCCGACCTGCATTTCGCCAGCGTAAACGGGTCCGTGGTAGTGGAATTCACGGGCGACATCAACGCCGAGATCGAACTCGTGACGACGAACGGTCGGTTTCTCACGGACTTCCCGGTCACGATCACCGGGCGCATCGACCCGCGGCGGCTGCGCGCAACCCTGGGCAAGGGCGGCCCCCGCATCCGGCTGGCCACTGTCAACGGGAACGTGGAGCTGAGAAAGCGGTAGATTAAGCAGCTATGACTCTGCCTCTCACCGCTGCGCTCCCCGCCCGAACAGGGGTCGAGCGCGCCACGCTGGTTCGCCGCACTTACGGACTCGTCTTTGGTGGCGTCATTGTCACCATGGTGGGTGTCGTCTTCGGCATGACGCAGCCGGCGCTCATGCGGGCCGTTGCCGAACATCCATTCATTTCGTTCCTCGTGTGCCTGCCGCTGCCGATGTTCCTCGCGCAACGCTCGCACCGGGACTACCCGCGCAACATCCTGCTCACGCTGCTTGGCACGTTCGCAACGGGCGTCTGGCTGTCACCGCTCATTTTCGTGCTGAACGCAAGTCAGCCGGGCATCGTTGGCCAGGCCGGCGCGCTCACGCTCACCACATTCGGCGTGCTGACGATGTACGCCACGTTCAGCCGACGCGATTTCAGCGCCTGGGGCGGCTTCTTCATCGTTGGCCTGTGGGTGCTGATCGCGACGTCGCTGCTCAACCTGTTCTTCCGGAACGAGACGGCGTCGATGTGGATCGCCGGCAGCACGGTGTTCATCTTCGGCGGCCTGCTGGTGTTCGATACGTGGCGCATCGTCCGATCCGATCAGTACGGCCCGGACGACTACGTGCCCGCGGCGATCGCCATCTACCTCGACGTCCTGAATCTCTTCCTCGCCATCCTTCGGCTGCTCGGCGGGAATCGGCGCGGCTGAGCGGGACCGTCCGGATGCGCGTGCTGAGCGCCGTCTACGCGCATCCGGACGACGAGACGTTCTCGGGCGGCGGCACGTTCGCGAAGTATTCGACGGCCGGAGTGCGCTGCACCCTCTACTGCGCCACGGACGGCGATGCCGGCAAGACCTCTGGCCTGACGATCTCATCGCGCGAGGAGTTGGGACGCGTGCGCCGGGCAGAGCTCAAGGCCGCCGCCGACATCCTCGGATTCGCCGTGGTGGATTCGGGCGGTCACCCGGACGGCGGCCTTGTCGGAATCGATCAGCAGATCCTGATCGGCGAAATCGTGCGGCATCTGCGACGCGAGCGGCCGCATGTGGTCGTGACGTTCGGACCTGAGGGCGCGCCCAACACGCATCCGGACCATCGCGTGATCTCCAGGGCCACGACGGCGGCGTTCTTCCTGGCCGCCAACGCCTCCGTGTTCACCGAGCAGCTGCGCGACGGAGTCGGGCCGCACCAGGCGGCGCGACTCTTCTTCGTCACGTGGCCCGTGCCGTCCGACACGGCTGTGCTGAAGACACGCGGCGCGCCAGCAACCGTGCGCATCGATGTGCGCGCCCATCGCGACCCCGAGTTGGCCGCCTGGCGCGCGCATGCGTCCCAGCAGGCGCTGCAACAGCGTTTCGACGAGACCGCCGCCACGGACGAGGAACTGTTTGCTTTCGCCGCCGGCACCGCGCAACCGGCACCGATGATCGACGACTTCTTCGCGGGCCTGTAACCGGAGCAGTTGATTCGACGCCCGGCCTGGCGTCGAATGGAATGGGACAGCATCCGCCGGAGATTGTACCGTATGGTTGTTCGGGCCGTTCGCGCCGCCACGATTGTTGTCGCTCTGGGCGTCATGCCGCGCGTGGCGTGCGCTCAGTCCGTGCGCGGCACCATTGTCGGGTCGGCCGCCGAGCCGTTGACCGGGGTGATAGTCGCGTTGCTCGATAGCACGTTGTCGCCCGCGACACACACGCTCAGTGACGCGCGAGGCGCCTTCCGTCTGACGGCTCCGGCGCCGGGCGCCTACCGCCTGCGCACACTCCGCATCGGGTACCAAGCCACGACCTCAGACGCGTTCCTGCTGGCGGCGGGTCAGGAGTTCGAAAGCACCGTGCGGCTCTCGACGATTCGCCTCCAGCTGGACACGGTGCGCGTGGTAAGCCGCAACGCCTGCCGCACAGCTGGCGATTCGACGTACGCGACGTTCGCCATCTGGGAACAGGTGCACACCGCGCTGACCACGGTGCAATTGACCTCGCGCGAAGCCGACATCAACTCACTGGTCGTGGCGTACGAGCGCGAGATGGATCGCACGGAGCGCCTCGTGCGCACGCAAACGTCCACGCTCCACTCGGCATTGGCAGCAGAGCTCTGGCATTCCGCTGCGCCCGAGCGCCTGCGACGCGATGGATTTGTGGTGGACGGTGGCGCCGACAGTGTGGTGTACTTCGCGCCGGGCATCGACGCGTTGCTCTCGCGGGAGTTCGTGGAGGATCACTGTTTCCGGCTGAGCGCAGCGACCGACCAGTCGCTGCTGGGCATCTCGTTCGAGCCCACGCCGGACCGCAAGCGAATCCCCGAAGTCCGCGGCACCCTGTGGCTGGACCGCGCTACGGCGGAACTGCGCCGAATGGAATTCGGATACATGAACCTGCAGCGAAAGCATCTCGACGAAGCCACCGGCGCCATGGAATTCGTCCGGATGCGGGACGGTCGCTGGGCCGTGGCACGCTGGAACATCCGGATGCCCGTCCTCATGGTTGGCATGTCGTCCGGCAACGACGCGCGCGTGGCAGGAATCAAGGTCGCGGGCGGCGAACTCGTGTTCGCCGTGCGCGGCCAGGACTCGCTCTATGTCCGCCCACCGATGGTGCTCGCCGGCGTCGTGGTTGATTCGGTGTCGGGCGCAGCCGTTGGCGGCGCGCGTCTCGCGCTTGCCGGCACGAACGTGAACGCCGTCGCCGATGCGTTTGGCCGCTTCATGCTGCGCAACGTATTGCCCGGCGAGTACACGCTCGAGGTCCGCACGGCGTCGCTCGATTCGGTGCCCGCGGTGAGCCAATCAACCATGGCAGTGACGGACGCGGTGGACGACCTTCGCATCCGGGTCCCCACGGGACCGCAAATCGCCATCTCGCTGTACGGCGCAGAACAGATCGGAACGCCCGGAATCGTCATCGGGACGGTCGGTGTGCGCGGCGATTCAATCGCGCGCGCAGGGGTGCGCGTGGCCGCCGAGTGGGCCCAGCCATACATGAGGATCGCGGGCGGGGCCGTGGAACGCGGCACGCGTCCTCGCTGGATCGAGGCGCGGAGCGGCGCACGCGGGCGCTACCGGCTGTGCGGTGTACCGGTCAACATCGCGGTCATGCTGCGCGCGGAATCCGACAGTGCCGGCGTCACAGAGGCCCTCACCATTCCGCCGGGCGGCAGGCTGGCACGCACCAACCTGGTCCTCGAACCGGTGGTGCAACGCGGCGCGACGTTCACCGGGGTTGTCGTGGCGGACGTATCCCTGTTGCCGATCATGGACGCGGTCGTGTCGATGCCGGACTTCTTCCGCAGCGTGAAGTCCAACGAGCAGGGCGCGTTCCGATTCACCGCCGTCCCGGCGGGCACGCATCGCGTGCTCGCGCAGCGCAAAGGCTTGGGTTCGATGGAAGCGCAGATCGCGTTCAGCGCCGGCGAGACTGCGGAGCGGCGCGTGGTGCTGAGCCCCGGTCAATCGGATGACGAAGGTGTCGTGGAACGTGTGCTGATCCCCAGCTTCGAGGAGAACCGCAGAGCAGGCATCGGGGTGTTCATGACACGCACCGAGTTGGACCGGCAGCGCGGCCGGCTCCTGTCGGAAGTACTCTCGTGGGTGAAGGGTTTCTCGTCGTCGCGCGGCGGATGCAACACCCGCGTGTACATGGACAACGCACTCATGACCCGCGGGAATCCCACGCCACCCTTCGACCTCAACACGATTGCGACCGGGCAGGTGGAAGCGCTGGAGTACTACCGCTCGTCTTCCGAAACGCCGATGAAGTATCGTTCGCTCGACGCATCGTGCGGCGTGCTCGTCGTCTGGACGCGGCGCTGACCGCACATCGCCACACCAGAACCCATCGGAGATCATCCCATGCGCGCGAGCCGCGTGATCCTCGCCGCCCTGTGCGCCTGCACGTCGGCCGGCACGACCCCGGGCACGCGGGCCCAGCGCACGGAAAGATCCGCAGCGAGGGGATGGGCAGCCTCACGATCAGCCCGGTGACAGACGCGTCCAACCATTCACTGACGTCATCGGTCGATGACGCGTGGCTCCAGCTCGCGCACGTCTACGATTCGCTTGCGATTCCCAAGGTCCTGATCGACCCCAAGACGCATACGATCTCGAATCAGGGCCAGAAGATCCGCCAGCGGCTGGGACGCACCTCGCTGAGCCGGTTCATCGAATGCGGCACCACGCAGATCGGCCCGAATGCGGACTCATACGAGGTGTTCCTCACGGTCACTACGCACCTCGCGGCCGAAGGCGCGGGGTCCAGGCTGTCCACGACGGTCGAAGCGGTTGCGCGGCCACTGACGTTCAACCAGACCTATTCCCGCTGCTCGACAAAAGGGGTGTTGGAGACGCGGATTGCCGACGCCCTGAAGGCCCGGCTGCCGCAGTAGCCCTACGCGCCGGACTTCCGGTCGAATCCGGCGGCCCCCTCGATGGCCTTGGCCAGGTCGAGATCGTGCTGCGTAATGCCGCCGGCGTCGTGGGTCGAGAGCGAAAACGTGACCTTGGTGTAGCGGACGTCAATGTCGGGGTGGTGATTCATCCCGTCCGCCAGCTTCGCGACGTCATCCACGAACCGAATGCCGTCCGCAAACCGTGCAAAGCTGTACGTCTTGTGGAGGACGCCTCCCCGACGCGACCAGCCGGGCAGGCCGCCCAAGGCGCGCTGGATTTCGAGGTCGGAGAGTTTTGAGCGCATTGCGTGGGCGGATAATAGCGCCCACCGCGCGCAGCGAAATAGGGATATCTTCGCAACATGAAAATGCGGCGACTGACTCCCGTGCTCCTCGTTGACGCCATTGAACCGGCGCTCGCCTTCTGGACAGACAAACTCGGCTTCAGCAAGACGACCGAGGTGCCGCATGAGGGCCGCCTGGGCTTCGTGATCCTCGAGCGCGACGGTATCGAGGTCATGTACCAGACCAAGGACAGCGTCGCGGCCGACGTACCAGCGCTGGCCCAGTCGCCGCAACGGGGCACGTTCCTGTTTTTTGAAGTGGACGACCTCGATGCGGTGGCGACGCAACTCAAGGACGTGACGCCGGTGATCCCGCGCCGCAAGACGTTCTACGGAGCCGACGAGCTGGTCGTCCGGGAGCCCTGCGGCAACGTCGTCACGTTCGCGCAGTTCGAAAAGCAGACCTAGCCAGCAACGCGACAGCGACTCGTCGCCGAGGGCGCCCTTGCTCTTTCGGTTTTTGTTCGGTACATCTTGACCATGGCGGCGCCAGAACTCCTCGATTTCCACACGGCCAGGACGCTCACCCGGGCACCGCTGCCAGTGCTCGGCGAGCAGAAGGACATCCGGTACTTCGGCACGCATGCGAAGTCGGTGCTCAACGACACCGATACGACCGGCATGCCATTCTGGTCGATCAATCCGTATGTCGGATGTGCGTTCGGGTGCGCGTACTGCTACGCGAGGTACGCGCACCGCTGGGTGATCGAGCGCGCCGTGACGGCCAACCCGGAGCAGACGCTGCTACGGGACGCATTCGAAGTGATGCCACCATGGCTGGCCTTCAAGCGCCAAGTGTTCGTGAACCGGCCGATGAAGCGGAACGACGAACGAGCGCTGACAGACGCGCAGTTAGTGTTCGAATTCTGATGTAACAGTGTGTGGAGAAGCGTGGATAAGCCGTCGGCAGATAACTGTTGACGGCGTCCTTTTTCGTCTTCATGTTTTCGGTGTTTCTTCGGGTTCTGTTTCCAGGCTGACTTCTTGTGAGTTCCCCTTCCAGTTCGGCTCTTCGAGCCGAAGCCGTCGAGTCGCTGCGCGCGCTCTTGCCGCAGCCGCTCCCCACCGCGCCCGGGCTTCCAACTGGCCTCGACGCGCTGGATGGCGCGCTCGCGTCGGGCGGATTTCCGCGGGGCCGTTTGACCGAAGTCGTTGGCGCGTCGGGGACGTTGACGTTGCTCCGCCATGTCGTGCAAACGGCGGTGGAACGCGGCGACTGGGTGGCCTACATCGACGCATCGCGCACACTGTCGCCGCGTGATTGGTCCGGCCTCGACGACCGGAGGCTGTGGATCGTGCGGCCGCCCGAGGCCACACACGGCGCGTGGTGCGCGGACGTGCTGCTCCGGAGCGCCGCGTTCTCGCTGGTGGTGCTGGACTCCGCACCACCGGTGACGCGCGCGATCGCGGTGCGGCTCATGGGCCTCGCGCGGGATTCGAACGCCGCGTTCGTGGTGGTGGGCGCCGGTGATACGACGAAGCTGGGCGGCGCGGTACGCCTGCACGTGCACCGACGGCGACAACGATTGCGAATCGAAATCCAAAAGGGCTTCAGGGTGCAGGGGACTGACAGGGTGCAGGGTGCGGCATTCAGGGTGCAGGGTGGCGGAAAATATTCTTCCATGGTGGAGATCAACTGTGTCATTGGAGTGGCGCGTCGCTTGTGTTCGTATCCCGAGGTTCCCGATCGGCGCGGTGTGGCGCGCACGTCAGGAAAACGTGGACGCGGGCGGGCAGCTTCTCCTCATTACTGAGAACGGAGGGAAGAGGCCAAGGGAGGAGCGAGGAGAAGACCTCGGGTGTGAGTCTCCTCCCTCCTCCCTCGGCCTCCTCCCTCTTTCGCACTGGGACAGTTCTTTCCTCGCGCTCAAAGACAGTTCTGAGACACGCCCTCGCCTTCGCAGCGTAACCGCCGCCGCCGCGCGCGAGGGGGTGCGCGCCGGCATGACCGTCGCGGAGGCACACGCGTTGTGCGCCACGCTCGAGGTGTTGCCGTGGGACGACGCCGTGGTCCACGCGGCGATTGCGACCGCGACCGCGCGGTTCGTCGGGGTGAGTCCACAGGTGTCACCCGTTGCCGGCACACCCGGTATGTGGTGGATCGGCGCGAGCGGATTCGCCGTGGGGTCACACTCCGCGGGCGGCCGGGGTGAGGCGTCGTTCGCCGCCGGGCTGCTGGTCGCCGCGCGGGACTGGCATCCCCGCGCACGCATCGCCATCGCGGATACCTGCATCGCCGCGCGGGCCGCGACGTGGTCGGGCGCGTCGTTCGATCAGGCCGCGACGATGCGCTCGCCGCTCACCATCATTCCCGCCGGCGGTGACGCGGAGTACCTCGCGTCCGCGCCGCTGACGCTCCTCCCGATGGACGCGGAGATGCGCGACGCACTCCGAGCGCTGGGCGTACGCACGGTTGGCCAGTTCGCGGACCTCAGCGCCAGCGACGTGGAGCAGCGGTGGGGCGACGATGGGCTCGCCACCTGGCGACTGGCCCACGGCGACGACCCGCGGCGACCGGTGCTCGCCCGGCTGGACGAGCCGCCGCACGTCGAGATGGAACTCGCCGCGCCAGCCGCCACGATGGAACCCGTGCTCTTTCTCGTGCGGCCCGCGGTGGAACGACTGGTGACGCACCTTGTGTCGGAATCGCGTGCGATCGCGGCACTCGCCATCACGCTGACGCTCGACGATGCGCGCGGCGCCCTGCCCACCGCGCAGGCGCACACGGTGACGCGCGAGATCCGGCTGCCCCGCCCACTGGCGCGCGCTGCGCCGCTCTTCGAGCGCTGCCGCGGACTGCTGTCGCGCTGGGAACTCTCGGCGTCGGTGACCGCGGTGCGGCTCACCGTCGTGCTCACGGCACCGTTCACCGGCGAACAGGGGCACTTGCTGGACACCAGTTGGCGCGACCCGGGCGCGGCCGACGCGGCACTCGAACGCGTGAGAGTAGAACTGGGACCGGATGTGGTGGTGAAACCGATGTCGAGAGATGGATACGCTTTGGAGCGAAGCGGAAATTGGAGCGAAGAGACGGACTCGTACTCGGCCGCGGCTTCGCCGCGGATGCAGTTCTCGGCCGGCGCTTCGCGCCGGATTCTCAGCAGTTCCTCGCAGTTGATCCGTGCCGAAGGCACGGCCGAGAACGCTTTTCGATTGCTCGACCCGCCAGAGCACATCGATGTCGACGACCCTGATGCTCCCCGTCGAATGCGGTGGCGCGGCCGTGCCATGAGCATCATCCAGTCCGTTGGCCCTGAGCGCCTCTCCGGCGATTGGTGGAAAGACGGCTTCAGTCGGGACTACTGGCGCTGTGAGCGCGACGACGACGCGGGCGAGCTGGTGCTCTATCGCGATGCCGCCGGATGGTGGGTCCAAGGCTGGTATGACTGACAACCAGACGTCGGACGGCAGACGTCAGACGTCGGAGTATGTCGAACTGCACTGTCACTCGGCGTATTCCTTGCTGGATGGCGCTGCCCTGCCGGAAACGCTCATCGAACGAGCAGCAGAACTCGGCTACTCTGCCCTCGCGCTCACAGATCACGACGAATTGGGCGGAGTGGTGCGGTTTGCGCAGGCAGCCGACGAGCGCGGGATACGAGCGATCATTGGGGCAGAACTCACGTACTCGGCCGGCGCTCCGCGCCGGATTCGCAGTAGTTCCTCGCAGTTGATCCGCGCCGCAGGCGCGGCCGAGAACGTCAATCCGCGCGCGGAGCGCGCGGCCGAGTACCATATCGTTCTCCTTGCGCAGGATCGCGAGGGCTACGGGAATCTGTCCACCCTCATTACGCTCGGACGATCCAAAACACGCGGCGAGCCCTGCGTGGACCTCGAAACACTGGCACGTCACGCCAAGGGCCTGTTCGCGCTCACCGGTTGCCCGCGCGGCCTGGTGCCATCACTCGCGGCAAGCGGAGATGTGGACGCCGCGTGCGACGCCACGGCCACGCTGCTGGACATCTTCGATCGCCGCGTCGCCATCGAGTGCTGGGATCACGGCCTGCCTGAGGAGCACCGCACGTCGCAGACACTCATCGCCGTCGCGCGCGCGCTCGACATCCCCTGGGTGGTGACCAACGACGTGCACTACGCCCGGGCGCGCGACCGCATGGTGCATGACGTGCTCGCGTGCCTCAAGCACAAGCGCACGCTGGACGACATGGGCACCCGCCTCCGGCCCAACGCCGAGTGGTACCTCAAGAGCGCCGCGCAAATGAAGCGGCGGTGGCAGCACGCGCCGACGGGCATCACCAACACCCTCGCGATCGCCGAACGCTGCCAGTTTCGCATGGCGCATGTCGTGCCGACGCTACCCGCGTTCCCGCTGCCGCCGGGCGTATCGCCGGACGAATACCTCGAACGGCTCGTGGAGCAGGGAGCGCGCGAACGGTGGCCTGAAAACATGGACGGAGGACGAACGGCCGAGCACGACAGGCAGCTCGCGCACGAGCTCCAGGTCATCCGCACACTGCGCCTCGCCGGATTCTTCCTGATCATGTGGGACATCGTGCGATTCGCGCGTCGACGCGGCATCCTGTGCCAAGGTCGCGGGTCCGCCGCCAACTCCGCCGTCTGCTTCTGTCTTGGCATCACCGCCGTGGACCCGATCAAACTCGGCCTGCTCTTCGAACGGTTCCTGAGCGAGGAGCGCACGGAAGCGCCCGACATCGACGTCGACTTCGCGCACGAAGAGCGCGAGCACGTCATCCAGTACGTATACGAGAAGTACGGACGCGATCACGCCGCGATGGTGTGCGAGCAGATCACGTGGAAGAGCCGCAGCGCGGTGCGCGATGCCGCCAGAGTACTGGGGTTTTCCGTTCAACAAGCAGACCGGCTTGCGACTTTGGCTGATAGACACTCTGCTCGTGAAACAGCAGCGGCACTGAGAGGTGAGGCGGCGGCGTTCTCGGCCGGCCCTCCGGGCCGGATGAAGTACTCGGCCGTTCCTTCGGAACGGATTCCTCGCAGTTCCTCGCCGTTGATCCGCGCCGCAGGCGCGGCCGAGAACGTGAATCCGGCGCCAAAGGCGCCGGCCGAGAACAATTTGTTATATCTCGCCGGCCTCGACGCCAGCGACAAACGCGTCCAGCTGCTCGCCGATCTCGTGGGTGGGCTACACCAGTTGCCGAGGCACCGGTCAATCCACGTCGGCGGCTTTGTTCTCACCAAAGAGCCATTAGCCACCATCGTGCCCATCGAGCCGGCATCCATGAAGGACCGCACCGTCATCCAGTGGGAAAAAGACGATCTCGACCCCATGCGGCTCGTGAAGATCGACCTGCTGGGGCTCGGCATGCTCACCCTGCTTCAGAAGTGCATCACGTACGTGCGGAAGACGCGCGGCGTCACCGTGGATCTTGCACAACTCGACATGGCGGACCAGGCCGTGTTCGACGACATGTGCAACGCGGACACGATCGGCGTGTTTCAGATCGAGAGCCGCGCGCAAATGAACACCCTGCCCCGCCTCAAGCCGCGCACGTTCTACGACCTCGTGGTGGAGGTTGCGCTCATCCGCCCGGGGCCAATCCAGGGCGACATGGTGCACCCGTATCTCCGGCGGCGGGCCGGCATAGAACCGGTGACGTACCCACATCCGTCGCTCGAACCGATCTTGAAGCGCACGCTGGGCGTGCCGCTGTTCCAGGAGCAGGGCATGCAGGTGGCGATCGTGGCCGCGGGATTCACGCCCGGCGAGGCAGACATTCTGCGCAAGGCGATGGGACACAAGCGCAGTCACGAGCGAATGGCCGCGATCTGCCAGAAACTCATCGAGGGCATGAAGCGGAATGGCATCGCCGAGGATATCGCGCTGCGGATCTACCACCAGATCAACGCGTTTGCGGACTACGGGTTCCCGGAGTCGCACGCCGCGAGCTTCGCTTTGCTGGTATACGCGTCCGCATATCTCAAGCACTACTACGCGCCCGAGTTCACCGCGGCACTGCTCAACTCGCAACCGATGGGCTTCTACGCACCAGGCACGATCATCGAGGACGCAAAGCGACACGGCGTGAAGGTGCGGGCGATCAACGTTCTTCGATCCGGATGGGATCATTCGCTCGAGGGAAGAGGGAGGAGGTCGAGGGAGGAGAGAGGAGATCCTCCTCCCTCCTCCCTCCTCCCTCCTCCCTCTGTGCGCCTGGGCCTGCGCTTGGTGAAAGGGCTCGGCTCCAAGGCCCGGGAGATCTTCGAAGTCGCGCGCAGCGACGGGCCGTTCACGTCCGTGGAAGATTTCGTGCAACGCACGCGATTCGACCGCCGCTCGTTGCGACATCTCGCAATGGCCGGCGCGTTCGACGGTTTTCTCAAGACCGAGCCTGATCTGAAGAAACGGCGCTCGGCGCTGTGGGAGGTGCTTGATGCCGCCCGCGGAGACGCGGGCCCCTTAGCTCCTCGGAGCAACAGCAGATCGGCGCGAAGCGCCGCCGAGCACGTCAATCCGCGCGCGGAGCGCGCGGCCGAGAACACTTCCGAGCGGCAGGGTGCCCGCCTTCCCGCAATGTCTCCAGGAGAGCTAACGGAGGCAGACTACAGGATGACAGGTGTGAGTCTCAACGGTCATCCGATGGCGCATCTGCGGGCATTGCTCGCGCCGAACGGTGTCCTCACCACGGCGCAGATCGCGCGCGCGCGCGATGGCGATCGGGTGGCGGTGGCCGGTCTCGTCATCTGCCGTCAGCGGCCCGGCACCGCCAAGGGATTCGTCTTCCTCACGCTGGAAGACGAGGTGGGGCTGGTGAATGTGGTAATCACGCCCCAGCGATTCGAACGGCAGGCGTTGTTGATCTCCACCACGCCGCTCCTGCTGGTGCGCGGGGTGCTCCAGATCGAGCAGCGCGTCGTCAATGTGCGGGCCGAGCGCTTTCGCGGACTTCAGGCAGAGCTAGGGGCAGAGTATGCGAAAAGCCACGACTTTCACTAGCTGGTGACTGGTGACTGTTTCGTTTCGACCAGTAGTCGCGATCCGCGATCAGGACCTCGAGCTCGATCGACCCGCCCCACCACTCCAGGTAGGCGCCGATGTGAATCGCGCCTGTCGGATGGCGCAGCACGCGTCGTCTACCGGGTGACCGCGTCGGTAGAACCACGGCGTGACTGCGGTTGACGGCCAAAACGGGTACTTTGGTAAATGAAGGGCTGAAGGGCCGAGCAGGACTTCCAGCACGGAGCGTAGCCGGGGAGCGCTCGCCAACAACAAGGTCGGTATCGATGCGCTGCCCACTTCTGTTCCGCGCTACCACCACCTTCCTCCAACGGCTTCTCGCAGTCGCGGTGCTCGCGGCCTGGCTGTTCCCGATGAGCGCCGACGGGCAGATTGCCCCCACGGGCTCCGTTCGCGGAAAAGTCCTTACTGCCGGAGTAACCCCGGTGAAGGGAGCGCTAGTCGAACTCCTTGGCCGATCCGACTCCATGCGAACTACGGGAACGGGCGAGTTTGTCTTTCACGGTGTCGACAGTGGCCCTCAAGTTCTCCGGATACGCGCGCTCGGCTATGCGGAGAAGACGCAAGGCATCCGCGTCAACGGAGACCTTGGTTGGACGGGCACAATTGTGCTGGACCGGGTGGCCCAGGCACTCTCGGACGTGAATGTGACTGCACCGGGCAAGCCACCTGAATTTGCGAACATTACCAAGTACGACGATTTCTTCCGCCGGCGTAGGCTTGGCTTCGGAACGTTTCGCACGCGCGAAGACATAGAGAAGAAGGGGGCTGTCGATGTCGTGTCCGTGCTCCAAGGGATTCCAGGTGTCAATGTGAGCGCAACGAGCAACCCGGATGGCGCACCGGAGGTCCGATTCAGGATGGCAAGATGTCCTGGACAACCGCCGAACTTGGGCATCTATATCAACGGCTCACGAGTCGCCGTGTTTGGCAAAAAATCAGAGAATAAGGGCTCCGAGCTTTCGGGCGCTTTTCGCAGCGACACGGACAAGAAGAGTAGTTGCGAGGATTGCACGAGAATTGCTGAAGTACTTTCTTCAGTCGCCCTTTCCGAAATCCTGTTCGTCGAGTTCTATAGAGGTCCGGGCCAAATTCCAAGCGATCTCGATCGTGGCGATTCCTGTGCGGCACTGGTGATCTGGACGCGCTGAGCCATTCGGAGGTTCGCTTCCATGACCCAGGCCGTGGCTCGTGCCGCTGATTGACCTTCAGCTCGCCGTAGGCAGAGCCAAACAACTCCTGATAGCGCTGCCTGTCGCTTCTTCGCACGATGGCCACGAAGCCACGGGGCGTTTGGCTTGGAAACCGACATGACTTTCACTAGCTGGTGACCAGTCACCAGTCACCAGTCACCAGTCACCAGTCACCAGTCACCAGTCACTAGTCACTAGTCACCATTTCGTTTCGACCAGTATTCCCGATCCGCGATCAGGACGTCGAGTTCGATCGATCCGCCCTTCAGCTCCGAGTAGTCCGAGATATGAATCGCGCTCGTCCGGATCGCCCGTCCTGCGTCATCCACAAGTGACAGCCCCAGCAGGTCGCGGGCGCGGTGATAGCGGTCGAGCAGGTCCTGATCCGCCGCATCGGCACCCGGTGTCGGCACCGCTTGAGCGTACAGATGGAATACCGGCTGCACGAGCTCGTAGCCCATCCCCGGCCGGAACCGCCCGCGCGCGCGGCCCAGATTGGGCTCCGCGTCCTCGAGGTCCGACCAGCCGACGACGATGTCTTTCAACCGGACAGTATGGCGGCTCACGATTCAGGCTTCTTGGCAACTCCCGGAGGGATCACCACGCTGCTGATCCGGAATGCGAACTCCTGTTCCACCAATTGCCTCACGGCCTTGGAACCCATCTTGGCGGGACTGAAGCGCATGAATGGTAGCGCGTCGCGAACTGCCTTGGCGAACTCGGGCGACGTGTAGTCCACGAACCTGAGACTGGTCGTGTCCGCATAGCCGTCCTCGTCCACCACCCACTGCGCCTTCACGAAGCCTTCGCGCTTCAACTCCAGCATCGCCGTTGGGTACGCCGGCGCCGCACTCCACGTGTACCGCGACGCGGCGCTGTCCACCTCGAGCAGCGTGAAGACGGAGTCGCTTCCCGTGATCTCGGGTCTCGCCTCCACAGTCTGCTGCATGAGGCCGGACACGCGCACGGGTTCCGGCTTTCGCTCATCGGCGAGGCGCGGTTTCGGGCTGGGCTCCATGGTCGTCGGCTCCGCCAGCGCCACGAACTTGAGCATCTCGCGCTGAACGTTCTGACCGCCGACCCGGTTTGGCGGCGCCAGGAAACGCGCGATACTGACCTCGGGGATCTCGCGCCGTTCGATGTGCGGCTCCGCGGTAGCGATGATCGCCGCTCCGACGAGCACAGCGTGTACGGCCACGCTCAGTACCGCGCTCGTCGTCGTGGGCGTGCCCGGCGAAGGATCCCAGCGTTTCATCATGCCCTTTTGCAACTCCTCACACACACTACCACGTCATTCGCGACGCACCATCACCAAAACACCCTCTAACGCATCGCGCCAATGCACTCGAGCTCGACCCGGGCATTCCGCACCAGCTGCACGCCGCCCAGCGCCGACCGCGCCGGTTTGCTGCCCGGGAAATACGTCGCGTACACCTGATTGAACGCGGGCCACTCGGCGATGTCGGCCAGAAAGACCGTGCACTTCACGACCCGGTCCATCGTCAGTCCGTTTCGCGACAACGCGGTCTTGATGTTCTCGAGCGTTTGCCTGGCCTCGGCGGCGATGCCACCGGCCACCAGTGTGCCGGTCGAGTCGACGCCAATGGCGCCGGACAGGAACAGGAGGTTGCCGACGCGGACGGCCTCGGTGAACGGGCCCAATGCCGCACCGGGCGCCGGCCGAAACTCGACCTGCGCGTGGGCAGGCGCTGCGTACGCGGCAATGGCCAACGCAGCGAGAAGGGTCTTCAGGTGGCGCATCGAAGGCTGTCTCATGGTGTCAGGTATCGCTCCCTCAGGATTTTCCCATGGTGACGCTCGTGCCCTGCCACGACATACCCCAGTGCACGAACCGTGAACGCCGCGTTGTTCGCAGTGCCGGCCCGCCCCCACTCCTCCTCCGTGAACCCGCGGAAGAGCGACAGCGTGGCGGCCCGCAGGGTTTGGAAGTCATCCAGCAGCGACGCCAACGTGCGTGCGTGCGCGGTCGACACTGCGCCCCATGCCTTCTCATCGTAGCCGGGCAACGGCGTGGAATCGCCGCGGGCAAACCGGAGCGCCCGGTACGTGAACACGCGCTCGGAGTCAGCCATGTGACCAACCACCTCGCGGACGCTCCACTTGTCGGCGGCATAGCGGAACATGGATTTCTCCTCGCCGATCGGCCTGAGCAGCGCCTGCGTGTCGCGCATCTGCTGCTCCAGCGACTGGAGCAAGTCGCCCTCCGGCACGAGGGCCACATAGCCTGCGTAGAATGACGCGTATTCCTTGTCCGTGGGACGACGAATCGTGGTGCCCATGCGCGTGTGTCCGAGGGTCAGGGAGTTCGCCGTAACAGCGTAGCCGGTCCGACGTTCCCCACGCGGTCCACCGCGGCAACGCTGAAAACGTCTGCCGGTAATTCACTGCTGTTCAATATGTAGGTCCGCTCGGGCCCCGGAAGAATCGCGGTGTGCCAGACGCCGCCAACGCGTGACCGGACGAGCCACGACGTGACCGACTTGGCCCCGCCGGGTTGAAACCGCAGCACGGTGGTCCCAAGAGAGTCCAGCGCGATGCGCGCCTCGGGCCGCTCCGGCGGCAGGCTGTCCAGCCAGGCCATCCGCGGCACGAGCGCCGGTTCGGCGTACACCGCCGCAAGGCGATCGGCGATGCGCCCCACGTTGTTCATCAACACGCGGGCGTTGAACATCACGTGACCGCGTGCGCCCGGTTGCGCGCGGGTCAATTCGATCTCCTGCACTATTTCGTCCGCGCTCATGTGCTTCGGGCCCACCACGGGCAGCTTGTACAGCGCCAGCCCAGGCCACACTTCGCGGCCCCTGTGGTTCTCCTCCACCCACCAGCGGAGCAACACCGCGAACGCCTGGTCCGCCGGCTCCGGTGGCCAGTAGAGCTGCGGCGCCACGTAGTCGAGCCACCCCTCGTTGAGCCACTTCCGCACGTCGGCATACAGCTCCTCGTGTTGGTCGATGCCGGCCGTGGTCGTCGCGGGAACGCCGGGGCGCCAGATGCCGAATGGGCTGATGCCGACCTTCACCCACGGCTTCTCTGCTTTCACGGTCGCGTACAGCTCGCGCACCATGTCGTCGACATTGCTGCGACGCCAGTCGGAGAGATCCATGGGGCCACCGGCACGCCGGTATGCGTCGAACGTGGGCGCGTCCGGGAACGGGATCTTCTCGCCACGACGTTCCTCGGGATACGGGTAGAAGTAGTCGTCGATATGGATACCGTCGACATCGTACCGCCGCACGATGTCCACGATCACGCGCAGGGTGAGCGCCCGGGACTCAGCGAGGCCCGGGTCCATCCAGAGGAACTGGCCGTAGGTGCGCACGAGGTCCGGCCGCTCCACCGTGACATGGTTCGCGGCCGCGATGGAATCACGCCAGAACGCGGCGCGATACGGATTGATCCACGCGTGCACTTCGACGCCACGACGGTGAGCCTCGTCGATCGCGAAGGCCAACGGGTCCCAGAACGGCGTGGGCTCGCGTCCCTGG
>Ga0206225_1000045_pt1 | contig 21469 bp, 14 predicted proteins | sample MancosB2_FD_155470 | JGI IMG/M metagenome (GOLD analysis project Ga0206225, IMG submission 155470) | Subsurface sediment microbial communities from Mancos shale, Colorado, United States - Mancos B2 | ecosystem: Environmental > Terrestrial > Deep subsurface > Rock core/Sediment | place: USA...
GCGCCAAAAAAAAACCAGCTCCAACCAGACCGATTCCAGCGCATACCTTGCAGCAAATCGAAGATAGTTTTGCAGCTCTTTCCCAACCGGCTCCAAAAAAATCGGCGTCTCAGTCAAAAATCCAACTACCCGCTGCTATTGTGGCGAAAAGCAATATCCAGGCGTCCGTCGAAGAAATGTCCTCTATCTCGATGGACTATCACATCCGCCTCGTTGATCACCTGCAAGGCGCTCTGCTGCTGCCGGAAACAGGCGAAGTACGACTGAAAATCGCCATCGTCTCGCCCGGTAAGCTCGCTTCCGTCGAAATTCTCGATACAAAAAGCAAGAAAAACGCCGAATGGCTCAAAAACCAATTGCCTCTTCTCGATCTGCCGTGTTTTAATGATTACAACATTATCGACCCCCTTCTTGAATTTACCATAACGTTCCGCAATGCTGAAAACACTTAGGAGCTGTGACAAAATAAAATGAACCATTTGACCAGCGCGAAATCGCCTAAAATCAACGATCGGGAATGGGGTTGTATCTCTATGAATACTACCCCATTCCCGAATGTTGATTTTAGGTTGATTTGGCGCGGTGAAATGGTTCATTTTATTTTGTCACAGCTCCTTAAGTACTTCTTCCTACTCGCGATTTGCACCCTCCACGCTCACCAGGAGCTGGAAGTAAGGCTGGGGACCAAAACACATCTCAAGCCCATTTATCTCACCACTCTTCACGCCTCTACGGACACGATCGCCGAGGATCTGCGCTCCGTTTTGGCCTACGATCTGGCCCACAATGGCTACAGTTCAATTGTTCCGGTACTTGACAGAGCAGAGCAAAAAATCAGCTGGCCGGATCCGCTCAGCCGCGTCGACTCCTCGTTTTGGAAAAAAGAGCAGATTCCCATTGTCATCGCCATCGAAGCGACCCGTGAAAAATTTGCCGCGACTCTGATCCACATCGAAAAGGGCACAACTAAGCGATATCGAGAGATACCGATCAAAGACCGGACGGCGATCCACCAATTGGCCGACGCCATTCAAAAGGATCTGTTCGGAGTACAGGGAATCGCGTCGCTTCGCATTCTTTTTTCCCAGCGCCTGAAAAATGCGGATTCGCGGGGTCAAGAGTGGTTTTCCGATATCTGGATGTCTGATTGGGACGGAGCCAACGCCAAACGGCTGACAATGGCCAAAGGCTATTGCATGAGTCCGGGCTTTTTCCCCACGCCGAAGTCCAGCACCTACTACTTCGTCTCGACGAATCGCGGGCAGTCGAAAATCTATCGCTCTTCCCTCACCGATTCCAAAGTCGAAGAATGGATCAATCTGCGCGGCAATCAAATGCTGCCCGCTATGGCAAAAGACGGCTCGATGATCGCTTTCATCACCGACGCAGCGGGCCGCCCCGATCTGTTCCTGCAGCCATTGGACTCTCACGGCAAAGAAATCGGCCGGCCCCGCCAACTGTTTTCCGCTCCTAATGCCACGCAAGCCTCGCCGACCTTCAGCCCTGATGGGCGGCAAATCGCCTTCGTCTCCGACAAAGAAGGCTCGCCGCGCATCTATCTCCTGGATATTCGCGATCCGCGCGAATCCAGACGTCCCGATCCAAAATTGCTTACCCGCAAAAATCGCGAGAACACTTCTCCCGCTTGGTCGCCCGACGGCAAAAAACTCGCCTATAGCGCGCGCGCAGACGGCGTTCGCCAGATCTGGATCTACGATTTCGCATCCCACGAAGAATGGCAGCTGACGAGCGGACCTGAAAATAAAGAAAATCCAGCATGGGCGCCCGACAGCCTGCATCTCATCTATAATACGGAAACCCGAGATGTCTCCGAGCTGTACGTGATCAACCTTCACCAGCAAGAACCGATTCAAATCAATCTCGGATTTGGACAAAAACGCTTTGCTTCTTGGGAAATACGATGAGCCACTCGCAAAGAAATCATCGTTGCGTTAGATTTGTCTACAGACGGAGGAATGTATGAAATCGAGAATTCTTCTCTGGGCCGCAGTGCTACTTTTATCGGCCAGCTGCCACCGCAAGAGCAGCCAGACATGGGAAGATGTCAAGACGGCCGGGCGCTACATGCAGCGCGGCGTCGATTCCATGTGGGGAAAAGATTATGAATCGCGCATGCTGGCATCCGATGCCGAGTTCATTGGGCCGTATGATGAATTTATTCCCCTGAACGATTCCGATCTGAAAGCTCTGGCCATGCTGGGCGACGCTGCACTCCCTCAGCCCAGAGGCATTCCCGGATCGAACGGGATTCCCGCTCTGGACCAATTTTATTCTCCCTCGGATCAGTTGGGATTTCAGTTGGTTCATTTCGGAACCGATGAGCATATTCTGCGCGAAAAAGCGGACCTTCAGATGATCCACCAGATTGCCTCTTATCTCAGAGCGCATCCCAACGATTTGCTGCTGATCGAAGGCCATACGGACGAGCGGGCCTCTGCCAGCTACAATATGGCTCTCGGCATGAGACGCGCCAATCACATTCGCCAATTGCTGGTTAAAAACGGCGTGAACCTGAACCGCATCTATACGGTTTCGCGCGGCAAAGAACAACCATACGTTCTGGGCCATACTCCTGAAGATTGGAAGCAAAACCGACGCGGTGAATTTAAGATCTACGAAAAATGATAAGGCGTCGTAAGCAAATAACTATTTCATTTTGCGGCCATTATAGAGGCCCATCTGTAAACGATCGCTCCTCGGAGATATTAGAAAATATCCCGCTCGTCGCGATCGTTCACATTTGCACCTCTCTAAAGCCACCAAATGCAACACTTATTTGCTTACGACGCCTAAGGATCGTTTCCACTTGCGCCATCGCCCTGCTTGCGATTGGATGCTCTCCCCTGAAATCCTCGCCTCGCGAAGAGAAACATCAGCTTGAATTGACTCTGCACGAAATGCAGACCAATCTCGACGATGTCCGGCACGACTTGAACTGTTTTCAAACCGAAATGCAGATTCTCGATGGCCGGATCAAGTACTATGAAAATGCCTTGGCGAGCATCAAGCAGCAGGATTTTGAAAAACAGCAGTCGATCATCGAGCGCCTCACGCAGCAAATGGCCGCTCTCGAAAAAAAATATTCAGTCGTTGAAAAAAACCGCGACGCCAACACGGCCGACTTCCAACAGCTCACTTCGCATGCCAATGAGACATCGGCGGCCATGATTCAATTCAAAAACCGCATCGCTGAGCTCGAACAGGAAATTCAATTGCAAAACCGACGATTTGATGAAATCGCCAAACTTAAAGGCCATTTCGAAGGGCTGACGAAACAGCTAGGCACGTCCAGCGTCGATAAAAAAACCTACAAAGTCCGCCCCGGCGATACGCTCGATAAAATTGCCCGGTTCCACAAGACCACCATCGAGCGCATCAAAAAGGCCAACAACCTGGAACAGGATCTGATCGTGGCCGGCCAGGAACTTGCGATTCCCAATGAATAGGCCCATAGGAATATTCGATTCCGGCGTGGGAGGCCTCACGGTTTTTCGCGAAGTCGTCAATCATTTGCCCCATGAAGATCTGATCTATTTCGGCGATACGGCCCGGCTTCCCTATGGAAGCAAATCACCTGAGGCCATCATCCGCTACTCTCTTGAATGCGCCACTTTCCTGCTCGAGCAAAACATCAAACTGCTGATCGTCGCCTGCCATACGGCGAGCGCCCATGCCCTTGAAATTCTACAGGAAAAACTTCCTATCCCCGTGATTGGAGTGATTCAGCCCGGCTTTGAGCTGCTCATGCAATCCACCCGCTCACAGCGCATCGCCATCCTGGGCACTGAGAGCACGATCGCGTCCGGAGTCTATCAGAACTTGATCCGGCAACATTACCCGATGGCGAGTATTTTCGCGGTTCCCTGCCCATTATTCGTACCTTTGGCCGAAGAGCGTTTCTTCGACCATGCGGCCGCCGATCTGATCGCCGCCCATTATTTAGATCCTCTCAAAGAGGCCAACATCGATGCGGCTCTATTGGCGTGCACTCATTATCCGTTATTAAAGCGGTCCATACACAAAGCTCTCGGCCCCTCTGTGAAAATCCTGGAATCTGCATTTACATGCGCTGAACAGGCGCAAGCCGTGCTTTGCTTAAACCACACGCTCAACCCGCAGGAAATAAAACCGGCCTACCGCTTTTATGCGACCGACCATCCTATTCGATTTTCAACATTGGCAAAAACTTTTCTGGGTTATGAGATCCATTTAACGCTGATCGAGCTTGAGAAAAACAAGAAAGTATGAAATATTTTTAGTCACGCTGTGGACGTTGGTGAAATATGACACAAAAGAAACGAATCATACTGGTCGAAGACGAAGAAGACATTGCCGCTCTCATCAAGCTGCAAGCAGAAATTACCGGTTACAAATTGCACGTCGAGGTGGATGGGATCAATGGATACCGCGCTGTGGAGAGAGAAAAACCGGATCTCGTGATCCTCGACATTATGCTTCCCGGCGAAAACGGGCTTGATGTATGCCGAAAAATCAAAGGCAACCCCGATTTGAAGAATATCCCCATCATCATCCTTTCCGCGAAAGGAGAAGAGCTCGATGTGGTTTTAGGCCTGGAGCTCGGTGCGGACGACTACATCTCGAAACCATTTTCACCAAAAGTTCTATTCTCGCGCATCAAAGCGGTTCTTCGAAGGGGCAAAGAGCCGGAAAAGAACCTGAAACAATTCCGATTCGGGGATTTCATTCTCGAGGTTGATCGGTATATCCTGCGAAAGCAAGATAAGGTGATCCCGCTGACTCTTTCTGAATTCGGTATTTTGCGCAGACTGGTGACCAACACCGGAAAAGTACTGACGCGCAACCAGCTGCTGGACGACATCAACAATGACGACGCCTTTATTGTCGACCGGAATATCGATGTGCATATCGCCTCCCTCCGAAAAAAAATGGGGACTACTTTCGATTCAATCGAAACGGTCCGAGGGGTTGGATATCGCTTCAAGGAAGAGCAGGCTGCCGCAACGTAGAGCTATAAAAACATTACCACAGAGATAAGAACCACAGAGACACTATATATTCTTTCCTCTGTGGTGCCTATCTCTGTGGTTTTTTACAATGTACGAATTTAAGCCGATTGCTTTTGCTGGGAATATTCACTAGACATTTTTCCCATTCGCAGCTAATTAGTGAATTACTACCTTTTGGAGACACCATGAGAAGATTCATTGCAATCGGCATTGCTGCGATCAGCGTAATGACTTGCGGCTGCGAAACGAAAACGGGGACGGGCGCAATAGCTGGCGCCGGATTGGGCGCTGTCACGGGCGGCGCTATCGGCGGCGGAAAAGGAGCCTTGATCGGAGGCGCCGTCGGTGCCCTCGCAGGAGGGCTTGTCGGAGCGGCTCTCGATGAGCAGGACCGCAAGGTCATGGAGCGCACCTCGCCCCGCACTGTCGAACGAATGGATCGAAGCGAGCCATTGACGGTCAACGATGTGATTAAACTGTCGCAAGGCGGCGTCAGCGATGAGACGATCATCCGCTATATGCAGCAAACAGGCACAACGTATAATCTGAGCCAAGCGCAGATTCGCCGTTTACAGGATGCGGGCGTTAGCCAACGGGTCGTTAACTACATGATCGACTCGAGTCGGTGATCATCTATACCGAACGAGACTCAAAAATCGGTTTTTGACTGCGTCGGCTTGCCACAATCTTCGAGCCCGCCTGCATCACCCAACTTGTTCAAGTTGGGTTGCTTCGGCGCCAGCTTCGCTTGGCTCGAATCTTGGGCGCCTCCTTGTCCAACTTCCGATTTTTGAATCACGTTCGGTATACCTCTTGCGCTAAATCGAAAAAGAAGTTAAACGATTAGGCTCAACCTCTTTTACGGTCGATATGACATCACGCATAGAAAATGCCGCTTTTGATGATTCCTATTTTCAACAAAATCTGCCGCAAGTGTACCGGGCGACTCTACAGCAATTTCGTAGAGTCACGGCATCATTTGTATTTTTCAACTTCCTGTTTCTCGCGCTCTTTGTCTCTGAGTTGCTCTTTTTTCTGATATTTCTCCCGTTTCTCATGCAATCGACGCTGCTGGCCATTTCATTGAGCGGGCTTTTCCTGACGATTTTCTCCTATTTTGTTTTGCATTTTTACTATGCGGCCAAAAAACCGGAACAGCTGGTTCAATTGAAAACCGAATTCATCTCCTCCTGCCGCCAGCTGACCGGCGCGACCTTAAGCGAATCATCCCACCATCTTGCGATCGCCGCAGCGCTGACCCGCCTCGCGACCTATCTGGAAGATTTTGAATGGCAGTTTTATCGGCTCCCTGCTTTGCTCAAGACCTTTAGCCGGCCTCTTTCCCAGCTCTCAGCGTTCTGCCATTGGCAGGACGTGCTGCGCTTCAAGCAGATCCTGATTTACGCTGCGATTGATGAGCATTTACACCAGATTCGATTAACGCCAACCGATTTGGAAGCCCACGCTTCCCTAGCCAATACGTATATTGCTCTCTCGAAGTTATTTATCGAACCCAACCGATCGCCCAATCCTTCGGCTTTTCAAAAACGAAAAGACTCATTCAACGAATACTTTCGCATTGCAGCGCGTTTAGCCATCGATGAGTTTCAAATTCTAAATCATTACGCGCCCAATGATCCCTGGATCCATGAGCAGCTCGCCCGCGGCTACCGCGAATTATCGATGCCGCAGGAAGAATTGACTGAAGTGGAAACTCTAATACGCCTCCGGCCGCAAGACAACGAACTGCTGCTGCGCCTCGGCACGCTTTATTTTGAGCAAGGTCACAACGCGAAAGGCCTGAAAATCTACGAGGAGCTGAAACAGGCCCATTTCCATAAAGCCGACGATCTGATTGCTTCCTACGGCAAACTCTCCGATGCTCTCCCTTCGTGCGAGATGATCTGAGAAACCTGTGCCCATAAATATTAAGCAGTGCTTTCTCGACCAATTAAAAATCCTGGAAAGCCTGAATTTGCCTCAAATCGGTAGCAATGTCTGAAAAATAACCAAAACTTAGCAAAATAGTCCTTGATTTTTCGCCAAAAACATAAGAATATATGTCCGAAAAAGAGCCAAAATAATAAAAAGACTTGTAGATCAAGAACTTAACGATGGCACTGGCGCCGATAAGGCCTATTTTTTCCATTCATAGAGATCCCTTTTTCACCCCTATCCCTCTCGCGCTATTTTTTAGTCATTTTTATTTCTTGGTAAAATTCCTCCCAATTTCATATTATATTTTCCCTTCGCAATCTTATAAATTAGGAGATTCTATGAGTTCAGATGCAATCAGAAGAACGCCAGTAGATGAATCGCTAAGTCCTACTACTTATCCTACGACGCAAGCAGAGGTAAATAAAAAAATCGGCCGTGTGTATTTGTACACTGCAGCGGCATTTGCGACTTCATTCATCAGTGCCCATCTTTTTAGCTTAAGTGGTCTTGCTGGAAAGATGATTACTCTAATCATTGGCACGAATGCATTGGCCGTTGGGATCGGGTTGCTTGCTGTTGGTATTGGTCTTCTCACTGCGGTTTATTTAACGCCCAAGGAAAACAGCGGATTAAAACACACTCTTTTTGGACTTTTCACTGTTTATGAGGGACTTTTTTTGAGTCCGCTTGTGATTCTGAATGCCCCTGCTTTTGCTGCTGCCGCAATAACTACTGCAGGCATTACCGGCGGTCTCGGAATTCTTGCGCTAAAGATGCAAACGCAATTTAAGCGATTTGAAAAGATTATGTTCGTCGCTCTTCTCGTTATTACAACAGCCACCTTCGGCTCATTGTTATTACCAGGAGTTGCCGGCGCGTTTGCACACCAATTGTCTTTGGTCGGTGGATTGGCTCTCTTTAGCGCCTATGTGATCTATCATACCCAACAAATTCGAGATCATGCGCAGCATGATAACGGAAATTTCGATGAGATCAACCATTCGATAAATCTCTATCTCGACGCGATGAATATTTTCATTCGGATATATGAGATTTACGATAGATTCAAAAAATAAAAGAGACTTTCCCCAACCACACCGAGAAAAAACCTCATTATTTTTTCTCGGTGCTCTCAGTGGTTATTTTTCCGATCATCGCAAGAAGGCCTTATTTTTTAGCCAATTTCCTTTCATGGAAACATTTAATAATGCCGTAGATGCTGATCAAAATCCACGCAATCTCAATCACAAATGCCGAAAGATTCCACTCATCGATTAAAGAGATCAAGATCCCAACGGCTCCCAATAAATTTAACAACGAATAAAGATAGCCGCGCGATGTGACCCTTCCTGTCTGTAGCAAAAAGAAGGCAATCAGAAGTAAACCGACTCCAACAAGTCCAATCACACTATAAATCACTTGGCCCTCTCTTTAATGAGGAATGACAAAACAATCCCAATGACGATTCCAAAGGGTATGATCAAAAAGGCGCTGTGATAGGCCTGCAGCGGCAGTTGACTGTTCAATTCGGAATCGAGCAGCCATCCAACCAAGGGAAGACTGAGGCCATACCCCAATCCCATGATTAATATCGCGGCCAGCCCCAACGCCGTAGCTGTCACATCCGTGCGGTTGCTTTCGGCAATGACGGGATATCCGAGAACTTGTGCAGAGCTCGTAAAGCCAATGGCAAAGAAAAGGATAAACAGAAGGAGCAAACTCGATATGTTTACATATAAGAGGAAGACGACGAGCAGCAAGCAGGCCAGCGATCCCAAAATCATCGGCCAGCGCCGTTGATTCAAACAATTGGAGAGCCACCCGAAAAATGGCGAGCCGACGATCATCCCGAAAAATAACATGGACGTGATCGAGGCCGCCACTGTTTGCGAGATGTCATAGACCTGCGTCAGATAATTGATCCCAAAGAGAGCGCCAAATACGGCCACCGGCAAATTCACCGTGCAGATAAAAAATCCACAGCACCAGTTCTGCCATTTTTTGATGACAATCCATAGGCTGTCCCAAACGCTGAGACGCGCTCGAATATCTAACTGACGGCTTTCGGCGGCGCGCTCTTTCGGAATATGAACGAAATTCCACAATACGAGAGCGATCAACGCACCGACGATGGCGATCAAACCAAGCGCCCATCTCCATCCAAAATAAGCAACCCATGCATCGGTCAAAACGCTGGAAAGCATTCCACCAACCATTCCGATCGTGATGATCAACGAGCTCGCCAGAGCCATTTTTTCCGGCGGCTGCACTTGTGAGGCGAGCTTTAAGCAGGAAAGCAGAGCAAAGGCCCCCATGATCCCGGAGAAAAACCGCGCGATCCCCACGAAAAATAGATCTCTGGACACGGCAAACATCAATGTGCCCAAAATAATCACCGCCATATTGGCCATCATGATCTTTCGAACGGGAAATCGATCCAGGATCAGACCCGCCGGCAAGATGAAGAGAATGGTCGAGTAGAAAAAGGTGGCGGACACAAAACCCACACTGCCTGCGCTAGCATTAAATTCCTGCATAAGAGACATATGCAGCGCTGCCATCATATTGGTTTGAAAAAAACTGTAAAAAAAGAAGAGCGCTCCGATTAACGTTACGGCCCACGCTTTTTTCGCGGAAATCGTCATCATAGAAACCCTTTCTGGTTGCTTAGGAGGTAGTTGCTTAACTCGGGGTTCGTCGATTTTCGGGATTATTTTGGCCGATTTTTGATTCTTTTTTGGGGGGCAATATACGAAATGTTGATATTGTCCCCCAAAAAGGAATCAAAAATCGGCTCAAAAGAACCCGAAAATCGACAGAACCCGAGTTAAGCAACTACCTCTTCAGTCCAAAATAATCCTATGCCGTTTTACCCACCACTGAAAATGTTGAGGAGATGGTTAAACAACTCCCAAAGTCCATTCCCAATAAGGCATGATGTGAATCGTGAGAGCGCCGCACTTTACAGTCTCTTTCAGTTCTTGAGTGATGACATAGACATCGCTCCGACCCAACTCAGCGCCCGCCTCAATCAATGCATCAAACTCTCTTCGCCTCGTCTCATCGTCCTGCAGATCCACGGATACCTGAAATAAATCGACGTTTCCTTTGGAATATTGAACCGCGAAATCGACTTCACGGCCGCTTTGGGTCTTATGATAGAAAATGTGTTCCGGCGCCATTCGTCTAAGCTGTAAATACACGGCCGTTTCAAGACATGAACTCAATTCAGTAGCGGGTTTGATTGAATAGCTTGAGATAATTCCCGGATCAATACAGTAGATTTTACTCGGGTTTACCTGTCGCTTTCTCGTAGAAAAATCGAAAATAGGCACGTTACAGATCAGATACGCATCTTCAAAATGATCTAGATATTCATACAAAAGACTGCGCGTCAACTCCTCCCCGCGAGATTTAAATGTATTGTAAACCTTCGTAACACTCAAAGGCGAGGCAGTGTTTTGCAGACAATGGATCAGAAACATTTTTACAATGTGAGTGTTGCTTAATTGATAACGATCAATCACATCGCGAAAAACACATGAATTAACATAAGACTGTATGATCTGGAAAAACAAACTATCTGAAAGATCCAGTGTTTCTGGGAATCCCCCTCTTTTTAAATACAGATCTGTATGATGTCGAACAACTGCTTTTTCTTTACTACTGAATCTTTTCAGATCCTTCACCCCTCGGTGCGTCAGGTATTCGGAAAGACTTAAAGGAAAAACTTCTTTTTCAACACATCTTCCCCGGAGATTCGTGGCAATTTCTTTGCTCAATAATTTTGCGGAAGACCCTGTGAGGAAAATTCCCATTTTTTCCCTATCTAATAGACGCCGAATAAATTTTTCCCAACCAGGGACATTTTGAATTTCATCAAAATAGAAAAACAGATCATTTGCATCGACTAATTGCGGGTAAAGCTGAAAATAAACGTCCAAAATAGTCTGAAAATCATCCAGACTAAACCTCGCCAGCCGGTCATCCTCAAAATTGAGGTATAGAATCTTCTCCTTGTGAAGTCCCCGCTTTAATTTTTGAACCATATCCTGGTACATGAGATAAGTCTTCCCCACGCGCCGCATACCAATAAACACAAAAGCCTTTTTCACATCTTCCGGGAGCTGCGGGATGGCAATATCTCGCTGGATCAGAGGGGGTAAATTGCTTCGGTGGAACTCAAGGATGATATCTCTAAGAATGTCCTTCATGAATTAAGCCTCTTTTTAAGGCTAATTTAACACATAACTAGACTTATATCAAGTCTAACAAAACAATCAACTGAGCGCCAGAGACATACACCTGATTATTAACCACTGAAAATGGGTAATCGCGAAGCCAAAACCTGCAATACAATCAGCACCAGGCCTGTCAGCAACACAAAGATGAGCAGAGGTTTTCCTCCAAATACGCGATAAGAGGGCGGCATCGATTTTTTCCGCAGCTGCCAGACCATTAACGCGGGCAGGATCAGGAGAGAAAACGCCACGCAAATCGCTGCGTAGCCTAGCGCCAATATAAATCCTTGCGGATAAAAAATGGCAAAACATATGGGCGGAACAAACGTGACGAGAGCGGTAATGGTTCGGCCCCAGCGCACGCTCCGATGGGGAATGGCATCGGCCAGAAAATCGAACAGGCTCAAACTCACTCCCAAAAAAGAGGTCGTAATGGTCACGTTGGCAAAACCATTGAGGGTAAAGCCCACCCATTTGCTTTCAATCGAATTCATCGCCATAGCGATGAATTCGCCGGTGGAGCCTTGGGCCTGCACAAAAGCGATGAATGAATCGATGGAGATAATACTCCATAATTCAAGAATCCAAAATGCGTAAATGAGCATGGTCAAGAGCGTTCCCGTCACAATGACAAATCGGATGCTTTTGGGATCTCTGTTGAGATAGTTCGTCAATGAGGGAATCAATGGCTGATAGCCGAACGAAAATAAAAAGATGGGGACGCCGGCCCAAAGATATTTTAGCTCTCCATGGTTGATGAGCGGGTTTGAAAAATCAATATACGGAGTGAGCAATATCAGGGCGAGCACAAGAAAGGAAGCTTTGATCGAAAAAAACATTCGGTTGACGTAATCGACCGCTTTAATTCCGTGGCAGACAAATGCGCCCAATAGTCCTGCGAACAAGAGGCAATTCCATGCGGAAGAAAGATGCACGCCGCACAAAAGCAAAATCTGCCCCAATAACGACCCTCCGCCGGAAATATAGGCGGCGACTAGCGCATACAAGAGGAGTAGATAGCTAATGAACATAACGATCTTGCCCGGACGGCCCAATGTGTTCGAAGCCATGGAAGTAAAGCTGTTGTTTCCGGGGGGAAGAGATAAATTCACTTCCAGATAGAGAAAACCGGTGACCACCATGAGCAGCCACATAAACAGCAAAAGACAAATAATCGAAATGAACCCCGACCCTACGCTCACCATGGGCAGAGCCAACACCCCGCCGCCAATCATCATGCCCATCACGAGCATGATGCTACCCACAATTTTTCCCATGGACATTCTATTTCCTCATGTACTCCCAAAATAGAATGCCATCCAACCCTGTAAATTAGAATTCCTTTCCGAAGCCCAGATAAAAGAAGGTGTCATAGAAAAGGCTATTGAATTGGAAATAGCCGCTTCCCTCCAGCTGCCATCCTTGGCTATTGCTCGCCAGCCAATCGATGCCCAACAACAGACTGTTGCGCCCCGGCGCAATGGTGGCCGATGTCAAAGGCGCGCTAGATACGTTGAATGCCGTATAGCCGATTGTTGTACTCCGATTCAAATATTCTCTTTGCCATCCCGCATCTATTTCTGCGCGAAGAGAAAAGTTTGAGGCCTCGAACAGATATGCGATACGAGTGCCCAGCACGCTGGTGAGCGATTGAATTGTATGAGAATCGTAGCGCAAACTGTAAATGCCCGCGCCATGCTCCGTATACCCGCCAATTCTGTCGTTGATATATTGCAACGTTATCAACGGAGTCAGGGATAAATTTTTCGGCATGCGCACGTAGGAGCGGCGAGAAAACTGATATTCCACTCCCAACAAACAGTCAAAGATCTTTTCATCCGCCCTGCCGGTCGCTGTCGACTGTTTGTTGATGCCGGTATGGCGCTTCATCTGATCCCAATTGTAGGCAAAGCCAAGAATTGCCTCGATGGCCAGATCGGTGAGTGATTTTGGAACAACCGTAGAGTATAGGCTGCCGTGCAGCCGGTCAGAGGTCGAAGATCCCCAATCATCTCTCGAATGCACAAAACTTTTTCGGTATTCAAGAATGGCGCCCAAGCCGGCCCAAATCAGATTCGATGCCTCCTCGGAAAAAACATAATCACATCCTGTCAAAGCGCCGAAGGATGAATAGCCCATTCCAATCTGGCTGCCTTTGGTATTCACGCTTCCCGCTGAAGCGACAGGCCCGGCGTAGACATTCCAGGCGAAGCCTTCCCGAGCAGACACTCTTTCGGCCAACTGTTCCTGCTTCTGACGAACATATGGTTCCCAGGCGGTTTCTTCATTTTGCGCAATCAGATCATCCTCTGAAAAAGGAGTGGATCGCGCTGATAGCGTTTGTCCCGTTGGCGGCGGACTCATCCGATGGCGCAGCTGCTGGCATTTTGTGGTAATGACGCAGTTGTGCTGAACCACCGAATTAAACACGGCATGCGTACGAGCTCCATGATTGACCGGAAGGGCTTCGCGGACGTCTAACTGAACAGCTCCTGGCAAATAAACCAGGCTCGGGATGGTGTTCGCTGGGAAATTTTGAAACGAAACAGATGTAAAGGAGGGGGTCACTCCGCCGGCCGCGGTGATCAGATCGACGGTTTGCCCATCGGACATGGCAAAACCGGGCAGAGCTGTGACGACGAGCGATCCTGAAACGCTCGCGGTATCTGCTGTGATCGCTCCAAAACTCGACACATTCAGCACTCCAATGTTCATTTGCGCCGATCCGGTTTCGGTAAAAGTGCTCGTCGTGATTAACCCAGAATTGGTCAGAGAGCCCCCCGAAAGAACAAAAGGCAATGTCGTGATCAATCCGGTATTGGTCACACTGCCGCCGCTCATCACAATTGAATTCGTCGAAAGATCTCCGCTATTGACCAGCGTTCCCCCTGAGATAGCCGCCGTATCGCTCAAAATGAATTTCTGGTTCGCGACGCTGCCGTCGCTCATGCTGAATGAGGCAAAAGAATAGAGAAGCCCTGTATTGGTCACATCGGCCGTTCCCTGAATCGTCAGATCCCCGGCGCCCGTCGCAATCCAGCCAGCATTGGTGATCGTATTTCCCTCAATGACGGCGGCTGATGGCATGATATATCCATTGTTGACCAACGTGCCGGCTCCCCCCTCATCAGTAATCGTTAGATTGGCCAGATTCGTGATCGAACAGTTGCCGCCCAATGTCAGCTGCGTTCCTTGCACCAGATTGATGATCCCTACCACCGAGGCAGTCTCCCCCTCGATATTGGCATTGATCGTGTGGCTGCCCGCCAAGACATCGATCGTTGGAGTCCGTTCAGCGCTATCTTCAAATTGAAGGAAAGATCCGGGGCCTCCCGCAAAAGGCTGAATGGTAAAGGATGTGTCAGCCGTATCAAAAACGATCTGCGTAAGAAGCGGGACCGCGGCCGCCGAGCCATCGCTTAAAGAGACGGCAACATCTGTATGCGCAACGGTATCAAACGTCGCTACGTCATAAGCAGGAGACGAAATCCCCGGAATACAGCCCCCTTCCCAATTGCCGGATACGTTCCAATAGGCGCTCGCAGCAGATGAGATCCATTTCCCTGTGCAAGACGCCGCAATTAAAGTCACTGTTGCAGGACTCACCGTTTTGGGGCTATATTGCAGCGAATATCCGGCCGGAGGCGTTGTAAATCGCCCCGAACGGGAAGATCCCTGCAACAGAACAATGTTGTTCGAAAGACTTCCGCCCGTCGTAATATCTAGCGTCCCGCTTAATACCAGAGCGCCGCTCGATATAATGTTTCCATAGGGAGCCACTCCCGGCGCCGTGATCGTCAGATTCAGCACCGCCCCTGCATCTTGGGTATACGTCGCCGTATGGATGGTATTTCCCGCCAAAACCGTTCCGTAATTGGCCAGATCTCCGACGGTCACTGCATTTCCCTGAAAATCGAGTGTGGCTGCTGACGCCGCAGTGACAGTAGATCCACTTCCGAAGGCTGTCGCAGATCCCGCCTTTAATGTTCCCCCCGTTACCGTCGTGGGTCCCAGGTATCCGTTGCCTCCGCTCAATGTCAATACGCCGGAAGAGAGAGCGATCCCGCCACTTCCCGAAATAGCGCCTGAAAATGTTTGCGCACCTCCATTGGCAATCGTCAAAACAGCTGAAGATCCCAGCGTCACGCCGCCAGCGCCGGCGCCGGATAATGTTCCAATCGTCGTCTGATTGTTATTGGCCAGAGCCAAAAACGCTCCGGGACTGACTGTGACCGTCGAACCCACCCCGAATGCTCCGGATGTCTGCGTAGAGCCTGAAAAAGTGGAGGAAATCGCTGCTTGCAAAGTGCCTGCCGATACTGCGGTAGCTCCGGTATAGGTGTTGGCTCCTCCCAGCGTTTGAGTGCCGGACCCGTTCAATGTGACTCCTCCCGTTCCCGAAATCACGCCCTGGAAGTTTTGGCCAGATGGGGCATTGATCGTCAATGTCCCCGACCCTAGCAGAACGGAGGAGGTGGTGCTGCTGCTCGAAAGACTCCCGATCGTATTGCTATTGCTATCGAGGTCCAAAACGCCTGAATCCAGGAGGACAACAGGGGAAGAGCTCCCAAAGGCGTTTGTGATCACTCCGGCTCGCAAAGTCCCACCAGAAATCTGGGTTGTTCCCGTATATCCATTGGCATCGCTCAAAATCTGTATGCCGCTCAATAATGTAAGTCCTCCACTCCCGGTAATCGCCCCGGAGAGGGTATTTCCTCCTCCGTTGCTAATCGTGAGTGTTCCAGAACCTAAATTCACAGATCCTGCGCCCGTTATACTTCCCACCGTATTATTAAATGTCCCCAACCCCAGCGTTGCGCCGCCGCTGACCGTCACCGCAGATCCGACGCCAAAAGCTCCCGTTGTCGCGGTCGTAGCAACGCCTGCCAGCAATGTCCCTGCAGAAACGGTAGTGGCCCCTGTGTATATGTTGGCGCCTGAAACCGTCAAAACTCCGGCTCCGGCTTTGGTCAAACTGCCGGATCCCGAAATCACACCCGTTGCAGCTATCGCGAAACCATTTGTATCAAGTGTGCCGGCGTCCGTAAAAACAATCGCAGGCAAAGCAGCTAGACCAGCAGAAGCTCGCAGAGTTCCTGGCCCTGTAAATGTCACCGTGCTGGGGATCGCGGCCGAAGCATTGACGATGGCAATCGCGCCATTTGAAATTGCCAGGCCGCCGGTAAATCCATTCGACCCTGTCAAATTCAGAGTGCCCCCGGCAATAGCCATGCCTCCTGAGCCAACAACGTCTCCAGAGATCGAGATGACTCCGGTCGGCGACGCAAAATTATTTTGCATCGTCAGCGTACTCGAACCTAAAGTCACAGCGCCGGAAATGGTCAAGGCCGCGTCAGCCGTTTGAGAGAGAATCGTGGTATCTTTGGAAAGGGCCAGCGGCGCCTGGATCGTATGCAATCCCTGATAGACATAGATCTCGGGGACAACACCGCTCGGAGCCCCCATCGTGATCAGGCCCGTCGTTCCTCCTCCAAACGCTTGAATGGTATATTGGGTCGTCCCCACGGCCGTGTCCCCCAAAACCAGAAGACCCAATGTGACATCTTGCGCAGCTGTTCCAGCGCTATCGGCCATGGTCACTGTCAATGCCGGATGCCCCGGCAAATTTGATAAAGTCGCTTGATCATCATAGAGTCCTGCAGCATTATTCACTCCGGGAGCGCAGGCCGGCGACCAGTTCCCCGTCGCCCCCCAGTTTCCGGCGATGATACTGCTCCATGTTGCCGCACACGCCGAGGATCCAGAAACATCCCAAATGGTTTGTGTCGCATCATAGGAAATCGTCGTTCCACTCGGAAGATTCATCACCGTTCCAAATGTTCCCGATCTGGATACATATTGCAAAAGAACCGCGTTTGAAGAAGGTAATTGGTGTGATAAAATCAACGTCCCCGCAAACGATGCAGTGCCCGCCCCATCAATCACTCCGGTTCCCGGATAAGTCAAAATGTTGGATAAATCCAGCGTCCCCGTAGAGGTTTGTGTGTAGTTTGTCACTGAGACGGGTTGGAGAGGTGTTAAAGTTCCCGCACTAGAAACGGTACCAACCGAATTGGCCGCATTATTCAAACTTAACGTCGCACCCGCTGCAATCGTTGTCGTTCCCGAATAATTATTCGCGCCTGTTAAAGCGAGGCTTCCGCTAGAAATGGTGAGTCCCCCTCCCGCTGCGCCATCTGTGATTGGACCTGAAAACGAGAGGCTGCTTGCGCTGGGATTGCTGATCGTCAGCGTAGCCGCGCCTAATGTCACATTGCCGCTGCCCGCCAATGTTCCGATCGCATTGCTAAATCCATTGAGGGCCAGGGTCTTTCCGGAGTCCACGGTGATGGCCGAGTTAACGCCAAAAGCGCCCGATGTGGGCGTCGATGCAACACCTGCCTGCAGGGTTCCTGCAGTGACATGCGTAGGTCCCGTATAAATATTGGCGCCGGAGAACGTGAGAGTTCCTGCTCCTGCTTTCGTGATCGTATACGACGACCCTCCAGAAATGATGTGGTTGGCTGTAATGGCGTGGACATCTGTGTCGATGGTTCCATTCGAAAAAAAGATCACCTGAGGAAAATCCGCGAAATCGCTCGATGCCTTAAATGTCGCAAAAGCGCCCTGAGCTGCTGCATTAAATATGAGAACTTTGGTCGTTAGCGCGCCATGTTCCGGCGTCACGGACGTTGGAAATGAGGTGGGGTTTGCTACGAGAGTTCCATTCAATATACTCGTGGTTCCGTTGTACGTGTTTGTTCCCGTCAGCGTTAAAACGCCGACACCTGTTTTGTTGAAGCCTCCGAAGAGCGATCCGCCGATGGTGGATTGAAGATCTGCATACGCCTGAGGAATGATGTTTCCGGAATAGGTGACATTATGCCCATTTGTGTCGAGAGTCCCTGTCGTTGCGACGATCCAGTTGGGAGTGAGGGCAAGATCAGCGCCCGCCTGCAATGTCGCGCAAAATTGCTGCGACAGAAGATGGGCAGGATTGCCCAGCGCATTGACTGTCGGCACATTCAAGATGCCTCCTTGCAAAGTCAACACACCTGTAAACCCCGTATTGTCTCCTGTGAGAGTGAGCGTTCCCTCTCCATTTTTTATGAAAGATGCCGTCGCATCCGCAGAAGTGATGTTGCCGCTCAATGTCAGGTCGTATGTATTGGTACTGAACGTCGCAGGAGTAGCAGCATTGATGGAAATCGTGGCAGTCGATGTGCAGCTGCTTCCAATTGTGAGGGTTCCCCCGCCTGTTGATCCTCCTGAAAATATATAAGAAGAGGAAGATCCCAAATTCTGTGTATTGAAAAAGACTCCCTCCTGGATGGTTGTGGTTCCCGCATATGTATTGGTTCCAATGAACGTGGGAGATGTACCGGCGCCTTTCAACACCACATTCCCTGCTCCTGAAATGGTCCCATAGAATGGGAACGCCGATTCCCCATTCATAATGGTCAAAGTGCCGGCTCCCAGCGTCACCTGCGCTCCCGGATCGCCTGGACTGACAAGTCCGAGCAGTTGCTCGATCGATGCGGAATGGCCATTTAAGTCCAGCGTTCCTGTCGAAGCAATCTTTACAGTCGTAGCAGATCCGAGGGCGTTTGCATTGGTTAATCGCAATGTTCCGCCACCCACGTTCACAGCGCCCACAAACCCGGCATTGGCCGCATTGAGCACAACCGTTCCAGACCCTGCTGTAGCCAGCGTCGTGCCGCTGATTCCTGTAATGGCTCCATTCAGCGTTAATGTCTTTCCGGAATCGATTTGGAAAGTACCCGTAGCGGGGGCTGCAATAATAACGGGGTTTAAGAAAGTGACGTTGTCAGTCAAATGCAACGTCCCCGAAATAGAACTGAAATTGAGCTGCGACACAGTGCCTAATGTTGAAATGGCAAGAGTTCCGCTGTCAATTCCCGTAATGCCTAATGTCAAGGGGCCTGTATAACTATCGAATAGGTGGGTATTGGGCGCCAGAGCAGTGCTTGCCGTTAAAGTCCCCGCAATACTCAAACTTCCAGATCCTGAAAATAGTCCTGCAAAACTCGTTTGTGCAGGGGTCGGTCCGTCGCCATGCCGGATTTGCAATGTATTCGAGCCCAGGCTGACCACTCCTCCCGTTCCGCTTAAATATCCAATCGTTAATGAATTGGATCCGGCCGGAGCGTTTAATGTGCCGCTATTCACAACAAATTGGGAGATTGCGCTATTGAGAACACCCGTCGCTGCGTTGGTGATAGACAACGTTCCCGCTGCAACGGTTGTCGGTCCTGAGTAACTATTGTTTGCAGAAAGAGTCAGCGTCCCGGCTCCATTTTTCTGCAATCCTCCGCCGCCCTGAATGACTCCACCAAGAGCAACATTGAACGCCTGCGTATCGATCACTCCATTGAGAGCAAAAGTCATTGGAGTACTGGCTGAAAAAGCTTGCGTTGCCCGAAGCGTACTCCCTGCTGTTGACTGAATGGAGATGGAGCTAACCCCCGATGGCAATCCGTTGACAGCGAAAGTTCCTCCTCCTGACAAAATCACAGGGCCCACATATGAGGAAGCGCTCGCGAACTGAGAAAGCGTCCATGTGTTCGCAGCGGCGTAAGTAATACCGGCTTTTCCATCGATCGAACCGGAAAATGTAACCCCTCCATCGTAGACAAAAACAATGGGAAGGGTCGCTGCAGTAGAGCTTCCTAACAGCAAAGACCCTGCGCCGGATACCTGGTTGAAAGATACGTTATAACTCGGATTAATCGCGACGAGTGGCGACAGATCCAGCATGGCGCCGGCAGCAATCGAAAGATTCGAGTTTTGTCCGAGAGCTGACTCACTTTTCGCTTGCAAAGTCCCTCCTGACACAATCGTATTGCCGATGAATGTCTGAGTCGGCGACTTCACGCTATAGGTGTTGCCATTCGTCAGGGCTAAAGTATTCCCTGCGCTTCCCGCTCCCAGCTCAAAAGTCCCACCAGGGCCGGAGGTGCCTTGAAATCCTCCCTGAATCGAGGATGCCCACGTCACGCTGCTTCCTAAATTGGTCACCGTGAAATGATGTGCGCCGATCGTCACTTGAGAACCAGACGCAATGTCGCTATTGATCGTCACCGATTGATCGGCATTCAATGTCAGGGTCCCGGTCCCATTGGAAGACGACATAGCCAAAATAGAGGCAGGAGGAATTGCATTGGCCACGGCAATGGTTACATTGCCAGAAAGAGTCGTTGCTCCTGTATATGTGTTGACTGCTTGCAAGACCACGGGACCATGGCCGATCTCTACACTCCCATCTCCGGAAATGACCCCTGAAAACACATCGGCGTTATTGCCTCCAATGTACAGAGTGCTGCCGCTCGGCACGCTGATCGGACAGGCAAACGTATTGGAATGAACAGATCCTCCTCCACAGCTAATCAACCCGCTGAATCCGGATTGCACCGCAAACGCAAACCCGCTGAATGAAAACCCATCCGCAGCACTCGAAAGAAGGAAGATCGATGGGGTGGCTGCGAACGACGCTGCAGGGGAAAGATTAAACGGATTGGAAATATTTTGAACCACGTTAAAGCCGTTCACGGGCGCCACGAATCTCAGAGCATCTCCTGAGCTGGGGATTCCGCTGAGCCAATTGTTTGCCTGATTCATGGATGTTGGATCTGGAGCCCCTCCGCCAACCCAGGCGTCCTGTCCAAAGACCTGCTCCGAGCTAAGAAGAGCCAGGCACAAGAAAACACTGTGTAATTTCACGTTCATTATTCATCCTTTATCCTGGCCATTGGGGAGGGGTACTATTTACTTTGATCAAAAAGCTGGGCGTTGTCACATGCGTGGATGGCGACAAGTCCGGAATCGGCATCTGAAAAACGACTCCCTCGATCAATTGCTGGTCGACTGATGAGTATGGGTTTTCAGGAGAAAGCGGAAGCGTTAATTGCCTTTGCAAGTTGATATTGTACAAATATTTTTGGGAATTATACGTAAACTCTACCTGAAACAGGTGTGCAGGATCGACATATACGCTCACGGGATCTGTGTTTCCCGCTGCAAGAGGAACGAAGCTTTGTTGGCTGCTCGTGGGCGACGTGTAATAATAAAACTTGACGCCCAGACCATTGAGAGCGGGGGCCGTGCTGACAGAATAGGTGTATGTATCGTTATCGGAGCCATTCCCGATGAAGAATTTTCCTAGGAGAAAATTTTCATCAGGAAGTTAAATTACCCCAAAACGTCTCTGGGAAGACAATCTAAAAATTCCAAAACCCTAATATTCACCCCAGACAAATTTTT
>Ga0206225_1000046_pt1 | contig 21079 bp, 13 predicted proteins | sample MancosB2_FD_155470 | JGI IMG/M metagenome (GOLD analysis project Ga0206225, IMG submission 155470) | Subsurface sediment microbial communities from Mancos shale, Colorado, United States - Mancos B2 | ecosystem: Environmental > Terrestrial > Deep subsurface > Rock core/Sediment | place: USA...
CCGGAATTGTGAACACCAACGGCTCCGGCGGAATCGATTTAACGGGCGCCGATTTGACAGGGCCGCTCACACTTCAGGCCACTGGTACCGGCGGCATAACATTAAACAATCTAACGCTAACCAATCCCGCCTCTTTCAGCACGACAACGGGCGATATTTCTCTCCAAGCGGTTGATGGCGCATTTGATCTGTCTCTGGATGCCGGATCGGGAAATATCAGCGCCGCCGGCGCGATCGGAAGCGTTGCGCGTTTAAGCGCACTGACCGTTTCCAGCGCAAATGATGTCTCGCTGCAAGACCTATCCGTCGCCGGCGATGCGTCGATCGCAATATCAGGCACTGCGACCATCGGCGGGACGATGGACACTTCCAGCGCGATCGGAAACGGCGGCTCAGCCTCAATCAACTCTTCCGGCAGGAATATTATCGTACACTCCGTCATTACATCGGGCGGCGGCGCAGCCGGTAATGCCGGCGCCATTACGCTTCAGCCCGCATCGGGTTCATCTTCCGGCATGCCCAATGGCCGGCTTGGCATTTATGGCAATCTGATCGCCAACGGATCGGGAACAGGCGCTTATGGAGACATCTCATTATCTGCGATCGGCCGCAGCGGCGTGATGAAAATCGCAACCATTTATGGCAATCCGGCAGACAGCAGCCTGAACATATCGGGCAATATTCTCACTCTCGGCGCCTATGAAGCGATAACAGTGTTTGGCAGCATCGCCATGAATCTTCTTTCGGCTGCGACAGTGGGAGATGTCATCGCCCTCGATGCATTGACAATCACGGCGCCCCAAATCAATCTCATGCTGCATGGCAGCGGAGAGCTGCTTTCTTCCTCGGGATTTCTGTATCCCACAATCAATCTTCATTTAATATCGCGATCCGGTGCGCCATCCCTGATCGGATCGCAAATACGGGTTGGCACAGGACCCATTCCCGGCTTTTTGCAGTTTTCATCTTTGATATCCCGATCGACTTGGAGATCTCTACTGCTCCATTCAGGAACCATGCTCAATTTTGATTTCCCAACAGCTGCCACTACCGCCAATAGTCAGCGGATTATCGACATCGTCACTTGCGATCTTTTTGTTCCTCTCTCATCGCATTATTTTATGCCGGGAATACCCATCGACAAAAACAACGACTGGGCCAAGGTTTCAACGCTATTAAGTGGCGAATAATCACACTTTTCCCTGGGAAAATCGTGATTTTCTCACATTTTATACACGGAAAAGCCCAAATCCGATACAATAAAGACATGAAAAGAGCTCTCTATCAGCACCTACTCCAATGGAAAAAAGACCCTGCCCGCCAACCATTATTAGTCCAGGGCGCCCGCCAGGTAGGCAAAACCTGGCTTTTAAAAGAGTTTGGGTCTCAGGAGTATAAAAATTGTTGCTATATCAATTTTGAAGAAATGCCGGCATGTAAGGCGTTTTTTGAACCCGATCTCAAGCCGCATCGAATTTTGAGAGATCTGGGCATTCACTTAGGCATGAAAATAGATCCTCTGAATACGCTGATCATTTTTGATGAAATTCAAGAATGTCCCAATGCCTTGACGAGCTTGAAATATTTTTGCGAGCACGCGTCGGAATATTCGATTGCGGCAGCAGGATCCTTGCTGGGAGTGAAGCTATCCGGCGCTCGAGGCTTTCCCGTCGGAAAAGTTCACTTTTGTCAACTTTTTCCAATGAGTTTTTTTGAATTTCTCGACGCGATCGACAAATCGATGTTACGGACAATGCTTGAAGAGATTCAAACATTTAAGCCAATTGCCGAACCTCACCATCAAGAATTATTGGAACTGCTCAAACTCTATTTCTATGTGGGCGGAATGCCAAAACCCGTTTTGCGTTATGTCCAAACAAAAGATCTTGATGTAGTGCGAGAAACGCAGGAAGATATTCTCAAAGCCTATACACATGATTTTGCAAAACACGCCCCCCCCTCTTTAGTGATGAAAATTTCACAAATCTGGGATTCCATTCCAGTGCACCTGGGAAAGGAAAATAAGAAATTTATATTCTCCGCTATTAAAAAAAGCGCTCGCGCACGAGATTACGAAGAAGCTTTGCAATGGCTGTTGGATGCCGAGCTCATTTACAAGGTCTCCCTGGTCTCTACCCCAAAACTACCCTTGACAGGTTATGGGGATCGCGAAGCCTTCAAAATTTATCTTCTGGATGTTGGCTTACTGGGAGCGATGTGCCGGCTGCCTGCTCGCGTGATCGTAGATGCAAATCAACTGTTTGTAGAATTCAAGGGTTCGTTCACAGAAAATTATGTCGCTCAGGCCATTACAACAATAACTGGCAGCTCGCCATTCTACTGGACGAGCGAAAAGGAAGCTGAAGTTGACTTCCTTCTCGAATTTGACGGAAATATTTTCCCATTAGAAGTTAAATCCGGCACTTCTTCTAAAAAAAAGAGCCTTCTTGTATATCAGGAGAAATACCATCCTCCCGTGATTTCCCGCTCTTCGCTAATGAATTTAAAAAAAGACGGTCAGGTCTGTAATTATCCTCTATATTTTGTCAGTCGATTTCCCATGCAGGAAATTTTCTAAGCATACTTACTTCATTAAATCATTGTTTAATTACCGCTCTTAAAATCATTTACAAAAAAATAAAACAGATTTAAAACAGAAGTACGGACTGGGATTTTTAAATGCTGCTTCGAATTGCTGTTATTTCGATCATATTTTCTCGCTGTCTTTGTTACGGTCATCCGCACGATCCCACTGTCGTTCATGGGCGGGTTCAGTTTTGCCTCAACGACAAACACCTCGAGATCATCACAACGGATCGGGCCATCATCAGCTGGAAAAGCTTTTCGATTCCTCCCGATGAACTCGTCCGATTTCTGCAAAGCTCCCCGCACGCATCCGTCCTCAACCGCGTCACGGGGGATCTGACAAGCGTAATTCAAGGCAGTCTTCTTTCCAACGGCCGGGTTTTTCTCATCAATGAACGAGGCATCATCGTTGGGAAAAACGCCATCATCAACACTTCTGAGTTCATCGCATCCACGCTCGACATTCTCAATGAAAAGTTTCTAAACGGCGATCTGGCGTTTCAGGGCTCTTCCGATGCCGAGATCATCAATTTAGGAACCATCCACGCTCACAGCGGCGATGCGGTGCTGATCGCGCGCCGCATTGATAACCGCGGCCAAATCACAGCCGAGGGGGGCAACGTCCTGATCGGCTGCGGCTACGAGGTGCTTTATAAACCCCATTCGGATCGCCCGCTGAGCATCATCACCGCTCCATCGACTGCGGCGCGCTTGCTGGAAAATAACGAAACGATAGCGATCAGCCCGCCGTCCGACGTTGAGATCGCAGCTCACAGTGGAAGGATCTTTATCAACGCCGGCCAAATCCAGACGGATGAAGCCGTTTCGATCCAATCCGATCTCATGGATCAATACGGTAGCATGACAGCTGCTTCCATCGACATCGATACCGATCGCTATGTCGACACGGAACTCTCCTCTATCGATGCCTCATCCATCCAAATACTGGCCAAAACCAATCTCTATAGCTCGGGAAAATACACGGGCGGACAGATCTATCTCGATGGCGAATCCATCTGGCTGTGCGGGGCCCATCTGGATGCATCCGGCGATCATCAGGGCGGCGCGATCTCGATCGGAACATCGATAGCGCAAAAACTCTATGTCAGCGCCGCATCCGTCATCCGGGCCGACGCTCGGCAATCCGGCTCTGGCGGCCGCATCGTCTTTTGGTCAGATCAAAATACATTGTTCATGGGCGAGGCCTCTGCCAAAGGAGTGACACAAGGAGGCTTTGTCGAAGTCTCCAGTGCGGGCGATCTTTCTTTTCAGGGGCAGGCAGATCCGGGAATCAACGGATCGCTGTTGTTCGATCCCAAAAATATTATCATTGATGCGGCGGCCGGCACGTATCCCTGTTTCGAGTTCATCGACCCCAATCAGGGCAGCGGCGCCGGATTTGGCACCACCATCGTCCCTCTTGTGAACGGCAACGTGGTCGTCGCCAAGCCCGGCGACAGTTCTGCGGCATCTGCAGCGGGTGCCGTCTATCTTTATGACGGACGAACCGGCGCGCTGATCAGCCAGATCCGGGGCAGCACCGCTCATGATCAGATCGGCTCCGGCGGAGTAACGGCCCTGATAGGCAACGGCAATTATGTGATTCAAAGCCCGCTGTGGGACAGTGGAACGAACGTCGATGCCGGCGCCGCCACTTGGGGCAGCGGAACGATAGGCGCTTCGGGATTAGTCAGCGCCGCCAACAGTTTAGTCGGCAGCACGGCCAACGATCAGGTATCGTCGATGGGAGTAGCCGCCCTGGCCAATGGCCATTATGTCGTGGCCAGCCCGAACTGGGACTATGAAACCATCGCCGATGCCGGAGCCGCCACATGGGGCAATGGAACCGCGGGAATTTGCGGCACTGTGAGCGCGGCCAACAGTTTGATCGGCAGCGCGCCCAATGACCAGGTGTCATCAAATGGGATTAACGCTCTGGCCAATGGTCATTATGTCGTGGCCAGCCCAAACTGGGACAACGGGGCGATCGTCGACGCCGGAGCCGCCACGTGGGGCGATGGAACTGCAGGTATTATCGGATATGTAAGCAGCGCCAACAGTTTAGTCGGCAGCTCTCACAACGATCATGTATCATCCGGCGGCGTGACGGCGCTGGCCCACGGCAGCTATGTCGTGGCCAGCCCGAACTGGAATCGCGGAGCCATAGCAATGGCGGGAGCGGCCACCTGGTGCGATGGCCTAGGCCGCGCAACCGGTTCCGTGAGCGCCGCCAACAGTCTGGTGGGCAGCACGGCCAATGACCAAATCGGATCGATGGGAATTTGGGAACTGGCGAATGGCCGCTTCGTCGTGGCCAGTCCAAACTGGGACAACGAAGGAATCGCCGATGCCGGGGCCGCCACCTGGTGCGATGGGTTTGAAAGCACAACCGGTCCCGTAAGCGCTGCCAACAGCCTGGTGGGAACGACAGCCGGCGACCAGGTGTCGTCGTCGGGAGTGCTGGCTCTGGCCCATGGAAATTATGTCGTGAAAAGCCCGCTGTGGGACAATGGGGAAATAGCCAATGCCGGCGCCGCTACCTGGTGCAATGGCTCGGCCGGCCCTGTCAGTGCCGCCAACAGTCTGATTGGAACTACAGCCAATGACAATGTATCGTCCGGCGGGGTGTTCGGCCTCAGCAATGGCCACTATGTAGTGGCCAGTCCGAATTGGGACAATGGTGCGATCGTCAATGCCGGAGCCGCGACCTGGTGCGATGGCGCCGCAGGCACAACGGGTCCCGTGAGTTTCGCCAACAGCTTGGTAGGAAGTACCACAGGCGATCAGGTATCGTCGGGCGGAGTGACCCCCTTGATAAACGGCCATTATGTGGTGGCCAGTCCAAATTGGGACAATGGAGCCATTGCCAATGCCGGAGCGGCTACCTGGTGCGATGGCACAGCCGACGTTGTGAGCGCCGCGAACAGCCTGGTGGGAAGTACACCCAATGACCGCGTCTCATCCACAGGAGTCACAGCCCTGGCCAATGGCCATTATGTGGTCTGCAGCGCGAATTGGGATATGCCATCCGGCGCCGCCGATGTAGGCGCCGCTACTTGGGGCGATGGAACCATCGGTACTGCCGGCGCAGTAAGCGCTGCCAACAGCCTGATCGGAACTACGGCCAGCGACATGGTCTCGTCCGGCGCTGTGATTGCATTGTCGAATGGCAGCTACGTCATCGCAAGCCCTCACTGGGATCATGGCGCTCTCATCAATGCGGGGGCTGTCACCTGGTCCAATGGCTCTGCCGGAACGGTGAGCGCCGCCAACAGCGTCATTGGAAATGCCTTGAGCGCCAATCTGCAATCGCCCGTTAGCGACGAGATCAATCACACGTTTTTTTGCAATTTCAGAAATGAATGGGGCAGCGGCGTCATCCGCGTCGGCCTGGACGATTTGTCGACCATTCCATATGCAGCCGGCTCTTCGCAGACCATGACGATCCATCCGGATGCGTTGACATCTCTGCTGAACCAGGGCGCTCACGTCACTCTGGAAGCGAGCAATGACATCACAATCAACAGCCCCGTTGCCATCGACAATTCGAACGGCGCCGGCGGCATTCTCACTCTCAATGCAGGGCGCCATGTCCTCATCAATGCTCCGATCGCGACCGATGCCAGCCATCTCGTCATTGTCGCCAACGCCCCTCTTTCATCGGGCATGATCGGCTCCGAGCGCGATGCGGGATGGGCTGCCATCACTCTCGCCAATGACATGACCATCCATTCGACATCCGGCAATCTGACGCTCGGCCCTATCTGGCTGGACGGATCCACCATCGTGAGCACATCGGGGGGCAATATCACTCTAGCCACGGTCGATGGCGCCTTTGCTCTAACGCTGAGTGCAGGGACGGGCGACATCACGGCAGGCGCGATCGGCGCTGAAACGCGGCTGGCCGCTCTGACAGTGGCCAGCGCTCGCGATGTGTCTATTCAGGGCATCTCGACAACGGGAGCGATGTCAATCAATGCTTCTCGCCATGTGACGATCAACAACTCCATCAACACATCCGACGTTTCAATCGCATCTTCCGGCGGCAGCATTCTTGTCCATTCGATCGATGCATCGGGCGATATCACATTGCAGCCGGCAGCCGGATCCAGCGATGGCATGCCCGATGGCATTCTCGGGATTTTCGGAAATCTCGCGGCGAACAGATCCGGCACGATTTCTTTGTCTCCCATTGGCCGCCGCGATGTGATGAAAACAGCCACGATCTATGGCGATCCGGCGGGAAGCGATTTGAATATATCAGGAGATATTTTGATCCTGGGTCCTTATGAAGCCCTGACAGTCTTTGGCAATGTCGCGATGAATCTCGATACAGCTGCTACCGTGGGAGACATCATCGCGCTCGACAACCTACGCATCACCGCTCCCACCATCCATTTGATGCGCCATGGCAACGGACATCTGGCCGATTCCATCGGCGCCGCGTATGTCACAGACAACCTCCATCTGTTTTCCCATGCTGCGGCGCCCATTTTGACAGGAACTCCACACCCGATCGGCACAGGACCGGATCCCACGATCGAACAATGGATGGCGTTATCCCGCGATGAATGGAAAAATGCGTTAGTTTTTTCGGGCTATATGCTCAACTTCGACCGACTGGATTCCATCCTGTCCCCTGAATCGCCAATCAACGCGATCACCAGCAACAGCGGGCGAAGTTCCGATATCATCGTTTACGATCTGTTTGGCCCTCTGGCTAAAATGAATCCCATGCAGCGATTGCCTTTCGGCAAGAATTACGACAGAATTGCCTGGCGCGAAGGAATGATCACCTTCTATACCAATGAGCCGACTCTGAGTAGAAAGCGTCAAACCCGGCATGGCTGGGCCACAGGCACGTAACGCACTTTTACTTGCATTTGTATCTCAAATTTTTATTTACATAAATAATTCATGTGTGTTTATTGCGAATAAAGAGGATTCACTAAACAAGTGACCACGCAGTGAGAATGTTTTATGAAAGTTCCGTCTTATAGCGCTTCACCGTTGAATGACCAACCACCCAGTCGATCGTTCTCACTAGGGGGCCATCAAATTGGCAGCATGAGAGATATAGACCGTTGGGTTCCAACAATCGATGACCAACCTTTTTCACATTCTGGCTCCTATCATTTCTTAGGAACCGACGGCCAAATATATGGTATAAAAATTGATGAATTCGGGAATGTAAAACAGGATGACAGTAATCCCGGCTCATTTAACAGCTGGTCTGATTCTTTTTATTTTAATGGTCAATTCATCAACACGTATGAATCAAATGGTCTGTATAGGGATGGCGAAGCAGTATCTAATCCTATCCTAATTCAAGGCGACGGAAAACATGTTTTATTGATCACCTGCAGCTCTACTGGTCTTTATCGTATTGATTACTACGAGGGTATAGATTCTTTCTCACTTGGGGGTCATCAAATTAGCAGCTATATGAATCTTGGCAATTGGGTTCCAACAATCGATGGCCAACCTTTTGCTCATTCCGACTCCTATCATTTCTTTGGAACCGACGGCCAAATATATGGTATAAAAATTGATGAATTCGGGAATGTAATAGAGGATGACAGTAATCCCGGCTCATTTAACAGCGGGGCTGATTCCTTATATATAAATGATCAATTTATCAACACATCTGAATCAAATGGTCAAATGTATATGGATGGCAAGGCAGTATCTAATCCCATCCAAATTCCAGTCGGAGATAACTATGCTCTATTGATCACCTGCAACTCTAATCATGTTTATTCTATGGAATACGATAAAGTTCCGGCATCTGTATCCTGCAATAATCTCACGTTTTCCGCTATAGCCCAGATAAACGCAGATGGCAAATTTTACTGGAATCTAGCAATCAATGGCAGGCCTTACCCCAACCAGAGAACGGATATACATTATGCATATAATTTAATAGGTAATACATTAACGTATGCCACAATTTATAATTCAGCTATTGTTGTCGGCACCATAGATGACCAAACAACTTTGGTATTCAACTCTTTTTCTTTGGATATTGTAAACTCAGGGCGATATTACGACGAAGGGCCGCTTGCAGGGACGCAAGGCCCTGATGATTTTTACAATGACAATCCAGACGATCCAACAACTGTATTGTTTCGTAGCTCTTCCGGAATGATCTCAAAATTACCGTATCCATTCCATTATTATGAAGGAGCTTCGGGATTAGATGGCTGTAATCCTGGAATGGATATTGTTATCAATCGAAATGATGACGCTAGTGGTTGTCACTATTCTATTAGTAGGCGCATCATATCCGCGGACCCCGCCCCACCCCAAGACACCCCCACAGAGCCCCCGATTTGGGCTCAAGATTTGCAGGAAATTTTAGATGAATTAAGCAAATTATTCTAAAAAAGAGATATAGTCTTACCCTCGCCAATGATGAACGCACTGCTTGCCTAGACCCGCCCCTGAAGTGGCGGGATTGCGCTTCAAGCAAGCTGTTCAAGGAGGAGTTTTTCAATGGCGGCTCTGTTCTTTTCAGAAGAACGCTTTCTCAAAATATTTATGCAGCTTATTACTACCCCACCAGGCAAATAGATGACAAATAGCTTGCTGCGGCTGCGACATATCGATTCTCAATCGTCGTCCATAGTTCTACTATGGACTTCTCTTTCGAACCGCTGCGCTTCGATCTGTCTTTGCCTCGCAGCGCTCTTTGTCACCTATTTGCCTGGTGGGGTAGTAGTGAATAGTTTTTCATAGAAATATTCATAACTTCAATGTATGAGGAAGTTATGAATGACGATGAATTTGACAAGATCCGGCAAATTTACTTGAGTTCCCTGCCGGAAAAATTCAACGCTATTCAAGAGTCGCTTGAGAAATTGCACCAATCTGTCGATCTGCAAACCATGAATGATTTACGATTCATCGTTCATAAAATGGCCGGAATGGCCGGAGTATACGGATATACGACGGTCAGCGAAATTTGCCGAGGCTGGGATCAGAATCTGTCAAAAATGATTGCGTCTTTTCCGACATGTCAAAAGGATTTGGGCTGGCTGAAAGACTCCGATCTGAATTTCGCAAAAATCAAACGGGAGTTTTCACGTGGCTAAAAACATGATTGTGATTGTGGACGACGATGAAGACCTCCTTCGCTTGCTGTCGTCGCTATTTAAATCTCAAGGATATAAAGTTGAAGAGTTTAAAAATGGCAAAGATGCGCTTGCCTATCTTCTCGACGAAAAAAACATCCCAGCGATGAACCTGCTCATTCTCGATCGCGTATTACCGGACATGGACGGCATTGAAATACTGACGCAGTTTCGTAAAAAATTTCCTAAAGAAGTTCCTGTCCTGATCCTTTCTGTCCTGTCCGCTGAAAAAGATATGATGGAAGGGCTTAAAAAAGGGGCGATCGATTACATGGGAAAGCCATTTAGCATCCCCGTTCTCATGCAAAAGGTCCAAAAACTGATTTCCAATGAATAAATATCAGATCCTCATCTGGATTTTTATCGCGGAGGCGGTTCTCTCATTTTTTTTAATCACTATGGTCGCGCTGCACCGCCTCTTTTATTTTTTCGTCCATCGCATCAGCAATCAAAGAAAAAAGCGCCTCTCGGGCTATTTTTTCAAGTGTATTGAAGAAAACAGAGCATTTGATGCGAAAAGCTATCCAGGCAGGCGCCGCTGGACAAAAGAATTGCTAGAGGTTTTGGAATCCTTCAACGATCGATTCCATGGCAATGAATGGGAAGCCATCAAGCGGCCGGTAGCTGAAGAATATCTTTTGCCGACAGCGAGAAAATGGGCCCGCAGTATTTTTTGGAAGAAACGAAACCAGGCGGCCCGCTCGTTTGTCCTCTGCCCCACAATCGAGGATGAGAAAAACATTCTCCGGCTGATGGATGATAGAACATTTTTAGTGCATCACAAGGCAACGATTGCTGCCATCGAGCTGGAAAGCCAGGCCGGCATCCGCAAAGCGCTCGTCGCTATCCGTTGCAAGGCCGGATCAAGCCGCGTTTTTTATCGAGACGCTCTGATCGGAGCCTCGCATGCCGCGGCCGAAAAAATGATCGCCGCCGGCAATGAGCCCGCTCTTCGTCTCGCCTGTCTCGATGTTCTGAGCGGAAAATCATGGGCTCTTCCGATTCCATTTTTGAAAACCGATCTTCGATCAAAAAACACCGCCCTTCGCAGGTTAGCGATTCGCACTCTTGTTCGAAATCCCGTGGCCGACTGCATCGAGATTCTCATTGACGCACTGAAAGATCAAGACGAGGAAGTCCGCTGCGATGCCGCCAAAGGCCTGCAGATCTATTCCCCCTTGGCCAATCTCGATTGTTTAATCGAGGCCTTGCATGATCCATCATGGTTTGTCCGCATCGAAGCTGCGCGCGCTCTCAAACTCGCCGGAGCCACAGGAAAGGCTCTGCTGAAAAAACAAACGGATTCTCAAGCTGTCGAAGCCGTTAGATATATCGAGGTTTTCGGATGATGCGGCACCTGATTCTGATGATCGCCCATTGGACCAACCCGTTTTTTCTCTGGTATTTCACTTCGATCAACGTGATTTATACCGTTTTCATGATCATCGGAGCCTTTGGCATTCTGTCGCGCCGAAAAGAACTGGCCGCCGAAGATCTGACCGAGCTGCTTTCTTCCGAATCGATGCCCGAATTTACTTTCGTTATTCCTGTTTATAACGAATCGGAAAACGTCCTCAACACCATCTTTAATCTCCTGAATCTGACATATCGCTACAAAAAACTCGTCATTATCAATGACGGCTCCATAGACAAAACATTCGATATTCTGCTTAAATCGCTCGAACTGATCAAAATCCCCCAATATTTTGAAAATCGTCTGCCAACGCAAAAAATCCGCGCCGTCTATCAAAGCAAACTACATCCGGAAATCATCGTCCTTGACAAGGATCATGGCGGCAAATTCGACGCCCAGAATGCCGGAGTCAATGCGTTGAGATCCGAATATTTCATCTCGGTTGATGCCGACACGTTTATCGAAGACGCCGGTTTTGAAGCATTAATCCGCCCCATCCTGACCTCTCCTGAAACGATCGCCGTTGGAGCCGGCGTTCGAATCGTCAATTCATGCACCATTGAATATCACCGCATCACCACCGCCCGTTTTCCGCAAAAATTTTTGCCTGCATTCCAGGAAATCGAATACCTGCGATCCTTTATGCTTCGGCAGGGACTCAGTTCAATCAATGGAGTTTTTGTCATTGCCGGCGCATTCGGCGTGTTTTCACGCCATCTGATTCTTCAGGTCGGCGGTTATTGCAATTCGGTCTCCGAAGATATGGAAATCATTATCCGGCTCCATCACTACATGAAAAAGTTCCGGCTTCCCTATAAAATCGAATACTTGCCCGATCCGGTCGCCTGGACGATCGGACCTTCCACATTAAAAAGCCTCGGGAAGCAAAGAAGCAGCTGGCACTTCGGCATCCTCGAATCGCTCTGGCACCATAAACGGCTCTTTTTCAACCCGTTCTACGGGTTTTTCGGCCTGTTTATTTTTCCGTTTGCGGTCATTTGCGAAGCCTTTGAACCCGTCGTAGAATGCATCGCATGGATCTATGTGCTCATCACTTTGTCGCTGGGATTATTGAATGTGCATTTCCTGCTGCTCTTATTGATGGTCAGTTTTGGCTACACGATTATTTACGCCATCTTTTGTCTGTTATTGGAAGAGCTGAGCTTCCGCAGGTATCCTTCAATGAGAAACCTGCTTGCGCTGTTAGGAAGTAATCTGGTGGAAAACATCGGATATCGCCAGATCACGGTTTACTGGCGGCTGCGCGGTTTTTGGCGTTTTTTCAAAGAGATAGGCCGCATCCGCAAAGAATCCAAACGACTCAACAAACTATACTAAAACTGCCAAAGAATTGAACCGTTGACGTTCCAGTCATTATACGGCAGCGTTTCATAAAAATAGTGTCCTTCGATCATCAGACGCAACGTATCTTTATAGCGAATGTTCATTCGGGCAATCACTTTATTGGAAAACAGGGATTGTTTCGCTGCGACGAAGATGAAATTGCCGATCGGCTGAAAGAGTTTGTAGGTCGTTTTCCAACGATGCTCGTAAATGAGCTCGAAAACAGCGCGCGAATGCAAATCATAATGAAGGCGAACACCAATCGTGTTCATATACTGCTGCATAAAGGAATAATAATTCGGGTTGAGCTGATCAAAATGGCCATGATCAAAACGGTAGAGCGCCGTGAAGTATTTGATGAAAGGCAATTTGCAGCTCGCCAGCAATGTTTGCGTACTTTCCCAATTATCCCCTTGAATAAAAATCTGGGAGATCTGCGCCTGAAGTTCAGGATTCAGACGCCAAGCAAAACGGTAGCCGTAAATGCCGGTTAGATAATCTGTCCATAAAATCTCGGATCTCATAGCGGCAAAATTCTTGATCACAAATGATTCGCGATGCGTATCGAGAGCGAAAATCTGCCGCTCGCTATTATACAATAAACTGGTCCCGGGCTCGAATCGGGTGGTGCGGCGGAAGGGATAATTAACGCGCTGATCTCCCCACGCCTCGAAACCGCGGACGTACAAATCCCATTTCCAGTCCTTTTTAAACAGGAAGCTCGATGTGAGATTGGCGCCGGCTGAAAACATGCTGTAATTGACGCCGATTGGCGGGTAAATGTCGTTTTCTCGTTGATGATAGTAAATCTGGCTTAAATCCAGTCGCCAGCGATCAAAAACAGGGATCAAAAAGTGAACGGCGTTGAAAAAATAGTAATCCTTGACAACCGGAGCGTCGAGCGACGGGTCGCTCTCTTTGGCGTCGGTGTAATCCGTTTCGAGAAAAACGGCTAGGTCCGTATGTGATTTGACATCGAAAAACTCCGCCCAATGCCCCTCGGAATTGGGGTCATTAGCAACAAGCCACTGGTATTGCGATTTCGCCTCGCTGAAATTCATCCACGCAGCAGAAGATTTCGCCAGATTTTGCCTCGCCTCAAGGTTTTTGGGATTTTTCTCGATCACGCGGCGGTAGAGTTCATTCGAGTGCTGATGATCGCCCGCTTTTTGATGAATGCGCGCCAGGGCCATCTGCGCATCGCTGTTTTCGGGAAAACGCTCAAAAATACCTTTCGCCAGATCCTCGCGGCCTTGCCAAAGATAGAGCAACCCCAGCTGCACTTCGGCATCGGCATATTCGGGCGCCAACGAGAGACACTCCTTTAAAGCCGCTTGCGCCTCATCCCAGCGCCCGGCGCGGGAAAGCTGGACCCCCAAATAATACAAAATATCGCTATTGTGCGGCTTGCAGTGGTTAAGTATCTCCCATATTGCCAAATCATCCGCCTGTTTGCCCGGATCGTTCAGCCACTGAACACCGATTGGCTCCAATCGCTCCAATGCCTTGGCATTGCAGGGACGAGTCTTCAAAGTCTGCATCAAAGCCCGATAAGTCGCGTCAAGATCCTGGCTCTGTGCCCCCGCAAATGTCCAAATGCCGATCAGAATGAATAAAAACCACTTCATATTTTTTGACTATAATCCATTAATTCAATATACGTACAGTTATACCGCGCTCCGTCAGGTTTTGTGAACGTACTTCTTGCGCGCGGTATATATTCTGCATAGAGTAATGTTTTGAGCAATGAACTTATCGCCATCATTCCCTGTTACGACGTCTCTCGTTATTGCGAAGACGTGATTTGCGACATTATCCCCCTCGTCTCGCATCTGATCGCCATTGACGATGGATCGACGGACAAAACCGGGAAAATACTTCAAAATCTAGCTCAAGAGCATCCCCGCAAACTGACAGTAATCACATTCCCGGAAAATCGGGGCAAGGGTTATGCGCTGATCGCAGGATTTAAATACGCATTGGATCATTTCAAATTCAAGGCAATCGTCACCATCGATGCCGACGGACAGCACCAGGCCAAAGATATTGAACGTCTGGCCAGGGCGATTTTTCAGGGAGCCGAGATGGCGATCGGAACGAGAAGCTTTCGTCAAATGCCCTGGAAAAGCCGCACCGGTAATCTAATCACCTCTTTTCTGTTAAGTTGCCTCTATTCCCAGGCTCCGGTGGACACACAATCGGGATTGCGCGCATTCAGCCAAAACCTGGCCCAGGAAATCGCGCAAAAAATTCCCGGAGGCCATTACGAAATGGAGTATAAATGCCTGCTTTTGGCGCTGAAGCAAAAGCGTAAGATCGAAGAAATTCCGATTCATACCATTTATATCGACAAGAACGTTTCATCTCACTTCCGCGCCTGGAATGATTCTGTCAAAGTCATTCGTTCGTTATTTAATCATCTATTCGGGCTCCAATGAATCAATCAACGCTTGAAACGGCCCTGCTCGCGAAGATCGAAAAAAAAAGCGCTGTCATTGCATTTTTGGGGTTTGGATATGTAGGAAGCCACTTAGGGAAACTGATCGCCAAAAAGGGATTCAATGTGATCGGAATTCTGCGCGATTGCCAAAAAGCGCGTGCCGCCAACGCGGAAAAAAATCCCCGTCTTCGGGCCTCATGCGATCCTTCCCAACTCGCCGCTGCAGATATCGTCATTATCACCGTTCCTACCCTCATCGATGAAGATAAACATCCTGATCTTAAACCGATTCAAGACGCCGCTGCTCTCATCCAAAAACATCTGAAAAAAGGCCAGCTCATCATTTTGGAGAGCACAGTATCGCCGGGCATGACGCAAGATCTCATCATTAAGCCGCTTGAAAATGACGGATGGCGCTCCGGCGTTGACTTTTTCGCCGGATACTCTCCCGAACGGATCGATCCCGGCAACCTGACTTACACAATCGAAAATACTCCCAAAATCGTCGCGGGAAAAGACCCGTCGTCTCTCAATTTGACGAAGACTTTTTACGAAAAAATCGTCGATCGAGTCGTTTGCGTATCCTCCATCGAAGTCGCCGAATTTTCCAAAATGCTCGAAAACAACGTCCGCTTCGTATTGATCAATCTAATGAACGAAATGCAGGACTACGCCGTCAAAAAGGACATCAACCTCTGGGAAGTCATTGACGCCGCAGCCACAAAACCATTTGGCTATTTTCCCGTCTATCCCGGCCCCGGCATCGGCGGACACTGTATTCCCGTCAATTTCTATTATCTTCTGGAAGATGCGAAACGTCTTGGCGTAGAATGCCCGATTTTAAAAGAATGCGCCGCTTTTCACAAAAAGAGAATCGCAAAGATCGTCGATCGGGCTTTTGAGATCGTCAAAACAGCTCATCCGCGGATTTTCATCTTGGGCGTTTCCATCAAGCCTGAATCGAATAATATAGCTCAAAGCATTGGCCTTAAATTGCTTAAAATAATCGAACAAAAAGGCGGAACGGGCGCATACCACGATCCGTTGATTCCAAAGATCGATCGATGGAACTCAGAGCCTCTGACAAATGATGTGCTGGAAAAACAGGATCTCTTTTTGATCGTCACTCCCCATCGGGAAATTGACTTTTCCAAACTGCTGACTTTCAAAAAACCGGTTATCGACACGAAAAACGTCTTTCCGAAATCGCAAAAGGGCATTTACAGGTTGTGAAATGGCGATTTTAGTTACAGGAGCCGCCGGCTTTATCGGAACCAATCTCTCCAGGGCGCTGCTCGAGCAGGGCAAAAAAGTGATCGGGGTCGATAATCTGATCACCGGCACGAAACAGAACATCGCATTTTTGCAACGCTTTAAGTCTTTTTCTTTTTTGGAGATGGATATCGCGGATCCTTTGCTGGGCCCAAAACTGACAGCGACCCCCATTGACGAAATCTACGAGCTTGCCTGTCCGACAGGCGTCGACAATCTGACCAAAATACCCCTGCAAATGCTGTCCGCTTCTACGATAGGGGTGATCAATCTATGCGAGATTGCCGTGAAAAAAAAGGCCGCTCTTCTCTTTGCCAGCTCTTCAGAGGTCTATGGGGATCCGAAGATCACACCCCAGACAGAAGATTATACCGGCAATGTCGCTCCTCTCGGTTCCAGATCCGCCTATGAAGAGGGCAAGCGGTGCGCGGAGAGTATCATTGCAGCCTACTGCCGCACGCGTTCGCTCAAGGCCGTGATCGCACGGGTTTTCAATGTCTATGGCCCATTTTTCTCGGATCGGGACACACGAGTCATTTTCCGTTTCCTGAGGTTGATGAAACAAGGAAAAAAACCGGAGATATTTGGTGACGGCCGCCAAACGCGCTCGTTTATCTATATTGACGATCTCATCGAGGGATTCGCTCTTTTGATGAAAAAAGGCCAAAGCGGCGAGGCGTATAACATCGGATCGGATACATCGATCAGCATCAATGATCTCACCCAAATAACAATTCGGGCGGCGTCTTCGACTCTCGAACCGATCCATTTGCCCAAACATCCTCTCGACCTTCAAAACACCAGGCTGCCCGATCTGAATAAAATAAAATCTCTGGGATGGAAAAACAGAATTTCATTAGAAGTGGGATTAAGAGAAACGGTCAGGTGGATGAGTGAATCCAAATAAGAAAGACAACCTCCATAATCAATGGATCCAAACGCTGGCCATACTCATCGCGGGAGCCGGAGCGTTTTTTATCATCTGCTGGTGGGCCAATATTCCAGAGCCATTATCGTTTCTTTCCGCCTACCGGCCGCTTCCGTTTTCGAGTGCATGGTGTATCTTGTTCAGCGGCCTCGGTCTATGGGCCGTTTTGCGGCCGTCCCGATTTTTGCTGAAGGAATGCTGCGCCATTCCTATTTTACTCATCAGCTTATGGCGATTGCTGGAGTATATTTTTCATCATGACCTGGCCATGTCCGGTTTTTTTCTCAAACTGCTGCCCTATTCTCCGCCTGTTTTTCCGCCGATCACCATTTTCGCCGCATCCGGATTTGCGATTGTTTCCCTTCTCCTGTTTTGCTGGCCCCGATCGATAATGAATTACAACAAAAGCTCTCTGATCATCATTCTCTCGTCTCTGTTGACTTTACTCGGCATTATCAAATTTCTGCCGACGCTATTGCCTACGTTTTTTTTCATCGGATGGAACGAAGCGGCATTCGGCCACCCCTTTACCTCCTTGTCTCTAATCATGTTAGGCTTCGCATTCGCATCTCGCTACTTTTACATAAACATTTACAAAAAAATCAACACACTCCGATGGATTTCTATATTTAGTTCATCATTTTCGATAATTATTTCATTTTTGATCAGTCAATCAATAGTATCTGAAAGCAAATCTTCTATCCAGCATCTCTTAGAATCAAAAATCGCATCCGCCGAATACCAATATCAATTGAAAATCGATCATGATTTCAATTTTTTAGCCAGATTTTCGCACCAAATCGCCCAGCATGGGACGATCCCATCCGAATGGATCGCCGAAACACAGTCTTTCATGAAAAAAAACAGGGAAATCCACCGGATTTATTGCACTGACCAAAATTTTATCGTTCAAAAAGATTATCTGGCCGCTTCCGCAACCGGCCGGCCAATCATTCTTCCCAATGAATTGCAACGTCATTTCACCGAAAGCCTCTCAGCGCCGACGCCGCTTCTTTCGATTCGCGTAACTGAGGGCATGCTTTTGCTATGTACACCGCTGATCCGCGATCGCCAATTTCAGGGGGTTTGCATCGCCGAAGTGTCGCTGGCCACATTATTTCGTCCCATTGCCGAATACCCCGATCATGAATTTATCCTGAACATTCTCTATGAAAACACCATCATCTATTCTTCGAAGATCAACGCTGAAATCCTGGAAGACCTCAGTGCTTCGAAGATTGTCAATGTTGAAAATCTGTCGCTGACTTTTTATTTGCATCCGGCCAAAGGATATTCGGAATACATCATCCATCAAACGATTCAATACGTCATTTTGATGATCGGCATTTTACTTTCCATCTTCCTGGGATTGCTGATTTATTTATGGAATTTCTGGCGACAGGAGGCTCGAACAAACCAGAGAATGATCCGCTTTTTTGACAATCTGCTGATCGCATTCAAGAAGCGTCAGTCAGTAAAAGATGCATGCCGCCAACTGCTCGCTTTAATCAATGAATTATCCCCATGGGAAACACTCATATTATGGCAATTGAATCTAAAGAGCAGATCTCTTCAATTTAGCGAACTCGTTTATTCATCTTTTATTGAATTGCCCAATTTTAAAAAATATCTCGAAGAAACAGCGTCGTCTTGTCGATATACTCTGGCCGAACAGGTCTTGATCCACAAAAAAACCATCGCCATCGCCGATCTCAGCCAGAATACGGAGTTCCCCTGTTCATGCGCAGCGAAATCCGACAAAATCAAGGGAACGCTCGCTTTTCCCCTATTTGAAGGAGATAACCCGATCGGCGTCATGATTCTTTTCAGAAAGGATTTATTTGTATCTGAATTAGAGCCAGAGCTCATGAATCTTCTCCAAACGATCGGGATTGAATTTGGGCAATATCTGCAACGCAACAAATTGATTCAATTCTATGAAGAATCCGTCTCATTGATAGAAAATTCCGCTGAAGCAATTTATACTCTTGATCTCGATGGCGCGGTTAAAACATGGAATCCCGGAGCAGAGCGGATGTATGGTTGGAGCGCAGCGGAAATGATTGGCCAAAATATCTTTGCCATGACAATTCCGCCCGAAAATGTGAACGAACTCGCCCAATGTAAAAAAAATCATCGCGACGAAACCCAAGTTTTAAATTGGGAATCCCAGCGTAAAAGAAAAGACGGCTCTCTGATATGGGTCAGCATCAATACTTCTCCGATTCGGGATGATGAAGGCAAGATCATCGGATCTGCTCGCGTAGTCCGCGACATCACAGCCCAAAAAAATGCTCTGATCCAGTTGTCCCAACACGAGGAAAAACTACGCCATTTTATCGAAAGTTCCGAGGAATGGATTTGGGAAATGGATCTGAGCGGCCATTATACGTTTTCAAACCAGGGTGTTCGACAAATCCTGAATATCACACCCGCCGAACTGATTGGACTCGATATTTATTCCTTTCTCTCCCCTGAGGATCAGCAAAAAATTCAAAAAGAGTGGGAGTATTGCATTCTAAAAAAAATCGGCTGGCACTGCCGCCAGATCTCCATGAAGAAAAGAAACGGGGCCATCGTCTGGGTCGAAAGCACCGGGACGCCATTTTTTAACGAAAACGGTGAGATCATTGGATTTCGCGGAGCCGACCGCGACATCACCGACCGGATCAATATCGACCAAAAGAAAAATGAATTTATCTCTATCATTAGCCACGAGCTCAGAACTCCTCTCACATCAATTGTCGGGTCTCTCGGACTTTTGACGGCCGACAGGAGCATTACAGCCAAAAACGCGGAACTCATTGCATTGGCCAATCGAAATGCCCAAAGGCTCACGCGCATTCTGAACGACGTTCTTGATATAGAAAAAATTCAGCTCGGCAAATTACAGCTCAATATCCAAAAGATTTCCTGTGCCAAGGCCATTCGAGAATCGATCGACATCACTCAATCCTTCGCTGCACAAATGCAAGTCGCAATCATTGAAAAATCGATGCTCGAGGAAATCATCGTCAATGCAGATCGCGATCGCCTGATTCAGATCATGCTCAATCTCTTGACCAATGCAATCAAATTTTCGCCGCCGAACGGCAAAGTGACTGTCTGGATGGAACGAATCGATGATCGCGTGCGGGTTTCGATCCAGGACGTTGGGAAAGGCATTCCTCCGGAATTTCAATCCCGGATTTTTGAAAAATTCCAACAGGCCGATCAAACCGATGCGCGTAGCGTCGGCGGAACAGGACTCGGACTCAATATTTGCAAAAATCTTCTCAAACTCATGGGAGGATCGATTTATTTTAAAACCGAGCAAAATATCGGTACCGTTTTCTATTTTGAACTCCCCATTGCAGGTTGACCATGCCCGACCACAAACTGAGCAAGCTTTTAATCGTTGATGACGATCACGACTGTTTAACGATCGCCAAATACTGTTTGGAGAATATGTCAGGGGTAACGATCAAATACGCCTCATCAGGAGAGGAAGCTTTGCAAGAGGCGATTCTTTTCCTGCCTGACCTCATCCTTCTCGACGCAATGATGCCGAAGATGGATGGGATATCTACATTAAAAGCCATGCGACTCATCCCTGCGCTCGCTTCAATTCCCGTCGTCTTTTTCACTGCGAAGGTGCAAAAGGAGGACATAGCCTCCTTTCTTCGGGCCGGCGCCATCGATGTGATTACCAAGCCGTTTGATCCTTTGACCCTCTCTTCTACTATCCTGGCCATCTGGAAAAAAACACTTTAACTCGACTTTGCAACTTTTTGGACCCGCCTGCCCAGCAATTCCCTCTTTAAATTTTTCGTATAGACATATACAATCGTTTCTCAAAAAAAACTTCGCAAAGAACAGTTTGGATGTACCTGCACCAGGAATTAACACATAAGATCATTGCTGCGGCCATAGAAGTGCATAAAAATTTAGGTCCAGGTCTTTTGGAAATCATCTACCGAACT
>Ga0206225_1000047_pt1 | contig 20658 bp, 21 predicted proteins | sample MancosB2_FD_155470 | JGI IMG/M metagenome (GOLD analysis project Ga0206225, IMG submission 155470) | Subsurface sediment microbial communities from Mancos shale, Colorado, United States - Mancos B2 | ecosystem: Environmental > Terrestrial > Deep subsurface > Rock core/Sediment | place: USA...
CACCATTCGGACCGCTTACGCTTCCATCTGGCTTTGCCTCGCCTCCCTCTGGAAACGGAACTTGTGGGTAACGATCAGCCTAAAAAGATATTCACTTTTGCATGATAATGGTACAATCAGCCCCAAAAATCAGTTCGGAAATTATGGAAAAACCCAAATACGACCCGCGCGCCATTGAGCGAAAATGGCAGCGCATCTGGAAAGAAAAAAAGATTTTTAAAGCTGAGATCGATCCCTCCAGGCCCAAATACTACATTCTCGATATGTTTCCCTACCCATCCGGCGCCGGGCTTCATGTGGGCCACGTGACGGGTTATACGGGAACGGACATTTTGGCGCGCTATCAACGGCAAAAGGGGTTCAACGTTCTTCATCCCATGGGCTGGGACAGTTTTGGGCTTCCGGCCGAACAGTACGCCATCCGGACCGGCACGCATCCCGCCCAAACAACCCGCACCAACATTGACACCTACCGCCGTCAGCTTGAATCGCTGGGCTTCAGCTATGACTGGGATCGGGAGATTGCGACGAGCGATCCATCCTATTACAAATGGACCCAGTGGATTTTTACCAAGCTCTTCGAAAAAGGGCTGGCCTACGAGGCGGAAGTGAATGTCAACTTTTGCCCTGCGCTCGGTACTGTCCTATCCAACGAAGAGGTTGAAAACGGGCGGTCGAAAGAAGGGGGATATCCCGTCGAGCGCCGCCCGCTCAAGCAATGGATTTTGCGCATTACCGACTATGCGGACCGTCTGTTGGCGGATCTCGATTTGCTGGACTGGCCAGACCATTTGAAAAAACTCCAATCCAATTGGATCGGCCGCAGCGAAGGAGCCGCGATCGCATTTGCCTTGGAATCGCCTCACGAACCCATTGTGGTATTCACCACTCGGCCTGATACGTTATTCGGAGCGACCTATCTCGTTTTGGCCCCGGAGCATCCGCTCATTGATTCGCTGGCAACGCAAAAGCAGCTCAATGCTGTCAATCAGTATCGCAAAGAGACCTCTGCCAAAAATGACCTGGAAAGAACGGATTTGGCCAAAGAAAAGAGCGGTGTCTGGACCGGATCGTACGCCATTCACCCCATTACCAATGAAAAAATGCCCATCTGGATTGCCGATTATGTGCTGATGGGTTATGGGACCGGGGCCGTCATGGCCGTTCCGGCTCATGACGAGCGCGATTTTGAGTTTGCCCGCACGTACCACTTGCCGATTCGCTGCGTCTATGATCCTGATCTGACTCAGGCAGCCGATGGCGAAAGCACGGAGCGGTCCGAGTATCTGTTGGGCCACCAATGCTGGACCAGGGACGGAAAGGCGATCAACAGTTCGCATGGCGATCTTTCGTTGAACGGCTTATCCATGGATGCGGCCAAGCAAGAGATCATTCGCTTTCTGGAGCGCCAATCCAAGGGCAAACGAACAGTCAATTACAAGCTGCGCGACTGGCTTTTTTCCCGGCAGCGCTATTGGGGCGAGCCGATTCCGATCCTCCATTTTCCCGACGGATCGATGCGAGCTTTGGATCTCGATGAGCTTCCTTTGACCCCGCCGCATATGGATGATTTCAAGCCGGCAGCCAGTGGGCAAAGCCCGCTCGCCAAAGTGCGCCAGTGGGTCGAGGTCGTGGATCCCAAGACGAATAGAAAAGCGCTGCGCGAGACGAACACGATGCCCCAATGGGCGGGGTCGTGCTGGTACTATCTGCGATTTTGCGATCCCCAAAACGACCTTGAGGCATGGAGCTCAAAAGCGGAAAAGTATTGGCTGCCGGTCGATCTCTATGTCGGCGGCGTCGAGCACGCCGTTTTGCATTTGCTTTATGCACGCTTTTGGCACAAAGTCCTCTTCGATTGCGGTTTAGTTCACACCTCGGAGCCGTTCATGACGCTGCGCAATCAGGGCTTGGTCACGGCGCGATCGTTCAAGCGTCCGGGCGGCGGATATGTAGACCCCGCCAACGTTTCTCAGCGGGACGGGATGTATTTTTCCGATCAGGAAGCTCTGATCGTTCAAACTGAAAAGATGTCGAAATCGAAACTCAACGGCGTCTCGCCGGATGAAATTATCGAAGAGTTTGGTGCTGACGCTTTGCGGCTCTATGAGATGTTCATGGGGCCATTTGGTCAGGAAAAAATCTGGAATACCGATGCGGTCAACGGCTGCAAGCGGTTTCTGAACCGTTTCTTTGATCTGGTCCATTCCGACAAGATCAATGAAAATGCATCCGACGCCGCCCTCAAACTGGGCCATCGCCTCGTCGATACCGTCACTAAGGATATCGAGTTGATGCAGTTCAATACTGCGATCGCGCACATGATGGAATTTCTCAACGACTTTACGCCGCTGCCGGCCTATCCGCGCAGCGTATTGAAAATGGCTGTCCAGATGCTCTATCCATTTGCGCCCCACATCGCCGAAGAGCTTTGGGAGCGATTGGGAGAGGGACAATCTTTGACCTACCACCCATTGCCCATCGTCGATCCGCAGTATCTCGTCGATACTCGTGCGACGTATGTCGTGCAGATCAATGGAAAATTGCGCGGTAGATTCGATCTGCCCATCGATCAAACGGAAAATGAGCTGATGGTGTTCGTGACGGCGCAGCCTGAGATCGCCAAATATCTGCAAGGGGGCATCGTTAAGACAATTTTTGTGCCCAACAAGCTGTTAAATATTGTTGTAAAATGATTTACAATATCTTTCTCACGCTCTTTGCCATTGGCATGGCTCCGAAGATTCTTTGGCAAATCTATTGCAAAGGTAAGAAGTGTCCCCGCCTGAAGGATCGTTTCGGAGCAAAGCCGCCACTCATGCCGGCCGGGGAGGGGAGGCGGATCTGGATTCACGCCGTATCTCTCGGCGAGGTGAAGGCGGCGCAAGCGCTGATCCACCAGCTGAAGAAAAGCGAGCCTCTGGCTGCGTTGCTGCTCACCAGCTCGACCACGACCGGTTTAGAAGAAGCGTGCCGATCCCTTTCCAATACATGCATGATTCGCTATCTTCCGATGGATTTTACCTGGACGATGCGCCGCTGGGTGCAGTCTTTTCGCCCTCACCAGGTCATCTTTGTCGAAGGAGATGTCTGGCCGAACCTGGTGCGCGAGGCGCGCCGTTTTGGGGCCAAGACGGCGCTGGTCAGTGGAAAGATTTCTGAAAAATCCGCGAGGCGTTTTGGCATTTTCAAAGGACTGGCGCGTCAGCTGTTTGGATCGTTGGATCTTCTTTGTGTTCAAAATGAGGAGCATCGGGATCGTTTTGCCGCTCTGGTTGATCGTCCGATAGAAATTTCAGGAAATCTAAAACTCGATACCCATCTCTCCATCGTCGATTCCGAAGCGATCCGCCGGCGCTTTAATCTGGAAAATGGGCAAAAAGCCATTACGATCTCGTGCACGCACGCTCCTGAGGAAAAAGAGCTTCTGGAAGCTCTGCGCCCCGTTTGGGAGCGGATTCCCGATCTGGTATGTTTTCTTGCTCCGCGCCATCCGGAGCGGTTCAACGAGGTTGCGGTCCTATTGCGTCAGATTAAACATCCGTTTTGCCGATGGAGCGAGACTCGATCCCAGGAATCCATCGTATTGGTGGATGCGATGGGGCAATTGCCGCATTGTTATAGCGTTAGCAGCCTGGTCGTCGTCGCAGGGAGTTTTTCATCGGGCATCGGAGGGCATAATGTGGTGGAACCCTGTCTCTATGGCTGTCCGGTGTTGTTCGGCCCCTCCATGCACGCTCAAAAAGATTTTGCCAGGATCGTCGTTCAGGCGGGCGCCGGCCAGGAAGCGGTCCTGGAAACTCTGGCCCCATTGGTGTTGGAGTGGCTGGAATCAACGATTTCCTTACGGGCCAATGCTTTACGCCTGATCGAGCAGAACCGTGGAAGCGCGGCACGCACAGTCCAGATGCTACAAACCAGCTCCAGGTAAAAAAAGGATTCGAAAAAGATTTGTAGATAAATCGTTTGTCCGTGCTAAGATATTGCCATCTTACCTATCGCGGGGTGGAGCAGTGGTTAGCTCGTTGGGCTCATAACCCAAAGGTCGTAGGTTCGAGTCCTACCCCCGCTATTTTCCCCTTGGCGGTATAGCTCAGTCGGTAGAGCAGCGGAATCATAATCCGCGTGTCGCTGGTTCAAGTCCGGCTACCGTCATACTTAGCCACAGTTATTTAAATAAGTTTCTTCTAGTCTAAAAATTTCAAAAATAGCATTCTGTCACGTATTTGGCACAGTCTGAAAAAAGTTTATCAAATTCGCGGCAGCTTAGAAATGGCTATTTTTCGAATTCGCAAAGATCGTTTTGGAAAACCACGGTATCAGCGCATCATCCGCGTTATGCACAATGGTAAGCTGATATCGGCTTCCAAAACCTATTCTTCTAAGCGAAAAGCTCTTCGATGGGAGCGTGAGTTTTATGCTAATCTTTCCAAAGGGATAGTTTCTCGTGGAGGTTCCCAAAGTAAGCGTGTATGTGATGCAATTCAGCGCTATTGTGAGCAGCTCATTGCCGATAACGAAAAATGCAAAGTGAAGAATTTGCGAAACATTCTTCAACAGCTAAATTGGTGGAAGAAAGAGATCGGCGAAATATGGCTATGCAGGCTATCTCCTCAAATTTTGACTGATTGTCGAAATCGTTTGGAGAATGGGGACACCGTCTCAGGAAAAAAACGCAGTCCAACCACAGTCCTGAAATATCTGTCGGCCTTTTCTGTGGTTTTAGACGCGGCCGAAAAAGATTGGGCGTGGATACCGCAGAATTATATGAGGTCTGTCCGAAAGCCCGCACCAGCGAAGGGTAAGACCCGTTTTTTTTCTATTGAGGAAATCCATAAGCTTGACGTCCTTTGCAAGGAAAGCAACAGCCCGTTGTTGTGGCCGATTTTTATGGTTGCTCTCCATACGGGAATGCGCAAGTCAGAAATTCTTTCACTTCGTTTTGAAAATCTCCATTTCGATCGTCATGAAATTTATTTGCCCACATCAAAAAACGGTCAGCCTCGTGTGATTCCTATGGCGGAGGTTGTTTTAAAGATTTTTTGTGCTTTAGCCAAAGGCTCCCATGTCGGATCAGACTTTGTTTTTCCTGCTCCCACAAACCAAAAAAAGCCCGTAGATATTTACGAGTTCATGGGAACGTGTTCTCAACAAGGCAAATATTTTCGACGCAACTTTTCACACGCTTCGGCATACAGCCTGTACGACTCTGGCCAGATTGGGCGTTCCTATGGTTCTGGTCTCTCGGATTGTTGGTCATTCTGATACACGAACCAGCGATCGCTACACACATCTAGCTGTGGATTACGCACATACGGCTATCGCGAAACTGGAAGAAGCATTCAAAGGCCACAAATAAGCTGGCGACGGTAAATCTAAATAATTTGGGTGAAGTAATTTACGGTGATAAAATCGTTTTCAACGTGCCTCAAAGCTTTGTCAAATTATGGAAGCCGTTTGATCGATTGACCATCTTACAGCCACAAAAAGAGCAAACGGTTTTACAGAAGATTTCTCGGCTAGGAGGCTTTGCAGGGCTTTCGGTTAGACTTCATCGAAATTCATTTAGAAACGCACTCAATGCGATATGTTTCAATGCGTTGCATTTAGACGAAGCGGCCTTGTCGCAACTACCACGAAGATAACGCTGTGCGGTTGTGTTAATCAACCCTTCACGAGCCCTTCCAGATACGCCAGCAGCGCTGGTTTGCAAGCCTCAACCGAGCGCGGCTCAGGTTCCTTCTGTCCCAAGTTCTGCTTGCCCAGCCATATCAGCATGGTTCTGTCCCTGTCCTGAATGGCGGCGTAGAATTGAGCTTCCCGTAGAAGGGTATTTCCATTGGCCCTTTTTTCCGCCGCGTAAGCTGTAAAGCCTGTGCGGCGTTCCTTTTCGGTCCGTTCGTATAACGTATCGGGATGAATTCCCAATCGCGCCGCCACCTCTACGCCCGTGGACCCGCATTTGAGCAGTCTATCCACTACGGCCCAATCTATCGGTTTGACGGCCTGTATGTGCTTAGGACGGTGATTGATGTTTCTCTTTCTCATTGCCCACGATCCTGCGCTTTGTGTTGCTCGCATTGCCGCTGAATCTCGTAGAAGTCATCCAGCTCTTCCCTGCTGTTAATGCCAAGGGTGTATCCACACTCGACCAGCGCGGTTGCGTCGCCCGTCATTGCCTTTTCGAATAGGCGCGTCTTTTCTTGCGCCGTTAGAAGGCTCCTTGGCTTAACTTTTTCAGTCATGCGTTTGTCCGTTGCTGGAATCCAAAGCCATTAATACCAAATTTTAATTTGAATTTCAACCTAACGTGCCGTCAGGCTGGGGTATACCGTATCCTTACACAACTAAAAGCGTCAGAATAGACTCAAATAATGTCTTTTATTGGCACATTTGCGCGGATGCCTTAGGATACTTCCTCACAGTAATTGGAGGAACGGTATGACAGGACAAAGAATCGGCTATATTCGTGTAAGCAGTATCGACCAGAACGCGGATCGGCAGCTCGACGGAGTGCAGTTAGATCGCACATTCACAGATAAGGCCAGCGGCAAAGACACTAAGCGGCCCGAACTGGAGGCTATGTTAAAACACGCGAGGGATGGCGATGTCATAATCGTTCATTCAATGGACCGTCTAGCCCGTAACCTCGACGACCTGCGTAGGATCGTGCAGCAGCTAACCAAATGCGGCGTATCTATTCAGTTTGTGAAAGAGGGAATGACATTCACGGGCGATGATGCCCCGATGAGCATATTGCTATTGAATATGATGGGATCGTTCGCCGAGTTCGAGCGATCGCTTATCAAGGAAAGGCAAGCAGAAGGCATCGCACTGGCCAAGCTGCGCGGCGCATACACTGGCAGGAAGAAGACGCTGAATGATGAACAGATTTTTAACCTGATTGGCGATGTCCAGAAAGGCATTCCCAAAGCGAAAGTTGCAAGAACCTACGGGATCAGTAGGGAGACGGTGTATCAATATCTCAACGAAACCAAGTGCGTAGCAAGCAGAGAGAACCAGGAGAAATTATGAGCTACAACGGCTACATACCTACCAGAGAAGACGCTATCGAAGCGCTAAAGAGAAATTACAATCCCCCAGCTTGCGTGATGCACGAGTGCCTCAAGTTTCTGAGGGCAATTCACGTTCCCCCTGAAAAAGATATCGAGCGGTGGCTGGAAAACGACAAAAGGGAACTGGAGCGGGCTTTGAAAAGAGCCTTTGAGAGAGGCGAAATTGTTTAAAGACAAGCCCGGCCCGGCGCTTCAGGTCGTCTCTCCCTTCTTTCTCGATTTTAGCGGCCCTATGAAACGTATCGTGGGACACTCCCGCTTCTTTGGCGAGCTGTTCCCATGTGTCATGCTTAGCAGAATTCTGCAAAGCATCAGCGTCCTTAGGTTCATGCGCTTGCCTACCGCTTGCGACGAGTGGTTCCCGCAACCACTTAGGGTCTGCCTGTTGACTGAATGTAACCTTTTGGGTTACAGTAAGAGATAAAGAGATTCTTGTGGCAATCAAGACGTTTAAGCACAAAGGGCTAAAAACCTTTTTTAGTACAGGAAGTACGAAGGGTATTTTGGCAGCGTATGCAAAAAAGATTGGGCGAGTTTTAGACCGCCTAGACGCGGCCACAGAGTTAAAAGATCTGAATTTTCCTGGATCGGACTTTCACCCATTAAGCGGTGATCTTTCCGGGTTTTACTCCGTTCATGTTAACGGTAACTGGGCAATTATTTTTAGGTTTGCCAACGGTGAGGCTAACGACGTGAATTTAATGGATTACCACTAAGGATACAATATGGCTAAAAAGAGAAAACCTACACATCCGGGTGAGATCCTAGAAGAGGATTATATAAAACCGTTCAAGCTTCATTTAGGAAGGCTTGCTGACCGCTTAGGGCTTTCTCGGAAGACTCTGCATAAGATTCGTGCTGGCACAGCGAGTATTACGGTTTCAATTGCTATGGCTCTTGCTGAAGCCTTTGATACAACGCCACAATTCTGGCTCAACTTACAGCAGAAATACGATCTTTGGACGGCCGAACACCAGCACAAGCGCGTTGAGCCTATCATTAGAAACGGCGCATTTATTGAAAATGCCCGTAATTTGCCCATTGCTGCTAGTCATTTTGGAAGAGAATGATTCTGTGTGGCGTTAAGAGGCATTCTGTTTCATGGCGCGAAGTCTTTAAAAAAGATATCGCCAAGTATTCCGAACCGGGTCTGATGTTGCGCGGAAGCCGTCACAAAGAAGGACTTACTCAGGTTGAGCTTGCAAAGGCTCTTGGCGTTAGCCAGCACCACATCTCGGAAATGGAACACGGCAAGAGAAGCGTTGGAAAAGAAATGGCTAAGAGGCTTGCTGAGTTTTTCAAAACGGATTATCGCGTATTCCTTTAATCTTGAGTTTTCTTGCCGTCAATAGAGCCAAAAACCCGAGCAAATCGCGCCATTCAGGGTAAATGCCCAGCAACGCCCTTAGCAGGCCATACAATCGATTATCCTGATCGCGGGCTACACAGGGTTCATGGCTATATGTGTGATGCGCCGCTAACGTGGCAGTAAGGGATCGTTCAAGAATAAAGTTTAGTGTTGTCGAGGAGAAAAGCGGTTTAGATTTTGCGTAATTGCTTGAGTATCTTGTACAGAAGAACGATCGAAATCGTCAAGCCAATGAGTACTAATACAGAAAAGGCATAAATTGCCATGTGATGGTTATACATTTTGTCCATCATCATGGTATTCATCGAATCATTCATCATCATCATTTGATTCGGCTCGTCTTGATTTCCCATAAAACTCCCATATGTTCGGTTTTTTTAACATATATCACAAAAAACTAAAATCGACTTTATATTTTTGTTTTTCTGAGACGCAGAGAATTAGCGATCACGGATACCGAACTGAAGGCCATGGCGCAGCTGGCAATGACCGGACTCAGAAGTAGTCCAAATATTGGATAAAAAATCCCTGCGGCAATGGGCACGCCCAAAGCGTTATAAATAAAAGCGAACCAAAGGTTTTGTTTGATATTGCGAAGCGTACTTTGACTCAACCTTTTGGCTCTGGCAATACCTCTCAGATCGCCTTTGATTAATGTAATTCCAGCGCTTTCCATGGCAATATCCGTTCCGGTTCCCATGGCGATCCCAACATTGGCCTGTGCCAAGGCAGGCGCGTCATTGATTCCATCTCCGGCCATTGCTACGATGCGGCCGTCAGTTTGAAGCCGTTGAATGATTTTGATCTTGTCTTCGGGTAATGTTTCGGCAGCAATTTCATCAATTCCCAAAGCTTTTCCAACGGCAGCGGCCGTAACTCTGTTATCTCCCGTCACCATGACGATCCGGATTCGATCTTGATGAAGCATTTCAATCGCTTCATAAGTCGATTCCTTGATGGCATCGGCCACAGCGAGAATCGCGATTGGTTTTTGACCCAGCGCGATGTAAAAGACCGTTTGGGCATCTTTTCGTAAGGATTCAGATTTTTCCAGTAGTTGAGAAGCATCGATTTTTAAATCCTGAAAGAGTTGCTGGTTGCCGATGGCTATTTCACCCCACTCTGTTTTTCCGATGATGCCTTTGCCTTTCAAGCTCTGAAAATCCTTAACGGGGAGCAGAGATAAATGTTTTTCCTGGGCAGCCGCCACAATGGGCAAAGCTAATGGATGTTCGCTGGCCATTTCCAGGCTCGCGGCCAGTTGTAAAATCTCCGTTTCACTCTTTTCAGAAATGCTGACAATTTTTGTCAGCTTCGGCTTACCCTCGGTCAGCGTTCCTGTTTTATCGACTACAACAGTATCGACTCGAGCCATCGTTTCGAGTGATTCAGCATTTTTAATCAATAGACCCGAAAGCGCCCCTCTTCCAACTCCCACCATAATGGCCATGGGAGTCGCAAGTCCCAGCGCACAAGGGCAGGCAATGATCAATACTGCGACAGCATTGATGAGTCCATAGGCAAAGGCAGGGGACGGACCCCAAAATCCCCACACCCAAAAAGTGAGTAGTGCGGCGATCATAACGGCTGGCACAAAATAGGACGACACAGTATCTGCCAGCTTCTGGATGGGCGCACGGCTTCGTTGTGCCTCGCTGACCATGTGAACGATCCGGGCCAGCAGCGTTTCGCTTCCGACTCTTTCGGCTCGGATGATCAAAGTGCCATTGCCGTTTAATGTGGCGCCAGTCACTGGGTCGTTTGCGCTCTTCATCACCGGCATGGGTTCGCCGGTGATCATGGACTCATCGACGAAGCTGCTCCCTTCCAGGACTACACCATCCGTCGGTACTTTTTCTCCGGGGCGAACGCGCAATATATTTCCCTTCACGACATCTTCCAGATTGACGTCTTTTTCGGTTTTGTCTTTGAGAACCAGTCGGGCCGTTGTGGGAGATAAACTTAATAATTTCTTGATCGCCTGACCTGTTTTGATTCGAGCTTTCAGCTCCAAAACCTGTCCCAATATGACAAGAACCGTGATGACGCTGGCCGCTTCAAAATAGAGGGCCAAACGACTGTCTTTTTCTCGAAATGATAGAGGGAAAATAGAGGGGCATAAAACGGCAATCAGGCTGTAAATATAAGCTGTTCCAACGCCAAGACTGATCAATGTAAACATATTCAGATGACGGTTCAATATCGATTGCCAGCCCCTTTCGAAAAACGGCCATCCGCACCAAAAGACCACAGGCGTTGCCAGCGCTGCCTGGAGCGAAGAGTTGTAATTTGTAAAAACCCTATCGAAAAAGACGAGGATAAGAATCAGAGCTGTTAGGAAGAGTCCCGCCCAAAACCGTAGGCTTATGTCTCTTAATTCGTCGGTGCCTTCATCACCAGTTTCTCTTTGAATCCGAGGCTCCAGGGACATGCCGCAAATCGGACAATCGCCTTGTCTTGGCTGAACAATCTCAGGATGCATGGGACAGACATATTCGTGTTTCACGATCGACCGATTTGTTTTAGCCTTAACTATGCCATATAGGAAAATGATATTCTTTCATAGTCGTAGGGTTGGTGGAGAAGAAAGAGCTGCTGATATCATGTTGTTGCGGGCAGGTTAATTATTTAATTGATGTTTATTACTATTCGTTTTATAAACAGGAGTTTATAGCATTATTTAATTCAATCTGCTTCTGAAAAATTAGTCTTTGTTAGGAAATTGGGTGAGATGCTATGATTTTTTTGTAAAACCGTCTAATCAATCGTCGCGCTGGATCTTGCGGAGATCGGGGCGGTGATTATTTTTTGAAGGAAAAAGATATGAATATCCTAGCAGGAGCAGACCGAAAGTTGCATAACCGGGCATTTCTGGGCGTCATGATGATGGTGATCGGACTTGCTCTCTATCCGCTCTCTGATGCGTTCATCAAGCATCTGATGGGAACCTATTCTGTCCCGCAGACGACCTTTCTTCGCGCGATCACACGCCTTGTTCCGCTTCTGATCGCTACCTTTTTTCAAGGTGGAATCAAACGAGTCTTGGCGACGAACCATCCCAAGCAGCACTTGATCCGCCTCACCGTTAATCTTATTTATACCTATTGCTTTATGTATGCTGTCTCGTTGGGGTCTCTCACGGTTATTTACACCTTGAGCTACACCTCCTCGTTCTTCATGATCTTTCTGAGCGCTGTCATGTTAAAAGAAACGATCGGAAAAGAGCGCTGGATTGCCGTTGGCGTTGGGATGGTTGGAGTATTGATCGCGATGCGCCCCGGATCGAATGTTTTCGAATTGGCCGCCATTCTGGTGTTGGTCGGGACCTTTTTAGGTGCGCTCAATAAAATTCTCATGCGGCGGCTGGCGGCGACTGAGCACAGCCTCGCTATCACCATCTATCCGAACATCATGATGATTCTCGTGACTTTTCCATTATTTTTTATTTCAACTCCATGGAAAAGTATGCCATTGGAGCATTGGGGGCTTTTTGCCATCGTTGGCGTGATTACTGCCGCGGCGCAATATCTGATTGCCCAGGCCTTGCGTTTTGCTCAAGGGTCTATGCTGGCTCCGATTGATTACTCGACATTCTTCTGGGTCGTTGCTCTGGATTTTTTCTGGTGGCAAAAGACAGTCGAACCTTACACATTGATCGGTGCGGCTATTATCGTTGGCAGCAATTTCTACATTCTTTATTGTTCACGTCGGGATGAGGCAAAAAAACAAAGAGTTTCCGCCGCTTCCTCCTAAAAAATATTTCCGCCTCTGAACACCTCGCTTTCGCAGATAAGCGGAAGCGGGTTGTTCGCAAAATTTCATAATCGAAATACCTTGAAACAAAAATTCCTAAATATTAAACAAAGGCTATAAGCGTGATAATTAATAATATAATTTAGATGTAAATTATGAAAATACTCGTTGCGCGTGTTGCAATTGTTTTTCTTTGGCTGGCGCTTTGCTCGGCCGATAACACTCAACAAACATCGATGCGATCGAGTCCGTATTTTCCACGAAGCTGCTTTATTATTGAGCGCGAAGGATATGTACTCTCTTATGACGGCCGCACACGCAATGCCGGTTGGGTCTATGAGCGGCTGACGCGCGATTCATTTGAAATCAAAAATGCCGATCGCAGCAAATTGAAATACAAGGTCGATGAGTTGGTTCCGGAGTGCATTCAATCGTCACCGAAAGACTATCAGGGATCGGGTTTTGATTTCGGACATCTTTGTCCGTTTGGCGATTGCCGGAGCCACCCAACTGCGGCCAGTGAGACGTTCATTTTGAGCAATATAAGTCCGCAGGTGCCTGAGATGAACCGCGGGTTTTGGCGTAAATTGGAAGAGCACTTGCGCGATCTGGCTTTGGAATACAGCGTATTACATGTGATTACGATTCCGCTCTATCTTCCTCAGGAAGGATATGTCCGCTATCAGACGATCGGTCCGGATCAGGTAGCGGTGCCGACTCATTTCTGCAAAGTTGTATTTATTGAAAAAATAAAAGGGGTCGACGTGATAGCGTATATTCTGCCCAACGCAAAGATTCCCAAGGAAAGCACGTTGGAGCAGTTTCGAACCACACTGAAACAGGTTGAGCGACTATCTGGAGTGATCTTCCCGGGATTTAGAGAATAGAGCCAATTGCAAAACTCCACGACTGCGGAAAATCGATGATTTTGGGGCATCTCGCAAAATGCCCAAAAAGGGCAATTTTTAGCGTCGAAGAGTTTTGCAACTGGCTCAATAGTCTTCTATCTTCGCCGTAGCGTATTGATCAGATAAAACCACAAATAGGTCAGCTTCCTCTTCAGACAGAACTGTTGATCGACGGACGTCAAATTGTCGCTGATCACGCGGTAAACCATTCCTGATATATTCTGCCAGCTCATGTTCCATGCCGTTCCGATCCGCATGGCATAATCATAATGGCGCTTGACCTGGCGGTGAATCGCCGGATTGAATTTGCCCAAAGGATAGACGAACGTCCGAACTTCGACGCCCAGTTTTTCTTCCAGGATCTTTTTGGATTGGGCGATGTCGAGTTCGAGATCGAGGCCGGGTGTGAGCAAGTTTTGATGGTGATAGGAGTGAGACGCGATCTGAACGAGGCCGCTGTGGGCCATTTCGCGCAGTTCCTGCCATGTGCAAAACGGCGCGTGAGTTCGATAGATATCGCCCTTCATGGCCGAGGAGTAGGGGATGGAGAGCCGGATGGAAGGGGCGAGATCGCTGGATTCTTGAATATACCGGACAGGGACCGCCAACAGAGCGCGAAGTTGGTATTTCTTCAATAGAGGGAAAATATAGTAATAAAAGTCGAATGTCGCATCGTCGAATGTCAGGCAGATTTCTCGCCGGAAAAGATGCAGGGGCTCCCCCGGCCAGACGGTGCGATAACGCTTAGCGATATAGCCCAGATGGCGATCCATCATCGGCCAGGGATTTGCATATTTTCCGTCGCCGACGCGATGGTACAAAAGAGCCAGCATCATGGGATGTTTTGATTTGCTTCAGTAAGTTTCAGATATTTATAAAATGCCATATTCGCGTTGTAGAAGGAGATAATGGCGCCTTCTTTCCCCATCAAAATCCCGTACTTTAGAACGTAGCTTTTGAAAAACGCTGCCGAGGCGTGCGCCAGGGCTTTGGCAAAAGACGATGAGCGCAGGCCCCTGTTTTCCTGGGCAAACAGATCGGAATAGAGCTGCATCTTCAAAAGAAAATCAGAAATCGATCCGTAGGGCGTGTGGAGAATAGAATGTGTCAGTCGTTTGACTTGCAAACCGTTGATCAATACTCCTTCATGAATCAGGGAGTCGGAAAACCGGTTCGATCTGCGATTGTAGAGACGAATATGTTTTTCGGGATGCCAGCCGCAGCCCACGATTCTCTTGCCGTTGTAGTAATTATGAAAATTGATCTCATAAACAGCGTTTTGATCCAACGCCAAAGAAAGAATCTCATTTTGCAAGGGCGTCGATAAAACCTCATCTGAATCGATGGCGAGTATCCAGTTATTCTTTGCCATAAGGGCTGCTTGATTGCGCAATAGGCCAAAACGGGAAAAGACGACCTGATGAACGACGACGTTGGGGAATGTGCGGGCAATCGCCAATGTTTGATCCGTCGATCCGGTGTCGAGTAAAATCACCTCATTCAATCGGCTCAAAGATGCGAGGGTTGCAGCGATCGATCGCTGGGAGTTTTTCGCAAGGATACATGCGCTGATCACAGAGTTTCCACATCAAGCGATCCCGATTATAGCATGATGGATGGAAAAATAAATGAAAAAGGCCCTTTTGTGGAATTTGCCCCTGAATTAGACTCGGGATGTCTAATAGGTGTGATTGTATGCGCGAAGCGTTGACGTATGATGACGTAGCTCTGGTGCCCCAATTCAACAATATTCCTTCCCGTACAGAGCCGTCCTTAGAGACATGGCTCACGAAAAAGCTTAAAATCTCCATCCCGATTCTTGCGGCCAACATGGACACTGTCATGAGCTATGAAATGGCCGATATTCTGATCGCACAAGGATCGATTCCCGTTTTTCACCGGTTCACTCCCTTTGAAGAACAGATGAAATGGGTTCAGCGCTACAAGGATAAGACTTTTATTTCATGCGGCATACAAAAGCTCGATGAAACGCGCAAACTGCTGGATCTCGGGGCCCTTGGCGTGTGTATCGATGTGGCTCATGGCCATTCGGACAGAATGTTTCGCCACATTCAGGAACTGAAGAAGAGCCATCCCGACAAGGAAGTCATCGCCGGCAACGTCTGCACGGCCATGGCCTATCACGATCTCGTCAATGCCGGCGCCGATGCGGTCAAAGTCGGTGTTGGGCCTGGAGCTGCCTGCACGACGCGGATGGTCACAGGATTTGGCGTGCCCCAATTCAGCGCTGTGTCCGATTGTGCTCGTATCGCAGAAAAACTGCGCGTCCCGTTAATTGCCGACGGGGGCATCCGGACGAGCCGCGATATTGTTTTGGCGCTAGCTGCCGGCGCCAGCTCGGTCATGATCGGCAAGCTGTTTGCCATGACTAAAGAGAGCGCGGCGCAAAAGAGAAAGTCAGACAAATCTCCCAGCGGTTTGGAAGCCAAGTTCCGCGGTCAGGCCAGCGAAGATTTTCAAAATGAATTTTACGGGGGGCTGAAAGCCAAGACCGTTGCCGAGGGAATCGATTTTTGGGGTCCTGTCACAGGATCTTTTGAGGAGATGCTGGCCAAATTCCTGGGCGGTATCCGCAGCGGAATGACCTACGGCGGAGCGCGTAATATCAAGGAATTGCAGAGAAAAGCCGAGTTTGTCAAGGTAACCAATTCCTATATTTTTGAAAGCAAACCCCGGCCGGATTGATTGTATTTAAGTTGGTATTAAGATATAATTTAGGGTCCTATGGTTAAGGATTTTTTGCACTCTGATAAAAAAATTTTCGATTCGGTTCACGGATTCATCCCGTTTGATGAATTCGAAAAAGAACTGATCGATTCCCTGCCGTTTCAGCGATTGCATTATATTCATCAGCTGGGGATTTCCTATCTTGTCTATCCCGGCGCCAACCATACGCGTTTCGAACACTCTCTCGGCGTCATGGCGCTGGTCACGCAAATGTTTGAGAAGATTTGCAAATCAGTCCGGCCCGATGTATTTCACTTTGTGCCCCGCAAGGGCTCGTCGGATTATCTCTATTGGCGCAGAGTCTTGCGAATGGCCGCCCTATGCCATGATTTGGGACACCTTCCCTTTTCCCATGTCGCCGAAACCGAGCTTCTCGGATCGCAAGGCCATGAAAGCTGGACCCTCAAAATCATCGACAGCCCGCATCTTCAAAGCGTATGGGATAAACTCCGCACGGCGCCGGCTTACCTCGAAGACCTGATTGAGCGCGATATCGTCGAAGATATTAAAAAAATTGCCATCGGCGAAACAAAATGGAAAACTCTACAATCATCGCCATTTTCTCCGTGGGAGCGCATTGTTTCCCAAATGATCACGGGAGACTTTTTTGGAGCGGACCGGATCGACTATCTGTTGCGCGACGCCAAGAGCACCGGCGTAGCCTATGGGCTATTCGACTACCATCAATTGATCGAAACACTGCGAATATTGCCTAGCCCCGATCGCGGCGCAGACGAGATGCAACTCGGGATCGATGAAAACGGACTCGAATCTTGTGAAGCTCTGCTGTTGGCCCGCCACTTCATGCATCGCCGGGTCTATCATTACTCGTCCGTCAAGGCCTATAATTTTCATTTGCGCCGCTATATGGCCGAAAACTTTCCAATGAGCGCGATCAAATCTGTCGATGACTTTCTAAACCAAAGCGATCCGGAAATTATCTGCTCGTTGAACCGCGCGGCCCGCGATCCCAAAATTAAAGGCCATGAAGACGCAAAATGCGTTTTCTATCGCCAGCACCGATTCCGCGCGATCGATCTTCCTGAATCGATGCAGGAAAAAGATATCGCTGATTTTAAGAAAAAAAATGGAATTGACGACCGCGATATCGTTGTCGAATTTCAAAAAGACAGGCCGATGGGCGAAAAACTTAATTTTCCCGTATCGAAGCGCCATGTCATCATCCAAAATGCTCGCGACTGTTCGGATCTTTTGTTAAAAGTTCCCGAAGCGAAAACAAACTGGGCCTATGTATCTCCCAAATACGACCTGGCTTTGATCAATTTTCTCGAATCATGGAACGGTTAATCAATGCTTTCTTTACGCTCTGAAATCGCATCTCTGACGAGATCGGAAAAGTTGTTTATTTTATTCGCCATGCTGACGGCCTTTTGTGTGTCAGGGGAATACGGCATTACTCGGCCCGTCAGCCAATCGATCTTCCTCGCTATTTTTAAGGCCTCTTCCTATCCGGCATTTTGGCTGGCCACGGTCCCTCTCAATTTCGCGATCGTTTATTTGTATACTCGCTTTCTTCCCAAAATCGGCCCCTTGCGGATGATGGCCATCTGCACGATCGCCGTGATGTCTGTCAATATAATGACGGCCTTTTTACTTCCGTATTTTCCGTCGATCATTTTTTTTCATTTTTGTTGGAAAGATATTTATGTGTTGCTGATGTTCAAGCAGCTATGGTCAATGATTCATAGTACGATTTCATCCGGCCGCGCTAAATTATTATTTGGCGCGATCTATGGCGTCGGCATGTGCGGCGGAGTGTGCGGCAGCATGATCCCTGGATTTTTAGCCCCCCATTTCGGCTCGGTGCCTCTATTGTATTTTTCCCTTCCTATTTACACTGTTTTATTTTTTGCCTATCGTTCGGCCTATTATCGCAGTGGGGCTGGGAAACTGGTCTCATCGGTCGATGAACATGAATCGAGCTTTGCCGGTTTTGCCATGATTGCCCGCAGTCGCTATTTGCTGGGCATACTGCTGCTCGTGGTATTCATGCAAATCACCGTCGCTCTCCTGGATTATCAATTCAGCCACAGGATCGAAATCGCCATTCCCTCTCTGGATTTGCGGACAGCTTTTTACGGCAAGCTGATCGGTGCGATTAATTTATTCAGCATGGGCCTGCAATTTATCGGCAGTTTTTTGATGATTCGATTTTTAGGCCTCAAAAACAGCCATTATTTGATTCCGCTGATTCTTTGCGCAGCTACGATCGGACAATGGATCGTGCCCGGGCTTGTGATGATTACGTTTGCGTATTCATTGACAAAGTCTCTGGACTATTCGCTATTCGGAATCATTCGGGAAATGCTGTTTTTGCCGCTGAAACTGGATGAAAAATTTCGCGCCAAGGCCGTCATCGACGTGTTTGCCTATCGAACGTCCAAAGCGCTCGCATCCTTTTTGCTGCTCGGTTTGCAATTTTTTGTCGGCTCGCAAGTGGCAACATTGACCAACGCAGTGCTGATGGGTATTTTCATCGCCTGGATTGGCGTCGTGACGCTGATATTCAAAAAGCAGGAGCAGGCATACCAGGTATAAGTTTGCGCGCGATGCCGCAATAGCCTGCGCTCAACGATTTGCAAAAGCAGAATGCAAAATCCGAAGGGACCTGTTTTACGACCAGCATTTTCCAAAACGCCTTTGAAAGAAGCGGCCGCATTCCCTTTATTTGCTGCATGCTGAGTTTATGGATCTTGAACATCTCCTGCAGCTCGTCGGGTTTGATGAAGTGGATATACGAATGCTTGTTGCGGGCCGAATTACTCAAACACCATTCAATGCCGCGGATCATCAATAGATAGCTTGCCATGGTGCGATTGATCGTGTGAAAGAACATGAGTCCATTCGCTTTCAAGGCACGGGCCGCTTCTCCAATCACGAGATGAGGCTCTTCGACATGTTCTAACACGTCCATGATGCAGACGACGTCGAAATCGCCGCTTTGAAAGGGGAGGGAATAGGCATTCGCATGAAGATAGCGAACCGACCTGGTGTCGTCATGGGTTCTCGCCACATTCAAACCGGTCTCGGAGATATCGATTCCCGTTACTCTGTGGCCGGCTTTCGCCATGGCATTGGCCAGCATTCCGGCTCCGCAACCAACATCGAGAATTTTTCGCGCGGGCGGAATGTTTTCAATCACCCACGGTGCGCGTAGGACGTGCTCGGCACGCAAAAAGTCGATCGGATGATCTGATTTGCAATACCACCCTTGGGCGAGATCGCCATATAAGTCGGATTTGAACAGCTTGCTTTCCATACCTTACTTCCTAAAGTTTGAGCACCTTCGTTACTTCTTTCCCCAAGCTCTTTCATAGTTATTTTTTAATTAATTTGAAAACAAATTTGAAAATAATAGTTTTTTCACTACTATCCGTTATTAAGGCGTAAATATGAGAAAAACGTTCTGGGTCATCGTGCTGCTATTTGTCTATATCTGGGTGGTGTCGACAGGACACGAACAATTCGTCCTGGACCAGAGCCATCGCCTTTACCAGACGTTTGCCGCCTGGTTTGACGATGCCGATGTGGATTTACAGATTCAGCGAAAAGCAGCTCCTGTTATAAAAAAGCGGCCGCGCCGCTGGGACTAAAAAAAGAATTTACCTGTTGAACTATAATCACTTGTGGCGTATTATGTCTTTCAAATGACGCCGCCAATTGACAGACCCAATCATCTTGAGATGCTCATCCAGCTTCTTTCGCTGTTAGAGCCCCTTGCAGCCGGAAATGGGATGGGTATGCAGAAAATGGGTGGATTTTTTCAGCAAGCCTTTCCGAATCTTTCACTGCCGACCGATCCCGGCCATCCATTCCAGCGCAAAGTGGAAGTCTTACAATCTCTCCAGTCTGTCCGTGACTCTTTTGTGGCTGGCCCCCACCAGATCTCTCGCAGCGTATTCGTTAAAACCGCCGCTGCCAATGCCTTGCCGCAACACCCTCTCAAGAGCGAATTGAGCCGTCCTCTTGGCCAAAAACAAGTGCCGACATCTCTAACCCCGCAGCAATCCTTTGCTCCCATTCGAACGCCTGCGCGGTTCATCCAGCATATCCAGTCGGCCATCGTTGAACTCCAGGGAGCAACCACGACAGACGACTCAAATTGGGATGCCGAGATTGGGCCGATGGTAAAAATCGCTGCCCGCCTTTGCCCCGCCATTATACGAATGATCGCTGAACTTGAATCCGAAATATTGCCTGAGATGCCGACTCTTGAGGCTCAAATCTGGACAGATTTTGCCGCAAGGATGAGCAACCCCGATCGTCCGGTCCCGAGACCCCAGATGCCTTTCCAGTCCGAGAAAGACATTGCGCTCCAAAAACCGATCGCAGGGGAGGGGAGGGGAGAGGCGGAAAAAAGCCGCTTCACTCCAACGTCTGGTCCGGCCCTCATTCAACGGAGCAAAGAGCCAACCGCGCTTTTGCCGCCCATCTCAGCACCGGACTCATCTGGCTTCAAGCCCGTGGCGCCGGATGTCCTTTCTCCATCCATTCCTCAGCCGTCATTACCGATACCAGCGATCATAGAATCCCACTCTCGGTCATCGCAAGAACCTGCGCCTGTGCCTGTTGATGGCAGGGCCATTCCGATCGCCATGCCTTTTACACCATCTGCTGCAGGCGTTTCATCTTATTCGAAAAGAAAAAAAGACAAGAATCAACAGCGAGAAGAGGAAGAGAAAGAAGAGAGATCCTTGCCTGATTATTCAGAACTGATTTGAGCGGCCCACCGTTTGATTGCCTGGATGGTTTGATCGTCTGCAACGGCAGGAGAGGGGAGAAT
>Ga0206225_1000048_pt1 | contig 20454 bp, 21 predicted proteins | sample MancosB2_FD_155470 | JGI IMG/M metagenome (GOLD analysis project Ga0206225, IMG submission 155470) | Subsurface sediment microbial communities from Mancos shale, Colorado, United States - Mancos B2 | ecosystem: Environmental > Terrestrial > Deep subsurface > Rock core/Sediment | place: USA...
GAGTGGCGCGCCGTCTTCCACGACGGACGTGCTCATCGAGTTGTCGATCACGACGGCGAGCGCGGTGGGCGCGTGTCCCGCGCCTGCGAGACGCGCGGTGGGTCGGGCCGCGGCCAGGGTCAGCAGCAGCACGATCGCCACGCGCAGCAGCATGAGCAGCAGATTGCGCATACGCAGCGTGCGGCTGTGGTCGCGTTCCGCACGCGCCAGATACCGCGCCGCCGGAAACTCCACCTCGAGCCCAATGCGGCGCCGCAGCAGATGGATCAGCAGCGGCACGGACACGGCCGCGCCGAGCAGGAGGAACCAGGGAGCGAGGAAACTCACGGCTCAGGGCAGGCGCTGCCGCGCCGCAAACGCGCGCCGCAGCGGAACGCCGAACGGATGATCCGTGATGATGGTCTCGTACTTCACCCCGCACGACGCCAGCAGCGATCGCCACTCCGCGATCACCTGCTCCACCGTGGCACTATAGGCGGAACGCACGTCCGCGACGCTGGCGGGCACTTCAAGCGCGGACTCCGGGTCAATGAACACCGCTTCGCCGGTTCCCGCGAGCGAACGCTCCGACGGATCCAGCACGTGCAGCACGGTGACGTCGTGCCCGGTGGCACGCAGGCCGCGCATAGCGCGCTCCACGGCCGCGGGCTCCATGAGGAGGTCCGAGATCAGAACGATCATGCCGCGGCGCCGGATGAGCCGTGCGGCCTGCATGAGGGCCTGCGGTGCGCTCGACGCGAGCCCCGCGCCCGGCTCTCCGAGCGCGGCAATCACGCGGCGCCAATGCCCTTTGCGCGCCCGCGGCGGCACCATGCTGCGCACCCGCTCGTCGTAGCGAACGATGCCCACGGCATCGCGCTGCCGAAGAAACAGCAGTGCCAGCGACGCGGTCAGGATCTCGGCGTATGCCAGCTTGGTGAGCCGCGTGGGTGGCACCGCCGCCCCGAGCGGACGCAGATGCGCCCCGCTCCACGCCATGGAACGGCTGACGTCGAGCACGATGGTGGCGCGGAGGTTGGTCTCCTCCTCGAACTGGCGCACCACCCAGCGATCCGAGCGCGCAGCGACCTTCCAGTCCACGAACCGGAGGTCGTCTCCCGGCTGGTATGGGCGATAGTCGGCGAACTCCACCGAGAATCCCTTGCGGGCTGAGCGGTGGAGGCCGGCCAAGAAGCCATCGACGATCCAGCGTGCCACGATTTCCACGTGACCGAGCGCGGCAAGCGAGGCCGGGTCATGGAGATCGGCACGTGCGGCTGTGCCCATCGGGGCGCAAGCTAGGCGGGGTCCCGACCATGGGCTACGGGCGGGAAACTGCCTATTGCGCGAGACTGGCAGTGTGCCCCAATTTGTATACAACCTCAAGGCGAGCGAGTTCCATGACGGCTCAACGGCTCCTTGGCTTCCCCGTCCTCATGCTCGTCGCGGCCTGCGCGACCACCGGCACCTCGCGACGCGAATCGCTCGCGCCGAAGGACGGGCCCCGGGCCCGGGTCCATGCGACGTATGACGGGGGCCTCACCAATCGCATGCTGCGCGCTTCGTTTAGCGTCGACCAAGCGGCCTACGTCATGGTCGGCCACCTGAGTGGCAAGGGACAGGTCGAGATTCTGTATCCTGAAAACGCGATGATACAGAGCCGTGTGCGGGCGAAGAAGACGTACCGTGTGCGGTCGGTACCGGCGCTCTATGACGGCGTGCCTCAGCTGTTCTCGTTCGCATCGCGCGCGTATCGCAACCACAGTGCGCGAATGGATTCGTACGATGGCCGCGGCAACGGGTTCATCTTTCTCATCGCCAGTCAGTACCCGCTGGACTTCGACGGCCTCTCGTCCGACGGGTTCTGGGATACGTACGAAGTCGAGGACTACGCATCGTCCTGGGATCCACGTTACGCGATTCGCGATCTGGCGGATCGCGTCACGCGCGGAGCGCCATTCACGCTGGACTATGCGGACAGCTTCGGCACGAACGCGTTCACGAGCTACGCGGACATGCAGATGGACTGCAGTATCTTGTCGGGCATGGGGTTTGGGGGCTTCAGAGGTGCGTTCATGCCCAGCATCGGCTGGTGGGGCGGCGGCGCACTGATGTCGTCGTGGGCGTATCTCTTCCGGGAGCCGATGTTCGTCACCAATGCGTACTCGTCGCTCAACGCGGGCTGTGGGCGCGGACGCTACGCACTTGGTTACGGACCGAGGTTCTGGTCGTGGAATTCGGGGCTGTATCGACCGACGACACCGACATTGGGTGTCCCATCGATGCCGGGCAAACCGACATCGCCGTTCGTTCCGCCCGGTTTCGGACGGGGAACGCTCGGGATCCGGACCGGGTCCGAGACCGGTGGCGCGGTGTCGTTGACACGCCCGAGATTCGGCGGCGGCCAGACCAGCACCACGACCGCTTCCTGGGTGCCGCCCGTGACGCGACGCCCAGCGGCTGAGCGGTATCGGCCCAGTAGACCCACCACCAGTTCGCCGCGCACCACCTACGATGCGCCGTCGCGTCCGACGCGGTTCGACTCGCCCTCGTCCGGCAGTGGGCGGTCAGACGCAACACGCGCCGCACCCGTGCATCAAGCGCCGCGATTCAGCCCGCCGCCTGCCGTATCGGCGCCGGCAGCGCCATCGCCTGCGGTCGAAGCGCCCCACCCCGGCAGGCCGGCCAAGCCGTAGGACGGCACGGATTCGCTGGTGAGACGGCCGCGCGATAGCGCGGCCGTCTCGCGTTTCGGGGGAGCACCTCCATGCCCGCTATATTTGAGCGCGCGCAATGGTGCCATGCGCGCGCGCTCACTTCGTTTCGGCGCCACAATCACTTTCATGACGTCGACACTGCCGTGAAGCTGGATCATATCCGCAATTTTTGCATCGTCGCGCACATCGACCACGGCAAGTCGACGCTCGCCGACCGCCTGATCGAAGCGACCGGCACGATTCAGAAGCGCGAGATGAAGGATCAAGTGCTCGACACGCTCGATCTGGAGCGCGAACGCGGCATCACGATCAAGCTCAACGCCGTGCGCATGACGCACCGCGCCGCCGACGGCAAGACCTATGAGCTCAACTTGATCGACACGCCGGGCCACGTCGACTTCACGTACGAAGTCTCACGGTCGCTGGCCGCGTGTGAAGGCGCGATCCTGGTTGTGGACGCGTCGCAGGGCATTCAGGCCCAAACGCTCTCGAACCTGTTCCTCGCCATGGACGCCGGCCTCGAGATCGTGCCGGTCCTCAACAAGATCGACCTGCCGGGTGCCGAGCCTGAGCGGCGCAAGCAGGAACTGCAAGACCTCATCGGAGCCGGGCCCGACGAAATCCTGCTCGTGAGCGCCAAGGAAGGCATCGGCATCGACGCCGTGCTCGAAGCGGTCATCAAGCGCGTGCCACCGCCTGACGGCAATCCGGATGGTCCGCTGCGGGCGCTCATCTTCGACTCGTACTACGACAAATACCGCGGCGCGATTCCCAGCATTCGGGTCGTTGACGGCCGCATTCGCAAAGGAACGAACATCATGTTCGCCGGCGCATCGCGTGACCCGTACGAGGTCACCGAGGTCGGCTACAACCAACTGCGCCAGGTGCCGTCGGACGAGCTGGGTCCGGGCGAGGTGGGGTACGTCGTTGCCAGCGTGCGCAGCGTGAAGGAAACGCGCGCGGGCGACACGATCATGGACCACGCGAATCCCGCGTCGGCGCCGCTGCCGGGCTACAAGGACGTCCACTCGATGGTGTTCGCGGGCCTGTACCCGACGGATACGCAGTACTACGAGCAACTGCGCGATGCACTCGAGAAGCTGCAGCTCAACGACGCTTCCCTGCACTACGAACCGGAAACGTCCACCGCGCTCGGCTTCGGTTTTCGCACCGGATTCCTCGGCCTGCTGCACATGGAAATCGTGCAGGAGCGGCTCGAACGGGAGTTCAACCTCGCGCTGGTCACGACCGTCCCCACGGTGGAATACCACATTCACCACACCGACGGTTCGATGGAACTCCTCGAGAGCCCGTCAAGATTGCCGGACCCGGGCAGCATCGATCGCATCGAGGAACCGTACGTGCGTGCCCGCATCATGTCGCCCGCCGAGTACATCGGGCCCATCATGTCGCTCGGCACCGAGCGCCGCGGCGTGTACAAGGGGATGACCTACATCGATACGCAGCGCGTGGAATTTGTCTGGGAATTCCCGCTCGGCGAAATCATCCTCGATTTCTTCGACAAGCTCAAGACCATCAGTCGCGGCTACGCGAGTCTCGACTATGACATCCTCGAGTATCGCGAGAGCGACCTCGTGAAGCTCGACATGCTCATCAACGGCGATCCGGTCGACGCCTTCGCCGTGATCATCCACGCGGACAAGGCGTACGAATACGGACGCAAGATCGCAGACAAGCTGAAGGAACTGATCCCGCGGCAATTGTTCGAGGTCGCCATCCAGGCGGCGATCGGCAACAAGGTCATCGCACGGTCGACGGTGAAGCCCCTGCGCAAGGACGTGCTGGCCAAGTGCTACGGCGGCGACATCACGCGCAAGCGCAAGCTGCTGGAGAAGCAGAAAGAAGGAAAAAAGCGCATGAAGCAGGTGGGCTCGGTCGAGATTCCACAGGAAGCGTTTCTCGCCGTCCTTCAGGTTGATTAAGGCGCGAATTGGGGCGGCTCCGCGTTTCGCAATGGAACTTCGTTTTCACACGGATGACACGGAGACGGCCACGGAAAGAGCAGATGGACTTTCGCCGCAACTGACCGTTTCGCCCGAGTGAGATACCGTGCTGTTGTTGTCAAACAAAGGTCCACAACTCTCCATGAGCGTAGGCCGGGTTCGGGCGCACTGCGCTGTCTGAAGTTTCCGTGTTCATCCGTGTCATCCGTGTGAAACGATCTTTCCGTCCCGAACTTTGAGCCAACAAGCCTCGCTGGTAATCCAGACCGCATTCCTCGGCGATGTCGTCCTGACGACGCCGTTGATCGCTGTGCTCGCGAAGCGCGGTCCGGTCGACGTCGTCACCACGCCGGCCGCCGCGGGACTGCTCGCGAACAACCCGCACATCCGCGAAGTGATTCCGTACGACAAGGGTGGCGCTGACAGCGGACTCTTCGGCTTCCTTCGCATGACGCGCCGGCTGCGAAGTGCCCAATACGGTGCCGCCTACATCGCGCAAGCATCGCTCCGCAGCGGCGCGCTGGCCGCTGCTGCCGGAATCCCGACGCGCACCGGATTCGCGACAGCCTCCGGGCGGGCGTTTTACACCCAGAGGGTCGCACCGCCGGAGGGGTTGCACGCCTCGGCACGGCTGCTGCGCCTCGCCAATGGCGATGCGCGTCCGGGCCAGCTGAGTCTCTTTCCGGGGATCTCCGAGCGAGCCGCCGTCGATCGCCTGCTGGCGTTGCACGAGGCGCACGGCGACGCGCCGTTGGTGGCGCTGGCTCCCGCGAGCATTTGGGCCACGAAGCGCTGGCCATACTATCCCGACCTCGCACGACTGCTTGCCGTCCGTGCGCGCGTCGTGGTGCTCGGATCGACCGACGACGCGCCGCTCGCCCGCGAGGTGTGTAAATCCGCGGGCGCAGCCGCGGTCAACGCAGCCGGCGCGCTGTCGCTGCTCGCATCCGCCGAACTCGTGCGCCGCTGCCGCGTGCTGGTCACCAATGATTCCGCGCCGCAGCATCTTGCGTCCGCCATGGGCACGCCGACAATCACGGTCTTCGGGCCAACGGTCCCCGAGTTCGGCTACGGACCGCTGGCGCCACAGTCGGAGTCCGTTGGCGTTGACGGACTGTCATGCCGGCCGTGCGACCGACACGGACCGATGCGGTGTCCGAAAGGACATTGGCGCTGCATGTTGGAACTCGCTCCCGAGCGCATCGCCGCGCGCGTAGAGCACATTCTCTCGCAGCCCTCGCCCTGAGCGCCTCCATGGCAACGTCAGCGAACGCATTCATCATCGGCGTCGATCTCGGTGGCACGAAGATCTCCGCGGGCGCCGTGAGCGAGGATGGTTCCCGCATCGTTGGCCTGCGCAGCGTGGAGACCCAGGCTGAATCGGGAGCCGATGCGGTCGTCGACCGCATCGTGGCATTGGTCGAGGGCGTGATTCTGGACGCCATGCACGAGGCCGGCGCCAAGCGCAGCGACTTTCACGGCATCGGGATCGGCGCGCCGGGTCCGCTGGACCGGGAGCAGGGACTGGTCATTGTCGCCCCGAACCTCGGATGGCGCGATTTTCCCCTGCGGGATCGCGTGTCCGCGCGACTTGGCCTGCCCGCCTCGCTCGACAACGACGCCAACTGCGCCACCGTGGGTGAATGGTGGCTGGGCGCGGCACGCGGCGCGCGCAACGTGGTGGGCATCACGATCGGCACCGGCATCGGCGGAGGCCTGATCATCAACGGCGAACTGTATCACGGCTCGTCAGACGTGGCAGGCGAGATCGGGCACACGACCATCGACGTCAACGGCCGTCACTGCAAATGCGGCAACTACGGCTGCCTCGAGGCCTACGCCAGCGGCCCGGCGATCGCCACGCGGGCACGGGAGGCGCTGCTGCGTGAGGGCACAACATCGATGATGCCGTCGATGGTGAATGGGCAGCTGGAGGGGATCACCGCCGAGCTCGTGTACCAGGCCGCAAACAAAGGCGATGCGCTGGCCAACGAGATCGTGCGCGACACAGCGCGCTATCTCGGCGCCGGCATCGCGACGTTGCTGAACGTGCTGAACCCGGACGTGGTGGTGGTGGCCGGCGGTGTCACCCATGCTGGCGAGGCGCTTTTTGGCCCGCTGCGCACCGAAGTGCGGCGCCGCGCGTTCAAGCCTGCGGTTGAAGCGGCGCGCATCGTTCCCGCGGAACTCCCCGGCACGGCCGGCGTGGTCGGCGCGGTGAAGACGTTCTTGATGGCGCGGTGAAGCAGCGGCTGGGCGTCATCGGCACGTTCGTATGGGACGTGATCTACGGACGTGAGCCGCGCGTGGCGCCCGTGGAGGAGTGGGGCGGCATCACATACTCGCTGAGTGGGCTCGACGCCGCGCTGCCGGACGACTGGGAGATCGTCCCGCTGATGAAGGTCGGCACCGACCTCGCACCGCGCGCACGGCAGTTCATTGCCTCGCTGCATCACATCGCGCCGGACGCTGCGCTGGTCGAGGTGCCCTACCCCAACAACCGCGTGGAACTCCGGTACTTCTCCGACGAACGTCGCACCGAGCGGCTCAGCGGCGGCGTGCCCGGGTGGAATTGGCTGGCGCTCAAGCCTCTGCTCGTCCAAGCGCGTCTGGACGCCATCTACGTGAACTTTCTGAGCGGCTGGGAACTGGACCTCGCGACGGCCGAGGAACTGCGGAGCTGGTTTCACGGACCCATATACGCCGACCTGCACATGCTCGTCATGGCCGTCCAGGCGGACGGCCTCCGGGTGCCGCGTCCGCTGTCCCATGTGCGGCAGTGGTGCGGCTGCTTCGACCTGATGCAGGCGAACGAGGACGAAATCGCGATGATGGCGCCGGACCCGATGGCGCTCGCAGCGACAGCGATGCACGCCGGAGCATGCTGTCTGTCGGTCACGCTCGGACGACGCGGCGCGGTGTACTTCGCCGCGCCCGGCTTCCATCGGCTGAGCGACCTGGCCCGGACGCCGAATGCGAGCGGGGTCACCGGCCCGGTGCGCACCGGGCTGGTGCCGGCAGACGTAGTAACCGCCACCGCAGACCCAACGGGGTGCGGCGACGTTTGGGGCGCCACCCAATTCTCCAGACTGCTGGCCGGTGATAGTTTAGACGAGGCCATCCGCGCGGCGCACCGCGCCGCGGGGCGAAATGTGGAGCACCGCGGCGCAACCGGCCTCGCCGATCACCTCCGTGGAAAGCTCAGCGCTACGTGACAACCGTCATCAAGGTTCCGCAGTCGCTGGACGAGCACAGTTTTGAGCAGGTGTTGGAGCAGGTCGCGGGACTACCGGAGGACGCCAAGATGCTCCTCGACGCGCGACACACGAAGTGGGCGTCGCCCTACGGGCTCGCCGCGATGCTGACGTTGGGTCAGTCGCGGGCGGCCGCCAAGGCAACGTTCGCAGTGCCCGACGCCGACGAAACGCTCTCGTACTGGAACCGCGCGAACTTCTTCTTCTACGCGGCCGACGTATTCGATTTGCAGGGCGTCGTGCCGCGCCGTTCGCCCGCGGGCGAATCCCAGGTGCTGCTGCCGCTCACGCCCGTGGCCAAGACCGAGGACGTGCACGAGGTGGTGGGACATCTCCAGCAGCAGGCGCAGCAGATCATCGCCACCGAGCTGGGGATCGACCCCAAGGCGATCGTGGGCTTTGCGATGACGCTATCAGAGGTGTGCCAGAACATCATCGAGCACGCCGGATGCGGCGGCTGGGTGATGGTCCAGACCTATGATTGGCGCAAACGCCTCGGGAAGCGTGTCGTTGTCATCGCCGTGTGCGACGCCGGCGTCGGCTTCCGCGGCTCCCTCGAGACGGCCGGCCATCGCGCACCCACCGATCGTTGGGACGACGCGGCGGCGCTCGAAGCCGCGGTGATGCGGGGCGTCAGCCGTTTTCGCGAAGCCGGCCGCGGCCAGGGACTCGCCGGCGTCCGGAAATACCTCGCCCGGTGGAAGGGCAAACTCTCCGTGCGCAGCGGTACGGCGCGCATCGCCATCGTGCCGGACTGGGACGACGACGCGCCGCTGCTGGAGAACATGCCGCAATTCCCCGGCGCGCAGATTCAGGTGACGATCCCTGAACAGGCCCATCGATGACGAACCACATCGATCTCGGTTTGATGCTGCGTCAGACGCTGTCGGCGAGTCTGTACTCGAATCTCGTGACTCGCCCGACCGGGCGAGCCGTGCGCACCCAAATCGAGAGATTGTTGGAAAGCGCGCGCCCTGACGGGCACGCGCTCGCCATCATCGACTTCACGCACGTGTCGATGATCGATTTCTCGTGCGCGGATGAGATCATCGCCAAGCTGCTCCAGACGTCCGTGGCCCACCCGACGCTCGAATCGTACTACCTGTTCCGCGGGATGAACGAGGACCATTGGTCCGCGATCGAAACCGTGCTCGAGCGTCACGGCCTGGCGCTGGTGGTGGAACTCGGCGACGGGGTCGAGATCGTGGGCGTTCTGGCGGACGGCGAACGGCGCGCATGGGAGGGCATCAAGCGGCGCGGGCGCGCGGTGCCCGCGGATCTCGCCGTGGAGCTGGGCGAACCCGAAAGTGACGTGGGTGCCGCGCTCGATGGACTCTGGCGACGCCGGCTCATCATGCGGCATGGCGACGCCTACACGCCCGTGCGCGAGCTTGCGTGAGCGTCGATATCAGGAACAAGCCGCTCCGCGTCGCGCACTTCATCGCGACGCGAAAGGGAGACGCTCCGCGCGGACCCGCGGTGTTTCTCAATGTGGCCGACGCGAAAAACCGGCTGCTCAACGAGGGCGAACTGGCGTGGGTCTACGGTCCACGGCGGCACGAGCTGGCGGCCGTCGTGCTCGACGAGCGCGTGAAGGCCGGCGACGTGTGGCTGCGCGATATCCTCGGCGCTTCCCCGTCCGAAAACGTCCGCGTCGTGAAGCCGGACCTCGACACGCGCGGCCGCAAGGCGTTGGCCTGACCCGGGAATCGTGACAAAGCGGCGCCGCGGCAGAAGCATCGGCACGCTCGCCGTACACGGCGGCGAGCGCGCCGACACCCGCAATGTCGGCGCGCCGGTCGCGTTCCCGCTGTTTCAAGCCGCGAACTTCATCCAGGAGCTTGGAACCGCCGACGGTCTCACGTACCCGCGCTACGGGAACGCACCCAATGCGGACGTGGTACAACGTCGCATGGCCGAACTCGAAGGCGCCGAGGCGTCACTCGTCACGTCGAGCGGTCAGGGCGCGACGGCCTGCGCCCTGCTCGCCCTGCTGCGTCCCGGCGACCACATCCTCGCCAGCGCGTGGATCTACGGTGGAACCCGCCAGCTCCTGGAGGATGAGTTCACTGCGCTCGGCATTCAGGTGACGCTCGTGGATCCGCTGGAAATGCGCTCCTGGCGGCGGGCGCTCCGCAAACAAACGCGTGTTGTTTTTCTCGAGTCGCCGGTGAACCCAACGTGCCGGGTGCTGGATGTGAAGGCGCTGAGCCAGATCACGCGTCAGGCGGGCGTTGCGCTGGTGGTGGACGCCACGTTCGCCAGTCCGGTGAACCTGCGTCCGCTCGAGCATGGGGCGGACGTGTCCATTCACTCTGCGACCAAGTTTCTCAACGGCCATCACGACATGCTCGGCGGCGTTGTGTCCGGGACTGCCCCGTATATGGAAGAGGTGCGCCGCAAGATGCTGCACTGGGGCCAGGCACCCGACCCCTTCGCGTGTTGGCTGCTGGAGCGCGGGCTGAAGACCCTCGACGTGCGGGTGCAGCGGCAGAACGAAAACGCCATGCGCATCGCGCAGTGGGGCGAAGATCGCAATGAAATTCGCAAAGTGTTGTATCCGGGACTCGAGTCGCATCCCGATCACGCGACCGCGACGCGGATGCTGGATGGTTTCGGCGGTATGCTCGCCATCGAACTCGCGGGCGGCGCCCGAGCCACCGACCGGTTCCTGAGGCGCCTGAAGCTCTTCCGGCACGCGCCGAGCCTCGGGGGCGTGGACTCACTGGTCTCCGAGCCACGCTTCACGTCGCACGCCGGCATGAGCACGGCGCAGCGGGCGGCGATCGGCATTCCCGACGGCTTCGTTCGCCTGAGCGTCGGCGTGGAGGGGGCGGACGATCTCATTGCCGATCTGGCGGGCGCGCTGCGCACATGATGGACGCCCAAGGCATGATCGATTTCTTCGGGGTCACGAAGGAGTATCCGCGCAGCGGCATGGCGCTCGCGGACGTTTCCTTCCGGCTGGCCAAAGGCGAGTTCGCGTTCCTCACGGGGGCGAGCGGCGCCGGCAAGAGCACCATCCTGCGCCTCGCCTACTTCGACGACACGCCGTCACGGGGTGAGGTGCGCGTCAGCGGCGTCACGTCGAAGGATGTGACGCGCCGTGAGATCGCCCGCCTGCGCCGACGACTGGGCATCGTGTTCCAGGACTTTCGCCTGCTCAACGATCGCACCGCCGAGTCGAACGTCGCATTCGCGCTGGAAGTCACCGGAACGCGCCGCGATCAGATCGCTCCACGTGTCAACCGCGTCCTGACGCAGGTCGGGCTGGCTTCGAAAGCCAAGGCCATGCCAGGAGAACTGTCGGGCGGCGAGCAGCAACGCGTCGCGATTGCGCGGGCGCTGGTGAACGATCCGTTCGTGCTCATCGCGGACGAACCCACCGGCAATCTGGATGACAAGGCGACGCGTAGCGTGTTCCAGTTGCTGCGGGACATCAACGCGTCGGGCACCGCCGTCCTGATGGCGACGCACAACATCGAGCTCGTGAAGCGCACCGACTACCGCTGCATCGAGCTCGACCACGGCCGCATCGTGTCCGATACAACCCGGAATCGCGGCGCCGTCGCGGAGCTCTCGTGAGACTCGCGGTGCGCGACGCGCTGCTCGCGGTTCGCCAGGCGCCGCTCCTCAGCGCGCTGAGCGTGACCACGATCGCGTTCTCGCTGTTCGCGTTCTCGCTCTTCGGCCTCGTGACGCTCAACATCCGGCGCGCGCTGGACAGTGTCGAAGAGCGCGTGGAAATCCGCGCCTTCGTCGCGGACAATGCCAGGATCGAAGCGGTGGCGACGGCGGCGAACGAAATCGCGCGGTACAGCGAGGTCGCCAGCACCCGGGTCGTCACGCAGGAGGCGGCCCTGGAGCGAGCCCGGCGTGAACTCGGCGAGTTCAGCGACGTGTTCGAGGCCGGTGTCCTGCCCGCGTCGATCGACATCCGCCTCAAAGCCGGGTTCCGCGACCCGCGCAACGTGGCTGCGGTGGCGTCACGCGTGCGAACAATCGAGTTCATCGACGACGTGCGGTTCGGTGAAGAGTGGATCTCGCAGCTGAACCGGCTTCGCAACCTGGCAGGCGTCACCGGCATCGTGCTTGGCCTGGCATTCGCGATTGTGGCCGTGATCATCATCGGCGCCACGATCCGCATGGCGGTGCTGGCGCGGGCGCGGGAGATCTCCATCATGCGCCTCGTGGGCGCGACGGACGGATTCATCCGGCTGCCGTTCCTTCTCGACGGCCTCGCCAAGGGCCTGCTGGGCGGCGCGCTCGCGCTTGGCATGACCTGGTCCGCGGCCCAGGTGCTGGAGCACTATCTGAAATTCCACGCCACGTTCTTCGACCAGCGCATGGTACTGGCCGGCATGGGGGCCGGCGCGCTGCTCGGACTGCTGGGGAGCGGCTTCGCGGTGGGACGGCACTTGAGGAGCCTTTGATGGTGGAGGGAGGAGGGAGGAGGCCGAGATTCGCTGCCTTTGCACGGACGCTTCTTCTCGCTGTGTCGTTCTCCTCCCTCCTCGCTCCTCCCGCCTCCCTCCAGGCCCAGGACAAGATCCGTCAGCGAAGGACGGAGCTCGAGCGGATCCGTTCCGAGCGCACAGAATTGGAACGCCAGATGCGCGAGCTCCAAAACACCGTGCACGATCTCAGCGCAGAGGTCACCAATCTGGACCGGCGCGCGGACGCGACTGCGCGGCTCGTGCGCACACTGGACCGGCAACTGACGGCGATCAACGGTGAGGTCAACCAGTCGTCACTCAACGTGCGACGCGCAGAACTGGAGTTGGCCGGCAAGCGCGAGGCGCTGCGTCAACGGCTGATCGGCATTTACAAACGCGGCCCGATGTTCGCGGCGGAGGCCATGCTCTCCGCCACGAGCTTTGGTGAACTCGTGGCGCGATACAAATACCTCCACCTCCTCGCCCTGCGCGACCGCGCGCTGGTGCACCGCGTGGAGGACCTGCGCACCCAGATCACGAGCGAACGCGACCGCCTGCTCATCCTGCAACGCAACCTGCGCGACAGCCGCGAGGATCGTCAGATCGAGGAAGCGCGGCTGCGTGCGCTGGAGCAGCAACAACGGCAACAACTGTCGCGTACACGGCAGCGCGCGCAGGTCACGAGCAACAAGATCTCCCGCGCCAGACTCTCGGAGACGCAACTTGCCAACGCGATCGTGGCGCTCGAAGCCGAGCGGAAGCGCGAGGAGGCGGCACGACCGGCGGCCGCGCCTGCGCGGCGAACGAGTACCATTCGCACCAGCGACCTCGGCAGGCTCGATTGGCCCGTGGACGGCTCCCTGTTGTACACGTTCGGACGAGACGTGCTGGCCAACAACACGAGCATCCGGTGGAACGGCGTGGGCATCCGTGCGGCCGCCGGCGCCTCGGTGAAGAGCGTCGCCGTCGGCACGGTGGCAACGGTGCGGCAGTATGGCACGTATGGCCTTACAGTGATCGTTGAACATGGCGGCGGCGACTATTCGATCTACGGTTCCCTGGCGCGCGCTGACGTGCGGGAGAAACAACCGGTTGCCAAGGGGCAGATCCTCGGGGCCGTTGGAGTGTCGGACCCGGACCTGCCAGCACATCTGCATTTCGAGATCCGTCGTGGCAACAAGGGCGAGGCCATCGACCCGGTAACATGGCTGAAGCGCAAATGAGTGTCACCAAGCGGTGCTCCGTCTGCGGGCGATTTCGGCACTACGCGGACGACGACGTGTATTGCTTGACATGCGGCAACAGCACGCTTGAGACCAATCATGCATGTGGACGTGGCTATGAGTACGCACTCGAAGCGGGCAACGAAGGCACCTCGCTGCACTGCCCGCGGTGCGGGAAGCCGCTCAAGGGACGCAGTCCGGAGTTTGATCCGTAGCAGAACGCGGGCGTGCCGTTCGCTCGCGCCCGAACTGACACGATGATACTGTTCCTGCAATGATGAAACGCAGGCCGTTCGTCCGAGGGTTGACTCTGCTGTGGGCATCGCTGCAACTCGCGGCGCCCGCGATGAGCAGTATTGCGGACGGCCAGTGGACGCTGCGCAACCCTGCGGAACTCACGACACACGTCGAGGCGACCACGACAGACCGCTGCCCGGTCGTCCACTCGCCGGACTGCGCCGTGTGCCGCTTCGTGAGCACGCTGGGCGCGCACGACGCCGCCGCGCCGTCCTTTGATTGGCAATCCCACGTGGTGGGAATGGGGACGGCGACCGTGTCCGTGGATCCCGGCTGCGACGCCCTCGGGCTGCCGCGCGGCCGCGCACCACCCACGCTCTGAACGTGCTGTAGGCCTCCGCCACTGCGGAGCGCCATCTCATGGGCCGTCAGCCTGGGCGGCGGCCTCCACGTTCAGCCCACAACACAAATGATTGCAGGAACCCTTCGGGTGGCGCTCGTCGCGTCGCTCGCTCTCACCACCAGCCGCGTTGGCGCGCAGCAGCCGCCACCAGCGCGAGCCGGCGCGGCGTACATGAACGTCGGCTTCGTCGCGCTGGCGGACGCGGGGTGGTCTACCACGCCGAACCTCGCCGCGATTCTGCAAGGCGACCACGACCCCAAAGTCCGCGGGTTCACCATTCCAAACACCGAACTCACGCTCGACGGCGCGGTCGACCCCTACTTCAAGGGAGTCATCGACATCGTCTTCAAGCTCGACGAAAAAGGCGAGACGGGCGTTGAGTTCGAAGAGGCGTACGTGCTCACCACGTCCCTCCCCGCGAACCTGCAGCTCAAGGCCGGCCAGTTCTACGTGGAGTTCGGTCGTCAGAATCCGCAGCACCCCCACTCGTGGGCGTTTGTCGATCAGCCCGTGGTGCTGAGCCGCATGTTCGGCCCCGACGGATTGCGGAGCCAGGGGCTGCGACTGTCGTGGCTGGTGCCCACACCGTGGTACACCGAGACGATGGTGAGCGTCGTGAACAGCACCAACGGCACCGCGTTCAGCTTCCGGTCCGACGCGAGCTCTGAGATTCATACAGGTGTGCCAGTGGATCGCGAGGTGCTCGAGTTGAGCGACATGCTGATCGCGCCGCGCATTGCCACATCATTCGATGTCACCGGGAACCAGACGCTGCTGCTCGGCGCCTCGGCTGCGTTTGGCCCGAACAACTCGGGCCCAAGCGCCAGGACCCGGATCGTTGGGATCGATGGCTACTGGAAGTGGAAGTCTGCCACCGCACAGCAGGGTTTCCCGTTCGTGTCACTTCAGGGCGAAGCGCTCGTCCGCCGCTACGAGGCGGCGCAGCGAACGGCCGCCGCCGACTCCTTCGTCACGCTGGCCGCGGAAATGTTGGACGACCAGGGCAGCTATGCACAGCTGCTCTGGGGCATCAAGCCGCGCATCGTCGCCGGCCTTCGGGCGGATCTCGCCAACGGCGACGCGACCACGTTCTCGTCCGACTTCCGCGGCGACCGGTTGCGCGTCTCGCCCAACCTGACCTGGTATCCATCGGAATTCTCGAAAGTCCGGTTCCAGTACAACTACGACGACCGCGGCGCACTCGGGAAAGACCACTCGCTCTGGGTGCAGTTCGAGTTCCTTCTCGGCGCCCACGCCTCGCACAAGTTCTAGAGGCCCCACACATGACGAACAGATTCGCAGTGCGCGCGGCGACCATCGCATTGGTCGCGCTGCCGGTGCTCGGCGCATCGATCGCCGCCAAACTGCGTGTCGTCGCGACGACACCGGACCTGGCGTCGCTTGCCAGGGAGATTGGCGGCGATGCCGTTGACGTGCTGGCGCTGGCCAAGCCCACGGAAGACCCGCACTTCGTCGACGCCAAGCCGAGTCACATCGTGACGCTCAACCGGGCTGACGTGCTGATCGAGGGCGGCGCCGAACTCGAACTGGGCTGGCTGCCGCCGCTGCTGGAAAGCTCCCGCAATTCAAAGATTGCCGCTGGGGCACCGGGTCGCATCGTCGCGTCGCTGGGAGTGCACATGCTCGAGACTCCCGCGACGTTCGACCGGTCCAAGGGCGACGTGCACTCGCTCGGCAATCCGCACTTCATGATCGACCCGGTCAACGTGAAGATCATTGCCGCGGACATCGCCGGCCATTTCGCCCAGGTCCAGCCGGCGTCGGCGGCGCTCTTCCGGGCCAATCTGGAAAAGTTCAACACGAAGCTCGACGTCAAGTTCGCCGAGTGGCAGAAGCAGCTGGCGCCGTTTCGCGGCGCCAGGATCGTGACCTACCACAAGGATTTCGTCTACCTCGCAGAACGGTTCCAGCTCGAGGTCGTCGAGACCCTGGAGCCGAAGCCTGGCATCGCCCCGTCTCCCTCGCATCTCGCGAGGGTGATCGAGGCGATGAAGGCCAAATCGGCGCGCGTGATTCTGGTGCAGCCCTATCAGAACCGGAAAACGGCGGAGACGGTGGCGCGCCAGACTGGCGCGGTGGTCGTCGACATCTCCCAACAGCCTGGCGCACGACCGGACACGAAGACCTACTTCGACATGATGGACTACATGGTGACGTCGCTGGCCGCAGCGTTGGGGACACTGAAATGAACGCGGACTTCGCCACGGCGTGGGAGGTCATGAAGTGGCCCTTGGCGGCGTCGCTGCTCCTGCCCCCGCTGCTCGTCTACCTGGGCCTTCATGTGATCAAGCGCGAGGTGATCTTCGTCGACCTCGCGCTGGCACAGGTGGCAGCGCTCGGCACCTGCGTCGCCCTGCTGATGGGCTACCACTTCGACGATCGCATCACGTTCTGGATTTCCCTGGGCGTGACGTTCCTGGGCGCGGCGTTCTTCAGCTGGTCGCGTGGAAGCCCGGAGAGCGACGTACCGCAGGAAGCGATCATCGGGATTACATTCGTGGTTGCGGCGGCCGGAGTGATCCTGTTGTTGAGCCGGGTGGCTGGGGGGAAAGAAGAGCTCGAGAACCTGCTGACCGGCGACATTCTCAACGTGACACGCGCCAATGTTGTTCAGCGCGCCGTGCTCTTCGCAGCACTGGGCGGCTTCTTCACCGCTTTTCACAGGCGCTTCGTTCTGATTTCATCAGATCCGCTGGAGGCATTCAGATCCGGGATGCGTGTGCGCCTCTGGGATTTCTTGTTCTACGCGGCGTTTGCGTTGGTCGTGGTGAGCTTTGTGCGTGTGGCCGGCGTGCTGCTGACGTTTGCCTACCTCATCGTTCCCGCCGTCTGCGGAGCGACGTTGGCAACCCGCTGGGTCCATCGCCTGGCAGTCGGCTGCGGCGTGGCCGCAGCGTCCAGCTTGCTCGGCCTGTGGGCGTCGTATGCGCTGGACCTGCCCACGGGTGCCGCAATCGTGTGCGCCTGCGGGCTGCTCCTGGTCTTCGTGAGCCTATTCTCCGTCGTTCGCGGTCGCGCGAGCGGCTGACCCGCAGCTAGCGCGGTGGCTTCGAGGGCGGTGGCGACTTGGCTTCCGGCACGGGCACCTTGGTCACCGCCGACTTTGCCGTATCGGCCTTGGGATCGACCTTCGTTTCGGCACGCGCTTCATTTCTGGTGGCTGTCAGGCACATCGCCCAGGTACGGTACACCCGGCCGGTCTTGGGCGAGACGAACGCGAATGTGGCAACGCTGTCCGCGGCGTAGACCTGGAGGGCCCGCCGTCCATCGGCGGGCCGCACCGGCTTCACAACCACACAGCCATGTAGCGGTACAAAGCTCGCCGCGTACTCGGCGGACGAATCAGCCTGAATGAAGCTGACGAGCACGTCCTCCTGGCCCACGCCGGCGATCAGAAACCGCACCGCACGGCCTACGCGATAGTCGCAATCCATGCGGCCGCTCTTCTGCTGCTTGCACGCCATGCCGTCGAGCACCGCTTCGTAGGTTGCGGAATTGGCGGCCGGCCGGGATGCGGACGATGCGGCAGCGCCGGCCGCTTGCGATCCGGCAGACGACAACGCGACCGTCAGCGCCACGGCGATCGCCGTCCACAGTCGTCCCCGCTCCGTGTTCACCACCGTGCCCACGCTCCGGTTTCGCGGTACCTTGAGGCGTCCGGTAAGATATAGTTGCTCGTCCACTCTGGAGGCACATGGAACGCCGTGACCTCATCCGCGCTTTCGGGGCCGCCACCGCTCTGGCGCTGGTCCCGCACGACGCCATGGCCGCGTGGGCCCGCGTCGCAAGCGGCGTCCGGCCTGCCGCCGGCCTCACGGAAGCCCAGTTGGCGCTGATCAACACCATCGCCGACACGATCATTCCGCGCACGGACTCGCCCAGCGCGTCCGACGTTGGCGTGGCGGCTTTCGTCGACGTCATCGTGAGCGAGAACTACGACGACGCAGAGCGTGAACGGTTCTTGGCCGGCCTCGATGGCATCGACGCCGATGCACGCAGCGGAGGCGTGGCGAACTTCGTCTCGCTCGCCCCGGACGCACGCGGACCCGCACTCGGTCGCGTTGAGGCGCTCTCGGACCGCCGCGCAGAGCCGGCGCGCACGTACTGGCGCCTCAAGGGCCTGATCGTGCATGGCTACTTCACGAGCGAGCCCGTGATGAAGGACGTGCTGAAGGTCCAGGTGATGCCGGGCGCCTTCGACGGCGCGGCACCCATGCCCGCGAAGCCGGCGCCTTCCGGCCTGGAGCACGCGCATGCGTGAAGAAACCCATTTCGACGCGATTGTTGTGGGCTCAGGCATCAGCGGCGGCTGGGCAGCCAAGGAACTCACCGAGCGCGGTCTCAAGACGCTGGTGCTCGAGGCCGGCGGGCCGGTGGACCCGCGAACCGACTTCGCCGAACACGTGCAGCCGTGGCAGATGCATTTCCGCGGCATGGGCGATCGCACGTCGCTGGCACGCGACTACCCCACGCAACGCGAGTGCTACGCGTGCGATGAAGTGGGCCACAAGTTCTTCGTGAAAGACGCGGAGAATCCGTACACGAATCCGCCGGACGCCCCGTTCAAGTGGTTCCGCGGCCGCCAAGTGGGCGGGCGGTCCATCACGTGGGGTCGCCAGGTCTATCGCTGGAGCGATCTGGATTTCGAAGCCAACGCCAAGGACGGGCACGGCAACGACTGGCCCATCCGATACAAGGACATCGCGCCATGGTACTCACACGTCGAGAAGTTCATCGGCGTATCCGGCGCGAAAGAAGGACTATCGCAAATTCCGGACGGCAACTTCCTGCCGCCGATGGGGATGACCGTCGTTGAACAGGACGCTCGGCCGAAAATCCTCAAGGCGTTCAACGGCCAGCGCGTCATGACCATCGGCCGCGCCGCGATCCTCACAAAGAGTCACAACGGACGCTTGGCGTGCCACTACTGCGGCCCGTGCGAACGCGGCTGTGTCACGCAGTCCTACTTCAACAGCCTCGGCTCCACACTTCCCGCCGCGCAGAAAACAGGCCGGCTCACGCTGCAACCCAACAGCGTCGTGGTCGAAGTGCTGTACGACACCACGACGAGCAAGGCGCGCGGCGTGCGCGTGCTGGACGCAAACACCATGGCCGAGACGGTGTACACATCGCGCGTGCTGTTCCTGTGCGCGTCCGCGATCGAGTCCGTGCGCCTACTGCTCAACTCGAAGAGCGCGGCCTTCCCCGACGGGCTCGCCAACTCCAGCGGCTTGCTGGGCCGGTACGTCATGGACCATCACTACGGCTCCGGCGCGTCCAGCACCGTGCCGGGCTTCACGGACAAGCGCACCACCGGTCGGCGCCCGAATGGCATCTACATCGCCCGCTTCCGCAACGTGACTTCGCAACATCCGGATTTTCTGCGCGGCTACGGCATGCAGGGCGGATCGGGGCGCGGCGGTTGGGGCCGCGGCAGCGGCATGCCCGGCTACGGCGCCGCATTCAAGCAGTCGCTCATCGACGAACTCGGCCCATGGACGTTGTCTGCGTCCGGCTGGGGCGAGACCCTCCCGCACCCCGACAACCGCGTCACGCTCGACCCCGAGGTGAAGGACAAATGGGGCGTTCCCGCCGCGCGAATCGACGTTCGCTGGCGAGAGAACGAGCTCGCGATGGACAAGGACATGAGTCTCGCCATGGCGGAGATGCTCGACGCGGCTGGTTGCACCAACGTCCGCCAGCACGGATCCGATCGCCCACCGGGCCACTGCATTCACGAGATGGGCGGCGCGCGCATGAGCAAAACGCCGGCCGAGGGCGTTTTGAACGCGAACAACCAGGCGTGGGACGCGAAGAATCTGTTCGTCACTGACGGCGCCTGCATGGCCAGCTGCGCGTGCCAGAATCCGAGCATCACCTACATGGCGCTGACCGCGCGAGCGGCAGCCTATGCCACATCCGCAATGAAGAAGCGCGAACTATGACGGATCCAATCACACGGCGCCACGCCATCGCCGCGATGGGCGCAACTCTACTCGCACCACAGGGTCTGGCACGAAACTCCGGCCTGCGGTCTGCGGTCTCCGGTCTCGGCACTGCTGGCCCCGTCCACACCGCGCCGGTAGCCGGCAGGCTGAAACACTCCGTCTCGAGGTGGTGTTTCCAGCGCATCCCCCTCGACGACCTCTGCGAATCCGCCAAAGCCATCGGCTACAAAGCCATCGACCTGCTCTCCGAGGCGGACTACGCCACGCCCGCC
>Ga0206225_1000049_pt1 | contig 20063 bp, 22 predicted proteins | sample MancosB2_FD_155470 | JGI IMG/M metagenome (GOLD analysis project Ga0206225, IMG submission 155470) | Subsurface sediment microbial communities from Mancos shale, Colorado, United States - Mancos B2 | ecosystem: Environmental > Terrestrial > Deep subsurface > Rock core/Sediment | place: USA...
TCCATGAAATTGAAGAGACTGATGCTCCATACGATGCCAATGACGCCCAATACCCAACCGAAACCGCCGAGCGGAACGACGGAGATCCCCAGCGACAGTGTGGGAAATCCTCCAATGCGAGCCAGCGTCCAAAGCGCGGTGAGCACGTGAACGGTCAGGCGCGATGCGGCCGACACACTGTGCCGATCGTCCAGCCATCCCACGGCGCCCAACGCAGTCATCCCGACGACGAAGGTGATGACATCGCGCCAAACGGTGATACCGAGGACGCCTCCAGCCAGGAATGCCAGAATGATCGAAAGGAGAACGGCGGCACCGCCCCCGGTTGGAGTCGGCGCGGTGTGCGAACTCCGGGAGTTTGGCGTGTCGATCAGGTCGCGGCGAAGCGCGAACATCCGGACGAGGCCAGTGAGTCCAACGCTCACAACAAAGCTCCCGGCGACGATCAGCAGTACAGCGCGATAAGCGAGTACGTCGAGGTGCATCTGTGGTCCGAGTCGAGGCGAAGTGCCAAACTAACTCCCTAGTTATCGCCTCGCGCCCGGTGTCAGGGCTAGGTCGGCTTGTCCAGCACGACCACCCGTTCATCGCTGTTCTTGATTAGGTGGCGGACAAGAGGAGGCGAACTGTTCGTGCTGGACATGGGTGAGCCGGTACGCATCGTGGACCTGGCGCGCGACATGATCCGGCTGTCCGGCTTGGAAGAGGGGAGCGACATTCAGATCGAGTTCACCGGGATTCGGCCGAGCGAGAAGATGTATGAAGAGATGTTCTTCACGCGGGTCAGGACGCGAGCAGCGACCTTGCCATCGGAGGGCTGATCGAGGCCGCGTTGCGTGACACGTCGGACCACCAGCTGCGTTTGGCGCTCAAAGAGCTTGTGCCCGGCTTCACGCATGGCGCGGACGAGAAGCGCGTTGTCGCGCCGCCGCCCGATCACCACCGCCCCTTGGCGACTATGGAATCCATGCCGGATAAAAGGTGATATTACATCATGTTTTGTCCAAGACAACTTGCGTCACGGTGTCAATTGCTGTATATTTGGGATGAAAGGTGATATTACATCATTTTTTATCCACCGGTAACCGCTGTGCCAGTCACGAAGCAAGAACAGATCTATGCGCTGGCCGAGCCTCAGCACGGCTATTTCACGAGTGCGCAGGCGAAGGCCGATGGGCTCCTTCAAAACACCCTGACCGCAATGGCGCGCCGGGGTGTGATCGAACGCGTGAGCCGTGGGGCATACCGACTCGTCAACTTTCCGCTTTCCCAGCAGAGCCAGTACATGGAGGCAGTCCTCTGGCCTCAAGCGGGCGTGATGGGGGTCATCTCACACCAATCCGCGCTGTCGTTCCATGGCCTGTCAGATGTGAGCCCCGCGAAGGTCCACATCACGGTGAGCCCGGACCACCGAGTGCGACGCGACCTCCCGCGCCACTTGGTACTTCACCGTGCTCGCCTGTCGGAGCAGGATGTCGAGGTTCTTGACGGCATCCCCGTCACGACGCCGGCCCGGTCCATCCTCGATTCCCACGCCGCACACCTCAGCTGGGCGCTCATCCGCCAAGCCATCGAGGACGGTCGTCGAACCGGCAAGCTGCTCGCTCGCGACGCGACTCGTGTCGAGGAAGAACTTGGCGAGACGGCTCGACGTGCGCGCTCGCCCGCCGTTGTGTCAACAAGAACGATCCCGTGATGGGCAAGGTTTTCCCTGGATCCAGCGGCCCAACGCCGGAGCCACCCCGTTCGGCGGGGCATTTGACACAGCTCGTGCTTGCGTATTCGCGGCGGCAGGGACAATCCGAAAAACGGACCCGCGATTGGATCTCTTACATGGCCGTCGGTGGCGCTCTGGAGCGTACAGGCGGCCGAGGGGTCGATGCGCACTTCACCTTGATGGGCGGGGTGGCGTTGGCGCTTCGTCGCCAAGGCAATGCGCGCACGACCAAAGATCTCGATGTTTCCTACCGAGGCCCCGAGACCCCGGATGTGGTCAGCGTTGTTGAGGAAGCACTCTCGATGCCGTACGGTCGCTTCACGTTCCAGCGTACCGGCAAGCCGTTGGAAATGGCGCGAGCCAACACCGTGCGCGTCGACATCAAGGTGCGATTCCATGGTTCCGAGTGGGGGACCGTGATCGTCGACGTGAATCTGGGAGAAGGCGTGCGCACCGAGATCGAGCTGGTGGACGCCTTTGACATCGAGCAGGCCTTCGGCATCCAAGGCCCGGACCAGCTGCCCTGTCTGTCGCTGCGCCACCATATCGCGCAGAAGATCCACGGGATGACTTTGCCGCCGGTCGACGCGGATACGCCGAATGAGCGGGTGCAGGACGCCATCGACGTTCTCCTCTTTCGCGACGACTTCGCGGACGACGCAGCTCGTGCGGGGCTGCGCGAGGCGTGCGAAGAAATTTTCAAAGCCAGGGGCACGCACGATTGGCCACCGGATTTCAATCCGCCGGCGCATTGGCGCGAGGCGTTCGCCACATTGGCCGAAGAACTCGGCATCCCAGTGGCCGATCTCGATGCGGCCACGCGTGAGATTCAGGGGTTCATTCGAAGCGTCTCGATCTAGGCATCAGTCGGGTGCACGATCCCCGGCGCTTCGTCGAGGACATCTGGGACAGCATCGCGGAGGAAGCCAACGAACGGCCTGAGTCGCTTCCTCTCACCGACGCGCAGCGGGCTGAGTTCCGTCGGCGGTTGGCCGATAGGGACGAGGAAGCCCGGGACTGGAAGCGGTCTACGGCTGGTTTTCGCCGCAGGGTCACCATGTGTTACGCTCGCTCGACCATCCAGCGGGCCAGCGCACGAACGGCGTCTTCCACGAATGCCGCGCCGTCCCGGACCGTGGTATGTTCGCTCCACACCGCCACCAGGTCGCGCTCGAATGCCGGCCGATGCTGCTCCAGGAGCTCGCGCCCGTTGACGCCGAACGCGTATTCGCCGAGCGGTTTCTCCTGCGCGGCGCTGGCCCACGCCAGGAATGCGGCCACAAACGCGAACCGCTCGTGCCAACTGCGCCACGCCGGGAGCTTCTCTTCGAGTCCCAGCACTCCGCTCCACGCGCGACGATCGCCGCGGTAGGCGGTCGGTGGCCCCGCCTTGATGGCGACGAGCCGTGCCCACGCCATGTCATCTGTCGCCCGGCGCAGGCTACTTGGTCAGGCGAGTATGCCAGTAGCCGGGCTCGCGGCTGTCGTGGGCGAAGGCAAGAATCCGGATGCTGTCCGGGGTCTCGAGGTAGGCGACGCTGTAGGGGAAGCTGCCAACCGGCGCCTTGCGGACGAATAGCTCCCTCGGAACACTGTGGACGTGAGCCGCCGCCAGGGGCCAGCGACCGATTCGCTCGATTGTCGCATCAACGGCTGCGATGAACTCAAGGCCGAGTCCAGCGCGTTGGCTTTCATACCAGACCGCGGCATCCTCAAGCTCAGCGGCAGCTTCGGGCTCGGTTAGGAACCGCCGGGTCATTCCCCCGCTAACCGACCAACGGCGCGCTTGCGAACGTCATCCCACGGCTCGCCAGCCGACTCACCGGCGATAACCCGGCGTGCACGGCGTTCGAGCTCGCGAGCCCACATGGCTTCGACCGCGGTCGCCTCGGTCGGCGCGGGCTCGTCCAGGCTGGCGAGTAGCTCAGCGGCCACATCGGCTCGCTCATCGGACGGCAGCGCCAAGGCGTCGCGAAGAAGGTCTTGGGCGCGGGAGGTCATGTAGCCATCCTAACCCCGACCGCACAGCCTAACAAGCCGCGGACTGTCCCCCGACGGGGACTGCGGTTCCTGAACTAACCGTGCACTATAGTTCAGTATATGTCATAATCTGAACTAAACAATTGTGCGCCAGTTCAGGTTACACCGCATCCTGAACTATGCACGCGCTTGTTCCAGCATGGCGCCAGCCGAGACCAGCCACGGGGGGGACTCACACATGCCAGGACGACTGGTCCATCGCACATGGCAGTACAACCCCAGCATCTATGCGCCTGCCAAGTACCAGCGGGCCTGCGGATACGATGCATTCATCCCTGACGAGCTCACGGGGCTTCGCCTCAGGCTCGATGCCTCGGTTGCAGGCATTGTATCAGAAGCCGAGCACGCGATTCGGGTCCTCAACAACGTGGCGGGCCCAGCTTTGGCCCCGCTCGCCCGCTTCCTGCTCAGGACGGAGTCCATTGCCTCGTCCAAGGTGGAGGGGCTGCAACTCGGCGTTCAAGAGCTTGCCCGCGCGGAGGCCAAGGCGGAATCCGGGATGAACGCGAGCCAGACGGCGCGGGAGATCCTCGCAAATATCGACGCGATGGTTCTCGCCGTGGGAAAGGCAGCCGTCGTGGAGCGATTTGGTGTGGCAGAGATTTCCGCCATCCATCAGCGGCTCATGGCGAGCACGGACAAGAAGGACAACGAGCGCGTCACCGGGAGGATTCGCACTCAACAGAACTGGATCGGCGGAAACGACCACAACCCTTGCGGCGCCGACTTCGTGCCTCCGCCGCCCGAGGACGTTGCTCGTCTGCTTGACGATCTGTGCGGGGCCATCAACGACGAGCGGCTTTCACCACTGGTGCAAGCCGCGCTCGTGCATGCGCAGTTCGAGACCATCCATCCGTTTGACGACGGCAACGGGCGCACGGGCCGCGCGCTCATCCACGTTGTCTTCAAACGCCGTGGCCTTGCCCCGACGTACCTGCCGCCGATCAGCGTTGCGCTTGCGGCAGCGAAGGACCGCTACATCGCGGGGCTCACCGGCTTCCGCGGCGATGGAGCGGAGGCGTGGATCGAGCAATTTGCCGGTGCCACCGTGCGGAGCACTCAGCTCGCCGAGTCGTATCTGCAAACCGTCGCAGCGCTGAGCGAGGATTGGCGTGCTCGGCTTGCCGCATCGCCAGCCGCGCCGCGCGCTGACGCTGCCGCGTGGGCGGTCATCGAGATCCTGCCAGCTCATCCGATCATCACCGCCCCCGTAGCGACCGCGGTGACGGGTCGCGCCAAGGCAGCCACCTACCGGGCATTCGGGCAACTCGAAGCGGCGGGTATCCTGGTGCCCCTCTCCGAGTCACGTCGTAACCGAGAGTGGGAGGCTGCGGGCCTGCTGGACCTGATCGCGGGGCTCGAGGCCAGGTAGTACCCGCGAATCACAGCGTCGCGATGAGGTGCTGATCGTGAAGCTGGCGAGGCGTAAGTACCATGATGCCGCGCCAGCCGGAGACTCGCAATAGATCCTTGTCCCCCGACACGATGAGACGGGTGTGCGAGGCGAGGGCAGCAGCGAGGAACATGTCATCGGCCGGATCATCGCTGACCGGTTCGTCCAACAGCGGAGCATCGACGATTATCGCATTCATCGCGATAAGGGCCAGGAGGGGTTCGAACGTCGCGGCGAGGTCGGGATACCGGATCCCGAGTTCGTGGCCGACGCGCCTGTACTCCTCGAGGATGTCAGGCGACAGGACCAGGGACACCTCACCCGCAGCCCACGCCGCTAGGATGCGTCCGGGCACGCCGCCGAAGAAGATCCCGGAGACGAGGACGTTGGTGTCGAGCACGACCTTCACCGCGAGCGACGTACCTTGGCCACGGCTTGGGTAACGTCGGCCTGCCGAAGGCCCGCCCGCTTCGCGGCTCGTCGTGCTCGTCCCGCGAGCGTGGCGAACTCGCCGAGGGCCGGCGGGTCGAGAATCTTGAAGATCACGACATCGCGATCCGCAACGACCACGAACTGGGCTCCGGCTTTCAGGCCCAGGCGCGAACGGATCTCTTCTGGAATGACGACCTGTCCCTTCGAGGACAAGGTGGTGGTGGCAGCCTCACTCATGGAATCTCCCGGCCAATCTTACCGGTAAGATCGCGTGCAGCGACTCCCTTCGTCAAGCTGGGTCAACCACGAAGATTGGTGTGCAGGTCCTCTTTGATTGTCTCGAGGCGGGTGATCCCTTGGGGCGATTCTTGGACCAGTTTCCGACAGTGAGCCGTGAACAGGCGCAGGCGGCGCTGGAGTTGGCTCGCGACGCGTTGCTAACCGCTCGTTAGACGGCGGCTAGAATCGCTTTGCGGACTTTGCCACGTGAGACGATCAAGCAACGGCCCGTCATCCAAATTGGAGGCGCCGAAGAGCCGGCCAACGGTCGTGACCTCGTGGCCCGGGAGAAAGCGCGCGAGGCCGGCGGGCACGCACGCGTCAAGCACGATGCGCACCGCTTGTGCCTAGACGCTACTCGGTTCTGCCTGACCGACGAGGGCTTGCCGTGCCAGTTCGAGGACGGCGATCGCGTGGTCGCGCGACACGTCCGGGAAGTCGGCGAGGAACTCCGAGAGTTGATGCCCGCCCTCGATGTAGTCGATGAGCGTCCGCACCGGCACACGCGTACTCGTGAAACAGGGTTCGCCGCCAAGGCGGGCGGGGCTCGACGAGATGAGGGGGGTTGGCAGTGTCATCGGAGTGTGGACAATCGCTCTACGCCGAAGGTAGCCGGCTGCCGGTTGTGTGTCTAACCTTTTCGCCGCGACCCCCAGCTCGGGGAAGTCGTTCGTCGCTTGGTCGCGGCGGATGACGCCGCGCTTGGTTTTTCATCTCGCGGCTCGCGCCGATCTTGAGGAAGCCCGGGACTGGGTCACCCATGTGCTACGCTCGCTCGACCATCCAGCGGGCCAGCGCACGAACGGCGTCTTCCACGAATGCCGCGCCGTTCCGGACCGTGGTGTGTTCGCTCCACACCGCCACCAGGTCGCGCTCGAATGCCGGCCGGTGCTGCTCCAGGAGCTCGCGCCCGTTGACGCCGAACGCGTACTCGCTAAGGGCCTTCCCCTGCGCGTCGCTGGCCCACGCCAGGAATGCGGCCACGAACGCGAACCGCTCGTGCCAACTGCGCCACGCCGGAAACTTCTCGTCGAGTCCCAGCACTCCGCTCCAAGCGCGACGATCGGCGCGGTACGCAGTCGGTGGCCCCGCCTTGCTGGCGACGAGCCGTGCCCACGCCATGTCATCTGTTGCCCGGCGTACCGCGGCGACCGTGTATGCCGTGGCCGTGGCGATTTCGCGGACCGTGGCCCACTGGCCCTCGATTCCGAGTAGAAAGCACAAGACGTCGGCCTTGGCTCCGACGCCAAAGCCGAGCCGGAGACGGAGCATGAGTTCCGCGGGCTTGTGCAACCGTGCACGCACCGCGCGCAGCTTGTTCGATCGCGGCGATTGCTCTCCCGTCGCCGGGCCACGTCGTCCGGAAATGCTCGACGCGAGGGGGCTCCAGCGGGGATCCTTTCCCTCCTCGAGCGCGACGCGCCCGAACCACGCCAGCCGTTTGCGGGTCGCGTCCGGGTAGCCGATCGCGAGGTTGTTCGCGCGCTGCACGGAGACGAGATCTGAGTTGAAGGAGGCCCAGCCTTGCAGGATGTCAGTGAGCCTCGGTTCGTCCCTCTCGAGCGTGAGCGAGAGGAGCACGAGCGCCTCCGGGTCCACGATGGCGAGCGCGCCCCCCTTCGCGGCCGCCTGGCCGCCCACGGCACGCCATTGTCGCCACAGCACGGCGAGCGCCGCCTCGCGAAGTTCGTGCGCGAGCGACCGAAGCCTACTGCGTGCGTCCAGCGCTGGTTGCGTCATCTCGCAGCAGACTGTTGATAGCACATGGGGTGGAGCCCATATTGCGCCGTATCATGGCAACGGTGATCGATGGCGACTTCGAGTGGGACTCCGACAAGGCTGAATCGAATCTCGCGAAGCACGGCGTCTCGTTCTCTGTGTAGTTCACGCTGAGCGTGGCAGCCGCGATCGAATCATCAGCGCACGCCCTGCGACACCCGGCGAGCGCGACGTCTTCGAAACTGGAGGTGAACAATGAACCTGACCACGAAGCGGCGTATCGATTCTGAGGCGGAGGCCGTGCGCGTCCTGGGTCGCGGATTGCGGGCCCAGCGTGGCGTACATCTTTCTCTACGGGGGGTGCGCGAGGCCACTGGGAAGACACAGGTCGATGTTGCCGCGACGTCCGCGATCGACCAGGCCGACATCTCGCGGCTTGAGAGCCGCGCGGATTTCGATGACTGCCAAGTCTCAACACTGCGCCGGTACCTCGCAGCGCTTGGCGGTGAGCTTGAGCTTGTCGCCGCGTTTGGGAACAAGAAGATTGTCCTCACGGCTGTGAAGGCCGTGCCCACGGGCAAGTCCGCCGGCTAGGCGATATTAGGTATCTCCGGTGCTCGCTGGCTTCCGCGGTGCGGCCACCCTTATCGGCCTTTCGCCAGCCGCCTCATCAGGCCTGAGAGGGAGGTAGCGATGACGCCATCCTTCATCGGCCATTCGTCGGAGCCTCCGTGCACGACGAACGACGTTTTGGGCCGTAGCGTGGCGCATGCGAGGCGAAATCCCTTGGACACCTCCGGTGCCGTGGATCTCTTGATCTCCACGGCCACCTCGACTCGTCCGCCGCGTTCGAGCACGAGGTCAATTTCGGCCCCGTCCTCGGTCCGATAGAAGTACGGCACGGTTGCATCGCGCGTCACGGCCAGCAGGTTCTCGATCACGAATCCCTCCCAGCTCGCCCCCGCGACAGGATGGCCGAGCACGTCGTTGCGTCCCTCTATTTCCAGCAGGGCATGCAGCAAGCCGCTGTCGCGGACATATGTCTTGGGCGTGCGCACCAGGCGTTTGCCCAGGTTGCCGCTCCACGGCCGCAGGCGACGCACGAGCAACAGGTCGCATAACAGATCCACGTACCGGGTCACGGCCGGGGCCGAGACGCCGAGGCTGGCGGCGAGCCGCGACTGGTTGAGCAGCGTCCCCTGCGCGTGGGCGAGCATGGTCCACAGCCGCGCAATTGTCTCGGTGGGGAGCCGCGGCGCGAACATCGGCACGTCCCGCTCGAGATAGCTGCGGATAAAGTCCCGTCGCCAGGCAAGGCTGCGCGCGTCGTTCGGGGCGAGGAGACTCAGCGGGAAGCCGCCGCGCACCCAGAGCGAGTCTACGCTGGCGCCGCGCTTGGGAAGTTCGCTCGCGTCAACGGCCGACAGCTCCAGGTACGCCACTCGGCCGGCGAGCGACTCGCTGGCTTGTCGCATCAGATCCAGTGACGCGGATCCGAGCAGGAGAAAGCGCCCGCCACGACCTCCGTCGGCGCGTTGCTGGTCTATGATGCCGCGCAACACCGCGAAGAGCCCCGGTACGCGGTGGATTTCGTCGAGGACCACGAGCGAGCCGGCTTGCGCCCGCAGGAACGCATCCACGTCGTCCAGGCGCCGGAGGTCCGCGGGGCGCTCCAGGTCCAGGTACACCCCGTTCCGGCCGCGCGCCGCAGCGATGCGCCTGGCAAGGGTGGTCTTGCCCACTTGCCGGGGGCCGAGGAGCACGACCGCGGGTGTGGACCGCAGCCGCTGCTCGATGCGGGGCTCCAAGCGCCGTTTTAGCAAGGCCGGAAATCGAACGTCATACGTTCAATCTCCGGTGAAGGCGCCACGGTGTCAATAGGCTGTCTCGTTCGAAGCGCGGTTGCGTGGCCTTACCCGAAGTACCGACGCGGAGTCGCGGCGCCTCCGGGCGCCCGGTTGCGGGACTTGCCGGGCGGCTCCGCCGCCTCGTGGCCCAACCGGCGGCTACCAGACCTTATCCCGCCAGCAACGTGGCGACTGGCGTGCTGAGAAACTCGGCGACCGGCGAACCATTGCCGCCCACGATCATGATCCGGTCAGCCCGATGTGTGGATCGGAACGCCTCCAGCCCGTCATGCACGCTCGGCGCTCGTCCGCTCTTGACCTCGATTGCGATGACGCGGCGCCGCCGCGAGAGTACGAAGTCCACTTCGCGATCTCGGTCCCGCCAATAGTGCAGCTGCGCGTCGGCGTCCGCAGCGCCATTCGCAAGGTGTGCGCCCACGCTGGACTCGACCAGTCGGCCCCACCACTCGTGGTCCGCACGCGCCTCTGCGAGCGTCATCCCTGATGCCGCGCTCATCAGCGCGGTGTTGAGCACCTGCCATTTCGGGATCGACCCCCGCGTTCGGTGCGCGGCGCCGCTGTATCGGGCGAGGGCACGAAGCAGCCCCGCGCCGTCGAGTAGTTCGGCGTAGTGCGCGAGCGTTGTGGCGTTGCCGGCATCCTGGAGCTGCCCAAGCATCTTGGTGTATGACGTGACCTGGCCCGAATAGGCGACGCCGAGTGCGTACAGCTGACGCAGCAGGGCGGGCTTGTCGACGCGCGACAGCAGCATCACATCGTGTGACACCGTTGTTTCGACCAGCGACTCCTGGATGTAACGCCGCCAGCGAGGCTGATCGCTGATGAGTGGCGCTGCGCCAGGATAGCCACCGAAGAACAGGAACTGGTCCAGGGTGAACCCGAATGCCTGGCGCATTTCGGGCCAGCTCCAGTGCGCGAGGCGCAGGGTCTCGAAACGCCCGGTGAGCGATTCCGTGACGCCGCGCTGGATGAGGAGGGGGGCGGAACCCAGCAACACGACACGAAGGGGGATGTGCCGACGCGTGTCCTCGTCCCAAAGCCGCTTTACCGTTTCGGCCCAACTGGACAGTTTTTGCACTTCGTCGAGGATGAGCGTGGCGCCAGCCCGCCCGTGCTTGGCTGCCAGAGCCCGTGCGTCGCCCCACTGCGCCTCGATCCAGCTGGTGCCGCGGGGTCCAGGGTCGTCGGCAGATGCGTACCGGTGGGGCAGGGCAAGCCGGTCCAGGATCTGGGTGACAAGCGTGGTCTTCCCGACCTGACGGGGTCCCGCCACGACCTGGATGAACCGCCGGCGCTCCCGCAACCGGGCGGCGATGGTGGCGCCCGCGGCGCGCTCATAACGGTTTGTCTTTGCCATTGAGTAAAAATACTCAGTACACTGAGTAAAACGTCAAGCAATCCGCCCGGGACGGCAAAACGCGCCAGAACTGCTCCCTTGCGCTGTTGTATCGCTGTCCGTACCGTTAGACGTACCCTTGCTCCGAGGCGTAAGTGGCTGCTGTTCCCGAGATCATCCCCATTTCCGACCTGCGGCAGGACGCGGCGGGCACGATCCAACGCGTCAGCCGCTCGCAGCAGCCTCTGGTGGTGACCCAGCGCGGCCGCGCCGCCGCGGTGCTCCTCGGCATCGACGCGTATCGGCGCGGCGAGCGGGAGCTGGCCATCCTCAAGCTCCTGGCCCAGGGTGAGCGCGAGATCCGCGCGGGCCGCGGCAGGGACCTCGAAGCCGTCCTTACCGAAGCCGACGACGTCCTGACGCGCCGCTGAGCAATGCGCGTCCGCTTCACGCTGGCGGGGCGCAGACAGTTCCTGGCTGTGATCGCGCACATCGCCGAGGACCGCCCCCTGGCTGCTGCTCGCTTCCTGGCGCGCGCCAAGAAGAGTCTCCGCCGCCTCACGCGCTACCCGAACTCGGGGCGCCGGATTCCCGAGTTCCCGACGCTCGAGTACCGGGAACTGGTCCTCCCGCCCTACCGCTTCTTCTATCGCCCCGCCGGACAGGTCGTCTGGATCGTAGCGGTGTGGCATGGCGCCCAGCTTCTTGAGCAGCCGACCGAGCGCGAGGGTGCCTGACTATCTCGACACCGCCATGTTCGCGTCGGGAAGCGTCACCGTGGAGTGGATGAACTACGATGGCTATCCGGAGCACCCGCAGCTCTTTCCCGCATTCGAACACGGTCTGGCCGCACAGAGCGCTACTTGAACCAGAGGCCGATGATCGGGATCAAGAGCGCAGCCCAAGCCGCCACCAGCCACCGCGTCAGGTCGCCAAACCGCCGCTCCATCCGCGCCTCGAACTGCGCAAAACGCACCTCGACCTGCGCAAAACGGACTTCGAACTGGGCAAACCGCTGCTCCACCTTCGCGTCGAACCGCGCGAAGTTGAGCTCGTTGATCTCTTTCAAGTCGGAACGGTACGTAGCGTCCACCTGGTTGAACCAGTCGACGAGCTCGTTGGCGATCTCTTCGCCAAAGCGGTCGTAGAACCGCTTGGACAGTCTGGCTGTGACGGGCGCCTGCACACCTCCTCAAGGGGCGCCGTCACAATACAACCTACCCTCCGCTCGGCTGCTACCGAAAGCCCGCGGAGTGAGGCAAAACTCACATGGCGAAGAACACCGCCCGCGTGTTCGCAGCGTTTGCGCAGAGCGCAGGGGCTACAGCAGCGCCGTGGCCGCCTGGACGACGCGCTCCGCGGTAATGCCAAGTTCCTGGTAGATCTTCTCGAATGGCGCGCTGGCGCCGAAGCGCTCGAGCCCGATAATCGAGCCCCTGTCGCCGACCCAGCGGTACCACGACATCGGGTGGGCGGCTTCCACGGCGACACGCGGCACACCGTCCGGCAGCACTGAGGCGCGATACTTCGCGTCCTGCGCCGCGAAGAGTTCGTGGCTTGGCATGCTGACGACGCGCGCCTTCACGCCCTGCGCGGTGAGCGTGCTGTGCGCCTCAAGTGCCAAGCCGATTTCGGAGCCGCTGGACATGAGCACGACCTGCGGCTTGGGACTCTTGGCTGACGGCTTCTGCCCGTCGCCCTCGGCGAGGATATAGCCACCACGGGCGACGCCAGACGCGTCGCCGTGCGTGGTGCGGTCGACGAAAACGAGTTTCTGTCGAGTGAATACGAGCGCGGTGGGGCCATGCACACGCTCGATCGCAATGCGCCACGATTCCGCGACTTCGTTCGCTTCTGCCGGCCGCAGGAGCACGAGGCCCGGAATGGCGCGGAGTGTAGACAGTTGCTCGATGGGCTGGTGCGTGGGGCCGTCCTCGCCCAGGCCGATGGAGTCGTGCGTGTAGACGAAGATGACCGGCTGCTTCATGAATGCCGCGAGGCGTACCGACGGCCGCATGTAGTCGCTGAAAATCAGGAACGTGCCGCCGAACGGGCGCAGCCCGCCGTGCAGCGCGAGGCCGTTCATGATGCCCGCCATGCCGTGTTCGCGGATGCCGAAGCGGACGTAGCGGCCGTCTTTCTTGTCGCGCGCGAAATCCGGCTGGTTTTTCAGTGCTGTGCCGTTCGACGGCGTAAGGTCCGCCGAGCCGCCGATCAATTCGGGAAGCACGGACACAAGCGCGTTGAGCACGACGTTGGACGCTGCGCGGCTCGCCACGCCTCCGGTCTCCTTGGTGAACACCGGGATCTTGGACTGCCAACCGTCGGGCAATGTGCCGCTGATACGACGCGCGAGTTCGGCTGAGTCCGGGTGCGCTGTGAGGGCCTGTTGCCACAGGGTTCTGCGTTCAGCGTTCAGCGTTCTGTTTAACTGACAGTGGACCGGCACTTCGGGTGGCACCTTGAAGCTCTCAGTTGGCCAAGGCCAACCGAGGGCTTTTTTTGTTAGAACGATTTCGTCTTTGCCGAGCGGCTCGCCGTGCGCCTTGGACGTGTCCTGCTTGTTGGGGCTGCCGAACCCGATGTGGGTGCGCGTGATCACGAGCGTGGGACGGTCTGCGTCTGCCTTGGCTTTTTCGACAACGCGGTCGATCGCGGCGAGGTCGTTCACGTCGTCAAGGCGCAGCACTTGCCAGCCGTATCCGCTGAAGCGTTTCTCGGCGTCGTCGCTGTACGAGAGGTCGGTGGCGCCGTCGATCGTGATCTTGTTGTCGTCGTAAAAGCCAATAAGCTTGCCGAATCCGTTGTGTCCAGCGAAGGACGCGGCCTCGTGTGAAATGCCTTCCATGAGGTCGCCGTCGCTACAGATGAAATACGTGAAGTGGTTCACGATTTCGTTGCCGGGCTTGTTGAACACCGCCGCCAGATGTGCTTCGGCCATCGCGAACCCGACGGCGTTGGCGATGCCCTGACCCAGCGGGCCGGTGGTGGTCTCGACGCCAGGCGTAAAGTCGTGCTCGGGGTGGCCGGGTGTTTTGGACTCCCACTGGCGGAACTGCGTGAGGTCGTCGAGGGAGACGCCGTAGCCGGTGAGGTGGAGCGTCGAGTAGAGGAGCATCGACGCGTGCCCGCAGGAGAGCACGAAGCGATCGCGGTCGAACCACTTGGGGTGCGACGGATCGTGCTTCATGTGCTTCGTGAACAACCGATAGGCGAGCGGCGCGAGCGCCATCGGCGTGCCGGGATGGCCGGAGTCGGCTTTCTGGACGCCGTCCATTGAGAGGGTGCGGATGGTATTGATCGCCAGCTGCTCAATCTCCATGGTCTCGCTCGGCTGAAGGCGCAGCGAAGTTAACGTCTTTCCGAAGGGCTCGCGGAACCGGGCTCGCTCCGCCGACCACGCTCGCGGCGCAGAAGACCTCCCAAAGCACCTCGTGCGGCGGGCCGCTTCCCCGACGCGGATCACGCTGCGCGCCTCCTCGCACTCTCATTCGCTTCGCTCATTCCGAGCGCTCGTTCGGTGCTCGCTGGCTTCGCCGGTGCGCGGCTGCGCCGCGTCCCGGCTCAGACGATCCGCTCTCGGGCCAGCGGCCCTGCCGCGCGCCCGAACCGACTCAGAGGATTCGCTTTCCGTAACCCGGCCTCGCCGCTGCTGTCGTTCCGCCCACCGCCAGAGAACTCGTCAGGGAGCCCACCCACGCCGCGTGCGCATGGCTCGCGCGGGGCGATCACTTGCTGGCTGGATGATCGGGCGCGCGATGGGCGGCGGTCCTCCAAGCGGGGCGTCTGAGACTCCGGCGTCCCGAAGGGACGGCGGAGGCGAAGCCAACGAGCACCGGACGAACGGAGCGAAGGAGCAACGCGCACTGAGCGGAGTGAGGAGGAGCACAGTGTGCCCCGCGGGAGGACTGCCGCCCAGGCGCGCCTCAAAAGAAAAACCGGCCCGCACTGAACGGGCCGGCCAGGACATCAAGAGGCGTCGGAGGCTACCGGACGAGCTCTTCGATCTCCGCGCCTTTGCACTTCGGCTCGTGCCCCGGATACAAATGACTGCAATGCACACAGGTTTCGCCGAACCCGGAGCGCTTCCAGACGAGATAATACACGGCGCGCTGCAGCTTCTTGACGCTTTCAGCGAGTTCGGCCGCCGACGGAGGAGGATTTGTCATGGCAGTTAAGCTAGCCATCGCGCCGACGGATGCCAGCGTCGGCCCCGGATTGCCGAGCCCCGCGGCAAGGCTCATTATCGACCCGCGCAGGCCCTAGTTTTCACTCGGGCGACGGCTGCGTCGACGCAAGTCGTCCCCACCAATTCAGCCCGTGCGCTCCGGACCTCCTTCAGGCAGCTCCTCTGGCGTCCCACCGGGCGCCCGCCGCCCCTCGGGCGGGATCACGCCGCGACTCAGCGGGCCGCTCGGCGGGCCGCGAATCAGCGCGGCGTTGCGCGCGGCGCAAGAAGACGACATCGCGAAAGGCAGGGCCTCGCTCTCCCGCGAGCTCTCGGACTTTCTTATCGAGCTGTCGATCGCGATGCAGAAGCACGGCATGTACCCGCCCGGACATCCGTTGCTCGTGGAGGCCGTGGACGGCGTCATGCGGAAGATCGGCCTCCTGCTCGTCGACCGGCAGTCGATGTCCATCGGCATCGCGCGGCGTCAGCTGATCATCGAGGGCGTGGGTACTGACCCGGAACACCCCCTGCTCAAGGAGCTGGCGGGCCGGCTGCACAAGCACAACCTCGGCGCCATCAAGTTCATGCAGGACGTGACCCGCGAAGAGCTTGGCGACGCGCTCGCCACCATCGCCGTCGACGCCGGCCGCAGCGGCGATCCGCTCGGCGCCAAGGCGGAAGAACTGTCCGAGCGGTGGGCGAACGTGAAGCTCTTCCCGCTCAACTACGAACGGCTCGAGCTGTTGTACGAGGGCAAGGACACCGAAGGCGAGGAGCGCGTTCACAAGGCGGGCTCGACCAAGGCCGCGCAACTCTGGGTCGGCATGGCGCGCGCCGCAATGATGTTGGACGAAGACGCGGACCTCGACGCCGAGTCCATCAACCCGCTGGTGGTCGCCGAGGCGATCGACAAACGCAAGGAAGAGCAGGCGTACGACCAGGTCATCGTCGGCTACCTGCTGCAGATCGCCGAGGAACTGAAGCAGTCCGGCGGCCAGCCCGAGGCGGTCGAATTGCAGAAGCGCATCTCGGACCTCGTGAAGGAGTTGAGTCAGGAGTCGCTGAAGAAGCTGCTCCAGATGGGCGGCGACGTGAACCAGCGGCGCCAGTTCCTGCTCAACGCGTCGCAGGGCATGACGGTCGAGGCGGTGCTCGACCTCGTGAACGCGGCAACGGCGCAGGGCACGCAGACGATCTCGCACTCGATGATGCGGCTGTTCTCCAAGCTGTCACGCTTCGCGGAGACCGACAGCGACGCCACGCGACGCGAGAACGCCGACACCAGCATGCGCGAGCAGATGGGGAAGTTGATCTCTGAATGGAAGCTCGATGATCCAAACCCAACCGCGTACGGCAAGGTGCTTCAGAAGATGTCGCGGACGGGCACGGTCACGACGACCAACGTGTACATCGACTGCGAGCCCGAGCGCCTCGTACAGATGGGACTGGAGTTGTCCGTGGGCGGGCCGCGATTCGACGTGGCGCTCGACGCGATGCTCAACTCGGCGCGATTCGAGCAGCTCCTGACCTTGATGGACAACGCGCCCAATCCGGACTTTGCGGATAGCGTGTGGGCCTACCTCGATAGCCACGACATCCTCTGGGCCGCGCTCGGCGAGGCGCGCATCGACATGGCTGTGCTGGACCGCATCGTGCGCCGCAAAGGAATGTCGGCGATCGAGCCGATTCTCGACGTCGCGGAGCGGACGAAAGACGCACGCTTGCGTGAGCAACTGCTGGACATGCTGATCAAGCTGGGTGATGAGGTTGGGCCATTCCTGGTGCGCCGCATCGATGCGTCCCGGTCCGACATTCGCCGGGAGTACTTTCTGTTGCTTGGCAAATTGCCGTCGGTGCCGGTTGGGTTCGAGGGCTCGAAGTATCTGCTGCACGCCGACGCGTTGGTGCGGCGCGAAGCCGTGCGCCTGCTGTTGAAGTTTGTGGAGACGCGCGAGCAGGCGATTGTCGCCGGTATTGGCGATTCTGACGACCGCGCCGTCTTCATGGCATTGACCGCGGCACAGGAAGGCGGCTGTCCGCCAAAAGGCGTTGATGTCGTACGTCAGCGGATCGCGAAGGGCGATCTGGACTCGTCGCTCATGACGCTGGCGATCCGGATTCTCGCGGCCGCGGACAGTGGCGCGGGACCGATGCTGCAAGGGAAGGGCCGCACGTCGCAGATGTTGCGCGCGGTGGCGGTCGATACGAATCCGGCGGCGACAGCCGCGGCTGGCAAGAAGACGTTCGACTGGCTGGTGAGCAAAGTGGCTGCACGCTCACGTTTCCGGCGCAAGTTGCAGCTGGCGGAGAAATCGCCGGAAATGCTGGCCTCGCTCGGCGCCCTGGCCGCATACTGGGGTGGCGATCCCGACGTGCAGGAGATCATCCAACTGGTCCTGAAGTCGAACGATCCGGAGCTCAAGAAAGCGCTCGGGGCGCAGCGCGTGACGGGGAAGTTCAAGGCTATAACTGACTAACTATCGGGACTCGGGACTCGGAACTCGCAACTGATCGAGTAACGAGTCCCGAGTTCCGAGTCCCGACTTACAGGAGTTCTGAGTGGAAGCACAGCGATTTCTTCAGACCATGGCGCAGGCGTTGTCGACGATGGCGCTCTACAAAGCGGGGCACCCCGCACGGGAGCGCGTGGTCGACCGTGCTTTTGCTCAGCTTCAGGAACTCCAGGCGGAGAATCCGCACCCCGATTTCTCGTTCCTCGGCGACGAGGTCATTTACGGCAACGTCAGCGTCCGCGAACTGCGCGACTGGGACTGGAGCAAGCGACTCGTCGGAATCGGCGTGCAGCGGCTCGAGTTCGAGCCGGAAGTCACGCGCGATGATTTCATCGTGTTTCTCGATGATGTCGCGCTGAAATTCGCGACTCCCGGCGGCATGGTGGTCGACACGGCGGAGGCACAGCAGATGGGCCCGCGGCACACGATCCGGTATGGATCGCTCGGTATTCGGAGCGACACCGAGGAAGGGCGCAAGCTATTGGAGAAGGAAGTACTGACAGCAACGATCACCTATCAGATGACCGAGGAGATCGACTCCATCAAGTACATGCACGATGAGGTAATGAAGAACGGCGGTCTTCCGTTGCTGGAGGCGGAAGCGGTGGTGCGCTCGCTTTCCGTGGCGATGCACGGCGAGAGCGAGATGATGCTGCCGCTACTCATGCTGAAAGACTTCGACCAGTACACCACCACGCATTGTCTCAACGTGTCGGTGCTGGTGATGGCGCTCGCGGAGCATTTGAAACTGCACGCGCGCGACGTGCGCTCATTCGGCGTTGCTGGCCTGCTCCACGATCTGGGCAAGGTCAAGATCCCGATGGAGATCCTCAACAAGCCGGGCAAGCTCACGGACGACGAGCGCACTGTGATGCAGAGTCACACCATCGAGGGCGCCAAGCTCATCATCACGAGCGATCGGGAACTCGACATGGCCGCCGTGGTGGCGTACGAGCACCACATCATGTTGAACGGCGGCGGCTACCCCAAGCGCCACTATCAACGGGACTGCCACAAGGCGAGCAATCTCGTGCACGTCTGCGATGTGTACGATGCGCTGCGCACCAACCGCCCGTACCGGGCCGCGTGGGAAGCGGAGCGCGTGTTGGGATACATCGAAGAGAAGGCGGGGTCCGAGTTCGAGCCCGGCATCGCGACCAAGTTCGTGGAGCTTATGCGGAGCATGGAGGGACGGGTGGCGCAGGTCGAATACCCCGACGGCGAACCTGCTGCTCTGGCCCCGGGTACGCCGGGTGTAGCCGCTCCCCTGCCGGCGTAGCGCTCGCTCTGGCGTCGCGCTGAGGCCGGGAACCCCACGCCGGCCAGCGCTCGCTCTGGCGTCGCGCTGAGGCCGTAGAACCCCACACCGGCCAGCGCTCGCACTGGCGTCGCGCTGAGGCCGGGAACCCCACGCCGGCCAGCGCTCGCTAAGCGCTCGCTCTTCGCCGCGACAGCTGTCGCGGCTCAGATGTCCGGCTTAGGCGTTCCCGTCCTCGCGCTCCGCCCTCGGCCGTGTGGCGGGGAAACCCCGCGCCGGCCAGCGCGGCGCAGAACGCAAGGCGGTCGCTTGCGACCGCCGGACGAAACGCCACATGTGCAAGTTCGCAGCTCAGCGACGTCTCCAGAGTGTCTCCAACCGAGCCCTGTATGCGCCGACTTCCCGTTGTGCTAGCCCTGATTCTGCCTGCGCCGGTCCTGGCGCAAGGCATCATGATTCCGCGTTGCCCCGTGCCGCGCCCGGACGGCCCGGTGATCGAGTGCCTGCCGATGCGCGCGGCCGTGTCCCGCACGCGGAGCGACGTCAAAGTCGAGCTCCGCGACGGCGTGCTGCGCTACGAAGTGGAAGAGCGGTTCATCAATCGCGGCAGCGTCGTTGGCGAAGCAGACTATGTGTTTCCGCTGCCCGCGGGCGCCGCATTCCGCGACCTCAAGCTCTCGATCGACGGTCAGCTCGTGGCGGGTGAGACGATGAACGCGGTGGACGCGCGCCGCATCTATGAGGACATCGTCCGGCGACAGAAGGATCCCGCGCTCGTGGAATGGCTGGGCCACGGCATGCTGCGCACCCGGATCTTCCCGTTCAATCCCGGTGAAGAGCGGCGCATCGTGGTACGGTTCGAATCCGTGGCCCGGCGCGAGGGCGACGCCGTGCGCGTCGACTACTTCCGCGGTACCGCGTTCGCCGGGCCGCGCGCAGTTGATGGCGCGACGATTCCGGACCAGGCAAGAACCGCGTTCGCGCTCACGTATCGCGCCGGTGGCGATCTGGGCGAGCCCTACTCGCCAACGCACGAGCTGGACATCGAGCGCGACGGCGTGGTGCGGCGAGTCAGTGTTCGCGGCGGCGGAGCTGATGTTACCATTCTCGTCGCCCTGCGGCGGAGTGCCACCGCGTCGGTGTCGATGCTGGCAAACGCCCGTCGCGGCGAGCCGGGCTATGCGCTGTTCACGGTGACGCCGCCAGCGGATGTCGCGGGCGCGCGGCTTCCGCGCGACGTGACACTCGTGCTGGATGTCTCGGGCTCGATGGCAGGCCGCAAGCTGGACCAGGCCAAGGCTGCGGGCCGGCAACTGCTGCGGACCCTGGGCGAGCAG
>Ga0206225_1000050_pt1 | contig 19989 bp, 14 predicted proteins | sample MancosB2_FD_155470 | JGI IMG/M metagenome (GOLD analysis project Ga0206225, IMG submission 155470) | Subsurface sediment microbial communities from Mancos shale, Colorado, United States - Mancos B2 | ecosystem: Environmental > Terrestrial > Deep subsurface > Rock core/Sediment | place: USA...
ACTTTGAATGGAAACGGCTAAATCCCGATTCTTCCCTTTCTATACCACCAACAAAAAAGCTTCTCCCCGAACCCCAATACTCTACTATTAAAGCTCACGAGCAAGTTCGCTCTGAAGGCCAGCTCTCTGCAGTAAGTGAGTCCGCAACATTTGTGGGTGAACAAGCCAAAGAAAAAGTACAGAAGCTGTTAACTCTGCTTTCGATGAAACAGATAATATTTCCCGAGTTTTTATTTAGAAAACTGATACCGCCGGGTCTAATCAAACTGGAAGTGTCTGGCGACACTAAAACCCCTAAATTTACAGCGACTTTTAAATCTCCGAATATCGGAACCATCACCGAAATCTCAAGAGACGGAACTGTGTTTAAAAATATCCGCCTCAACATGGCCCAAACAATCTCAGGAACTTTCGATTTTTCATCTTCAACTGAAAGAACAATCACCATTGACGGACAACAACTGTCCGGATCGTTTGCAAGGGACTCGATGTTTTGGGTATCGACTCGCACTCCCCCTCAACAATTAACAAAATTCGTCGTTCATCTCAACAGCACAGGGAAATTAACGCTCACCAGCCACACGAATAATGTGTCTGCCCTCCCCAACCAGCCTTCTGATCAAACAGAGTGGACGGATCGGGATTTTATGGCATCATTCAGCTCTCTTTATTGGGGACCACAAACGCCAACAGCCTCCAATGAATCATGAACCGACCGCCGGTATCGGCCAGACTGTACGAATCCCGGTCCAGCACAGACCCAGCGCATCCACCATGCTTACAAACAAAATTTTAACAACCTAATCTTAATTTTAATTACGCCCACAAGTTTAACGAAATTACATAATTATGATATACTCACATTAACATACTGGGAGAATTTAAAAAATGGCTGCGCATGTTTCAATTCCTCCGCCGAATCATAAAGAAACACAAGTATCAGATGCGGATTTCGTGAATAATCGCAAAGTAACACTAGCTGTAGTAGTCGGCACGGCTGCACTAGTATCTATTGTCGCCAGTTGCTTACTGTTTATTCCCGGCGCGCCTCTTGCTGCACTCGGCGCAATCATTTCGGGGACGATCGGATCTTTTCTAGGAATTAGCGAGCTTGCAGCCACATTTCTGATCACAGGAATCACTGCTCTGCCCCTCTCAATCATTGCAGTGATCGCGATAGCTAAACGAATATTTCAACCCACTTCTATAGAGATAGCCACTAATACAGATACGCCTCAAGCTGTAGTAAAGACTGCTACTATTGCCACTAATACAGACGACCCTGACACAGAAAGCCTTTGTTCCCGCTTGTCTTCTCCCTTAGCATCCCCCGCGTCTACTGTCGTTTCCTTTGATAACACCCAGCAAGCCGCTCCTAATCTTTCTCTTGATCCCAATGAGCCCCGAGTTACCGCTGAGCGCCAAACATTTTTAAATGAACATGCCTCAAATGAGCTAAAAAAGCTGTTTCTTTTTAATTATCAATATTTAGATACACATCTAGACCCACATGACGAAGCATTATTGAAAATGACAAAAGACTTTGACGAATTTTTATACAAACTGATGCCACCCAACATCGATAAACTGGAAAAGTCTGGGGAATATCGAACCCTAAAATTTAAGGCGACATATTCAGCCCCTCATGAAATGATCACTAGCATTCCTATTAAAATATTCGGGATCACCCTCACTACTATAAACATCAAAATCACGATGGCCCAAGAAATCTTAGCGAAAATAATTATTTTGGATGATTGTAAATACTCAATCATCTTTGAGGAACAACAACTCATGGGATCGCTCTCTTGTCCTCGGATTGGATGGCTTGCTACTTTTATCGGAGAGACCGAATCCCGTCTTACTTCTCCCCATCAGTTAACGCAATTAATCATTGAACAGTTCCGTGATGGTCCTTGGCTCACCGCCCTTTTTAGTGAACCGACAGCTGGAGCCAATTCTTCTTCCACCGAACGTTCTTTTCTTGGCGCCAATCTTATGAAAATATTCAATACACCCCAAGGCGTCAACTGGACCAAAGTTACCTCCTAAGTGCCCTAAAAACGCGCCAATTCTGACATCAACAAACCGCACTCTATGTCCAATCAAAAGGACCTATTGGGCACACACCGCTCAAAAAAATCGAATGCTATACAAACAATTATTAACTTTGCATTCCTTTTGTTTTTAAATACGCAAACATAATTAACCATTGACATAAAGTACGCGCAGCAATATAATTAAGCAACAAACAAACTATAGGTTTATTTATGTCATCACCAACAAATTATATGAACGATATGTTCCCAACAACTACCTCAGAAAACAGAACTAACTCTTCTGAAACTTTGCCACCATATGGAAAGCTCGAAAACAAACGTACAGTAACAATAGCTGCAATCGCAGGCACGATTGCCCTCGTAGCTATTGCTGCCGGATGCTTACTTTTCATTCCGGGCGCACCTCTTGCAGCAATGGGCGCAATCATTGCAGGAAATGCCGGATCATGGCTTGGAATGGGCGAGCTCGCCGCCACTCTGCTAATCACTGGGACCGCCACCCTGCCCCCTTCAATCATTGCTGCTATCGCAATGGCCAAACGAAACTTACAACTAACATCTGTTTCTAAAGAGACTCGTTCTGAAGTCTATCAACGCACTTCTGATCCTGAAGCATCCGTTCATCAAGGGCCTGATACAAACACCAGCCAGACACCGACCGAAGTAGACCAGGAAAAAGCCCACGAACAAATAGCTACAGAAATCGTAAAAGAAATTCTAGACACAGTTCTTTCAAATCAAGATAACACTTCTTTTGTTTCAGCAGCAGCTCAGTCCTCGCCAAATAAGACTGATCAGTCTGGCTCTGTCCCAGTTGTGCCTACCATATCGGAAAAACATAAAATTCTAAAAACTCATTTTTCCATCCATTCAGAAACATACCCTGAATTTTACGATCTTTTATTTAATAAACTATTTTACATTGAACAAATTTCTTCATTAGATTATTCCACCACAGAGAAGACTCTTCAATTTAGAGTAACCTTCAAAACTCCTGCCGAAGGATCTATTCCAGAAACAAGGTCATACAATAATGTCAAGCTCCAAAGGCCACTACAACTCACAGGGACAATTGATTTTACGTCAGATGAAGAAACAACAATCACATTAAACGAAAAAAGCCTGACCGGGTCGTATACAAATCTCGGATTTTTTGGAAAAACTCCAATGGCTCCCCAAACGCTAACAAAGTTGGTTATTAATCATAGTGACAAATTAAGGGTCACTTGCCATACAACAGCTGGGGGTGCTCCTCTTACATCTCAATGGAATGAGGATGAATTGTTCCCAATACTCCAAAACCTCACTTGGTATTGATAATACGCCCCCAGCCTAAACCGGGGGCGTATTTTTACAGAATATCCGCCGCAATCGAGGCCAGCTCGGAGCGCTCGGTTCGCTCGAGAAACATATGGCCAAAGAGCCGCTGGTTCTTGAACCGACCAACAGTGTAGGTCAGACCGTTCGAATCCTTGTCCAGATAGGGATTATCGATCTGGGTCGGATCGCCCGTAAGAATCACTTTTGTCCCCTTGCCCGCACGAGAAATCACTGTCTTGACCTCGTGAGGAGTCAGGTTTTGCGCCTCGTCGATAATCATGTACATCTTGGGCAGCGAACGGCCGCGGATGTAGGTCACCGCTTCCATCTCAATTTTCTTGCTCTCCATGATGAATTCCAGCGTCGCCGCGCCATTCCCATCCCCGCTCGTGGTCGAACAGAGAAACTCCAGGTTGTCGTAGATCGGCTGCATCCAGTGATAGAGCTTTTCATCTTTTGTCCCCGGCAAATAGCCAATGTCTTTTCCCAGCGGAACAATCGGCCGGGAAATCAGAATGCGCGAATAGACCGCATCGTCGAACACCTTCCTCATGCCGCAAGCTAGCGCCAACAGCGTTTTTCCCGTGCCGGCAGGGCCAACCAAAGTCACTAACGGAATATCGTCGCGCAGCAGCATGTCGATGGCACAGCGCTGTTCGACATTGAGAGGCTGAATGCCCCATATGTCGCGGTTGATCGCCATCAAAGGCTCGAGGCGCCGCGTCTTATCATTGTATTTACTAATGGCTGATGAGTTTTCCGGAGAGGTCAATAGAACGTATTCGTTCGGACGAAAGGCTTCCTGCGGCATTGGCAAATAACCGTCCTTGTAAAAGACGTCGATGTCGTGCTTGGCGGCCGGGATCTTGCGCATCCCGCGATAGATCTCTTCGTACGACACTTTCAAGCTCTCATAATCTTCCGCCTCGAGATCCATTGCTTCCGCTTTGACGCGCGTAACAAAATCTTTCGAAACAATCACCACGCTCTCGCCGCGCTGCTTCAGGATAAACGCCGCGAGCAAAAATCGATTGGCGGCACGATCCATCGGCAGAGGAAATCCATCGATCTTTTCCTGTTTTTGGCCGAGATGAATGCGCACCTTGGGACCTTCGGGAATGACAACCCCTATATGGAGATCGCCTTTCTTATCGCCCTTGAGAGAGTCGATATAGCGGATCGCTTCGCGGGCGCTCTTGCCCACATCGTCGCTATAGCGCTTTAAACTGTCGAGCTCTTCAAGCACAGCTAACGGAATGACAACATCGTTGTCTTTGAATTTCTGGATGGCTGTGGAGTCATGAACGAGAACATTAGTATCGATGACAAATGTTTTTCGAGTCACATTATTTTCCCCGGAAACGGTTGCGATATTTCGTACAGATGGACGATCGATTACGCTCATCAAAACCTCTTTTGGATGTTATTATTGTAAGATCTCCCTTTCCTCGAATCACCTCCTTCGGGCCGGGAAGCCGCGCTCGGTCAAAACTTCGTTATAGAATTTCAGATTACCGAAAGCAATAAATTAATTTTCACTCACCCAAAACCTGACAATAATTGCTTACACAAATAACTTTATTACAATAATTTGAAACATATTTTTCAAATCGAAAACCAAACCACTTTATAAAACATTTATTTAAATGTAAAATAAAATAAGATTTTAACATGCTGCATGTTAGCTACTTTCGAAACGGACTTAGCAAACAGTGGCGATGAGCGCTAAAAATCTTGACTGGGGATTTTTTTTTCGGTATAATCAAAAGTAAAAACGAGGGTCTATTTTCCATGATGATCTCATCGCAAATATTAAGCATACCTCCTTACCTGTCCACTCCCTGGAAGAACATCCACTCGCTCCTTGCCCAGATAGACGCTCAAAAATTCAAATTGATCGTCATTCTCAACAACGGCGTACAAGTCATCATACCCAATTTCGACAAGCCGACGATCGATTCCATTTTCGAAGCCCACGCCCGATATGGGGCCGCTCAAGAAACGCCTTCTTTGCCTCCGGGAGCCATTGCCCTTCCGCTCAATGGCCATCTCGATCTGATGCAAGGCGCCACGCAGCATAACCCCGCTTTGTCCGATTCTGCGGAAATTCCCAAAGAAATTCTGGGCAAGATCGCATCGATCGCCAAAGTGCTCGGTTTTGAAGACTCCTCGCAACTGCCGAAAGCAGAACCCCATTGCAACTGTCCGTACTGTCAAATCGCCAGAGCCTTTACAGGCGAAGAAAAAGCGGCAAAAATTGAAGAAGTGATTACTGACAAAGATTTGCAGTTCCGTTCCTGGGACATTAAGCAGACCGCAGAAAATCTCTACCAGGTCACCAATCCTTTGGATGAAAAAGAGCAATACAGCGTTTTTCTCGGCGATCCCCTCGGCTGCACGTGCGGTTTAAAAAACTGCGAACACATCCGCGCCGTGTTGAATAGTTAATCTCTCTCGGTGCTCTCTGTGTGCTCGGTGGTTATTTTTCCGATTGATGCAGATCGACTGAGAGAACAGCTCATAAAATATTTTTTCTTGGCGTTTTATTGGATGTGGCCTAGTATTCTCTCTTAGACGAATGATTATTTTCCATGGAGAGGTACATGTATTCTTTTACGCACAAATTGCTCGCTCTTAGTGCTATTTCAACAGTTGCATTTGCACAGAGTGCGGCCAAAAAGAACTCCGATCCCACTTCTAACCCCGCGAAAAAAGCTCTGCCGCCCATTGAAAGCGTTCAGATGGCGAAAAAAGTTGACGCCTTCAAGGCCTTCACGGCTAAAGTGCTCGCCAATAAAGTACGCATCCGATCAAAGGCCGATCTCGAAAGCCGCATCGTGCGCCAGGTGAATAAGAACGATCTGCTTCTGATCGTCGGAGAAGAGGGAGATTTTTGGGCCGTTCAGCCGCCCAAAGGAACCAAAGCCTACATTTTCCGCAGCTACGTCTTGGACAATGTCGTCGAAGCGAACCGAGTCAACGTTCGCCTCGAGCCTCACGTCGATGCACCAATTATCGGACAGCTGCAGGCTGGCGACAAAGTGCAGGGCGAGATCTGTGCGATGAATCACAAATGGCTCGAAATCGCTCCTCCCCATAGCTCCTGTTTCTTCGTCTCCAAGGAATTCGTCGAAAAAGCCGGCGGCCCCGAATATTTAGCCGCGATGGAGAAAAGAAAGGGCGATGTCGAAGAGCTGATGAGCGCGGCGTTTTTCCTTGCTGAAGCAGAATGCAAGAAAATCTATGAAGAAATGTCACCTCAGGAAGCGATCGAAAAATTCCAAACAGTCATTCGCTCATACACTGACTTTCCCGAGTCCGTCCAGACGGCCAAAGAGGGCCTGGCTCTATTGAAAGACACATATCTGCAGAAAAAAATCTCCTATCTCGAAGCACGCGCGGAACTATCCCCGACGGCTAAAGAAGAATTGCTGGCCCGGCATCAAGCCGAAAATCGCGAACTGCTCATCGACAACACCAAACCCGATCCGTCGCTGTGGGGCAAAAAGAATCAGGCAAAACTCGATCTGACCGACCGGATGCGCTTTTGGGATACTATGGAAGAATCACTCTATTTGAGCTGGGCGGCGTTCCATACCGGCAAAAAAATGGATGATTTCTATCAGGAGCAAAAAGCAAACGCCACGATCGTCACCGGCAAGATTGAAAACTACGATCATGCCGTTAAAGCCAAGCCAGGCGACTACGTTCTGCGCGGCAATGACGCTCCGGTCGCATATCTCTATAGCACGCAAGTCGATTTGGAAAAATACGCCGGCAAAAACGTGACGATGCTCGTCAGCCCGCGGCCGAACAACCACTTTGCGTTCCCTGCCTATTTCGTTCTTTCGGTTGAGTGAGAAACTATTTCCTGATGAGCTTGTCGATGGGTTCGATCACGGCAAGCTCTTTATTCATCGGAGCCGCTCCGTGATCTTTTAATTTTCGCGCCGGCACTAAAACACGGCTTTCCAAAGACGCTACTGACTGATTATATCCATCAACCGCCATCGACAGCGAACGCCCGACCTTGCTCCAGTGTTCAGACAGAGTAGACAGACGCTCGTAGAGTTCCTGTCCCAGCAGGGCGATCTCTTCGGCGTTCTTGGAAATCGCTTCTTGCTTCCAGCTATGGGCCACCGAACGCAGAATAGCGATCAGCGTCGTAGGCGTCGCCACAATGACGTTTCGCTCGGCCCCCGTTTCGATCAGCGTGGGATCGATTTGCAGGGCGGCGCTAAAAAATGACTCGGCCGGTAAAAATAACACCACAAATTCCGGACTCAGATCAAACCGCTTCCAATAATCCTTTTGCGACAAATCCCGCATGTGTTTGCGCAGATGCGTCGCATGCAGCTCCAATTGGCGCACGCGCTGCGGCTCATCAACGGCGTCCTGCGCTTCCAGAAACGCATTGAGAGGCGTCTTGGCATCAATGATGATATGGCGATTCCCCGGCAATCGAACGATCAAATCAGGCCGCAAAAGGCGTCCATCGGTTTCATGGCTCGTCTGTTCCGTAAAATCGCACTGATTGAGAAGGCCGGCCAATTCAACGACCCGACGCAGATGAACCTGTCCCCAAGCGCCGCGCACTGAGGGTGAGCGCAGGGCCGAAGAGAGTTGGGCCGTTTCTTTTCTCAGATCGCCCTCGACCTGGATCATACCCTCGATCTGCTTGAAGAGCGACGCATAGGCCCCCTCCCGCCTCTTTTCGAGCTCGCGCTGATGCTCATCGAGCGATTTCATGGTTTCGCGCAACGGTGTAACGAGAGCCTCGATGGTTTTTTGCTTCAACTCCAGATCCGCTTTGGCCCCTTCCTGCGCCTTTTCAAACGCCGTTTTAGCGAGATCCAGAAATGAACGGCTGCTGCGCTCCATCACTTCGTAAGAAAGGGACTGAAAAGAGGTCTGCATGCGCTTTTCCAAATCCACCGCGTGATGGCGCATCCATCTCCAAAGCGCAAATATTAATCCCAAAAAACCAATCGCAGCCAATCCAAAAATCATCATAAAATTTCCACGGATCCTTACATATTGTCATATTCATCCGGCTCGGGTTCGAAATCCTCGAGAGTTTTGGACTTCTTGCCCGCAATAAAGCGGATGATCGATAAAACGAGCGCCATAAAGACATAAAACCAGGAAGCAAAGGCTAAAATAATCGGAAAGAAATAGAGAATGCCATATAGCGTGAAGACAGCGAAAATCACCGACAAAAAGGCCAGCTGGAACGAAGGGATGCGGATATGAAGCATTTTCAGACTGGGAAACTTCAGCCGGCACACCATCAAATAGCCCAGGAAAAACATCGCGCATGTCAACGCAATTGATCGTTCGATATTGGACATCGGGAACCAGTCAATGGCCCACGGAGAGAGCAAAAACAGGTTAGCGGAGACAGCCGCCGCCGCGCTCGCTGTAATCGGAAGCCCCGTGAAATGGTGTTTTTGCGCCGCCTGAAGCTCGGCATTGCCTTTCGCTTCCGCCGCCTTGACATTGAACCGCACCAGCCTGAGCACCCCGCAAAGCGAAAAGCACATAGCGCCCGCCGCCGCGAAAAATGAAATCAGGGTTCCCTGCTCCAACGAAAGCGTTTTCAATAGCAGCACGGAGGGAGCCACGCCAAAAGAAACAGCATCGGCCAACGAATCGAATACGACGCCAAATTCGCTTTCCGCGCGAAAGACCCGGGCCAAAGCGCCATCCATGAAATCGGCAAATACAGCTACGAGCAACAAAAGCACAGAAGTATGGACCACTTCGTAATCGCCGCACCCCGGCTGCAGCATATTGATCTTGAAAATCACAAACAGTCCGCAGGCAAGATTGAACGCCGTGACGATATTCGGCAAAATATTGAACTTTTTCATAAACCTCATCGTACCAGAAAATGGACAAAATGGGTATACACAAACAACCTGAAAAATCGGTTTTCGGCATCGTCGTCAGCCACTGTTTTTGAACCCGCCTGCATCGCTCAGCTAATTCAAGCTGAGCTGCTTCGGCGCCGGCAAAGCCTGGCTCAAAACCAGGGCGACTCCTTGCCCAATTCCCGATTTTTCAGGTTGTTTGTGTATATATCCCCATTTCCACCCGAGAGAAGACTATTATTTAATTGCAATTAATTCGTTTTAATTTAATTATAAAACAATATATTCCATGCTGTTAACGCAAGCGCAACTGAATCAGATTGAATTGGATAAGCTAAAAATGCGCCCTGAAATCATTGCCAACATAATAAATACAGTCGTTTAAGTTAATTTGAGTTAATTTCAGAATTAATTTGCACATAATTTCAAACTTATTTAAAGTGAAGTTAAAGGTCCCGGAGGTTTATATGGCCATTAGACGTATCTCAAGAAGAAAAGTCAAAAAAATAAGCGCCAAGAGACGCGCAACATTGAAAAGAAAAGCAAAATCAATTGCTTCCACAATGAAAGCGCCGCTGCATGCCTATCATACGTTAGAAAAGAAAATCGACAAAACCTGGCAAAAGCTGCGCGATGATGTGAAAAGCCGTTCGCGCAAAGCAATTCTCAAGGGCCGCAGAGACTTGCTGCTCTTGCTGGGCGAATGCAATTACATGGCCAGCGAATGCGCTCGCTGCCTGAAAAGCAAAAAACGATAATTTTTTTACCAACGAATCCGAGATATTTCTTCCGGATTCGTTGTCTTTTGATCGCCTCTTCCTTTATATTCCTCTTTTTCATCAAGGAATCCAATGCATCCGGCGATCAATGCCCTAGGACAGGAACACCGAGGGTTTTTAGTCACCAAATACCTGCCACTAAAAGAGTTAAACAGCACCCTCATTGAAATGGTCCACGAAGAGAGCGGCGCCAGGATCATTCATATCGCCAATGACGATCCGGAAAATCTCTTCGCCCTTTCGTTTCAAACCCTGCCCGATTCTTCGAATGGCGTAGCTCATGTGCTCGAGCACACCGTTTTATGCGGATCGAAAAAATTTCCCGTCAAAGATCCCTTTTTTGCGATGACGCGAAGAAGCCTCAACACCTACATGAACGCTCTGACGGGGCAAGACTTCACGGTCTATCCGGCGAGCTCCCAGGTCGAAAAGGACTTTTATAACCTGCTCGAGGTATATATCGACGCCGTCTTTCATCCGCTGCTTAAACAACTGAGCTTTTTGCAAGAAGGCCACCGGCTCTCGTTTACTGTCCCGGGCGACATCTCGAGTCCGCTGCAATATCAGGGAATCGTTTACAACGAGATGAAAGGCGCGATGAATTCCAGTGAAGATCGCCTCTCGTCCCATCTCTTCAAACATCTCTGTCCCGATCTTCCCTATGCATTCAATTCAGGCGGCGATCCGGAAGAAATCCCTTCCCTGACGTATGAACAGCTTTTGGAATTCCATCAGACATTTTACCACCCTTCGCGCTGCCTATTCTTTTTTTACGGCAATCTTCCGCTGGCCAAACACATCGATTTTGTCAGCGAGCACGCCCTCAAGCACATCCAAAAAGTATCGCCTCTATCGCCGTTGCCCATGCAAAAACGCATGAGCGATCCGCTTCATGTGGAAGAATTTTATCCCGTTTCTCCGGACGAAGAAATTTCGCGAAAAACGATTGTTTCTTTAGGATTTTTAACAGCTCCGATTTCGCATCAAAGCGAATTGCTGGCCCTGAGCCTCATCGACAGCCTCCTCACTGACACTGATGTATCCCCGCTGAAACTGGCTCTGCTGAAATCCAAACTCTGCACCACCGTCGAGTCGCTGTTTGATACCGAAATGAGCGAAGCGCCCTGGATCCTCATTTGCAAAGGCTGCCACGAGCATAGCACGGACAAAATCGTAAAAACCGTCCGCACCTGTCTGACGGAACTCGAACGCACCGGCTTCGATCCCAAAGCCATCGAGGCGTCCTTGCATCAGCTTGAATTCGAACGGACCGAGATCGGGGGCGACAGCATTCCATTCGGCCTGACGCTATTTTTCCGCGCTGTGTTGGCCAAACAACATGGGGCCGCTCCCGAGCAGTCTTTGCTCATCCATTCCCTCTTCGAGGATTTGCGATCCCGCATCAAAGATCCCACCTATCTCACGGGCTTGCTGCGCCGATATATTCTCGACAATCCCCACGCCGTCTATCTCACTCTCAAACCGGATCCGCTATTCATCGAAAAAGAAAAAGACGAGGAAAAGAAAAGCCTCGCCGCCCTTCAGTCGCGCCTGACTCCAGAACAGCTGCAGAAAATTGATGCGCAGGAAAAAAAACTGGCTGCATTTCAGGAAGAAGTGGAGCACCAATCCATCGATTGTTTGCCCAAAATCAACCTGTCCGATATTCCGATTCATGCCAAAGACTACCCGCTAACATCAACGCCATTCAACTCTCTGACTCTGTTCCACCATTCCTGTCTCACCAACCATATTCTGTATGCCGATCTCCATCTTGATCTGCCGCAGGTGCTTTTCCAGGATTTTCCCCTGCTCTCCATGTTCACCCGATTCTGGATCGAACTGGGCTGCGGCGGGCGTTCCTATGAACAGTTTCTGGAGATGCAACAAGCGTCATTGGGCGATCTGAGCGCCTCCTTTTCATTGCATGTTCAGCACGATGATCCGGCCATCTGCCGGCCCACTCTTTCACTGCGGGCCAAAGCGCTCGAGCGCAACGCCGCGCCTCTATTTGACATCCTTCGCGACTGCGCCAGTTCGCCCAATTTTCAAGATCCATCGCGCATCAAAGAGCTTCTGGACGAACATGCGACCGAGCTGCAAAACCGGCTGGCCAAAGATGCGATGGGCTACGCAATCCAATTAGCCTCTGGTTCTCTATCAATTCCTTCCGCCATACAGGAGCAGCTGCAGGGACTTCCCTATTTTTCATTTGCCCTGGACGCTGCCAAATCAGGCGTCCCTTCTCTGATCGACCGGTTTGTGAAACTGCAGCACTCGATATTAGGCACGCCCCATCCCGCTCTGGTTCTTTCCTGCGGCACTGAAGAGCGAAAGCATCTGTCGCCCCATCTATCGACTCTCGCCGAATCATTGCCCTCCCACCCCCTTCCATTATGGAAAACGATCGCTCCGGTAGAGGCCGCTCGATCGCAAGGGCGAATCATTGGATCGCCTGTCGCCTTCTCAGCCCTGGCGTTTGCAACCACAACCTATCGCGATAGCGACTCGCCCGCCCTCATGGTCGCCACCAATTTATTGGAAAACGTCGTCCTCCATAAAGAAATTCGGGAAAAAGGAGGCGCTTACGGCAGCGGAGCCGCCTATTCGCCGGCCACCGGCCATTTCCATTTCTACTCCTACCGCGATCCCCATATCCATCGCACGTATGCGGCCTTTTTACAGGCTATCGATCGGATCGCATCGGGGCAGTTTTCCGAAAGGGAACTCTTCGAAGCCAAGCTGGGAATCATCCAGAGTCTCGATTCTCCTCTGCCGCCGCGCCAACGCGCCGCCGCCGCGTTCGGCTGGCAGCGCGCAGGAAGAACCTACTCGCATCGCGACGATTATCGGCGATCGATCCTAAACGTGTCGGCATCAGATATTTGCGCCGCAATGACAAAGCATTTGGCCGCCCAGAAAAGCAAAGGGGTCTTTGTCAGCCTCGCGGGAGAAGAGCTCTTGCGAAAAGAAGCGGGCCGGCTGCCCTTTTCGTTTGAAATCCTCCCGATCCGGACCAGTTTAAATAATTGATTAATGGACTTGTTGCGCAAAGCAACACCGCTAGGATTGCCATTTTGCGCTTCAACCAGTATAATCGGATTGATCTCGGAGGAAACTATTATGAACTCGATAAAGATTTTAACTGTTCTTTCATCTGCGTTGATGTTGGCCTCGCCACTGGCAGGCTTAGCTCTGCCCAACCTTCCCGCTGCAAAGGGAACCAAAACCGAACAATCGATGCCTGGTTTTACCCAGATCGCAAAGAAAGCGATGCCCGCAACGGTGTTCATTAAAGCAACGGTTAATCCGCAGCCATTTTCCGGCTCCGAAATGCAAACTCCCTTTGATGCCTTCGGCGACGACTTTTTTCGCCGCTTTTTCGGGATGCCCAACGGCCCCGGATTTCAGCAAATGCCCCAACAGCCGCAAGTGGCGGGCGGTTCAGGCTTTTTTGTGAGTGCCGACGGCTTTATCGTCACAAACTACCACGTTGTGAAAGACGCCAACCAGATTACGATCGTGCTCAATGATGGCCGTGAATTTCCGGCTACTGTCAGCGGCACTGACCCAAAAACCGATCTCGCTGTATTAAAAATCAATGAAACCAGTCTGCCCTATCTGACATTTGGCGATTCCGATGAACTGGAGATCGGCGAGTGGGTCGTCGCGATCGGCTCTCCATTTGCACTAGAATCGAGCCTCACGGTCGGCGTCGTCAGCGCGAAGGGGCGACAGGATCTGGGGATCTCCTCATTGGAAGACTTCATCCAGACCGATGCTGTGATCAATCCGGGCAATTCCGGTGGGCCGCTCCTCAACCTGGATGGCCAGGTGATTGGCGTCAACACGGCCATTATGTCCCGCACCGGCGGATATATGGGCATCGGCTTTTCGATCCCCAGCCATATGGTCCAGCATGTGATCGACCAGATCATGAACAGCGGCGGCGTCAAACGCGCCTATCTCGGCGTTATTTTGCAGCAGATCGATAAAGAGCTCGCCGATGCACTCGGAATGGAGAAAACCGACGGCGTCCTCGTTTCGGATATCATGAAAGACTCGCCCGCCGCCAAAGGCGGCCTGCTGCAGGGCGATGTGATTTTGCAATACAATGACAAACAGATTAAAAACGTTGCAAAATTCCGCAATGAAATCGCGCTGATGAATCCGGGCCAGCCGATCAAACTGAAAGTGCTCCGAAACAATCAGACTCTGGATCTGAAACTGGCTTTGGGAGCGCAGAGCGAAGCGGAAGTAGCCGCCAGCGAATTGTCTCAAAAAATCGGGATCGAAGTCGATAACGTCACGCAAGAGCTGGCGTCGCGGCTGAATATGCCGACCGAAACCGGCGTTGTGATTACGAAAATTTTGCCCGGCTCTCCGGCTCAGATGGCAGGGTTGAAACCCGGCTTTTTAATCACAGGCGTTGCGATGCACGGCAAAGAGCCGAAAGCCGTCCGCAATACCTCTGAATTTGAAAGCGCCTTGAAAGACGTGCAAAACCGCAAGCACGTGATTCTGATCGTGAAGCATCAGAACTTCCAGCGCTACTACACGATTAAAATCGGCTGAGAAATCTATTCAGCCCGCAAAACGCCATTTTGGCATGTCCTAACAGGCATGCCAAAATGGCGTTTCTTCATTTAAACCTTTCATGATGCGCTTTCAGCCGGATCCAGATGAAGAGGATCACCACCATTGCCACTCCAATGATGGCCGGCAAAACCAGCGGACTGCTCGATGGAATCAGACTCAATATCAGTATAGAGACAAACGATGTGCCGAAGTTGATGAATTGGCTCGCTGCCGAAGCGTTGGATTTATCGGTCGCTTCATTCAAAGCAATCGAAAGCGACGTCGGGCTGACGGTATAAATCCCGATCATCACGAACATGAGCAGAAAAAAGAACGAAGCGATCGTGACGGTATTATGGGCAAAACAAACCATCATCACAAGCAAGGAGCTCAAGACTAATATGAGGCCGGATATCATGGTGATGCGCGGCGATTGGCGTCCCGCCAAACGGGCCGCAATCAAACAGCCCGCGCCCATTCCCAGCACCGGAATCCACGAGAGCCACCCATATTCCTGCGGAGTCAGTCCCATGGTCTCGATGCCAATATATGGCCCTTGCGTGGTAAAGAAAAAATAGCAGCTCGTACAAAGACCCGTAATGAGCGCATGCTGCACGAGAAACGAATCTTTGAATTGCCGCCCCAATCCATTCGCAATGCGTCGAATCGCCAAAGCATTTGCATCCAGCTCGCGGGCCGTTTCCGGAAGAAAGGAGATCATGCCCATCAAAAGAACCGAGTAGATCGACATAAAGACAAAGCAGCTCGACCATCCATAATAACCAGCCAGCATCCCTCCCGCAGTCAGACCCGCAGCAGGAATGGTCACCGCAGCCAGGATCAGATAGGAAACCATACGCGTCGCTTTTTCGCCAGCATGGGTATCCGCCACCATCGTCATCGAAATCTTAAATCCGCTCGACGCGCCCAGCCCCTGAACGATCCGCATCAGGCAAAACAACCAAAACAGATGAGCCATCCCGGCCCAAAGAGCCAGAAGCGTCCCGATCAGCGCCAGCGCAAACCCGCTGAGCATCGCGATTTTTCGTCCCCATCGATTCGCCAGAGGTCCATAAATCAACATTCCGCAGGCATAGCCCAGCAAATACATCGTCATAGTCGTTTTGGCGCTCGCGGGCGTTATTTCGAAAAAACGGGCGAGATCCGGAAGCGCCGGCGTAAAAAGAACGGCCAGCATCGCGGGGAAAGAAACAGTCAGAGCGAGAATCCAGAGGCGAGGCGCTCGCAAAATTTCACTGTGCATAACCCATATCCTTTTAATTAAACGGAACCGAATCGCTCAGCTGAGTGATGAGCTGCAGAATCCTGTCAAGTAATACCTGTGCGCGAAAAATGTCAGGGCCGCCTCGAATGATGCGGCTCAAAGTCGCTCGCTCTTCATGAAACAGACAGGGCACCTCTTTTCTAAGAGACTGCGTGATCCTGTGCGGTTCAGTATGCCATTTTTTTTCAAAGCTTTCCACTTTAGCTTCAATGGCATTCAATTCCGCCTCGCAAAGCAAAGAGCGCAGCCGCTCAATCGCCCGTTCATCTTCGGTCAGCGCATGCTGCGCCTTACTGAGCTTTTTTTGCAAAAGAAGCGCTTTTTGCTTAAGCCTAATATCAGTTGGCTCATGAAAAACCGCAAGAGCGCTGGGCTCTTGCCTGGCAGAACAGGCGCATAAAAAAAGTAAAAAACCAAGAACGATATTTTTCATCCTAATCGGTCCACAAATGATCGAAACTCCGCATCGTCGCGCACTGAATCAAACGTTTTTTCGCTGACCAGGGCATTCACATCAAACGGCCCCAGCTGCCATGCCGTCTGCAGCCAGCCGCCCGCCGGCTTGGGCTGATTCAAACAGGCAAAGGCTCTGGCGTTGAGAATCGCCACCGCCTGCGTGGGTCTCAACTGATAGCAATCCGCCGAGAGATCGGCCACCATCCGGTAATTGCCGTGCTCGAACGAAAGCTGATGGAGCAACAAGCGCGCCGGCTCTTCCAATTGATCCAGGCTTGGGAGCAACAAATCATACGCCTCCCGGCGCTTTCCCAGCTCCGCATAGAGAATAGCCAGATATTGCGACGCGGCAGCGGCCAACAGTCCACCCGGCGCTCTTGTGCGCACTTCCTCAAACAGACGCTCTGCTTTCTGCTTGTCCCCCTCTTGCCAGGATGCTTCTGCCAGAATCATGAGCTTCTTCAAATCATCTTCGCGATCCATCGGATTGACGCGGCGGCTCTTTCTCCACATATCAAAGCTCTGGAATGCAAATAGAAAGAAAAACGCGCCGATCAAAAATGACTGCGCGATAAAAAAATAAAAGCTCAGCAAGACAGCAAATCCCATACCAATGATGAGAGATGCCCGGAATCCCTTGACGCCGAAAAAGCCTTCCAAAGCGATCCTCAGCAGCTGGCCGCCATCGAGCGGCAGCACAGGCAGCAAATTAAGTATGCTCCAGAACAGATTGACGATCCGGATCATGGCGACGATGCCGTATAAAACGGGCGGAAGAGGGATCTTCAAAATGAGGGAAGCGATGAAAAACAGCGCGATCCCGGCGAGCGGCCCATCGAGGACGATGATAAATTGCTGCCAAAACTTCAGCTTCGGGCCCTGGTAGGTCGTGAGGCCTCCCAGCGACACCAGCTGGATTTGCGCCTTTTGGCGAAAAGCGACGGCCGTGAGGGCATGGCCGAATTCATGAAACAATACAGAAATCAAAATGATGCCGATCCAAATCAGAGTGCCAACAAGAGTCTGGCTATTGATATAGCCAATCATTGCGGCAAATAGCCAAAAAAAAGGCTGGATGGCGATCGGGATCGGGCCGGGGATGACAATCATGGAGCTGCTCACTTATTTACTTTTATTGTGGATGAAGAGCAAATATTTGAAAACTGCTATAGCCCAGCAACAGCGACTCCCACTGGAAGCGGGAGTCTCGAAAAATCGGCTTCGCCGAAAAGGTGAGAATATTTTTGGACAATACTCCGCTATGGCAGCTTTGCCCATGTGCACCTCAGGTCTGTACACGCTCAAGAACCAGGGGCCTCCTCAAGCTCACTGGTTAACCAGATTCCACATGCCGAACATGGCTAATGCTGACATCAAGCAATCAGCAAGGCTGATCGTTTGTCTTTTTATTGTTCTGGGTATCTTGGAGAAAATTTCACGAACAATTCCAAGAAGCCCATTCATTAAAAGAGTCTTTTTTCTCTCAAGTGTGGCTGGTATTTCATAACAGGTTTTCTCTTCAGTGGTTATTAGAGAATAACACTGAGTTTAAAAGAACTGAGACGCCGAGGCGCTGAGGCCGCCTATGTTGAGCGAAGCTCTTCATGCGAAGCCGCGAAACTTTTAAGAAAGAAGGGGCACTTGAAAACCTGGCTTTAATTAGCCCCCTTTCTTTCTTAAAAGTTTCGCGGCTTCGCATGCATGCATTTGCAAACATGGGCGGCATGTATCCCTCGCTCATATGCATTTTTTTCTTTCTCAGCGTCTCGGCGTCTCAGTTCTTTTAAACTCAGCGTTTTCCAAAAATTTAATGAGCATGTGAATGAATCGAGGCATTGGAAAGGCTTAAAATACAACGATGAATTCCATGCTTAAGGACAGGAACGTTAAAATTGATCAAGAGACCCACCTGTTTGATAGACAGAGATAGGACAAAAGCTGAGCCTCATGAACGGGAAGGAGTTTTTCTACAGCCTTCAGCTCGAGAATAATTTCATTCTCTATAAGGAAACTGAGACTTTTTTGAGAAACTCTTGTATCTATCTATACGAAAAATTTAGAGCAGGAATTGCTGGCCCAGCAAATCGGATTTTTTGATAGAATATGTGCCATGTTTCAATTTTTAAAGAAAATCGCCTCTCCTTTCACCAAAATGGGCTCGCATCTCGGGCAACGGATCCGATTCCTTTTTTCCAAAAAAATCGACGATGCCGCCTACGAAGAAATGGAAAGGCTTTTTTACGAGTCCGATCTCGGCGCCCATCTGTCGATGGAGCTGGTGGACAAAGTGCGCTCGCTGCTCAAGAAAAACCCCGACATGCCGACCGAAGAAGTTTTGGAGGCCATCCGCAACCACCTTCGCTCAATTCTTGGTCCGGCTCCTCAACCAATCTCTATTACGGCGCGGCCCCATGTAATTATGATTGTCGGCGTCAATGGCAGCGGCAAAACGACTAGCCTCGCCAAGCTGGCCGCCCACTATCGCAAAAACAACCTCAAGGTGCTTATTTCAGCGTCTGACACGTTCCGCGCCGCTTCCGTCGAACAGTTGGAAAAGTGGGCAAAAGCCACCGGATCAGAACTCGTCAAATCCCAGCCTCACAGCGATCCGTCCGCCGTTGCCTTCGACGCTCTGGCTGGAGCGAAAGCCCGCGGAATCGACGTCGTACTTATTGATACAGCCGGGCGATTGCAAACCAAAACCGAACTCATGCACGAACTGGCTAAAATCCGCCGCATCTGCCAAAAACAGATCCCCGATGCGCCCCATGAAACGCTCCTCGTCCTCGACGCCACGGTCGGACAAAACGCAATCGACCAGGCGGCCGCTTTCCATGGGTTTACCCCATTGACAGGCATCATCCTCACCAAACTCGATGGCTCCGCCAAAGGCGGAATCATTGTGGCCATCCAGCATCAGCTGCACATCCCCATTCGCTGGGTCGGAGTAGGAGAGAGCGCAGATGACCTTCAGCCATTCGATCCGCGTGCATTTGTTGACGCGCTGCTATAAATTTCATTGCATTTGAAAAAATAATGTCTAAAATCATGCTGTCAACATACTTTGCTGAAATAAGTAAATGCAGATTCATAGCAACCCATTCAAACAGCGCTCAAGACCTAAATCAAACCGCGTCAAACATTTTGCGAGGGATATTTTTAGAAAACAGTTTTCCCGATTCCGATTGTGTGATAACCTCTTGTCCTGTTTTTCCGTGAATATGATTGCACTACAATTTGCTCAACTCGAAAAAGGCGCAGCGAAGGGACTTAGTCTCGAGTTCATACTGCACGAATACACAAAAGCGCTATCCCTCGCGGATCGACTCCAGCGCGCATCAACAGCTGACTGTTTAGAAATTTTCGAAAAGCTTTACGCGGACTCTCTCAGCACAGCGGTGATGCAGCAGCCGGGGGTCCTCGACAAACTTTGCTTTTATTGCGAAGCCTTGGTACAAACCTCAAAGATCGGTGAGAACCTACTGGATGCAATTGATGGACTGCGAAATGCTGCTTCCCTTCCCCGCTGTGCACTGGCGCGCCAGCAGCGCTCCATTGCATCTTCCCATTCCATTTCCGACCTCATTCGCACTTTCTATGAAAAGCTCCGTGCATTTTTCTCTTTGCTCATTCCTGTA